>Ga0209603_1003069_pt1 | contig 14692 bp, 11 predicted proteins | sample COGITO_mtgs_1206_FD_184812 | JGI IMG/M metagenome (GOLD analysis project Ga0209603, IMG submission 184812) | Pelagic marine microbial communities from North Sea - COGITO_mtgs_120607 (SPAdes) (version 2) | ecosystem: Environmental > Aquatic > Marine > Epipelagic ... | reverse complement strand
TTTGTGAAATCATCACTAATAAACCGTTCTATGTTATAGGATTTACTAGAAAATAAATTTATAAATGCGTCTTTTAACTTAACACTTGTATCAATAAAAACACTTTCAAAATTTGTATTAATAAGATAGTGATCAGGTAATTCTTCTATGTTTACGGGATGTTTAACTGTTGAAATAGCGAGGACTTTTACTTCGTGTCCTTTACTTAAAAGCCCTTGTGTTGTATTGTTCATTGCAATCGCTCCACCATCAACTGCGGGGTAAGGAGGTTTATTACAAATTTGAAGAATTTTCATAAATGGACTTAAGGATATTATTTCATCAAAAAGATTCGCAAATATAAGCTAAGAAGACAAGTATTCATAAACTGCAGTAAAGCTTATTTTATAAAAAAAAATTCTTGAAAATTTTCTTGTAAGCATCCCATCTGAATAAGTTGGAATCTGTTGTTGCTTTGTATGTTAAAAACAGTCCAACGGGTGACAATATGAGCGGAGCTATCCACATCCCTAAAACAGGGTTTATATCGCCCTTTTTAGCCATTTTTCCCATTGTAGTAGAGGTTACATAATAAAACAGAAAAAGTAATATCCCAATAACAACTGGAAGGCCTAATCCACCTTTTCGTACAATAGCACCAAATGGAGCACCAATAAAAAACATAACAATACAAGCGAATGCCATTGAGAATTTTTTATGCCATTCTGTTTGATGAGAAACAATAAACTTATCATTACTGTCTAATGTTGATTCAATTCTAGAAAGATAATTCTTTGAGTTACGAGCTAAATTCAATCCAGAACTGAAAAGGTTTTTAAGTTTATTGCTGTCTTTTATTAAAATAATTATCGAATCTCTGTTGTAATCGATACTTTTCAAAGTGTCGTATTGAAAGATTGTATCGGGCCTAAAAAAGTATTTATGATCTAAATCTTTTCTAGCATTTATTAATCTTTCTAATCGTTTGTTTTTTAAACTATCAATCCCTTTAGATAGCTCTTTAATATTCATGTTTCTTGTAGATTTACCGCGATCTGAGGGACTAGTTTTTTGAAATTTAAACCCGGATAAATCAAATAAGATTTGGTTAGTTTTAAATTTATTCCGTACGTATGGAATTTTCTTTTTTTTCCCTGGTTTCACTTTCTCTCGATCTCGGCGATAAGTATTTCCGTTTATTAAATCTAAAATAAGAAATTTACCAGAGGACGATAAAGCCATATTTCCAGAATCTGCAGCAATAAATCCATCCATTCCATCATTGCTGTCATCAAAAATTAAGACGTCAGCTACTGATTTATCTTCATACTTTTTTCCTATTCTAATTGTGTAGCCTCTAAGTTGATTATAAAATACGCCTTCAGGTATCAATAATTCAGGTTTGGAAATCCTTATATCACTAACCAAAGCTTTTAACTTCTTGTTTGAATAGGGGAGATAGTTATTTGTGAAAAAAAATGCTCCAATTGTAATCATTACAGCAAATACGAGTAGAGGGTTCATCGCTTTTTGCAAAGAGACTCCTAATGATTTCATCGCTATTAGTTCAACCGTTTCGCCAAGTTGACCAAAAGTCATAGTACTGGACAAAAGCATAGCAAGTGGAAGAGAGAAAGGTATTTGGTTTAGAGCACCACGTCCCATCATTTCTAAGATGATAGAAAACTCAAGTCCTTTACCAATAATATCCTCCAGGTACTTAACCATCCATATCATTAGTAGAAGGAAATTACTAATAACAAGCGTTATAATAAACGGACCAAGAAAGGCTTGAAAAACTAATCGATGTAGTTTCTTCATTTAAAGATGCTGTTAAGCTCCTAAAATTTGAAATAAATCTTTTATTTGATTATCCCATAACATTTTAGCTTCTTCAACTTCGTCATCTTCAGCAAAGTCTGTAACAAACAATGCAACATCATTTGTTATTTCATCAATTTGAATCTTCATTTCGAAGTAAGTTTCATCATCCTCATCTTCCCAATGGAATCGAATAAATTTATTTTCTTTTTTAGAAACTATTTTAGCAATTTGCCCTGAACCATCCCAAAAAAATTCCATCCTATTTCCATTGTCCATTAACCTAATTTCGTCACAAAACCATTCAGTTAATTTAGATGAATCGGTTAATCCGTCATATAAAACTTTAACAGATGATTTTATTGGGTATTCTATTTCGAACTTAGTCATAATGGTGATAAAAATTGAAATTGCAATTTAAACATTTAAAAATGTATTTACCTAGCATAATTATTAAAAAATTACATAAGAGGTGATTTTTTTTTCAAATAATAGATTTGAGTTTAAAACGAAAGTCATATATTTGCACTCCTATTTGCGAAAAATAGTCAATTGCCGAGGTAGCTCAGTTGGTTAGAGCGCTGGATTCATACTCCTGAGGTCGTGGGTTCAAATCCCTCTCTCGGTACTGAAAGGGATGTTTTCTCAAAAAGAGAAACATCTCTTTTTTTTATTCTTTTCAAACCTTTGTTTTTGTTGGCTATAATAAGAAACGTTTCTTCAAATTTTCACCTTTTTTTTCTGCAAATCCAAACCACCGAGAAATTGTTTGAGTAATTTAATTGATTTGTTCTTTTTGCTTTGCTAAAAGAGGTTTGCCAAGTAATTATTAGATTTGCAGATAAAAGGCTAACAAATGAAAAATATACTATTTGGATTAATAGCAATTGGGTTATTCGTACTTTTTGGTTGTGGTAGCTTCGTTGATTCTTCTTATAAAGAAGATAAACTAACGGAGTATCAATTGTTAATTCAAGAATTAAAAAATAGGGATAGTTTAGCTATTAAGCAATCTACAAAAAGTATAACAGTAGCTGTTGAAGCAACTAATAATGATGGTGAAAATTCCAATACTTCATTAATAATTGGAGATGAAAATATTATTAACTACTTAGATAGTACAGGAAAACATGTATTAAATGATACATTACAATTAAATATTGGGGAATTCCTGTTCCCTTTAAAAATAAATGACTTCATTACTGAATTTGGAGAACCTGAATCAGTGGAGTTACCTGATTTAGATGACCCTTCTCCTTGGGGACAATTTTATGAATGGAATATCAATTCAAAAAACTTAAGAGTTATAGCTCTCGGAGACGACTATAATTCCGATTCTCCAAACTACAATGCTGAAAGCAGGTTATTTTCCATTTCTATGTTAGACCCACGTTTGGTTATTGATATTAAAATGCCATTAAATACAAATTTAGGGATGTCTGTAAAAGATTTAGAAGGTAAAATAAATAATTTCCTCAAAAGAAATAAATTATGGGAAATAAATGAAATAATGAAAAGAGACGGTGGTGGAAATAGAATAAAGGATGATAATATATTTGTTATACGTAAGAACTTCATAAACTGGGAATATTATTTGATTTTTAAAACTGATGGTCAAAAGCTGATTAAAATTAGTCAATGCACCTTTAATCCTTATTATGCTGACTAAAATGTAAAAAAATAAATAACAATTTATAAATTGAGCCGGTTTTGTTGCATTGGAGTTGCCAACTTTATTCGGACACAAAAGTTAAGACCTATCCTGAAAATTAATAGATTTGAATTTATGAATATTAAAAACTGTCCTGCTTTTTGTTGCAAGTCCATCACCTTAAAATTATTTGTTCTAAAACAGAATGACAGATTTTGGAATGCATGAATGAAAAAGGATTTGCTTCCTACAATAGCCTCAAAAAGTTTAAGGTACGTGTGATTATTATTAATGCCATTAGATAGGCTTATTTACTCAAGCTTTTTGTAATGTTTTAGTATTGTTTTTCGAGTAATAAAAAATCGAATGAATCCTAATCAAGACTAATGGCCCTATTATCATAAGGATAAACCCCAGATCTTTTATTTGATTAAGAGATTCTATTTGAAAAATTGCAAAGCCTGAACTTAAAAAAACTACTGCGGTTCTAAAGTAAGCTAAGAATGTCCTCTCGTTAGCAAGTTTAGTTCTTTGAAGTGCAAGTACATCTCTTACAGAAAGATCTGATTTTCCTACAAATAAATTTGTTTTTTCGACACTTTTCTCAGGATTTCGTTCACCCATCTTGCATGTTTTTTTCGTCAGTTTTCTAAATAAAAATACAAAATTACTATCAATTCAGTAATTAGGAGCTTCATAAGCTTAATCAGGATTTTAAAAATTCCAACTAAAATCTTCATCTGACAAAAATTTAATTCACTTTTTATGCTTTCAAACGATCTATTCTATAAAAACAGCCATAAATAGATGCCAGTTGCTTTGTATTTAATCAAACAAATTTTCAACCTGAGTTTTTGTTCTAAAATTTCTTGTATGCTTTTGATGGAATTTAGTAAAAATAGCGATAAGCTGTAATTTTTCAACTTATTTCCTGATTCCGAAACAAAAGCAGGGTTTATAAAGTTAAATAAGTTTATTAGCTTAGAATTATATACATTTTTTGCATTTAAACGGCTTTAATTTTTAGTATGATAATTGATGTAGAGTTAGAAAAAAACGAAATACTTAAGAGGTATCGAAAGTTATTGCTTTTAGCTAAAAAGTCAAGGGATGATTTAGATAAAAAACAAATCAGAAAAGCTTTTAACGTTGCTTTAGAAGCGCATAAAGAAATGCGTAGGAAATCTGGTGAACCTTATATTTATCACCCAATTGCAGTTGCTCAAATTGTAGCTGAAGAAATGGGGTTAGGAACAACTTCAATAGTTTCTGCATTATTACATGATACAGTTGAAGATACTGAGATAACCCTTGAGGATATTGACAACATGTTTGGTCCAAAAGTTTGCCTAATTATAGATGGGCTAACCAAAATAAGCGGTATTATTGACCATTCTGACCCTAATTACTCTATTCAAGCAGAAAACTTCCGAAAGATGATGCTTTCATTATCAGAGGATGTTCGAGTAATATTAGTCAAGCTGGCAGACAGACTTCACAACATGAGAACTATGGAGTTTATGCCAAGACATAAACAACTTAAAATCTCCTATGAAACTTTATTTATATATGCTCCACTTGCTTATCGCTTAGGCTTAAATGCAATTAAAACTGAATTAGAAAATTTAGCGTTTCAATACACAGAAACTGAACTTCACAATGAGATTATTAATAAATTAAAGGAGGGTCAAAGAAAATTAACTCGGTATATTAATAAGTTTAGTTTACCAATAATTAATTCTCTTACGGACAAAGGATATGATTTTGAGGTTTCTGGAAGACCAAAGTCTCCTTATTCAATTGCTCAAAAAATGAAAAGTCAAAACATTCCTTTTGAGGAAGTTTATGACATTTTTGCTTTCAGAATTATCTTGAATTCTACACCGGAAAATGAGAAAAGTGAATGTTGGAATGCTTATTCATTGATTACGGATATGTATACTCCAAGACCCGATCGTTTGAGAGATTGGATATCAAACCCAAAAGCAAATGGCTACGAATCGCTTCACACAACTGTAATGGGGCCTGAAGGTAAATGGGTTGAAGTGCAGATTAGAACTAAGAAGATGCATGATATTGCTGAAAAAGGTTTGGCTGCGCATTGGAAATACAAATCTAAAGATGGCTCTAATTCTGATAATAGGGTAGATGAATGGATAGAAAAAATAAGAAAACTATTAGAGAGCCCTCATAATCAAGCTATCGATTTCATTGATGACGTTAAGTTAAATTTATTTTCTGATGAGATTTTTGTCTTTACACCAGCTGGTGAAATTATAAAATTACCAACTGGAGCAACAGCTTTGGATTTTGCTTACGAAATACACAGTAGAATAGGGGATGCTTGTATCGGAGCAAAAGTCAATCATAAATTAGTTCCTCTAAATTATAAAATCAAAAGTGGCGAACAGCTAGAGGTTTTAACTTCTAAAAAGCAAGTCCCTAAGCAAGAATGGTTAAAGATTGTTACCACGGCTAAGGCTAAACACGGTATTAAAAACGGTGTCAAAAGAGATCGGAAAATAATAGCTACAGATGGGAAGGAAAAGTATAATCGAATAATGAAAGGTATTCCTGAAGCTTCACCGGAACTATTACCCGAACTAATTAGTCACTTTGGAACTTCTGACGCTGTTGAATTATTTGTAAAAATTGCAGAACATAAAATTGAAAAAGGTGCGATTAAAAATTATATTTCCCAGAGAAATAAACATCAAAAAGCTGCTGAAGATGCTTTACTTAAACAAGTTGTAAAATCAAAAGCAAAAAGAGATGGAGTCACTGCTAAATCTTTCAAGAAAGAAGACGTTTTAGTACTCGGAGAGGACAAAGATATTTTTGATTATAAAATTTCACCATGTTGCAACCCGATACCGGGCGATGAAGTTTTTGGTTTTGTTACAGTTGTTGATGGTATTAAAATTCACAAAACAAACTGCCCTAATGCCATGCATTTACAAGCCAATTTTGCTTACAGAACAATTAAGGCTGTTTGGGAAGATAAATCCAAAAACGAGTTTCTTACAGGAGTTCGTTTTACAGGAACAGATGATTTTGGTTTAGTAAGTAAAATTGTAACTCTAATTAGTGGTGAATCAAAGCTCCGAATTAAGTCAATAAAATTCGACTCAGATCATGGCGTTTTTGAAGGTAAGGTTATGCTTTTTGTTCAGGATACAAAAGAACTATTGGATTTGAGTAATAAATTGAAAGAAATTAAAGGTGTTCATAATATTAAAAGGATTCATACTAACTAGTTTTTAAATCTATGGCTTTCTTGAATTTATCTATGCAATAACTAACGAGAAATAGTTTTTTAGTTTAACCAGATAAAGCAACATATAAGTATAAAACATCAATACTAGAATAGGTTAAATTAGACTGAACAAATACTTAAATACCTTTACAATTGAGGTAGAGATAAATTCGTTAACAGCTTAAGAAGATTCTCAAAATATATTTTGCATATTATTCAATAAAAATAAAAAAGGCTCAAAACAATATTTCAGAGCCTTTTTATGATGTATGTAGATGATTATTTACAATGTTCTTTTTGTAAATCTTCGACTTCAGCACCATACATTTTTGTAAAACCTAATTCGATTGCTTTAGCCATATCGTTACAGGAATCTTTCCTCTTTTTTTGAGCAATATAAATAAGTGCTCTGTTTTTAAATGCGTAAGAATTGGAAGGATACATTTTTAAAGACTTATTTATATCTATTAAAGCCTTCTTGTAATCTCCCATTTTATAATAAACAAAACCTCTATTGTTAAAAGCCAACGCGGACTCTGGATCCATTGAAATAACTTTGTTATTTAAACTTAAAGCTTTTTCAAAATCACCCAATTTAATATATCTAAAAGCTAAGTTTCCATATCCTCCAATAAAGTCAGGCTGAACACGAATAGCTCTTTCTAAATACATAATTGCTTCCTGGTCTTTGCCTAAATCATCTAATATAGCTCCCATATTTGTTAATGCACCAATATCTGTTGAATCAAATTCCAATACTTTTAAATAATCTTCATAAGCACCCTGAAAATCTCTTTTCATTGCTTTTGCGTTTCCCCTGTTATTGTATAATATATGCTTTAATGTATCATTCTTAACATACTTTAATGCCTCATTATTATCTAATATTGCATAATCAGGATATTGGGAACTGTAATAAAGAATAGCTCTGTTATGGAATGCATCAACGTTTTTGTTATCCAAGACAATCGACTTATTAAAATCTATTAACGCCTCCTGAAACTTATTAAGTTGAACATAAACTTGTCCTCTTTGGCAATAATAATCACTATTAGAAGTATCTATTGAAATTGCCTTTCCATAAAGTTTTAACGATTCTTTAAGATTATCGTTTTCAAATTCAATTTTTGCCTTTGACGCAAATTCATCACTGTTTTGAGCAAATCCAATAAAGCTAAAAAGCAGCGCTGCAAATGTGAAAATATATTTCATAAAATACTGTTTAGAATTTAGAAGATTTTTTTTATTGAGTAAATTGAATACTATAAAGATAGTCAATGGGTTTAGTTTAGCTATTTAAAACTTTTTTTGGTAAATATGACAATAAGGTTGTTTACCTGTTTTAGTATAATAATCTTGATGATAATCTTCTGCAACCCAAAAGGTAGTGGCTTTCGTTAATTGCGTAACGACATTAATTCCTTTAGATTCTAATTGCTTTATTAAGTTTTTAATAATCTGTTTTTGTTCTTCATTGTAGTAAAAAACTTCAGATCTGTATTGATTTCCTATATCTGGACCTTGGCCATCAACTTGGGAAGGATCATGCGTTTCGAAAAATATTTTTGCGAGTTCTTCATAGCGAACTAATTTAGGATTGAATATCACTCTTACTGCTTCTGCATGACCCGTTAAACCAGAGCATACTTGACGGTAACCTGGATTTTTAACATGACCACCAATGTAACCCGGCTTTGTATCAATTACACCATTCATTTTTTGTAAATGATATTCGGTTCCCCAAAAACATCCACTTGCAAAAACAGCTGTATCTCTTGGTGATTCATCAGTGGGTTCAAACGACAAACTAATTGAATTAACACAGTGTCTTGTGCTTTTGTTGGTTAATGCCTCACCTCTAAAAACATGTCCTAAATGTCCACCGCAAGTATTACAAACTATTTCAACTCTTCGCCCATCGTTATCAGGAATTTCCTTCACGTTTCCTTCAATAGCATCATCAAAACTTGGCCACCCGCTTCCACTATCAAATTTATCTTCCGATTTAAATAGGGGAGTGTTACATTGTTTACAATGGAATACTCCGGCTTCTTTAAGGCTATTGTATTCACCCGTGAATGGATATTCGGTTCCTTTATTTATAATTACTCTTTTTTCCTCTTCGTTTAAATCTCTGTAGTTTTCTTTGTTCATAGTTTTGTGCGCTTTCGTCTTGTTATCCAATTGTGCCTGACAAGCAACAACTGTAACAAAAATAAGTAATGAAAGTAATTGTGTATAGAGTCTCATTAAAAAAATTAAAATAGTATACTTTAATATAGTTTAAATTTAGGACAGATTAAGTCTCTGAGTATACATATTGTTAAAATTTCGATCATGGACATAACGAAACAACATATTCAAAAAGAAAATAAATTTAGTGCACAAAATTATCATCCATTGCCTGTCGTCTTAACTGAGGGGAAAGGAGTATTTGTTTGGGATGTTGACAAAAAAAAGTATTTTGATTTCCTTTCTGCATATTCTGCAGTGAACCAAGGACACTGTCATCCAAAAATTGTAAAAGCACTTATTGATCAATCTTCAAAATTAGGCTTAACTTCTAGAGCATTTCATAGTGAAGCATTTGTAGAATTTTCTGAATACATTACTAATTATTTTGGTTTCGATAAAGTACTGCCTATGAATACAGGAGCAGAAGCTGTTGAAACTGCTATAAAAATTGCTCGAAAATGGGGCTACGAGAAAAAAGGAATTCCAAGCAACAATGCAAAAATTATAGTTTGCGGAGATAATTTTCACGGAAGAACAATTACCATAATATCGGCTTCAAATGATCCTGATGCAAAAGGTAACTTTGGCCCGTACACACCAGGAATAAGTTCGATTCCCTACAACAATTTGAAATGCTTAAAAACAGCTTTGATAGATTTTAACGTTGCCGCATTTTTGGTTGAACCAATTCAAGGTGAAGCTGGTGTTTTTTTACCGGATGAAGGTTATTTAATGGAGGCCTTTAAAATTTGTAAAGAAAATAATGTTTTGTTTATTGCTGACGAGGTTCAAACTGGAATAGCAAGAACGGGAAAGCTTTTAGCATGTGATCATGAAAATGTAAAACCAGATATATTAATTTTAGGAAAAGCAATATCAGGAGGTCTTTATCCAGTTTCGTGTGTTTTAGCAGATAATCATATAATGGAAGTGATTACGCCAGGTACTCATGGGTCAACCTATGGAGGGAATCCAATCGCTTGCGCTGTCGTAACAGCAGCTTTAAAAGTGGTTAAGGATGAATGCCTTGCGGAGAAAGCAGAAAAGTTAGGCGTGTTTTTAAGAGAAGAGTTAAGAAAAATAAACTCCGATATGATCAAACTCGTTAGAGGAAAGGGATTATTAAATGCTATTGTTATTCAACCTAAAAATGGTAAAGAGGCTTGGGATGTTTGTTTGAAAATGGCAGAGAACGGATTGTTAGCAAAACCAACTCATGGTGACATTATACGATTTGCTCCACCTTTAGTAATCACTAGAGAAGAGCTGAAGCAATGTGTTGGAATTATTAAACAATCGATATTAAGTTTTGAATAACGAACCTTCACACATAAAATTACGTTTGTGTAATTAAATATGAGAAAGCTACTTAATGAAATATTAGGAATAGAACATCCAATTATAGTTGCACCGATGTTTTTGGTGTCCAATGTTGAAATGGTGGTAGAAGCATGTAAAGCTGGTGCAACAGCTGCCATTCCTGCATTAAATTACAGGACGAATGAAGAACTAATTAAAGCAATAAAATCGATAAAATCTAAAACAAATAAACCTTTTGGAATTAATCTAATCGTAAATAATTCCAACCCAAAATACTTAAGCCAACTTAAATTACTTGCAGAAGAGAAAGTAGACTTTATTATCACGTCCTTAGGGAGTCCTGCTGAAACAATTAAAACTTGCAAACCATTAGGTATCAAAGTTTTTTGCGATGTAGTGGATTTGAAATATGCTCAAAAAGTTGAAGAGATGGGAGCTGATTCTGTTATTGCAGTAAACAATAAAGCAGGTGGTCATTGTGGACCAGATGATTTTGATCAGCTTATTAAAGAATTGAATCAAAACATTTCAATTCCTATAATCTCTGCTGGTGGCGTAACAAATGTAAACGACGTAAATCAAGCCATTAATTTTGGCGCGTGTGGAGTTTCTGTGGGAACAATATTTTTAGCTTCAAGTGAAGCTCCAATTTCAAATGAATACAAACAAGCTTTAATAGATTATGGTGAAAAAGATATTGTTTTATCTACTAAGCTATCAGGTTCACACTTAACAGTTATAAATACGCCTTATGTACAAAGTATTGGAACTAAAGCAGCCTGGTGGGAGAAATTAATGAATAAGAATAAGACTTTAAAAAAATGGATTAAACTTTTTGTTGCTTTAAGGGGAATGAAAAAGATTAGAAAATCAGCATTCAAAGCAACTTATCAGACCGTTTGGTGTGCAGGTCCTGCAATTGAGCACATTCATAAAGTAAGACCATTAAAAGAGATCTTAGGAGATTTAATTAATCCGAATTAAACAAAATCTGCTTTTACTTCAAACATTAACTTTTCTTGATTAACGGGATGGGTAAACTGAACTTTTTCTGCATGTAAATGTAATCTATTCAACTTTTTGCCATACAAATCATCGCCAACAATAGATCTATTCAAGCCTAATTCATGACTTGCATGTACTCTTAATTGATGTGTTCTTCCGGTTATAGGATGAAAGTGAATAAGGGTTTTTCCATCTTTAATAGAGATAACTTTGTATTCGGTAAGCGAAGCCTTACCGTGTTCATAACATACCATTTGATATGGTCTATTATCTAAATCAACTCTTAACGGAAGATCAATAGAACCCTCTTTATTCTCAAGTTCACCATCCAGCAATGCAATGTACCTTTTCTTCAAAGTTCGATTTAAAAACTGTTTTTGTAAATGTTTATGAGCTCTTTTTGATTTTGCGAAAATCATTATTCCGGAGGTTGACATATCCAAACGGTGCAATAGAAGCGGTCGAAATTGATTCAAGTATTTAATTTCTAAACGCGTTAGTACTGAATCTTTAATATTCTTGCCCGGTATTGATAACAATTCAGCAGGTTTATTAATGACTAAAATATGGGAATCTTGAAAAACCTCTTCAATCTCTCCAATAGTATCGGGCTTTGAAAGCATTGGATTAACATCAACATTTAAACCTTTAAGCATATGCCCCAATATTGGTTCACATTTACTGCGACAAGCAGGATAAAAGTAATTATGCTTTCTAATGATGGAATTTGGAGAAACACCCCACCAGAACTCTGCAAGAGCAATCGGCTCAAATTTTTGTTGATAAGCAAATTGTAATAATTTAGGTGCGCAACAATCTCCAGCTCCTGAAGGTGGAATTCGTGTTGGAGTATTTTTAAAGATGTTCCAAAGTGTTTCAAATTCATTATTTGCATCTAGAAATTTATAATCGCTAAATAACTTTTTTTGAAGCGAAATAGACATTGCTTTTCTTTGATTCTTAAAGCGATCAATTTCGTTTTGGAACTCATCACATTTAGATTGAATAAAAGTCAATCGACCTTTCCAAAACTTTTTGATTCTTTTAAATCTTAACTGATCATGAATACTTTTTTGACCTAACCTTTGTGTTAATGTAGAAGTTAATTCTTGATTGTCTCTGATGTTTTTTCGGAGGTTTTTATTTTCTTTAATAGATTGTTTTTCAGTATTGATAACAACAGATGAGTATGTTGTTTCTTTAACTAATAAATCCTTCCATGATTTAAAAACAGCATTCTTCTCAAGCGCCCAAACTTTTCGGTTTATTTGGTTTAATTCTTCTTCACCCGCCAAATAGTAACCGTTCGTTTTTAATCGATTAAAAATAGGTGGTACGAAGCCATTTAAAGCTACTTGATTTCCCATTTTACCAGAAAATGCAGATAAATATCCAAGTTTTCCTTTGGCATTTTTAACAACCAGGACACCAAACATTTTACCAGCAGCTTTTTCTTCGGGTAAATTTGTGTCAAAATTATGATTCCAAGTTTTTTCTTGAATCAATATTTGCAACTCGTTAGCTGCCAAAACAGCAATCTCGTGGGGTTGATAGTAAAAAGGAAATGTAAACTTTTTTGGTAAATTAATACCTGAAACATCAGTTTTAAATTTGGTAAAACAAGTATTTAAATCAAAATTAGACAATTGTGTAGTGGATAGAATTAAGCTTTAGGAAACTGTTTAAGATCATGACCCATTTTTACTTTTTTAGTTTCTAAGTAAAACTCGTTGTGCTCATTTGATTCAATCTCAATAGCAATATTTTCAACAATCTCTAATCCGTAACCAACTAAACCAGCTCTTTTTTTAGGGTTGTTACTTAGTAATCTCATTTTTCTGACCCCCAAGTTTCTTAAGATTTGAGCACCAACACCGTAATCACGCTCATCACCTTGAAATCCGAGTTCGATGTTAGCTTCAACAGTATCTCGCCCTTCTTCTTGAAGTTTATAAGCCTTTAGTTTATTTATTAAACCAATTCCTCTTCCTTCTTGATTCATATATAAAACGACACCTTTTCCTTCTTTCTCGATCATTTCCATCGATTTTTCAAGTTGAGGCCCACAATCACATCTACAACTTCCAAAAATATCACCAGTAACGCATGAGCTGTGAACTCTTACTAAGACAGCTTCATTTTCCTCCCAAGTTCCTTTTATAAGTGCAATATGCTCTTTACCGTCAGTTTTCTGAGTAAAGGCTACTAAATCAAAATCTCCTGATTTTGTAGGCATTTTAACATCTATTTGTCTTTCTATAGAAGATTCATGTTTTAACCTGTAAGAAATTAAATCTTCAATTGAAACAATTTTTAATTTGAACTTTTCAGCAATTTTAATTAAGTCAGGAAGTCTTGCCATTGTTCCATCTTCATTCATAATTTCAACAATAACTCCTGCAGGTTCAAAACCAGCTAGCCTTGCAAAATCGATTGCTGCTTCGGTATGCCCAGCTCTTCTTAAAACACCAGATTTTTTTGCTCTTAGAGGAAAAATATGACCTGGCTTACCTAATTCATCTGGACCAATTTTAGGGTCAATTAAGGCTTGAATCGTTTTTGATCGATCTACCGCCGAAATCCCAGTAGTGCAACCGTGCCCGTTCAGATCAACAGATACAGTAAAAGGAGTTTCGTAAGCTGCTGAGTTTTTTGGAACCATTAATTCCAATCCTAATTCATCACATTTTTCTTCTACCAATGGTGCACATATTAAACCTCGACCATGTGTTGCCATGAAATTAATAATCTCAGGTGTTACGGAGCGAGCTGCACAAAGGAAATCACCTTCGTTTTCTCTATCCTCATCATCAACTACGATAATTATTTTACCGTTTTTAACATCTTCGATAGCTTCCTCAATCGTATTTAACTTAAACGACATACCATTAATTTTGCACAAAGATACTATTTTCCCGTGTATGGATTAAAGAAGTTAAGGCATTAGAAAGAAATTTAACTTACAATTACTTATTTTGAAATTGAAAAGACAAAAAAAACAGTGAAAGAGTATACTTTAGAAATAGTAATGTTAAACTACTTACTCTTTTATCTTACTTAGAATCAAAATTTAGGAGCTTTATTAAATAGGATATTTTTAATTAGCTGAATTCAACTCACAAACGCAACTTCTGAGTTAAACAATAATTTATCCATCTGCAAGATAGGAGATTCAAAATTATATCTCTTTCTAGGTCTTGCGTTTAATTTGTTTTGAATATCTAGTATTCTTTCTTCAGAAATAGTATTGAAATCTGTTCTTTTTGGTAAATACTGCCTTACCAGACCATTTAGATTTTCATTAGAACCTCTCTCCCACGGGCTGTATGGGTTTGCGAAATAATAATTACAATACTCATCAGTAATGTATTGATGTTCTGCAAATTCCTTTCCATTATCGGCTGTTATAGATTTTATATACGGCC
>Ga0209603_1003059_pt1 | contig 14736 bp, 9 predicted proteins | sample COGITO_mtgs_1206_FD_184812 | JGI IMG/M metagenome (GOLD analysis project Ga0209603, IMG submission 184812) | Pelagic marine microbial communities from North Sea - COGITO_mtgs_120607 (SPAdes) (version 2) | ecosystem: Environmental > Aquatic > Marine > Epipelagic ... | reverse complement strand
CTCGGCCGAGAACCAGGGCGACCTCCGCTCCGTGGTCCTCCACAAGATGACCCTCGGCGCCCAGAAGTCGACCTTCCCCATCGCCCTGGGTGTGCGCATGACGGCAGTGGACGACAAGGCCTTCTCCCAGACGGGCGGTTTGCACCAGCTCCTTGAATCTAACTAGGCATTGAACCCTTGCTCACACGCAGCACCGTGAATGCACAGAGTCCTACTCGATGATCACCATGCCCAACGCCGACTCGCACACCGGCCGCGTCCTCCAGGAGGACAACACAGAACTTGCGTATGAGGCCCTTTTCTTCGTCTCAAACCACGCACACTCGCCCACAACACTAACCCCTACCCGTGCTTGCCTGCGCAGTTTGCTCGCAAGTTCGTGAGTGTTGCCCCTTGGAACACCCACGCCCACGCACACGCACACGCACACGCACACTTGCCCCATGGCTGACCTTGCCTCCTGCTTGTGGACCAGCCGGGCTACACGGCCGAGAGTGCGCGCTGCTCTTAAACAACGCACACGCACGCACACGCACGCACCCACCACACACGCACAACTCACACGCCCACCCTTTCCGTGCGCAGACCTCGACACCAAGGGCATCCACGAGGCGCGCCGTCGCGCGCGAGCCCACGCCGCCCCCCCCCACCCCGCCCAACCCCCACTCACGCACGCATGCGCCCCCGCAGGTCGCCGCGCGCCGCTTCTGCCTCGTCGCGGCCGGTGCGCGCCAGCCCTCCCCACGCGTAATGCGCGGCTTCAAGCTCACTTGCGCGCCCCCTTGCCTTGCGCAGACCACCCCCTCGTGTCCGCGGTGCGTTCCGTTGTGCTTCACTCAAACTTACCCACTCCACTTGCGCTTGTCTCATACTCACCCCTCCCCCTTGCCTTTTGCTCGAGCTGATTTCGGAGAATGCGGAGAAGCTCCAGTGCGCCTCAGCCCTAACCCTAACCCCTCCACGACCCCTCGTCCAACTCGCCTCTCACACCCCTTTCCCTGCCTGCGCAGGATGGGCGAGATCTCGGAACGCTGGTTGCACTTTAACCACCCACCCACCCACCCACCCACCTCACACGTTTGCTGACCCCCACCCCTGTCCTTGGCAGATGATGCCTGAGGGCCTCGTCAAGTAAGCACGATCCCTCTAACCCTCGCCCTGCCCCCACCGCAACTCACACCCTCCTCCCCTTCCAGGATTTCGAGCGGCCTGTACGAAACGATTCTGCCCATGGTTAAGCAGCAGGTCGAGTCGCAGATGTACGCCGCCTGCCCCGCCTGCCCCGCCTGCCCCGCCTGGCCGCCTCACCGGCTCCCTCACTGACCCCCACTCCTTGGCGCTACCAGTAAGGTGCGCGATCTCTCACACACCTCCGTCTCGATTGCCCCGGCCGACTACGCGTCGTGGCACGACGTGCGCACCGAGCTCATGGCCGAGGTGAGCGATCGCCTTCAACCTAGCCCCGTACCGGCCCTGGCGCTCAGCACATTCCCATTTCTTTGCAGGCAAAGACCGGGTTTAAGGCTAGGGTGGAGTCGGAGCTCGCCGCGTCCGGCGGCTACAACAATGCCGAGCTCAAGGCCGCCTTCCAGCAGGCAAGGGCAGAACACGAACTCACCATGCGCCCTGGCCTTGTCCCCAACCCTGACCCTTTCCCATCCTTTCCCCATTCCAGGAGGAGCGCGCGATCGAGCACCAAATCGACCACACGGTCCACACGTTCAGCGCGTCCGTGGACGTCAGCTACAACGTGCGCTGCTTGCCGCCCGTTGAACCCTTTCCTGCGCCCTCCCACTCACGCGCCGTTCCCTTTTCCCGTGGCAGTTCCTCTCGCACTAGGCACGCGTCGGCACGCGTCGGCAAGCAACGGACGCGCACCGTGGTGTAGGTCCGTAGACGCAGTGGTTTTTTAAAACCGATGTAAGATACACGATTTGCAAACTCACGCACTCTACTCTGGATCGGAGCGCTCTGTGTCTGAGTCGTCGCATTCCGGGAGGGGATCGGACGAGGACGACGCCTCCGTGCGCTGCTTCTTCCTCTCCCTAACCGAGGGAATCCCCAGGGCCTTCCTGCGCTCGGCAAGAATTGCATGTGCTCTCTGGCCACCATTCAGGCTCGACCACCGTTCGCTGAACATGCTCTTCGCCTTATTCCTAAACCAGTTCGCTCTGTGCTTCGCTCCCTCTGCTAGGGGCAGATCCTCAGTCTCGCCGTTCTCACGCCGCGCGGCCTCGCTCTTCTCCAACGCGCGCTTCCAACTCTTGAAGGCCTGCAAGTGGTCGATGTGCGCAAGGAGGTGGCTCCTCGCCAGCGCGTGCGTGTCCGGCTCTTCGGCGAGAGCCGGCGCCCGAAGCGCAGACTCCGCAATCATTACGCGGACCAACGCGGGCCACTCCTCGTAGGCTGGGCAGTACTGACCGGTCTTCAACTTCTCGAGGTCATCATATCCAGGACTCTTGGTCCTCGTGGAACTGCCGCTGGTAGGCCACGGAGCCGATCCGTTGCGCTTCGTGACGCACGTGTCGATGATCACCTGCCACTGTGCTACGACCGCATCCTTTGCGGCGTCCGAATTCGCCGTTGCGGCGATGGCAGCCTCCAGCTCAGCGAGCAACACCGGGCCAATTTTTTGTCGGAATCGCTGAGTGTTCACTTTGTACAGGATGTAACCCAAACGATACTCCTCCTTCTGCTCCGGCGTCGCGTCGTCGCGTGAAAAGGCAGCCAATATCCGCGGCTTACGGCCGTTGGTGTTGAGGTACGCGATCAGTGCGCGGGCGCTCGTCGACGCATCCGACTTTGCGACTGGAAGCGGCGGCACGCCTCCAATGGACTCGGGGTGAGCGCTCATCTTGGCCTTGAGCGCGGGCGAGGTGACGTGCGATCCCTCCGAGCGGTGCCAGTGAAAACGCACCTGGTTAATCCAATGCGCTGCTACGATAGACACCGTCTTGCCGCACAGCGTGAAAGTGATCTTCGTCATGTCTTTAATAGTAGGCTTGGAGTTGGGAAAAGCCGCGAGGTAGGCGTCCCAAATGGCCTTCATCTTGACGTCGTGATCGGCCGTGAGGAACTCGACCGCGTGCTTCACGCACTCCGTGTACTCCTTCGCCTTGCGCTCGTGCTGCGTGCGCGCCTCGGCGTTGTTGGCGGCCAGGTCCGCGTACCCTTGCAGCGTGCCGGGCGTGGCGCCGAGGGAGATGTGCTCCCACTTGGGATCGTGCTGGTGCAAGAGCCCGGCGACGTTGCCGCCATCGCGGTCGGTCCCAACGAGCAGCACGCGTCCGACGGCCTTCTTGCCGTCCGCGCGCATGCACCGCTGGATCACCTGCATGAGCCCTCCGCTTGAGGGCGGTATGGCCAGCAGGACGCACGCCTCGAGTCCCGCAAAGTCGTAGCCCTCCTTGAGCATGTCGACCGAGACGACGACGCGGTAGTCCGGGTCCTCCGCGCGCGTCTTGGGCTTCTTAAACTCGTCGAGGGTGCGGTTCTTGCCCTTGCACGCCTTGCCAGAGTGCACGGGTCGGCACCAGGCACGGAGCCCACCCGAAGCCTCCACCAGCGCGGCCTCGAGCAGCGGCACAAACGCGTCGGTCTGCGTGATGCTCTTGCAGTAGCACACCGCCGTGCGGATGCTGTTGGCGACCATCCAGGCGGCCACCTGTTTCGCCCGCGCCCCGAGCGGCGTGTCCTTGCAGTCGACGGCCTCCCCGGTAGCGGCATCCGTGGCGTACACCGTCTCAACGTGCGCCCCAACGATGTAGCCAAACTGGATGCCCTCGCTCATGGTCACGCCGCCGGTCTTCCTCGCGTTCTTGATGATGTCGGCGTTCTCCTTGCCGAGCGTTGACCTGTACGTCTTGGTGGGGTGCTCCGTTCCGGTCATGAGCAGCGCCTTGCAACGCTTCGGCTGGGCAAACAGCGACGTGAAGAGGTCCCTGGCGTGGTGCAGCTTGTGCCACTCGTCGACGACGACCATCAACCGCTGGCCGTCGCAGAGGCCCTCGAGGATGTCGCTCCACTGCGACTTGTAGAGCTTCGGCTTCTTGATCTTCTTCTTCTTCGCCTCCGCGCTGCCCATGCAGGTCATGATCTTCATCGTCTGGTGGCACAGGATCAGGTAGACGGGCTTGTCCTTGGTGGCAGCGGCGACCTTCTCCTTGAAGCCCTCGATGATCTGCTTGCTTGCTAGCTCGGTTGGGGGAGCCGCAACGGCCTCCTCCTCCCCCTCCTCCTCCTCCCCCTCGCCCTCGTCCTCCCCCTCCTCCTCCTCCCCCTCGTCATCGCTCTCGTCCTCCTCGTCCTCGTCCTCCTCATTGGTTGAAGTCGTAGGGGACCAGAAGCGCTCCCGAGTCCGCGTGCACGTGAGGTTGAACACGTTCTTGTCTTCCTCCAGACCCAGCCCCTTGGCTTCCTTGATCACTTGCCCGGCCATGCACGCCCGGTGCACCAAGAACACCTTGACGTTGGCCCATTTCGTTTCCATGAGGACCATCAGAGCAGCGAGCGTCTTGCCGGCGCCGCACACCGCAGCCCACTTAGCCAGCTGCTTATCGTCAAACGTCTTCGGCCTAAGCTCGGAAACCGTGGCACGCTCAGCACTTCGCTGCCACACCCTCTTGTCGAACGAAGCCGCCTCGGTGGGTGCCGCCTCGGCAGGTGCCGTCCAGGTCGGCAAGGGGGTCGGCACGTGCGAGTAGAGGCGCGGCATCAGCGCGAACACCCAATCCACATTCCCGGTAGGTCGGTGCGGGGAGAGGACCTTGAGCACGGGCATCCGCGGATCCCTGGCACCGTACACTCCAACAGCGCGCAACATCACGCCGATGCTGGTGCCCAGGATGTGGGCATCGACGCCCTTTTCCCTGCTCTTGGCCTCCAGGATCTCCAGCTGCAACTCGTCGGTCTTGTGGTTCAGAAACGGCACCTTGGCGACAGCCACGCCGTCCATGCCGATCAGCTCTGACCGCTTGCCAGTCTTGAGCATCTCGTCCCCCCACTTTGCGCTCAACTTGACGCACTTCTGCAGCCCCTCCACGGTGAGCGGCTCGCCGTGAATGTTCGCCAAAAGCAGCGGCGGCACTCGCTCCCCCGGGAAGACGATGCGGTCCTTGTGGGCCTCCGCGTACCGCGCAATGGCGTGCACCTCGTAGGCGTTACCGCGCTTGGACGCCTCGCTCTGCTTCGACTTGGGTTCGTCGAGGTCCGAGTCGTCACTGGCCATGTTTGTGCGCACGCACGAGCACCGGACCCCGTGCGCGCCGCGATGGGCTGGCTGGGATTCGTGTACAAACTGCAAATCATCTCAAACGTCCAAACGAACACAACACTCACACGCTCCGAAACTTGGCCTCGAATGCACCAGTGGCAAGCCGGCACAAGCAAAAAAAAAACGCTAGTTGCAACACCCCTCGTTTGCATCCACTAGCGACTGGCACGGGCCACACCACACAAACCAGGCGTAGGAGTTCTCCTGCCCGCACCCGTCCTCCTCGTAGCAGAGAAAGATGCCGTCTCCAAGCCAGCTCCCCGTGAATCGCGAGGGGGGCGGCGGGGGGAAGTACCCGCCCAGCTTGAGCCCTGCGGTCTCCTCGACCCCGTTTCCGTCTTCGCCCAGGGCATAGTTCGAGCGCAGCAACTTGAAGGCGCATTGCACGAACTCGAGGTCGTCCGCGTTTGTGATTTTGGTCTCGTCGAACTGGATGTCCCAGTCGCACCCGTCTACGGGCCGCAGTTCGAACTTCTCGGCGGCGCAGTAGCGTCTGCCCCACTCCTTCTCGATTGCGTCCAGGTTGGGGGAGCGGTCGTCGAACATGCACGTGAGGCTCATGGGCTGCGCGCAGCGGGCGACTTTGTGCGCGCACGCACGAGCACAGCGGTTGCCCTCCCTTGACGTGGTGCGCAACTTTTCCACTTGTGCGCAACGTGCGCACCGCTAGACATGTGGGTTGCGCACGTGGTTGCGCGCACAAGATTCACGCGCACCTTCCCACAATGCGCGCACCGCGCAACGGCCCGAAGCGGCGCAAGGTGCCCAAGCCGTTTGTGCGCAAGGACTCGGCCCTCGTGCAGCGCACGCTCACCAGCGCCCTCGGGATCGCCGCGCCGCGCCGCACGCGCATCCTGTTCAAGCCGACCGGCGCCACGGAGCAGCACCTGCGCAAGCCGCTCGTCGTCGAGCTCTTTTGCGGCATCGGCGGGTGGACCGAGGGCGCGCGCCAGGCCGGGTTCCACACCGTGCTCGCCGTGGACGCCAACACCAACCTGCTCAAGCTGCACCGGCTCAACCACCCCGAGACCACGCAGTGCGTGATGACGGTCGGCCCGGACACCGAGGACGAGCTGGTGGCGCTCATCCGCGCGTGCGTGCCGCCGGGGCGCGCGTTCCACCTGCACGGGTCGCCGCCGTGCCAGCGCATCTCGTGCCTGTCGGCCGTCGGCGACCTGCGCCACCACAACGTGGACGGCGGCGTGTCGCTCGTCAACTGGTTCGTCGCGCTCGTGCACCGCCTCAAGCCCACGACCTGGACGATGGAGGAGGTGCCGCACGCGCAGCTGACCGGCGCGCTGAGCATGGCGCGCCAGTTCCACCCCAAGATGCTCGACTTCGTGCCGACCCTGACCATGAGCGACTACGGCGTGCCCCAGCACCGCAAGCGGTGCATCGCCGGCACGCCCAGGCTCGTGGAGCGGCTGCGCACCGACGCGTCCGTGCGTGCCGACGCGCCGGTGCTGAGCGCCGTCCTGAAGCCTCCAAATGGCGCGGCCATTTGCATGGCTTCCACGGGCAAAGAACCCGATTATTCAAAAAACGTCGCACACGCTGACGGCACCTACACCAACACCACGATACGCCGGTGCATGCGTTCGGTGCACGATGTCGCGTGGACCTGCCTCTCTGGTCGGCACCCATTGTGCTGGTGCGCTCCCGACTTCCGCAAGGTGCGCTGGTTCACGATGCGAGAAATGGCCGCACTGCAAACCTTCCCGACCACCTACAAGTTTGGCACCCGCACCCACACGGCCTTCGTCGGCATCGGCAATGCTGTGCCGCCGAGCTTTGCGCGCATGGTCATGCGCGGCGTCCACGCGTGACCAATGCGTGTGTCTGTCTGTTCGTCTGTTTGCGTGTTTCGAATTCAAGCGTTAGCATTGTTGTTGTTGGCGACGGCGACGCCCCTGGCGAGCCAGAAGCACGTGATGTCGCGCGGGCGCGTGTCGATGGTAACTCCGAGCCCGGGCTCCGGGTCGGGCTTGGAGCGCCGGTACTTGGCCTTCTTGATCTGGCCCGCAGCAAAGAGCTTGTTGAGGGCAAGGCCGCATCCGCAGCCCCGGTTGGTCGTCGGGCTCAGCTCGGAGTGGCCGGGCTGCCCGACGAGGTGGCGGTGGGCGTCGCGGATCGCCCACAGAATGGTCCACGCCTCTGGCGGGTCGTCGGGCGGGTTGCCGTCGGCGTCCTCGCGGATGTCGTTGTCGGCGAGGTACTGCAGGCACATCTGCGCCACGCCGCCGAGCTGGCCGCCGCCGCCGCCACGGCGGCCATTGCCCCGGCGCCTGGTGATCGCGTGGCGGAAGGCGAGCGGCTGCCGATCCCCCATGATGTTGCACAGGTTTGCGTGCATGTTTGCCAGGTCGCGTTCCGGCTCGCCGGCGCGCGACTGGAACAGCGGGTTGCGGTGGCGCTGGATGAGCGTGGTCACCTCTGCCGGCAGGTTGATCTTCTGGGCCATCACGCAAGCCAGGGCCAGCATGTGCTCAACGTCGCTGACCGCGTCGCCGACGTCGCCGGCGCTGCGCACTTGCTGAACCATGACGTCGAACATCTCGCGCTGGTGCTCACTGTCGAGCACGTTCTCGCGGAACTCGTCGATCGTGCGCGCGCGCCGGTTCGCGCGCGTGGCGAGGCGGATGTCCTGCATCGTGGCCATGCGCTGGTCCATCGGCGCCCTCCACGTGTCCATGGCATTGTACGCGACGTGGCCACTGATGGCCTCGGACAGGTCCTCCACCACAATCTCGCGCACGCACGCCTTGCCGTCCCTGTACTCAAACAGCTCGGGGTGCGCCTTGTCAAAGTTGGTGAGCGTCGAACAGTTGCGCGCCTTCATTTGGGCACCGTCGGGGGCGTTGGCGCAGCGCGTGTGAATCTGGTCGGTGATCAGGGCCATGCACTTGGGCTGGCCCACGCAGACGGCAAGCTGCTCCCCATCCTCCAAGGAGATCGGGGCGCGGAAGACGTCGACAGCCACGATGGACATGCTGCGCTTGAACATCGCGGCGCCGACCACCGCAATGGGGATGTCTTCGCGAATAAACTTGCGAACGATGAACAGCAGGAGCGCCAGGTGCTTGGTTTGCCACGGCGACTTCCCAACGCCGTCGTCGCGGTTGAACGACCCGGGCGGGTCGTCGAGGCCAAGGATCTGCGCGTCCTTGTAGTAGCCGAGACGGTTGGCCTTGCGCCGGATGCCCCACGCAAACTCGGTGAGGTCGTGCGCCTCGATGCACCCGGTGTGCTCGTTGATCTCGAGGTTCGCACCCGCATCGTACAGCACGTGTGCCATCTTGCGCGCGTCTTCCACCAGCCGGGCGTCGGCACCGGCGCCCTCCAGCTCTGTGGCCAAGGCAAGCTCCTCGGCGGCGAGCTGCTCGTGCGCATCGATGAGCTTAAGCAGCCCGCGATCCTCGGCATCGAGGCCGTCCTCGCAAACCATCTGCAGACCGATCGTGCCCAAGTGGGTCGAGTGTGAGCCATGCAAGTACACGACCGCCATGGGGTTCTGGCGGTCCACGGGGATGTTGCTTATCACCGCGTCGACGTGGTCGAGCATGTTGTGCTCGACGGTCACGTTGACGCGCACGCACGCCGAGTCGATGAGCACCGAGTAGGGCCGGTTCATGTTGTTGCCCCACATGCGCTCAATCTGCTCGGTGCTGTAGTCGCTGTCCGGGCGGGGCACCTCCACGACCTCGCCCTCGGCAAGGAAGGAGGTCGTTGCGTTGCGGTAGGTGCCGTCGACGGGCGGCTTGAACGAGATCTGGTCGACGAATTCCAGGCAAGGAAGGTTGTTCTCACGCAGCATGTGCATGCGACGCATGAGGTAGTAGTTGACGCCGATGTTGGTGGCCGAGACCGCCAGCATGAGCACGGGCAAGTTGGACTGGTTGGAGCCCCGAAACCCAAGTATCGTCTCGAGCCGCTTAGTGTGCGCCGCCCCGTCGTCGCCGAAGAACTTGTCGGACTCGTCAAGCACCAAGGTGTAGACAAGGGCCTTCTCGTCCGCACCGCGGGAGTCGTTGATCTCGGCGATGAGCTTGACGTGCGCCTCGTACTGCGACTCGGTGCGGAAGGCCACCGCCATGCCTCCCGAGCGCAGGCAATTGCGCACCTCTTCGCGCCCGTTACGGCCCTTCATGCGAGCGATGGGCATGGTGCCCAGGTCGGCAGGGTCGATACCGCCATCCTCGTCCTCAAGGCCTTCGTCGTCGATGGGCCCGTCCATGGCCGAGTCCGGGTGGGCGCCGGGATTCGGCGAGTTTGTGCGATCGGGGTCGTCGTTGTTGCGCGCACTCTTGCTCTTGCACGTCGCCTCGAGCGCCAGGGCCCACGCGCGCTGCACCGTAACTAGGACGGTGCAGCACTTGTCGCCCACGGTGGACGACTCGTTGATCGCAAAATTGATCTGGCCAATGAGCGCCTCAACCGTGGACTTGCCGCGCTGGAAGTCGCCATTGACGATCGCGGCCATCAGCTTCTTCACCCTGCGATCGATGAGGCACACAGAAGCAGGGTAGCCTTGCTTGGCGTGCGACATGACGACCAAGCGCACGAGCTCCTTGACGCTGCGAGGGAGGAGCGCGTTGCATTCCTTGATGATCTTGGGAATGTTGGCCTGCAGCACGTTGCAGACCTCGTCCACAAATTCACGCATCTCCTGCTCGTTGAGCTCCGAAAGGAACGGGGCGCGCTGGCGCTGCTGCGCAGCTTGGCGATCGGCGCGCGCCTGATCGCGCTCGGCGCGCAAGCGGTCGCGCTCCGCCTCGGCGACCGCCTGCTCGGCGCGGGCGCGTTCGACCTCGGCACGGATGCGCCGCTCGGCGCTTGCGCGCTCACGCGCGACGAGCCACTGGTTGAACTTGTCGTAGACTCCGCACAGCTCTTGGACCTGGGCGTCGGGCTGCGTAAGGCAGTGCTGAAAAGCTGCGATCACCGAGTCCCTGGTAGGGATTGTGTCGCTTCCAAACGTGTAGTTGACCCTCTCGGCCAAGGGGCCCACAAGGGGACAGGGCGCTGCCGCGATGCGCTGCCGAACGTTGCGGCTCATCGACATTGCCTGCGCACAAAAAGTTTGACAATTGTCAAACTTGTCAACTAGTTTGATGCGCACGTACGAGCACAGGACCCGGCCTCGGTTCAACGGTGCGCGCAACCAACCGTTGGCGGTTGCTGCTTGCTAAACGGGGACCGATCTGCGCACCAAAAGGGTTGACAATTTCCAAACTTGTCAGCTTGGGGGGGATGCGCACCCACGAGCACGGGGGGGTGTGCGCAAAGCGCAACAAGTGGCAAACCTAAAATCGTAAGACACTGCACCACAACCACCACGACCACCACGACCACCACCACCACGACGACGACGACCACCACCACCACCACCACCACGACGCTTGCTGCTACTCGTCGAGCTCCGAGTTGAGCTGCTTGAAGTGGTCGCCCATCGCGACGAGGGCGCTCTCCTTGACGCTGCCCGCTTCCGCGAGCGATTCCATCGTGGACCACATCTCGCCCGCCGCCGTCTTGAGCCGCTTGCGCTGCTCACCCCCCATGCTGCCGACAAACTGGTCCTCCTGCACGCGCTTCCAAGGGTGGTTCTCGGTCGTCCGCTTGATCAGGTGACCCTCGGGCGTGATGATGCGCCGCGGGTGACGGGCACTACCGGGCCTGCTCGCACCCCAGGCGGGCACCTCCCCGAATCCGGGGAAGACGAGCATCGAGCCGTCCGGCAGCAGGGCGCGCCTCCTGCGCAACGTCGGGCGGGTTTGAGCCGACCCCGATTGCACATGAGCGCTGAACTGCGTCACTGAGCACTCGCCGCCCGTCTCGGGGAAGGAGATCTCCGTCGTGACGTACTCCTCGCCCTTGGAGCCCTTGAGCAGCTTGATGGTGCCATTCGGCATCTGCTCGCGGACCCTGCGCTCGTGCCCCTTCAATCCCATGAACCAGAACGTGAGGCCGGTCTTCTTGACCTCCTTGACCAGATGCTCGTGCCTGGCCTCGCCCTCGTAGGTCTGCACCGTGCCGGTCGCAAACACGCGGCGGGTCTTGCTCTCGTTGCCACGCTCGCCGTCAAAATGCGTCACGTCCCCATTTGCCCACTCCTGCCGAACCAGGTGCTCCTGCTTGTGCCCGCCCTCGTAGAAGGCGAGGTGGTCGTGCTTGTTGTCGTGCACGCCGCCCGCGGGGCACCACATGCGCACGAGCCGCTCGTCCTTGCGCTCGCCCTCGTAGTAGAAAAAGTGCCCCCGTCGCGTGATCTTCATCACCAGCGTTTCCTTGCGGGGCAACCCCTCGTAGAACGCTTGCCGGCCAGACTCGGCCTGCACGCACCGCACCTTGCGCCAGCCACAGGGCCGGTGGTCCGTGAAGTGGCACCTCCACTTGCCGCGATCGATCTCCCGAATGACCTCGCGGACCGCGCCGAGGATGCGCATGTACCGGCAGCGCAGGCCCCTCGCGTTCGAATCGTACGACGTCTGGTGCTCGTGTCCCTTGTCGCCGCCGTACCGGATCACGTCGCCGTTTGCGGCCACCTTCTGTCGCAACGCGCCCTCGGCACTGTACAGCTTTTCCGAGTCGTCAAACTGCGGCCTCAGGCCAATGGGCGGCCCGTAGACGAACCCGGGCGGGAACTCCCCAAAGACCATGCGGTGCGCAAGTGCGCGCACGGAGGGGGAAGGTCGCGTCTACGCACGAGCACCGGACTTGGCGCACAAGTTACAAATTTACGAGCACGCGCACGCGCACGACGACACGCCCTCCACTCACTCCGAACTGGTCAGATTACACAACACGCGCGCCTCCCAGTCGTGCTCGGCCAGCGGCGCGCGCCGCGGCGCGGCGGCCAGGGCCCGCGCCGGTTGCCCGGGCCAGAACGGCAGGCGCGCGCGAAGCAGGTCCAGCGGCAGGCTGAACGCCCACACCGCGAGCACCAGCTCGAGCAGCATCGCGCGCGCGCCCTCCCTCCCCATGCCTATCGGGGCACCGCGCGCGGATTATGCCTTGCGCGTCATGGCGTCAGTAGCCCTCCCACGAGCACCGGAATGGGAATGCGCAGTGGGCCTCTAGGCTTGTGGCCGGGGGAAGCGCGCACCCATTTTGCAACTGGTGCGTCACAGGCGCTGTGCTCGTGCGTTGGCGTGCGCGCACGACCGGTCGATGGTGTGGGTCAACCCCAACGAGCCGTTTCCCGATGAACCCACTCGTCATGCGCTTTCTGACCGTTTGCATGTGCACGTGGTGCACCATGATCGAGAGGAGGAGCGAGACGAGGAGGAGGAGCGAGACGAGGAGGAAGAGGCCCGCGCGCGCGGGCGCGCGCCACTGACGTCCGCGGAGCTAGACAGGTTCCGGATGATTATGGAGCATGAGCGGCAGCAAATGGTGGAGGAGGTGGCCACCAACAATGGCCCGCTCGGGATGCGCAGCGAGCCGCAGCCCGATATCGACCGCGCGCAAGACCTGGAGATGGTCGCGACCCACGCAAGCGTGGAGGGCTTACGCTTGCCACCCGACCTGATAGCACTGGCCTACGATCGAAACGACGGAGACATCGTCAACGCCATCATGAATCTGACGGAGCCAATTTTTCGAAGTCAGCTAGAGCGCGAGCTGGCCGAGCGCCAGGCAGAGGCGGCGGAGGAGGAGGTGGTGGAGGAGGAGGAGGCGGAGGACGATTTTGAGGAGGATCTGCAGGCCAGGCAGCGCGAGCTCGACCTGTGGCTCTTGGAGAGCCAGGTGCCCGGGTGCACGCGCGAGCGCGCCGAGCGCGCCTACGAGCAAGGCCGGGAGGACGTCACGCGCGCACTGCCATTGGTGCGCATGGCGACGCTCCTCGCCGATCGCGAAACGATGGTGGAGTTTCTCATGGAGCAGCTGCCGGGAAGCTTGCGCGAAGAAGCGTGCGCCTGCTACTACGAGGCGGAGGGCGACGTCGTCGACGCCATTGTCAACTTGCAGCGCGAAGCGCGGCATCGGCTCAACCAGCCCGTCTTGAGCCAACGGTCCAAGCAGCGGCTGCGCATTCGCACCGTGTTCATGCTGGCCTTGCTGTACCGCGAGCGGTACGGCCAGCTGGATCGGCAGGCGGAGGAGGCGCTTGCGCAAGTGCCGATAGAGGGACGGTCTCGTGAGGGAAGCCCGAGGTCGTTCGTGACACCCGACGGGTCCCGGTGGACGCACACGCGCCAGGAGGGGTGGGAGCGGCGCGCACCGCTTGCGCTGTCCGGCATGGGCCGCGCCGTGAGCGCCACGGAGCCGTCGACCCCCCCCGCGGCGCTCTCGGAACACTCGCGGGCGCACCTCGACCACTCGAACGAGGACGCCTGGCGCAACCACGAGCAAACGGTGCTCGACGCGCCCGACATCGTCACAAGGGACTACAGGCGGTTGACGCCGCGCCAGGTTAGGGTGAGCGAGCGGCTGAGGCGGCAGCAGCAACTGCAACAAGCGCATGCCAATCTCGACGACGCGATTCGCCGCGGGACGAGCGAGGACGCCTGGCGCAACTACGCCGACATCATCGCAGAGCGTCAGCGCGCGACCGAGAACGACCGCGCGACCGAGACCGAGACCGACGGCACGCCGTCGCCCCAGTCGCCGCTCCCAGCGCCGGCGCTGCGACGATCCAACGAGCGGGCAAGGCTCGTGCACACGGCCGACGACGGAATTCAAAACTGGGCGCCCGTGTTCCTCCAAGATGAAGGGGCGGGCCGCGGGCCACCAATCCGGGGTCGCGGGCAGAGATTGGCCCGAGGGGACCCGGATCGGTGGCCCGACCGGGACTCCACCGACGCGGATTCGAACGAGGACGGCGAGGAGGCGGTGCCCACGCTGGTGGACGCGTCGTCGTCGTCCGCGGAGGAGGAGGACTACGAGGACGAGGAGGGGAATGAGAGGCCGATGGCGGGAACCTACGCGCGCCCGCGGCCGTTTTATTATACTCCGGAACGTTGCCAAGCGCAACTCCGGAACGTTGCCAAGCGCAACCTGCGCATCATCCAGGAGCAGCTGGACACGGAGATGGCCAATGCCGCGCAGGGCCTTGTGATGGGCGAGGGCGCGTACGTCGCGATGATGAATGCCGTCAAGGGCCTTTGGGAATCGGTGGATCCGTAGCCAGTGGGGGGGGGGGGGGGGGTGGGAGCGGTGGGGATTAGGGCGGAACGTGGGCACGCAGCTGGCAACCGACTTGCGCAGTGGATGCGCTCGGGGTCTGGCACTTGTGACCCGTGACCTGTGACTTGTGACTTGTGACCTGTGACCTGTCACCTGTGGGTGGGTGGGTGGGTGGGTGGTTCGGTGGTTCGGTGCTCGTGCGTGCGTTTGTTGCGCATGGTCGACGTGTACGCGCACGAGCAGCACGCGACCACGCCCCCAAACATCGCGTACCAAGTCATCGACCGGTCGGCGGACCCCATGACGGCCGACGTGGGCGTGCACCACGACCGCCTCCC
>Ga0209603_1003058_pt1 | contig 14736 bp, 8 predicted proteins | sample COGITO_mtgs_1206_FD_184812 | JGI IMG/M metagenome (GOLD analysis project Ga0209603, IMG submission 184812) | Pelagic marine microbial communities from North Sea - COGITO_mtgs_120607 (SPAdes) (version 2) | ecosystem: Environmental > Aquatic > Marine > Epipelagic ... | reverse complement strand
TCTGCCGGGCAAGGTGTTTCTTCTATTCATGATTCACCAAGTGTAGGTGAGTTAATTGAAAACCTCAAAAAAGAATTTAAAGCCGCTATTAAAGAACAGCAAATGTTGTTAGAAAAATATCAATAATCTGTAATTTTAATTACGGTTTATGCTTTTAATAGCTTTCGAAATATCGGCTAAAGGTAATTTACATGCACCATTTACGCAGACGTAAATTAATGTTTCACCTTCTATATATTTATATTCGAGTAGAGGTAATTCAGATTCTTTGTCTGAAGCAGATATTAATATATTTGGTAAGTATTTTTTAAATAATTCTTTAGTTACCGAATTTGCATTTTCTCCAACAACAGCAACCTCATAAAAAGGCTGTGTTAAATTTGTCATTAAATGCATCCAGTTAGAATAGCCCAAAGGGTTTTTAGTTATTTCTATCTTTAAGTTATTTAACATTTGTTCTGTAATTTTAGTCATTTTTTTATCAGAAAAATAGTGACCAAGTTTAAACAAATTATTTCCAATGATTGAATTAGAGGAAGAGATGACACCATCAATAACTTCAGTTTTACGAGCGATTAAGTTAGGGTCTTCGTTAGAAGTATAAAAAAACATTCCACTGGTTGAATCAAAAAAATGTGTAATTGTATACTCCATTATTTTTTTAGAAAGGAGCAACCATTTTTCATTTAGAGTGACCTCGTGTAGAGAAATAAAAGCTTGTATTACGGTAGCATAATCTTCTGCATATCCATTAATTGTACTCTTACCATTTTTAAAGTTTCGGTTTAGGCCTCCATCACCTCTTAATTGATTTTTAACAAGAAATTCTGCAATCTTTACAGCCTTGTCTAAATATTCATTATCATCAAAAGCTCTGAAAGCATCTATATATCCTTGAAGCATTAGTGCATTCCAAGAAGTCAGAATTTTATCGTCTAAATTTGGTTTGTTGCGTTTATTTCTAGCTAAAGTTAGGGTAGATTTCCAATCAGCGATCTTTTGCTTTAGCTCATCTTTAGTTAGTTTATTTTTTTTAGCAAATTCAGTCACAGATTGATCTCGGATTAAAACATAAAGATCATTTTCCCAAAATCCAGTAGTATTTACATTATAGTAGTTAGCAAATAGTTTATAATCTTTAATTAGAGCTTTTAATTCTTGTTTTGTCCAGGTGTAAAAAACACCCTCTTCTAATTCATTATTTTCATTTTTACTATCTGCGTCTAAAGATGAATAAAAAGCACCGTTATTAGCATTTAATTCATCATTTACAAAGGCAAGAGTTTCTTTAACAATATTTTTATAGAGTTCATTTTTATCTTGAAGATATGCCTTAGAATAAACACTTACTAGCTGAGCATTATCATATAACATTTTTTCAAAATGAGGAATGTGCCATCGATTATCTACAGAATATCTAGAAAACCCACCACCAATTTGATCATAAATACCTCCATATGCCATTTTAGTTAACGATTTTTTAATATACTTAAATAGTTCGGGTTCATTAAAGTGATACTGGTATCTAAGAAGGTAGTCTAAGGTATTTGGCATTGGAAATTTAGGAGCTCCTTTGAAGCCGCCATTAATCGTATCTAGCTGTTCTCTAGAGAGATTTATTCCAGCAATAATTTCTTCATTTTTGAAGACGGCCTCTTCTTTATTTAAGGTAATTAATTCAGAAGTTTGAATCCCTTCTGTTACTCTTTGGGCATATTCTTCAACTTTTTGAGGATTTTCTTTGTATAGTTTAGAAACATCCTTTAATATTTTAGACCATTGGTTTTTTGTGAAGTAGGTTCCTCCAAAAACTGGTCTTCCATCAGGAAGTGTAATACAGTTAAGAGGCCATCCTCCTTTACCTGTCATTAATTGAACAGCATTCATATATACTTTATCTACATCTGGTCTTTCTTCTCTATCTACTTTAATGTTGATGAAATTATCATTCATTATTCTAGCAATAGAATCATTTTCAAAACTCTCTTCTTCCATTACATGGCACCAATGACATGAGGCGTAGCCTATAGAAATAACAATAAGTTTATTTTGTTCTTTTGCTTCCTCCAAGGAATTCTCATTCCAAGCCTTCCAGTTAACAGGATTGTATGCGTGTTGAAGTAGGTAAGGGCTTGTCTCATTTACAAGATCATTTCCCTTTTTAGAATCGTTTTTTGAACAAGCAAAACAAAGTATAAAATACAGTAAGTATAAATAAATACGAGCTTTCATGAACATGGATTAGATTATAATATTAAAAGTAACAAAAATCAATCAAGTACCTATTAAATAAAACAAAAAAGACCTTTGAGGACTGAAAAATTACAACATCAAATATCTTTTTTAAAAGATCATAAAAAAACGCTTAAAATTTAATTTTAAGCGTTTTTAAGACTATTGTATTAAAGATAAATAAAACTATTCTTTAATTAACTTCACACTTTTAGTTCCCTGTTCTGAAGTAATTCTAGCAATATAAATTCCACTAGTTAACCCTTGAGCTGAAATTGTAAGACTAGCACTGTTATTGCTTTGTAAAATAACTCTTTTTCCTAACAGATTAAATACCTCAACTGAGGTTATTACATTATTTTGAGCACTTATTATCCAAGTATCTGAAGTAGGATTTGGATATACCTTTGTATCAAATAAATTTTTATTTTCTAGGCCTGCAGTTGCTGAACTTAGCGCTGTAATATTGTCTACATAGGTTGTTGTTACAGCATTTGCGTTCCAACCATTACCATTCCACATGGGAAAGAAAAGAATTCTAGCATAGATATATGCTGCTACAGGAGTATTGTCTTTAGGGTTGGCGAAGTCAAAAGTAAGCGTTTCCCAGCCCGATCCTGAATGATAATCATCTGTAGCTGATTCGTCAGCTAATGTTCCTCCTACAGCATCAACAACTTTGGCCAACATATGAAAAGCTGTTGTTGAATATACTTCTGCAGTAACTATTTTATTTGATGAAATTAAATGAATATAGTCATCTTGTAAAAATACTTGCGCATTTTGCCATGGTACCTCTGCTGAGGAAGAAGTTACTATTTTCAAAACCTGACTATGTGTTCCGCCTGTTACTGGGTCAGAAACAATACTCACAGACCCCAAACCATTATCTGCTGCAATTTGCGGAGGTGTTCCTTCAAAATCTTCTATGATAATAGCAGCACTTGTAGGGCAAGCATTACAAGAGCCTCCACAATCTATACCAGTCTCATCATTGTCTTGTATACCATTTTCACAGCTATCCACTGGTGGAGCATCTGTTAATTTATTCGCATTAAACTTAATATTATCAATATAGATTGTGCTATTTTCAGCTCTATCTGGCAATCCTTCTGTCCAATCTACAAAAACAACCATTTGACTAATATTGGTTAGATCTCCATTTGGGTTAATTCCCGACAGGTCCCATGTTAAAGTTTGCCATTCATTTACAACATTATTTCCAACATTTTGATTTGTGATTTGAAAAGAAGTCCCTTGCCCAGCAGTACCCATTTTAATTCCTACTGTACCCACATAATTTTTATGAACGTCCATGGTTAGGCTTAAATTATTAGCTACTCCCATATCTATTTCCCAGGTACCAAAGACTCCCTCATCCCAAGCATTATTAACTCCGGCATAAAAAGCATTACCTGGTCCAACAACCACTTTTAAAACTTTTGTACTGGAAGGGTTTGTTCCATTTAAATTGGGATTGTCTACCACTTCAGCAGCAGCAGGATTATTATCAAACGTATACCAGTTCGAGGCTACTCCAGACGGAGTATTAGGTTCAAAATCAAAAAGATATTCTTGTTGTTGAGCGAATACAAGAGGCCCTATCAACAAGAAGACTCCTAGAATTATATTTTTCATCGTGTATATTTTAAAGTTAATTAAAAAACGCTCAGGGCAAAGCTCTGAGCGTTTTTATTTTATTTAATTAAAAATTATTCTCTAATTAATTTTACACTTTTTACTCCTTGCTCTGTAGTAATTCTAGCAATATAAATACCACTACTTAATCCTTGAGTAGAAATAGAAAGTTCAGTACTGTTGTTGTTTTGAGAAACCACTCTTTTTCCTAATAGATTAAATACCTCAACAGAATTTATTACGGTATTACCCGTTCTAAAGTTCCAGTTTGAATTAGATGGGTTAGGATATACGCTAACATTTACAAAACTATTGTCATCTACACCAGCTGTAGCCTCACCAACAACAACACTACCCAAGGTTGTATCTGCAGGGTCAGCTAATGGACCAGTAACTTAAAAACCATATTGAATAATGTATCCTGCAGCTAATTCAGCTGCAGTTGCAGACGCTGTAAAGTCTCCAGTACTACTAATATCAGCTGTATTGTTAACCACAGTAGCATAACCAGCGTTTGGATCTAAAGCCTTCACAAAAGCAACTACTGTATATTCTGAGCCTAGATCACTCACTGAAACATTTCCAGTGAATGTAAGATCAGAACCAGCAAGCGTATTGTCTTCAATATAAGAACTTGCTTCAATATATTTAGTAGCAGTTTGAGTTGCTGCACCTTGGTCAAACCAATCTGCATTTGTTGCTTCAGCAGTCCAAATGAGAATGTTTGGTTCTAATGTCATACTTGTTGCAGTAGCAGTTGCTCTAAGATCTGCAGCACCATAAGGAAAACCAAATGCATAACTATTATCTGAAACATTGAAGGCATTTACATAGCCATTCCATGCCTGCGATGTTGCTACAGTAACACTATTTGCAGATGGTGGAGCAGGGTTAGCCCCTACTGCGATATCATCAATTTGGTAAGTATCTGATACACCGGCATTATCATCACCAGCGTCTGTAAAAATTATCATTTTACCATAAGTGGTTGCATCTGCAGGGAAATCAACATAAACGTCTTGCCAATCTGTACCTGTTGTGGTAAAAGGTAATTCTTCATTACCACCACCGGTATCTTGTTCAAATTTTAATAAATGATTACCACTTCCAGTACCATTTATAGGTTTAATTCTAAAAGAAATGGTATTTGTAGCATCATCAGATAAATCAAGATTTTCGCCAAATGTAATTTGTGCGTTATCCCATGCAGCAGTTGCTCCAACAATCTGTAATACATCATTTCCGTTGTCTTGCTCTATGGTTACAACAGAACCACCGTCTGCATTCATGAGTTGGTTAGCACTACTAAAATCAAAAGGTAAGTTTGGTAAATCTGGTGGACCATTTAGATGAGTTGCTCCAGCAATATCATCAAATAGATACGTATCAGATAATCCTCCACCGTCGCCTCCAGCATCAGTAAAAATTACCATTCTACCATAATTGTTAAGTCCAGCTCCAAAATCTAAAGAGATGTCTTGCCAATCTGTTCCAGTGGTATTGAAAGGTAGTTCTGCGACTCCTGCAGGACCATTTTCAAATTTCAATAAATGATTTCCACTTCCAGTTCCATTCACCGGTTTAACTCTAAAAGTAATGGTGTTATTTGCATCATCAGATAAATCAAGATTATCTTGAAAGTTTATCTGTGCGTTATCCCAGTCTTGACCAGAACCCACCATTTGAAGAACATCGTTCCCGTTATCTTGAACAATTGTAACGGCAGCACCTTCAGCACCAGTCATTAATTGCTCATCACTACTGAAGTCAAAAGGCAAATTAGGTAATACCGGTGTGCTGTGAAAGGCACCAGAGATATCATCAACTAAATAAATGTCTTCTAGACCTCCACCATCTGGGCCAAAATCGGTGAAAATAACCATTGTACCATAACTACCAAGACCAGCTGGAAAATCTAAAGAGACATCAGTCCATTCAGTACCTGAGATAGAAAATGTTAATTCTGTGTTGCCAGTTGTACCATTCTCAAATTTAAGCGCATGATTTCCACTACCTGTTCCATTCACAGCTTTAATTCTGAATGAGATAGTATTGTTTGCATCATCAGATAAATCTAGGTTTTGAGCAAAGTTTATTTGAGCATTATCCCAATCTCCACCATTACCAATAATCTGTAACACGTCGTTTCCGTTGTCTTGAACAATTGAAACTCCAGCTCCGTCACCTCCTGTCATGGTATGGATGGGATCACTAAAATCGAAAGGCAATGTTTGAGCAAAGCCTAAATTAACCAGCAAAAGGGCTAATAATAAAGTAATTTTTTTCATCATATGATTTGTTTTCGTTTAATAGATTGCCAAATTAAACTAATTAGAGGTAAAAGAAGAGAAAGTTACCTTTACAAAAATCATACATTTTGTTGTATGGTAGTTACAAAGAAAAAAAAATTGTTTTTCCCCAATATAGCTCTACTTATAAAGGATTCAGCTATTTTTTGATGGGGGAGTAGTAAAGCTCTTATTGTAAATGTAGTGGTAATGTTGTAATAAAAATTTAAGTTTAAGCTTAATATTATAATTTACAGAAACTTTAGTTGTAATGGAAAAAGATAATTTAAAGGTGAATTCAATTTAAATTATTTATTTAAATAATGAGATAGTACTGTTATTATTAGTAGTTAAATAGATATTTTCTTGATTAGTTGTTTTAAGCGATGTGACATTTCTACTATCTTTTGGAATGTAAACACCGCTTTCTGATGGGGGTATAAATCTAAAGTTATTTTTTCCGTCTCCTAAAAATAAAGATCCATGGCCTGCATCATATCGAACAGTTTCGACTTCTACACCATAATGATTTCCAACCAACAGTAGATCTTTAAAGCCGTCATCATTAAAATCTTGCACTAGGCAACTTTTGATTGGGCTAGTTTGAGCTTCTATCGGTAAATATAGAGGATCTAGAATCCCATTATTATTAATTAGTACAATACTTTTGAAGTTACTTATTTCGTAAACAATACCCTCATCTATTTTCTTCTCGGGTAAGATATCTATTAATTTAGAAGAAGCAAAACTGTGAAAATCTTTAAATTTTTCACCAACGTAAGGCATTTGTTGTGTCGTACATTCTTTCCCTCTCATAGGCACATAGCCGTCTTTGTAATATTTTGCCAATACAACATCATTTGTTCCGTTACCATCAAAGTCGTTTGCATATACTTTAAAAGGATGTTCTTTAGAGGCTTTAAACTTATTATTCTTTCCTAAATTACCAATAATGTAATCATCATCTCCGTCATTGTCAATATCATTTGCTGTTATTGTCCACCATAAACCCCTACTGTTATCTAAGTAATCTCCAAATCTACTGGAGTTGTCCTTAAATTTTCCGTCAATATTTTCTAAGATTTTAACTTTCATCCATTCGCCAACAATAACCAAGTCTTCATCATTGTCTTTATCTATATCAGAAAAAACAGCATCTGTAACCATTCCAATATTTGTTAAATCTGGAGCAATATTTTTAGAAGCTTTTCTAAGTATCCCTTTCTCATTTATAAGAATATAACTTGTTGCCGGGAAGGTGTACTTTCCTGATATCAGCCTAGTTCCTATAAACAAATCTAAGTCACCGTCTGCATCTATATCTGAAGCTTTTACGGTTTGCGTACTCTCATATACATTTGGAGTAGCACTATTATTTTTTGAAAAATTTCCTAGACCATCGTTTATATAAATCCTATCTTTCAGTAATTTATTGCCTTTTTTAAATTCACTACCACCAGAAGTTACATAAAGATCTTTGTCTCCGTCTCCGTCTAAATCAAAGAAAAGAGCCCCTAAGTCTTCTGATTCTTTGTCAACTGCCCAGGGTTTAGACTTACTTCTTGTAAATTTTCTTTCATCAGTTTGAATAAAAAGAACACCTTCCTGCCCTGAGGCTCCACCGATAAAAACATCATCTAATCCGTCATTATTTACGTCTCCAGAGGCAGAAAAAGGGCCATTATTTGAAAGTTTATGTGGCAATAATACCTCTTCAGCAAAATCATCAAATTCATTTTCATTATGGATATAGTCTAAACCAACATCTTCAGGTTTTACATTAACTAAAACTGTATTTGAGTTTTTATTTTTAACATATAACTCTGATGCTTTTGAATATTTAACTTTAATTGTCTTATTAACATCAAGATTATTATAGGTTAATGTTTTATTGTCTGGCCATATAACTCGCATACTATCTATTCTTTCTTCTTTACCTAAACCAAAAAATAGCTTGGGTTCTTTTGACGAGAAATAACCTCTTGTAACTGTATTTTCTTCAATTTGTATTTTATTATTATGATAAATAATGACTTTAGCTCCGTAACTAAATGTATTATTTGAAGAACCTTCGAGTTCAACTTTCAAAAAGTTTCCGTTGGTATTATTCTTATAAATTGAAGCTTCTGTTTCCATGTTATTTGAAACAATATCTAAATCTCCATCGTTATCTAAATCAGCATAAGACAAACCATGTGAAAAGCTAGGGGTATCAAAACCCCATTTTTCTGTCACATTTTCAAACTCATAACCATTTTTATTTTTATAAACATAATTGGGTAATGGATTTGATGGAGCAAGTTTTGACATATCATAAAAATCTTGGGAATCAGTTTTAAGTTTTTCGTATAAACCTGTTAAAAAATCATTATTTCTAACATCCTTTTTTACTCCATTACTAATCACGATATCTTTAAATCCGTCATTATCAAGGTCTACAAGTAAGCCTGCCCAACTCCAATCAGTTTTTGATATACCAGCAATATTTGCAATATCAGAAAACTCTCCTGAACCATTATTTATCTGAAGTGTATTAAACATATACTGATGGTGATCTCCTTTATCAACCATTTCTTTAAATTCTTGAGCATTCATCGACCTCATATTAGTTTTAGATCGATAATGATCTTCAGCAGCCATATCTAAAGTAAGTAAATCAATAGCACCATCATTGTTTATGTCTCCAGTATCAGTACCCATACTAAATCTAGAAATATGTTTTATTTTATCTAATATGACATTTTTGAAAGTTCCATCACCATTATTATAGTATAAAAAATCGGGTTCATCATAATCATTTGAAATGAATAAATCAGTCCATCCATCATTATTAAAATCAGAGGCACTAACACTTAAGCCGTAAGTATAACCATCCCCTAAACCAATATCTTTTGAAACCTCTATAAATTTTCCCCCTTCATTTTTATATACTTTATCCTTATATAATTGATACCTATTCTTAGGAATGTTCTTATATCTTTTGAATAATCTTGAGTCTGGAATTTGATTTACTAAGTACATATCAAGATCTCCATCGTTATCCATATCAAAGAAGACTGCTTGTGATGAAAAACCTTTATCTGCAATACCATATTCTGAGGCAGATTCTGTAAAAGTTAAATCTTTATTATTTATAAATAGCTTATTTTTTCTATCATTTGGATTCATAGATTCACCATTTCTACAAACATAAATGTCTAGATATCCATCGGAATTGATGTCAGCCATAGTAATACCCCATGTCCATCCTGGGCTTTGACTAATTTTAGATTTTTTTGAAATATCCTCAAATTTTAAATCTCCTTTATTCAAATATAATTTATCACCAACTTGATTTCCTCCGAAATAAATATCTGGGAAACCATCATTATTAAGGTCTCCTATGGCTACTCCTGAACCACTGTAAATTTGGTTGTAATAGATATGGTTTACAGTTTCAGATTCGGTTATTGCATTGTTGAAATCAATACCCGTATGTAACGAAGACATGAGTTCTAAACCACCAGAAAGTTCATCAGTGTCAAATTTTACTTTAGTTTTATCACATGAAAAACATATGAAAAGCAGCACAAATAAAATGGATTTAAATAAAGGATTAAATTTCATAATAGTTAATCAAAATTTTTATGTATCAAATTTAAGAATATTATGTGGTATGATAAAAACTTGAAAATTTTGAGTGTAAACAATTAGCTTTGAAACTTCAATTGTTCATCTTTATCCCAAATACCCCAATAAGATCCAACATCTCCTTCCGAATCCACTTTCCAAGACTCATCAAATGATGAGAAATAAAAGATATCTATGTCTTCTTCTTTAGACCAGGTTTGAGCATTGATAAAATATTTCATAGCATTTTCTTTAGACGGAACTGCACCTGCTAAATTTGAACCCTCACTTGGCCATCCTGTTTCAGTAATAATTACTTTTTTACCCTTACCTGCACGAAGCGCCCTTTGGTACATGTCCTTCATATATAACAATGAGTAGTCTTGATGACATCCTTCCCAGAAAGGATAACAGTTGGCTAAAATAATATCACAAGCTTCTGTTATAGCTGGTCGATCTTCAAACTCATAGTAAGCATCTACATATCCTACGGGAACGTCTTCAGTAATTCCTTCTTTAACTTCATTTATAAATGAAAGCAATTCTTGTTCTGATAAGTCTTTTCTGTACATTACTTCGTTACCTACGGCAGCAATATCAACATACCCTTCATTTGCTAACTTAATTAGTCCAGTAATTTCTTTTTTATTAATCTCTGCATCGTTTCCAAGCCAAGCACCAACAAATGTTTTGATCCCTAATTCACGTGCTATTTTTGGAATTAATTCATTTCCTTCTGTACATGAAAAAGAACGTATCCACTTTGTGTAGGGTTTAATAATTTTTAATCGACGTCTAATCTGATCTTCTGTTAAGGTATCTCCTGGTTGTTGTCCTTCTTCATAGGGGCTTGAACAGAATCCATGAACCCCTTCTTTTAAAACTTCTTTGAATAAGGCTTTTAATTCTTTTGTTGATTTTTTCGATAAATCTACATTTGTTAACGATAGAATTTTTTCTTCTCTTACTGACATTTTTTTGGGATTCTTTTATTTTAATTATTTGTATTTTTTCTTTTTTCTAACTCAGCTCTAATTTCAGTTGCTCTTTCTTCAGTAATACTATAGTTACGCATAATAAGCATTGCTAAAATAGTTCCTACCATTGGGAAAAAACAAAAGAAAGCATGAAGCCCATCAACTGCAGCTTGTTGGTCTGTTGTTGCTAGATCAGAGTTGAAACCCACTACAGTAATAATCACACCACTAAGTGCTCCAGCAATACCATAACCTACTTTTACCATCCACCAATAGATAGCTCCAAAAATACCTTCTCTTCGCTTTCCAGTATTTATTTCATCAATATCAATAACATCTGCAGTCATAGACATCATAATGGTAAATAAGCTTCCAATACCAAAAGAAAAGAAAGGCAATGCAATAATATACATCCATGGTTTTCCCGGAATAAATAAGAAATAAAGCATAATATACCCTACCAATGAAATTGATTGTGATAACATAAAAGCTTTTTTCTTTCCTAGTTTTTTTGACATCCAAGCTACAGCTGGAATCACAATAAAAGTAGTTCCTAATGCTCCTAAACATCCAAACATAGAAACCCATATTCCACTGGCACCAGCATCTCCATTAAATAATTTATAAACTATGACAAAAAAAGTAAGGGCAGCTACGGTATTAAAAGCATTAAATATTAAAAAAGTTGCCCCACATAATTTTCGAAATTCTTTGATTTTAAATGCAGCTACAAAACTTTCAAATATTTTCATTACACTATTTCCAATATTGGACGAGTTTAAAGGCTCATAGTCTTCGTCTAGTGTTGAGTTACTTTTTATAAAAATTGCAGGGACCATAGCACAAATAGCACAGGGTATCGCTACCCAGATTGCCAATTCTTTTACAGCAATATCTGCAGAAGGGAACCAACTTTCATCATACATAATGATCCAAAACAAAGGTGCAATTACCCATGCCCATTGCCCAATAAATTGAGCTATTGCCATAATGTTGGTGCGTTCATGAAAATCATCACTCATTTCATATCCCATGGCTACATAAGGAACACTAAAAATAGTTAGGCCTAAATAAAATACTAAAGACCATAGAAAGAAATACCAAAAGTTATATTCTACTCCATCAGCCTTACTGAGCTGCCACATAAAAATATAGGCAAGTCCCATAAGAATTCCCCCAATTAGAACATATTGTCTACGTCTTCCCCATTTGGATTTTGTATTGTCTGAGATAAAGCCCATAATTGGATCAGTAATTGCATCAAAAATCCTAGGGAAAAGAAATACTAAAGACCACATCCAGCCAGAAAAACCCAAATCTTCAACCAAAACAACCATAAAGATTCCTAGGATTGCTGGAAACATTTGGTTGGCTAGCATCCCAAAACCAAAGGCTATTTTTTGTCCCATAGGGACTTTACTTGTTCTAGACATAATTATTAAATAGTATTAATTAATATTGTTTGTATTGCTTGCGCGTTTATTGAAATAGTAGTTACCTCTGATCCTAATGAAAGTTGAAAACTTTTTTGAGTAGTTCCTTCATTAAAAATGACTACGGCAATAGATCCATCAGTATTTTTTGCAGCAGTAACCATTAAATCTTCATCCGATTTTTTAACTTCTATAATTTCAGCTTGAGGTCTAATGTATTTGCTGAAATGAACCATCGTATAATAAATAGGAGTAAAGTAAACCTCGTCTTTTTCTGGATCTACAATTACAGGGGCCACACACCAGTTCTCAAACCAGTTTGGACCTCCCTGTGTATCTAAAACCATATTCCAGTCTACCCAACCATCTACCCAGTTGTTTAAACATCCAATAATGTCTCTGGCATACCGATTAACTGGAGCGTATTTTGGATGTAAGTATTTTTTAGATTCTTCGCGCCAATCATAGCCCCAGTCAGTTGCATGCTTTTCCCAATACCAATCATCATCTTGCCATTTAGGAATTTCTGAATCTACACAGCCCTCTGTTTCAATTAAGTACTTTTTAGGAGCTTTATTATGAGCATATTGTAATGCATCAGGGAAAAAATCATAGGTGCTTTCATACCAATGAATAGCGGTACCATCAAAATATTTAGAAGAATTATCATCTCTATACATTTCATCTATCCATTCTTGTAAACCAGCTCTATTTTGGTCGTAACCTAAGATTATTTTATTTCCATAACCCTCTTTTTCTAATTTTGGACCTAAATGAAATTGAACAAAATCAGTCATTTCTTTTGGAGTATAGTGCATGCTTTCCCAATTACCTCCATTACCATGTGGCTCGTTTTCTACTGTAAACCCCCATATATCTATACCTTCAGCTTTGTACGCAGTTAAGTATTTTGAGAAAAATAACGCCCAGGTATCATAATATTTAGGGAGTAATTTTCCACCAACCCACTTATTATTATCTTTCATCCAAGGAGCAGCAGACCAAGGTGATGCTATAATTTGGAAGCCATCTTCAGAAATTTTCATGGCGTCTTTAATCATTGGAATAAGATCATCTTTGTCTTCTTGGATAGAAAAATGCTCAAGCTCTATGTCATTCTCAACAGGAGAATATGAATAGTTTGATAGCGAAAAATCACATGAGTTCATGTGTGTTCTAGTCAATGAATAGTTAGCTCCTTCTTTTGAAAAATAGGCATTCAATATTGTATCACGATTTTTAGCACTTAATTTATTTAACAAGTAGGCTGAAGATTCTGTAAAAGACCCTCCAAACCCTGTAATTTTTTGATATGTTTTTTCTGGGTTGATCCGAATAGAAGAAACTTCACTAGCTTCAGTAAAGTTTTTTACCGGGCTTAATTTATTTCCATTTTTTGAAGTTTCTATAACATTTACCGATAAAGATTTTTCTGATGTGCAAGAGAGGACACTCATAAAGATTAGTGTTAAAAAAAAGTATATCCTTGTTAATTTCATTTCACTATATATTTTATAATGTGATATTATTTTTTTTGAACGGTGGGACATGTACTTCTAAAAGTAAACTGTCTTTATTTCCGTTATATGTTTTTGTAATGGTTTTTTTATTTCTAGCCAAGCCATCAAAAACTCCTTTATCCACTAAATCCCACAAAGCATATTTAGCTTTGCCATCTATAGTAAATAAACCAAAATGATTTTCTGAACCTCCAGGATTTGGAGCGTCTTTCCAAATTTCATCAAAAGCCTCAAAATAGAAACATGAGATTCCATTTTTTGTGGTCCATTCTCTCATGTGTCTGTAAAATAAAGCTTCTTTATATTCATCAGTTGCTTTACTTCCCTTATTACCATAGAGTCCGTTTGAAAAGGTAGCCCAGCCCGTTTCTCCGATGTGTATTGGCTTTTTTATTCCTAGACTATTTACATAGTTGGCAACACTATCATATTGAGATACCGCATAATCTCTAGCTCTTAACATGATATTATTTATTTTCTCAATATTGGGTTTTTCTTCTTTTGTATACCAAAAAACAGGATTATAATGAGTATCATGCATAGGGTAGGTGTGCATAGAAATATAATCTACTTCTTTAATAAGTTTATTTAGATCTTCTGTGTGATATTCATCACTGCCGCCTCCCCAAGAAGCAAAATTATCTGAGCTAGTAATCCAAAGATTCTTCGGAAGTTTATCTGTTTTTTTTAAGTTTTGAAGATGGGAAACCCACTTAAGAATTACTGATGGCTGCACATAATAACTTGTCGCCCACTTTACCATAGCCTCGTTTCCTACAGCAATAATTTTCACAATACTCGGATATTTATTTGCCAATGAAACAGCCCTGCCAATTTCACTTTCATTTTGATCGCTTTCCAGTTGGTGGTTTACTGGATGATTTGTCCAAGCATTTTTACAATCTATCCAAGCACCCAACATAACATACATTTCAAACGAGGGGTCTTCACTTTTCAGTTCCTGTATGGCCTCTAGAATTGTTTCTGCTTGTGCTAATTGAACATTATAGGTTCTAAGAATTCTAATTTTCATAGCATA
>Ga0209603_1003050_pt1 | contig 14759 bp, 12 predicted proteins | sample COGITO_mtgs_1206_FD_184812 | JGI IMG/M metagenome (GOLD analysis project Ga0209603, IMG submission 184812) | Pelagic marine microbial communities from North Sea - COGITO_mtgs_120607 (SPAdes) (version 2) | ecosystem: Environmental > Aquatic > Marine > Epipelagic ... | reverse complement strand
TGCTTCAATTTCATGAAGGGGAATATGATGAGGACGTGGATGATAGCAACTGTGATTATCGCCTGTATGCAAGTATAACGTCTGGTGTAGCCACTTCATTGCACACATTCCAGGACCAACAGCATTTAATCTGTCTCTAGTATGTTTAATTCTATCAATATTTGTCATATAGTTTCACACTCGTTTATAAATTCTTTTAATTCAGGAAATACTTTATTAATATCTGTATTTCGACGCTTGTCGTGTTGTTTAAAAAACAGATTAAAATTTCTCATAGCTGATTCTTGTTCATGTGTATTTAACGGCTCTTGTGCCCACTCTAGGAGTCTTCTGACTTTATCAACTTCGTAGTCTTTAAACCCCTTAAATCTGTTTAACGCAGTTTCAGGATTTTGTTTCATATAATCAATACTGTCTTGTAAACTTTTTAGCATTTCCGGCCTTGCAAGTTTCATACTTAACCACTTAGGGTCATGTAACATCGGAGTATCGAACCATATAAGTTGTCTGTCAGTATTGAACTCACAACGCAGTTTATGTATTTGTTTAATATACTCCAACCAATTAGGAAGGCTTAGTAAATTTGCAGTAATAATAAATGTTAAACTGTGTTTCTGTGATTCTCGTAAATATTGTGTAACATTTTTATATAGTACGTTAAAATCTAACCCATTACGAATATATTCCGCTTGCTCTCCCCAGCTATCTAAACTACAAAATAACATAAAATGATCTACAGCATCTTTATCTGTGATTTCTTTTAAGTCATTTATAAATTTTTGCCATTGATTTCCAGGAGGACAGCAATTACTTGTAATGCTTAACTGTAGATCAGTATGCGGATTTTGTTTTACATAATCAAATACTTTAAAAGTATTTTTATCCATTAATGGTTCGCCGCCTGTCATTCTAAATGTCTTTAAAGTACGATACACATCAGGAAACCAATCCCAAAATGCTGTTACATATGGATTATTGGGAGAATTGTCAATTCCTAAACTATCTACCCACCTTGGATCATTATGATTTCCAGTAGTTAATTCATAAGCACCGTGTTCTTTTACCTCCTTATGCCATTCAGTTGACAAATGAGGTGAACAATATGCACATTTTAAATTACACGCTTGATTAAAATTTACTTCTAAATATTTAGGCTTAGGATTTTCATCTTTTTGCGCCGCTTCTATAAGACCCGGTTCATAAACATCTTTACTACGATATGCACGATCACTTAAATTACCTTGATCTTCTAGCGCCCAACAAAATTCACACTCTTTGGGCCGTTCGCCTTTCAGCATCTTAGCACGTTGTTCTTTTTTGTATTTTGTGTTGTGCAATGCATCAGGTGATTCTTTAAGTTCTTCTAGAGGAATATTATGTGCCGGTGGATGATAGCAGCTATGTGTTTTTCCAGTAGGCAAGTGCAAGCTTACACTATACCATTTTGCTAAACAAAAACTAGGACTAACTGAATTGAGGCCTTTAATTAAGTCATTAGCATCTTCAAAATACTGGCTTTGATATTTTCCTTTAATTAGTCGTACTTTATCGCCTTTAATATTTTCAGACACGTTTTTTCCTTATCACTCTAGGACTATTATTGTATAGTGCTTTAAAAAATTTACTACCATGTGCATCAAGTTCTGCAACCTCAATACCTAAATTGGCACGTAATTGTTTACCAAGTTCTTCAACTTCGTTGTATACTTCGTGTTCACTATCAATATTACTACGAACTTCTTCTTTCCAAAATTTGTTTAACCATTCAAAGTCACGAACATTTGCATAGTCCCAGTCTGTACACATTGTTTTATACAATCCTTGTCGTGCGCCAAGCACACTCCAAATGCCGTTCTCTACATCGGCACCAACAGAGCACCATACACGCAATCTATCAAAGTTTTGCCACCAGGTCTTCTTAATATCGTCTACTTTAGCACCCTGATCTAAGCTCATTTTAACGCCTTCTCGAAATCCTGCTCTCCAAGCTTGCCAGGGAGTTGCGTTAGTATAGCTAGTACTAAAATTTTCATTAAACTGATGATATTTGTCGTCAAAACAAAATTCAACCTTACCGCGTTCATCTCCATCAGTACTGTTTTCATGTGTTTTCATATTATGGACAAATTTACGTGTCCACATTTTGAGGCCGCCATTTCCGTACATTAACCCGTTAACATGTACCTTGCCGCACCAGCTAAACACATGGTCAGGTGATAGTCCCAATTCTTCATAGTCTACTTCTTGATTAAGAAATTCTTGATCAATAATGTTATCTGCATCTACAGTAACAAAATATTCAGTTTCGCTTAGGTCTGCGCAAGCCTTATGTGCAGCATCTGATCCTTCTACACCGTGTACACGTTTAGCCCAAGGAATCTTGCTACACAAGTCTGCGTAATTTTTTTCTGCATTGGGTTCGTCGTAGCTTAAAAATATAATATCTTGGTCGACAATTTTAATTTTACTCATCGAAAATCCTCTTAAATTGATAGGTATCAAATCTTCTAGATGTATATATGCTTATAGAACTGTCTGTGAGCTCAAACGGCATATCAAATGGAACTATACAGTAGTTATCACTAAGTGTTTTTCCAATATGCACAGAAAGAGTTTTATAAAGTACGTTGGGATCGCCTTTGTCAGTAATACTAAACAAGAAATTTACGTTTAAATTAATTCCTTTTTTCTTAATATTTTCTTTAAGAGAATTGCCTAGCATAACTTTCCAACAAGTATTCGGAATGTCTTGTATAATTTGTACATCTGCGTCATCGATGTTGTTTTCTGGAATCTCGTAGATGAAATCCTTTACTGTAACCGCATCTAATGCAAATTCATTTTTAGATTGGAGTTCGAGCTCTTTAGTTTTAGGATTATACTGTACATGATAACTTGTTAATGACTCTTGACCATTTTTAAGATGCAACACATCGTCAAGTGACACTTGAATAAAATTTTCAGTCTCTAATATTTCATTGGTTATACTAGAAATACTACCAGTTTCTTTATTAAAAATAACATATGCTATTCGGTCAGACATGATTCGTACTTCCTTATTATATCATCTGTAACAAAGTCATTTTCTGTATAATGAAACACAGTATCTTGTAAATGATTTCCTACTTTTAAATTTAATTTTTTGTTAACATACACACCAACTCTGTCTTGCCATTTAGATATTGCATTTTCCCACCGTTGTATAGCTGGTTTCATGTGTACAATCATAGGTAAGTCCATTTTTACATTTGTAATTTCTGTATCAATGTCCATTATTTTAGCTGCAATAGCACATGTTATGTCCATGCTAGGTTGTTTAGGATAATATTCTTTACAAAATTTTCCATAAAATAATTCCCAATTGTTAGAAATAGTTTCTAACCATGCATAATATTCTTTACTTTTATCACATTTTCTAAAAAAATGTAAAGTATTATATACATTAGGTAGACTGTTAGCTACAAATGCTTTTCTATAATAATTACTAGTTACTAAATCCTTACGATATGTAAACACACGAGTTGGATAATATAGATCATAGTTTTTCATTAGTGTCCAAAAAGACTCTAAATCTTGTTGTATCAAAACATCGCTATCTAATACAATTGTTTCTTCATACGGAGTAGCATGATAAAGTTTCCATCTGTTTTCTGTATGAAATCTACTTTTTGTAGGATTATTCCACGGTGTTTCGATAACTTTATCAAAAACTTTTTTATACTTTTCTGTTAATTCTGTATCCGTTACTATACTTATAGGATACCGATTTTCACTAGCAACAATACTTAACGCACACAAGTATGCTTGCTTAACATATTCTTCACCGGAAGCGTAAATTAAAAACCCTTTACTGCTCATCAATACACCTGTTTAAACTAAATTTGTTCATTACATGCACATTTGCATCTTTAATGCGAAGAGGCACATATTCACCTTTATATTTTTCTTTTTCTAACAGTAAGAATAACTCGTTATCTGTCATTTCCCATAAAATACTTTTGTCTGTTGTAAAATACAATACTCCGGGCATGCGCTTTGCAAAATCGCCTTTTTGATAACCATTCATAATATGTATTGCAATACTAAAACTATAGTCATTTCTATAATAAGGACTGTTTATCTGAAAAATATTATTATAATGTGTCCAATTTTCTTGTATATGTTGTAATAGATTAAAAAATACTTTGTTTTCTAATGTTTTTTTGAAGTATACACAAGTTGCCCAATAAAAATCAACACTAGTGTCCGAAATACGGTTGAATACATTTGATCTATTAATGTCTGCCAAATCATACGAGTCTTGATATATTAAAAAATTATGTGGTTGAGAAAAACAATTATTAAAAACATCATTACAAATAACAACGTCAGTGTCTAACATTAGAGTTTCGTCATACGGACTTAGTTCATACGCAAGTGTACGAGTTTCATTTTTAAATTGTAATTTTTTCTCTATTAATGTACCGTCATAAAATGTTCTAATTTTATGATTTTCGTGTTTACTAAAAGTAGTATTTTCTTTAAGATCTTCATCTTTCCAGACAATGCTAATAATATTATCAAACACGTTTTCAGCATCAGGGTATTCTGATAGCAGAAACGCAGTACTATCAGTTACAATAGTTGTGGGCAAGTTTAAATACTTACGCACACGTAAAGCAAGTGAATACGCTTGCTTACAATAATCTATTTGTGCATTATTTCGAGCAAAAACTAAAACACCTTTATTCATATTCTACTAGTTTCTCTACACTTCTATTAGAACTTAATTTTTTGTATTCTGCATGATATTCGTTTACAGCTTTAAAATATAAATCTTGAATATCATCTAAAAAAGTTGTAACATCTGTTACTGATATCGGTGTTTCGTTATCGTCGACAATAACTTGATCTACATGATTATCTGTATCGCACATCCAAACACACCACATAATCAAATCTTTAGTTATTGTAAACTGGCCGCCGTTATAGTAAAATATTGTTTGTTCTCGAAACTTTTCTTTTAATACACGTTTTTGATTGTTTAATGTGACCATGTAGTTAGAGTAGTCTAACGCTTTCTCTAATCGTTCGTCCATAAGAAACTCCTATTCATTTAGTAGTATTATACACTAAAGATAGGAGCTTGTCAAGTCTATTATAAGTCGTCTGTTACAGAAATTGCCGGATTTACTACACTAACATTTGATCCTGACGCACGTCTAGTTGCCAATGTAGTTGTAATATCTAAATTTACATTTTCGTCTTCTGCAGGACCAAAAGGTGCTGGAGGAATACCTGCCTGGTCACCAGCATCGTTGTCTTCAAACGATACACGGAATTCAAGTGTGCTGCTGTTAGTAGCCCTAGCTTCAATTTTATATCGGTTTTCAGCATATACTGCGGCAGAACCTTGTTTTTCAAAAATATTTTGATAACTAGCTGTTAACCCGTCGTTTCCAAAAGTAGCTAATGTAACACCGGACGTCGATCCAGTAACAGTTGTATAATTATAACCAAACTGTATTTGTCCAGGATTAGATATAATTGTTGCCCAATCAGACGATTTTGACCCAGATCCGTTAGATCCTGCTGACGAAAATCTAATTTGGCCGCCACTATTAAAAAAATGTCTTCGTGCATCGGCACTAGTAAATGTGCACTGGAATATGCAGTTAATAGTACCGTTCCAAGAAGATGTTCTAGTAGAAGTAGCTATATCTGCAATAGTATCTTCACCGGGATCGATATCAAAGCGATTAGTTTCTAATTCATCCATTTTTGCTAGATAATCATTAAAACCGCCTGTGTTATCACTATTATCAATTGTGTATGAGTTATCTACTAGACTGTAAGTAATATCCGTGCCACTAACATCTGCACCAATAACATCGCCAACAGCGATATTTCTTAAAGGAATATTTAGTCCGGTTTGATGAACCCAAGCTTTATTCATATCAGTACGAATGTTATCTAGTTGTGCTGCTGTGATTGAATCACCGTCTCCGGCGCCAGGAGAAGAAGGTGCAGATATCTGAGAACTGGTTACTGATTGCCCGTATCCAAAATCTCCAGTGCCGTTTCCTAAAACTTGTTCTACTCTACTTTGCAAGCCGTTGTATTGTGCTGCTGTAATTGAATCACCTGGATTAACTGCCATTTCTTAATTCCTCATTATATACGTATATATTTATGTTTTTAATACGCACTCAACTAATTTTTCTTCTTCTAAATTGTTTGTCTCTAAAGCAATACCTACTTTAGATCCGCCGTTGATCTGAGTACTTGCGCATCCGTCTTTATTAACATATACTACCTGTCCTTTTTTAACAGCACCGATAACACGTACTGGAACTCGTCCTTTAAGTGCAATTGCTTGGCCGTCTAGATCTTCATTCATTATAAGTGCAGGTTGTGTAGAAACTACACCCATTGCAATCATTCCTACTTGTGCTGCTTCTACTTCGTGATCTTCATGCATGCAGACTGCAACTACTGTCCCGGGTATTAAATCTCCCGCAGTTGTATATTTTTCTGCAAGGTCAGCATATTTTGCAGTAAGAGCTGTTCCTCTAAATAAATTGGCACGCAAGTCTCCACTTGCATCTCTAACTGCAACTGTGTTTGCAACAATAGCAGTGTCACCTGATCTACTTTGGCCATTAACTATAAGTGCTGATGCTTTTTCGCTTGTTCCAATAAAGTTAGAAGAGTAAACTCTATTAAATCTAGCATTATCTGCACCTAAATCAACTGTTGAAATTGTTACACCGTCTGCATTAAATCCAGGTTCGAAAGAATTGGATTTAATTGCAAACGATCCTGGTGTTTCTGAAGGCCTATTTGTGTCAGCACTATTAAGCGTTAGGGCTTTAAATGTAATTTTTGAAGCAGTATTTTGTAGTACACCTTCGTTATCGTTTTCGATAAAGCAACGTAAATCATTTGAATCGCCTAATGCGTAACCTACATCACTAAATTCTACTAGATTAGAAAAGCTTGTAGGCTGGCCTGGAGAAGATACAACATATGCCGAGGCGTCAATGCCGTTTAATTTTTTGGAGTTAGATACTGTTCCCCAAAGAATGTGATCTGTTGACGTTACGCCATTAGTAGACGCTAATGTGTTAACAAGAGTTATTCCCTTTTTAATGACATCAAACCCCGGAATTCTGTTTTCAGCATCAGAGCTATCAATAGTAAATTCTTCATTAGATATAACATGTACAATAGTGTCATTAATAACAGATACAATAACAGATTTATTTTGACCAAGGGTATTACGCACAGAACGCGATTGCATTTGTGTTACACCATCGCCTGCATCTTGTGGGCCTACTAGTACAAAATCAGAACCATTGTATGCATATAATTGTTCATTGTTTGTATCCCACCAAAAATCACCTTCTGTTAACCCTGAAGGTGCAGTTGATAGTACTTCAGCGCCGCCCGTTGTACGCCATTTTGTACCATCATAAAACTTCAGTTTACTTGCACTAGAATCGAACCAAATTTGTCCGCTAATTGCCTTTGGCGGTGCTGTTGTTCCTGAAAAGTTTTCTAGTAAGTATACAAAATTTTCGTTTTGAATTTCGCCATATCCGGCGTAGTTTTTACCAACAAGCTTAATGTCGGTGGTTTGATCTAACGTACCGTCCTCGACGACTGTTAAAACTTGTCTGTTGTATCTATCGATAGTATAAGCCATTTGCTGTAACCCCTGTTATATGTTGTATTTATCGTAATTCAAAATATTATGCTGTGCCAATCCAATTCCAAACTGATCCAACTACTTCAAATGTCATAGTTTGCCTAGTTGGTGTTAAGTTTGCATTAGCATTAACAGGACTAAAGTTAATGTCTTGTACAACTGATTGCGCTGTTGAGTCGTCTGTTAATACTGACAAATAACTCTTACTCATTGCCGACTGCACATCAATACCTGTTACTGTAACACCTGTATACGAAGTACAATGAATTCTTGCTCGTGTTCCGTCTTCTTTTTCGGTTGCCGGATATAATGTTTCTAAAATGCCAGCAACATCGCTATATGGGTTGCCAGAAGTTGGCGCACTTAACCCTGTAGTGTCAAGCATAAAAACAACTGGTTCTGAATCTATTTCTCTATCTACGTAAGCCTTTGTTGCCGAGTCTTGGTTATCAACAGGATCTAACACATTTTTAATTAGTGTATCAGATACACTAATCGGTCCTGACGGGTCTATAGTTAATCCAGTTATACTAGTTGAAATAGTGTTTCCGTCAAGAGTAATATTGTCAACTTGTAAATCTACAAGAGTACCAATTTGAGATAGTCCTATAGCAGTTGTAATACCAGTACCAAGTGCCGTAGAGTTTAGTACAGACACATTGTTTATTCTGTATTCATTACTAGTTGTTAAATTTAGATTTAAATTAGTATCAAAACTATCATTTGTATTGTTAAACAATATAGTTTTATCGCCATCAGATGATTTAAGTATTAAGCCGCCGTTGTCAATATCTACATCAGTGCCTATATTACCATCTGTTATGCCTAATTCTATATTTTTATCTTCAACTTGAATTGTAGACACGTTAACATAAGTTGCATTTCCGTTAACTGTTAAGTCACCTTCGATTACAGTATTACCAGTTGTATGAAAATCGCCGTTAATGTCTAAAGTATACTGAGGATTACTATTAAATAAACCAATTTTATTAGTTGCTGAAATAATTTTTACAGCATCACTAAATGCGTTGCCTGATCGTGTTCTAATAGCAACATCTGTTCCACTTTGTTGGGTTTCTAAAGTTGTAGTAGTGCCTACAATCTTTAGTGTCATATATTCTGTATCTGCAATACCTATACTAAGGCCTGCACTATTTTTAATTCGAATACTACCTGTTGTTTCGCCATTTGAACCTGTAGGTAAAAAGTCTGCAGACGTATAAGCTTGGCCATCTGGATCTATCAATGATAGTGCTTCTTGAGATGTTCCTCTATAGATAAAATTTGTATCAACTAAATTAAATCCTTGTCTATAAAGCTGTCTTTTAGGAATAACAATATCTTCTGCGTCGTCAGGATAGCCAGGTATCTTATTTTCAGCAGCAAGTCTAAACTCTTCTTTTGTAATAACTCCAAACAGCGTTCCGCCAATCCAAATCTTAAGAACAACACGCTCTCGTGCAGATATATCAATAACTGATGCAACTTCAAATCCAGTCTGTCCTTGGCCTGCGTCATATTCTGGTCCAACTAATACTAAATCAGTTCCGTCAAAGAAATACATTTTATTATTAGCATTGTCAATCCAAATGTCGCCTGCAACCATAGTCGGTCGTGTACTAGACACAATTGGTCCGCCGGCTGTTCTAAATGTACTACCGTCATATAGTTTTAGCCGAGCTTCGCCTGTATCATACCACAATTGCCCAACTAGAGGCTGTCCTGGAGTTGCTGTTCCGGCAAAGTTTTCTACCATCTTAATAAAATTTTCATTTACAAATTCGCCAAAACCTTTATAGTTTTTTCCAACTAAGGTTATGTCAGTGGTATTAGTATCAATAATACCATCTGCTAATTCTACTAAAAGTTCACCATCGGTTTTGTTTAATTTATAACTCATTATTACGTTCTACCTGTCCAGATAATATAGTTTATTGTTAATGTAGGGTTCATAATATTTAATGGTACCCCTAATTCTTCTGCATTTGTTAAAATGCCTCCACTGTTTGGCAATGCTTGTCCATTGCCGCTTGCATTTGGAGCATCATATACAACAGCTTCAGTGTCGTTTGGTGTACCGCTAACATCACGTAATGCATAATATTGGTCACCGCTATCTCCTCTAAGATCATGCTTGTGTTCTGGTAAATTATCAACAGCAATACTTTCAACTTCTGATCCGCCAATTTGACCAATACCAGTAGCATAATCAGCTGTAACAACACCAGCAGCAGCACCACCCATATTGTCAGCACCTAACGGCAATCTGCCTCTTAAGTCTGGCACTTTAAAGAACCCCGGAGTTATTGAAACTCGTGCACCAAAATTATACCCTATAGTTTCAAATAAAGCGCCATATTCTGAAATTCTAATTTCAGAACCGTCACACAATAGCCATCCTAAAGGAACTGTAGTTCCTGCATAAGGCATAAACACACCTGGAGGATTAACTGGAACTGCACTTAACAAGTTTCTTCTAGAAATTTTAAATAAGCCTGTATTACCTGATGTTCTGTTAATAATTAATTCATCATCGACTTGAGATTCAAATGTTTCTGTCTTACCGGAAATAATTTCATTCGAAATTACTGTATTAAATACTTTTTGTGATCCACCTGATTGTCCATCAAATACAACATCTGCTGTTGTTGCAACATCGCCTGCAATTCTAAAAGAGCTTGCAGAAGTTAGTTTATTTGCAGATCCAGCAATACCCGAAACTGTACCATTTACATTACCAGTTAAGTTTCCTACAAATGTTGTTGAATAGACATTGCGCCACTTAGAAGTAGGAGATCCTAAATCTCTTGTGTTATTACCATCCGGAATAGTAGGGCCAAGTGTTGAAAGACCTAAGATCTGTGTGTCTCCGCCTATATTAACATCTCTAGCAATACCTACACCGCCTTTAATAATAACACTACCAGTATTAGTAGTAGAACTCTGCGTTGTTCCGTTTACAAATAAATCCGAATCTGTTTGAATATTTCCAATAACATCTAATGCTTCGTCCGGAGCAAGATTATTAATACCAATACGCTGTGTAGAATCAACACGCAGCACTGTTTTAGTTAATCCACTTGCTTTTACTTGTAGGTCAATATTTGAACCTTCAATTTGGTGTCTAATAATACCAGCTTGTCCATCAACACCAATGTTTAATGCAGCATCGGTACCAATAATCAATCCCGTATTTGCTTGTACATTAATCGGAAATAATGTTGTACTCGAAACATCGCTTCTTAAAAAATTACCAGCTGCAACAGGGGTGTTATTAACAATTAAATTTTCTGCCTTTTCTGCTATGCCAAAGAATTTAGGAGTACTACCGTCACCTAAAAAATCAGTAGTTGATAAATTTACTCCTGGTCTAATAACTGTAAATCCCGGTATAACAACCTTCGGAGTAAACGAATCTGCACTAACTATTACTACAGGTTTTGCTTCAACTTCAACTTGTAAGACAGTATAATCTACATTGTCAATACCTGTAATTGTAATCGGGCTTGTACCAGTCGACAAACCGTCACTAAATGTAGGACCTACTAGAACCCAGCCAGAACCTGAATTAAGATATAACTGCTGGTTGTCTGTGTCAACCCATAAGTCGCCTGTTTGTGAAAATGCAACATCAGGCGCACTTGGTGATTTGTTTAACCCACCTGCAGGTACCCAAACAGTGCCGTCGTATACTTTTAATTGTTCTGCGCCTGGAGTAGTATCGTACCAGAGCTGGCCTTCTGTTGCTCTAGGCGGTTCTGTAGAGCTTGCAAAATTTTCTAAAATATGTAAAAAGTTTTCTGCAATAGCATTACCGTAAGATGTGACATTTTTACCAGGAAACTTTATCGAAGTAGTCTGATCTATTGTATTGTCAATTACTGTAATTGTACCGTTATTTGCTTCATCTGAATATGGAATTGTATATGGCATTCATTACACCTCGTTAAACCCTGAAAGCGATTGTACTCTAACTGTATAATCGACTTGAATCAGTCTATTCAAACTTTTTTGTACAGGATGGAAAATAACGTGTGTTAGAAGACGTCCTGTTCCTGTACTCGAATATGCTCTTAATCCTAATTCATCAAATATAAACGAACTTGCTTCGTCAGTTGCATTATCAAATGCATCTTGCCCGGAAGGTTCGCCATAATCTAATAGGCAGCTAACAAGAATGTCGGTATAGTTTGTGCCGCTTATATGTCTTGTTTCGATTTTGTTACGAATCGGGTCAACATTATTTACACTTCTGTCATCTATAACTTTTGTATATGTTTGATTATACAAACTTGCATTAGTACCAGTTGAGTTTGGTGTTAAGTAAGTAATAATACCTGTTGGATCGACGCTTGTTCCTCCATTACCAAAACTCATTTCGTATATCCAACCAGTGCCGCCGTTACCTAACGACTCAGCTAGTGAGATACTCATATTTTCATAGTGTATAGCATTTCGCTTGTCTACTATGACATTGCCAGACTCAGGATCACTTATTTTAATGTGACCTTGTAGCAATACTCCGTTTAAATCATTTAAATTATCTGTCATTTTGTTTATCCTGCTATACTATTTATCGTGGTAGGTCAGTTGTTGAGCCGCGTAAGAACTTAGCAATGTTAGAATCACTTTCTGCAATACTTGTTCCTATGTCAGCCCATAAAGTTCCAACCTTTCTAAAAATATTTACTGTTGTTCCGATAGGCGGCGGAGTTGTTAATCTTACATATGCACCTACATTTTTATTTACTGCAAATTCTGCTTCTAGTGTAATGTCACCTTCCGGGCTGTCTTGGTTTAAGTAGTTATAAGACTGCAAAGGAGTCTTGCGGAGTCTTTGGCCAGCTGTAAACACTTCAATATCTTGTGCTTCCCAATACTCTTCAGGAATAGTATCTTTATACCATCCAGTAGCACTTGTTGGATTTGGAATCGGTGCATACGGTAGTAATATTTGTACATACTTAATGCCTCCAGGAACAACAAAGCTAGTCTGCGGAGTATCAATTGGAATATTTGTAGCCGGATTTATAACTATTAAATCAAACGCACCGGGTACATTAAATCCAGAACATCAAAGTTTAGTTCAGTATCACTAACAAATCTAGTTTCGCACTCAGTGTCACCTACTAATACTTTAACTCTATTAGTAAATCCTTCTCCAATTACTGTACAAATTTGCTCGTACACTCCTGGAACTCTAACTGGGAAAGCAGTATTATTATTGAAGTTGTAAGTAATGGACGTTACGTTCATTCCAACGCTATTCTCATAATCGTCTATTCCAGTATTGTATCCGCCTGAAGTAGACGAAGTTATTTGAGTCTCATCGTTATATGGAATTGTAGCAGAAACGCCTTGTTCCATAAACTGTGTACCTGCATCGTATACTTCTTTAATACTGGTACCTAGTGTTCCTCTACGTAACTGTGTTAATTCGTTACCAGATTTTCCAAAGTACTCGATTCTTTCACCTTCAATAAAAATTACGCCAGGGTATTTTGCATCAACATCAGGCTCTGGCAAGTCTGAAGCATCGACAACATTAATTATTTTATCATACCAATTTAAAGGTCCTGAAAGTTGATATAGTTTTTGTAGTCGCTTATAATGCGTACGGTTAAGTATATCTTTAAATTGTCTCCATCCAAACTTATCAACAACTACACTATTTGCAAAATGTAATACTTGTAGTTTATCACCTTCGTCCGGTTGTGAAACTAATTTAACATATTTTTTATTTGCAGTAATTGAATAATCAACACTTGGCGTTAATAAGTTTCCATTTTTAACTACCCATACATATTCAGCATCAATTGCAGGGTTGTTAAGTGTAATAAATCCTTTTCTTAATAATGTAAATTTATTATACAGATCAGTACCTGGAGTAGTTTCTGTTTTTTCAGTTACTTCAAAACTCTGACGTTCAAATTTTTGACTATTGTGATTACTAAATTGGTATACTTTTATTTTGTCAAATTCGTTGTAAGGCGTGTCTAAATATAGTGTGCCTGGTGTTTTTACAAAATTATTATCACTTTCATAATAACCCATTCGATATTCTCCCGAACTAATTACATAAACTTTTAGTTCGTCGCCCGGATCACCGATACCAGCAGTAAGTGTAATAGTTGAACCAGGTTGAGACTGAGGATCAGCTGTTGAATCAAACGACCCGGCGCCTTCAAATGTCCAAGTTTGTAAATATTCTATCTCAATCCCATTTAGATAAACTAACAAATCATAACTGTTAATACTTGCAACTGGAATCTGTGTTAGATCTAGTTGATATTCTTTTAAGTTTTGTTTAACTTCAAACGTTTGACTATAGCCGCCTTCAAGTATGCTTTGAGTAATTGTTCCTGGTACTTCTGGTATAGCTGGTGATCCTTCGCCTGCAACATCAACAACATATCCTGACACGCCTGTGTCATTTTCGCCAAAGATACTTTCTATTGTGGCAAAATCTGGTTTGCTCAACACTGGAGCAAAATATGTATTGAACAATGCATAACCTAATGGGTTGTTTGCTAACATACCTGCTGGTGTTTTTAAACTATCATCCCATTCAGGACTAAGGGAGCCGCCATCCCAGTATACACTCATATCCCACATTGACCAGTTTACCAAGTAAGTGTATTCTGTGTATGCCACTGCCGCTTTCTCTGGATCTGTATTCCAATCAGGAGCATAACCACTTGGATCATATAATCCTGCGTCAATTGCTTCTTTCATAGCAAGATGTAATGCTGTGTTTTGCCAATCGAAACTTGGTTCCATAGAAATTCTAATATCTGGATTCATTTCCACTGCATCTATACTACCAGGCACTGCACCCGGAATACCAAATGCGTGTATGGTGTGGAATACGTGTTCGAATATTTCTTCAATATCTCTACGCTGTGTTGGAGGATTGTTTCCGTTGATATTTTTATACCATACCATATCCTTTTGAGCAACACTGTCATTAAATGCTTGTAGTCCTGCATAACTTGCCACGTTAACATCTTCTAACCAGTTAGGTGTATATGTACTACCACCGTTATATGCAACTCTTTGTATTGTTGGC
>Ga0209603_1003046_pt1 | contig 14770 bp, 6 predicted proteins | sample COGITO_mtgs_1206_FD_184812 | JGI IMG/M metagenome (GOLD analysis project Ga0209603, IMG submission 184812) | Pelagic marine microbial communities from North Sea - COGITO_mtgs_120607 (SPAdes) (version 2) | ecosystem: Environmental > Aquatic > Marine > Epipelagic ... | reverse complement strand
GTATGAAATACAAACAGCCACAGCTGATCAAGTTGCTAATGGAGTTGTAGAAATATTTGCTAATGGTATATTGCTTTCTGAAGCTTCTTATGATATATCTGGTACAACAATAAATTTCTTTTCACAACCAACAGCTGGTCAAACGTTAATTGTAAATGTTTATCCAAAAGAATTTTATAGATTAGGAGATTTGTTTTACACAAAAAACTCTTCATCTATTCAAGAACTACAAAGAGTAGGGTCTAAAGATTTATACCACTTGTTATCATCTAATCTTACCGTTCCTACAACAACATATCCTATTTATACTTATAAAGATAACAAATTTACTGTATATCCTACGTCTATAAATAATAATATTACAGTTTCTTATATAAGAAAACCAATAGCTCCTATATGGAATTTTACTACTGGATTAAATAATCAATATTTATTTAATTCCTCAACTTCTTTTAACTTTGAGTTACATCCTTCTGAGCAAACAGAATTAATATTAAAAATATTACTTTATGCTGGTGTTGTAATAAGAAGCCCTGAAATAGTACAAGTAGCCGCACAACAGGTAGCACAAGAAAATATTAACCAACAAAGATAATAAAAAATGGCAATACAACCACTTAATAATGGGTTAATAACCGAAAACGCACAACAGTATTATCAAGGTTCTCAAAGTTTTAGAGGAGATGCCGGTAATACAACTGGTCAATCTTTTGTTACAAGTTTTGATACAGATCTTTATTTAGGCAGCACAACAAGCTGGTCACCTACAGACCCCAGCTATGCTTTAAATAATTTTAAAATATATACAAGTGCTTCGGGTTTAGCTGGTACATGGACAGAATGGGTTACAGCATTTACAGTTACAGGTGGTAAAACAATAACTCTTACCGCTGCGCCTGGTGCTAATCAATATATAGTTGTACAATTAAGCATATTAACTGGTGGTAAATATGGTGCAACAGAAGCTGAAAAAATATATGGTGAAACTGTAGAAGATAATTATGGTAGTTATGAATACACAAAGCTACATGATGTAATTGATAATTTTTTAATTGCATACGTTGGTGCTGGTAAACTTATACCTAGCGTAAAAAGAACTGATGTTATATTCCATGCAAAACGTGGTTTACAAGAGTTTAGCTATGATACATTAAAAAGTATTAAATCAGCTGAGTTAACAATACCAGCTGGCCTTACTCTAGTTTTACCACAAGATTTTGTTAACTACGTTAAGATGTCTTGGATAGATGGTTTAGGTGTTAAGCATCCAATATATCCTACAAATAATTTAACAACAAGCCCTTATTATACTCAAGCCCAAGACTCTGCGGGTATACCAACTCAAGATAGTTTTGGTAATGATGTTGAAGGTACTTCTATAACTCAAGAAAGATGGCATGAGGCTAACGACAGGCTTGTAAATGGTAATTTTAACATAAACAACTTTAACGCGCAAGATGCCAATGTTTTAAACAGAGGTTTTTATAATGGAGCTTTAGGGCAAAGATATGGATTAGATCCACAATTAAGTCAATCTAATGGTTGGTTTAATTTAAACGAAAGAGAAGGTAAAATCTCTTTTTCATCTAATTTAGTTGATAAACTTATAGTTCTTGAATATATTTCTGATGGAAATGCTTATGATTTAGATGTTAGAATACCTAAGCTTGCTGAAGAGGCTTTATACGCTCATATAATACACGCTATCTTATCAGTTAGTTCTGGTGTTCAAGAGTATGTTGTAAGAAGATTTAAACAAGAAAGAAGTGCAAAATTAAGAAACGCTAAAATAAGATTATCTAACATTAAACTTGATCAAATCGTACAGGTTATGAGAGGTAAATCTAAATGGCTTAAATTTTAATAAATGGCTGAAATTAAAAATAGTTTTCTAAGATCCAAGATGAATAAAGACTTGGATGATAGATTAATACCTAACGGTGAATATAGAGATGCGCAGAATATATCTGTAGGTAAATCTGAAGCTGATGACATAGGTGCTTTAGAAACTGTTTTAGGTAACACTTTGGTTAATAATTTTGGTTTAAATGGTTTTGAAGTAATAGGTTATAAAAGTATTAGCAATAAAAATCAAATTATTGTTTTTTTGACAAATAATACTAGTCATTATATATACAGTTATATGCCTAATACTACACCTGTTCTTTTAGTAACTGGATCGTTTTTAAATTTCTCAACATCTAATCCTATAACAGGAGTCAGTGTTATAGAAACCCTTTTGTTTTGGACTGATAATAGAAATCAACCTAGAAAAATAAACTTAGATTTAGCGGATAATGGCTCTTATTACACTGAAGAAAATCACATATCTGTAGCTAAGTATAATCCATACCAACCTATAGGTTTATTACAAAGAGTTGTAACACCAACAACAACAAACTCTTCAACAGCTACTTTACTTATAGCAGATACAACAGGTATACAAAAAGGCATGTTAGCCGTTCAATATAATAATGCTAATTTTGGTGCTGAAGATTATTTTTATGTTACAGCTGTAAACAACAACACTTCTGTAGTCTTAAACGCTGCACCTGCCACAGTTAACGCTGGTGACATTACTTTTTTAGCAACAACAATGACTGGTGAAAATATTACATTTGATTTTAACCAAGGCAATGACTGGCCAGGTGATCCAGATTATTTAGAAAGTAAATTTGTTAGATTAAGTTATAGATTTGAGTTTGATGACGGTGAATATTCTTTAATGGCGCCTTTTACTCAAATATGCTTCATACCTAAACAAAAAGGTTATTTTTTAGGTAGCGGAGAAACAAGCATTGGCGCGGGTGATCAAACACCTGAAGATGAAAACAAAGCTTATAGAAGTACTATATTAGAATTTATGGAAAATGGAGTTCAAAACATAGATTTATTAATTCCTTTTCCAGATGTTTTAAGCAATTGCCAACCGGGTAACAATGCTTCTTATAAAATAAAATCTATAGATATACTTTACAAAGAGTCTGATCAAACTGTAGTAAAAGTAATTGACTCGATAGATTACAACGAGCCGTTTTTAAATAATAATGCTAACACGTGGACTTCTATAACTAATAGTAATATTTTTACTTATAACTATCAATCAAGAAAACCTTTTAGAACTTTGCCAACAAATCAAACTATTAGAGTTTATGACAAGGTTCCTGTTAAAGCTTTGGCTCAAGAAACAGCTGGTAATAGAATTATATATGGTAATTTTAAAGATAAATATACATCTCCAGAATTTTTAGATTATATAGTAGGTGTTGGCCCAAAATCTTTAGCTAACAATTATGACAACTGGGTGGAATACCCTAATCATTCCGTTAAACAAAATAGAAACTATCAAGTTGGTTTTGTATTAGCAGATAAATTTGGAAGACAGTCGGATGTTATATTGTCTGGAATAAAATTAACCGCTACAACTGCTGGCGATGGAACAGTTTATGGTGGTGATACAATATACAATGCTTTTAATTCAACAACAAGTGATTTAAATAATTGGTTTGGAGATGCTTTAAAAATAGATATAAAAACACCTATTACAGTAAATGAAGATAATGAGGCTGGAAAACCTGGTCTGTATGCAAACACAGGGACAGGTTATAATACTTTTAATGCTACGCCAGCTAATCAACCTACTATAAATGGCAACACTTACACGTTTACTTTAGGAGCTAATCAAACAGAAATACCAACCGTAGATTCATTTTTAGAAGGTGAGTTTAAAGATTATGTAAAAGTTACAAACGTAAACAACTCAAATGCGCCTGATTATATAATTACAACTGATGGCCAAGCAAGTTCTATTTATTTACAACAATCACCTAGTGATCCTGATGTAAAATATAAGTATAGTATAAATTCTAAAGGTTGGTACTCTTATAAAATAGTTGTAAAACAACAAGAGCAAGACTATTACAATGCTTATTTACCTGGTATTTTAAGGGGTTACCCAACTCATGGTGGTGGAGGAACAAATCCTTTTCCAACTAACGAAAATAGTTCTACAGGTCATATAGTTTTATTAAATGATAATATAAATAAAATTCCTAGAGATTTATCTCAAGTAGGTCCAGATCAAAAACAATATAAAAGTTCTGTACAGTTGTCTCTAAGAGTTACAAATAAACTTATTGGAGGTTTTTCGCTAAATAACGTACAATATTTTCCAGGTATTTTAACAGACACAGCATCAACAATAGCTACAAACTCTAATGATTTAAATATGGCTTACGCTGATTTAGATGCTAGAGGGCATGCTAATATTTATCAGACTGTTACAAACCCCAGTATTGCTAGAATTACTTTTTCTAATAACTATACTATTATACCAGGTGTTTTAGATAATAGCAATCAAGACGCTAATATGCAACCATATTTAGCTATATATGAGACAGAGCCTCAAGAATCTTTATTAGATATATTTTGGGAAACACCGACTGTAGGTTTAATATCTACGTTAAATGACGCTATAAAATCTGATTATGAAGGTGCGGTTGGTTGGTCTACCTATGGCTCTAGTGCTTTTACAGAAGCTATGAGTGGTGATTTTTTAACAGATTTATCACCCGTTGATCAATCTGGTGGTAATCTTATAAATACAGAGTCTTCTACTATAACCGTTCTTGATAATAATGGAACGGATGTTTCTGGTCAATTTAGCATTACTAGAACAGGTTCTGGTACTTTAGTTGATCCACATTTATATAACTTTGCTAAAGTTGGTGATAGTTTTGTTTATAATTATGATCCAAACCCAAGATCTTACACTATATCAATGGTTATAACTAACAATGCACCACCTACACCCGTGGTTTCATCTACATTAAATATACAGGTTAGTTTACAAAACTCTCAACCTGTTATTAACGGAGGAAATGCTTTACCAGCTGTAAACAATATTAATCAGAATTTTGAAGGAACTATAGCGACAATAACTGGTGATAATGGAGCTGTTAACTCTACTTTAAAATTACAACAATTAAAATGGAGTATTTCAGGTGTTAGTCCTTCTGTTTATAATGGTGTTTTTTCTATAAACGAAACAACAGGAGTTATAACTAAAACAGGTACAGGAACAAATCCTGGCACATGCACATTAACTGTAAAACTAGAAGACGCTTATAACGGTTCTGCTTTAGCTAGTGGTTCGGAAAACAGAACAGCAACACAACAGATTGGTATTGTTTCAGCGGTTGTAGGTACACTGTTTGAAGCATCGGCTCCAAGTGTATTTAGCCAAGCTTGTCATTTTAGTGGATCTTCAAACCCTACGTGTGGTGATGATCTTTACTATAATCAAACAAGCTCTTCACCAACTGTTGGCGATGAAATAAGACAAGGTCCTAATGGAAGTAGTTCACCTTTGGCTGTTGCAGGATATTATTCTTATAACTGTAATAATACAGGGTCTGGTAATAGAAATTATTTTCAAATACAAGGTAACGATGGTATAATAGATGTTGTAAGTACATGTTAAAATAAGTGATAATAAAATTATGGCAATAATAGAAATAAAATATTTTAATACTTTTTTAATTAAAAAGATTAAAGATATAGTTGATCAAGCTGTCAAACCTACAGCCCCATTTGCCAATATACCAGGAGGATACACACCAGTTGCTGCTAATGATTGGTATATAGAAGAATCTAGAATTAGAGGTGGTTACAATAATACAACAGTTGATTTCGGTGTTAAAGCTTATTTAGATGAAGAAAATACCAAACAACAAAATAGGTTTAACACTTTAATATACTCAGGTATATTTAATTCAAGAACAGGTGTAAACAATACTAATCAGTTTTCTGTAGGCGAAGACATAACTAGATCTACAGACCCAGCAAATGGTTCAATACAAAAGCTTTATGCAGAAGATACTAATTTAATAATATTTCAAGAAGATAAAGTTAGTAGAGCTTTAATAGATAAAGACGCTATATATTCTGCAGAAGGTAATGGAGCTGTAACTTCTAGTAATTTAGTTATAGGCCAAATAGTAGCTTATGCAGGTGAATACGGTATTTCTACAGATCCATTTAGTTTTGCTGTATATGGTTATAGAAAATATTTTACAGATAGAAAAAAGGGATGTGTATTAAGATTATCCGCTGATGGTATTACAGAAATATCATCTTACGGTATGCATGACTTTTTTAGAGATGAATTAGCTAACTCTACTACAATAAGAGGTGCGTGGGATATACATAATAAAAATTATGTTTTATCTTTACAAGGTTCTAACGTAGGGCCTTTACCAACAGATCCCGTAAGTTATAAAACATATAAAACATTATCTTTTGACGAAGGTGTTTTAGGTTGGACAAGCTTTTTTGATTATAAACCTGATTTTTTAGTTAGTTTGCAAAATAATTTTTATAGTTTAAAAAATGGACAGCTTTGGCTACACAATGCTGGTAATTATGGTAGTTTTTATGGAACTACTTATGACTCAAACGTAACAGTTATTTTAAATAAAGAACCATCATTAGTTAAAAACTTTAAAACAATTAACTATGAAGGAGGCGATGGTTGGCAGCTAGAAAGCATGGTAACTAGTTCTGGTGACGTTTCTGTTCCAATTGGTGCATATACATTACAAACAACTTTAAGCTCCTTAGAATCAAGTTTATTTTCTAATAATTTTAAAAGAAAAGAAAAAAAGTTTTTTGCAAACTTAATAAACAACTCACCGGCAACAGGAGGTGAAATACTATGGGGAGCTTCGTCCACAGGATTAAAAGGTTTTTTTACAGAAGCTAAAATAAAGCTTGTTAATAGTGACTACCCGACAACTAAAAAAGAATTATTCGCAGTGTCATCTGATATTGTAGAATCATCATATTAAATGAAATTAAATGAAAGAATTAATACCTAGTGAAGGCGTTGAGTTTTTAGAAATTGTAAACAAAGAAAGAGGATTATTGTGGGAAAAAATTGAACTAATAAGAGAAGAGTTTTTAAAAACTAAACAAGCAATTAATCATCATACACCTGAGTGGGAGCAAGCATATCCATTAAAACATCATATTGAAGGCGGTTTATATACGAGAGAAATATTTATGCCTAAAAATAATATTTGCATTAGTTTTATACACAAACAAGATCACCCTTCTTTTTTACTTAAAGGTGAAGTTTCTGTAATATTAGATAATGCAGAAATAAAAAGATTAAAAGCGCCTTGTAAAATATTTACAAAAGCGGGTACTCAAAGAATGTTTTTTATACACGAAGATACAACTTGGGTGTGTGTTTATAAAACAGATCAAGAAAATATTGAAGATATTGAAAAAGATATATATACTTTAAATTATAAAGAATTAGATAATAAAATAATAAACAATTACAAACAATTATGGCAGGAGTAGCAACAGGTTTAAGCGCGGGAGCAATCGCAGCTATAGGTGGTACATTAATTTCAGGTCTTGGAGCTTTGTTTGGTGGTGGTAGAAAAAAACGCGAAGCATACAGGGCTAGATTAGAGCGAGATAGATTAAAAGGAGAGCTTAGTGTTTTAGAGAAAAATAGACAAGCTATAATAAACCCTTATGCTGGGGTAACAGATATTTCTAGTATGGCAAAAGATTTAAGCGGTATGGTTTCAAATCCTTATGCAAATCTTGGTGTTGCCACTCAAGCAGCAGATATGCAAATTGAAGAAGCGGATATAGCTCTTGCTAACACACTAGATACCTTAAGAGCTACAGGCGCTAGCGCTGGTGGTGCAACTGCTTTAGCACAAGCTGCTTTACAAAGTAAAAAAGGAGTTAGTGCAAATATAGAGCAACAAGAGGCTGCTAACGAAAAATTAAAAGCTCAAGGTCAATCTGAATTAGAGCGATTAAAAATGCAAGAAGCTCAAAGAGTTCAGGGCATACAAATGACTGAGGCACAAAGATTACAACAAGCTGATATAGCTGGTAAACAATTTGTGTTTAGTCAAAAAGAAAGAAGAGAAATGGAACAATTAGATAGAAAACAAGCTCAAATAACAGGCCAAGCTCAAGCAGCTGTTGCCGCGTCTCAAGGAGCGTCAGCAATGTATTCAGCTGGTCTTTCTTCTATCGGTAATATAGCTGCGGCTTACGCAGGAAACAACCCTTAATATGTCATATAGAAATCCACAAACAGTAATTGATACAGAATCTGCGAAATATTACGCACAAGCTATTTCTAGTATAGGGCAAAGCACAGTTAAAGCATTAAATACAAGATTTGCTAGAGCCCAAGCAATAAAAAAAGCTAATTTAAAAAGCCAAGCTGACCTTATTAAGTTTAGTTCGGATTATTTAAAAGATGTAAACAAGTCTTTAAAAGATTTCAATATAACACCTCAGTTTAGAAAAATATTAGATGGTGAAGTAAATAAAGCCGCAGAATTAAGACAGCAGCTTGCTAATATTAATTTAACAGGAGATGATCGTTTAAGAAAACAAAATGAACTTAATGCTTTAGAAACTTTTTTTGATGTAGGTTTACCTAATGCTTTAGAAAATTTAAAAGGAAAAAGAGACGAAATATCTGCAAAACAAGTAAATCTTGGACAAGAAGGAGGTTTATCCGCCTCAGCCACTAATCCTCAGGTTTTAAATGATATAAACGACACTTTTAGTGGTAATCCAAAAGCTAATTATGATTTTAATATTATAAGAGATGATTCAGGTGCTTTAAATGTTTCAATGACATTTTTAAATAAACCATCTACAAGAACTCAAGATGGTAAAGATTTACCATATAGAGGTAAAGTTGAAAGCATTTTAAGCAAAGGTAAAGATGGTAAAATTTTAGATTTAGCTGAAAAAAATAAAAGAACTTACAATCTTAATAGTGATTTTACACCACAAAGCTTAGTAATGAATCCTGTCATAAACAAAGGTGTTAGTGAAAATTTAGAAAATGAAAAAATAACATTAAACGGGGCTATAGATCTTAATTCTGAAACTGTAAAAGGAATGCTTGATGGAAAAAGTATTATAAAATCTGTTGATAAAAACAATGTAGTAAAAGAATATGAAGTTGATAACTTAAATATTGATAAGTTTAAAAATACAATGTTACCTGGATTAAAAGCTCAAATAACTGGTGTTATAAAACAAGGTAGAGCTTCTAGCGGTGACATGGGCTCTGGTCTAGTGGGTATGCAAAGCTGGATAGATGATGTTTTAGGAGAAGACATAGATCTTGAGCCATCTTCTGAAACAGATCATGGTTTAACACCTGAGTCATTTGCAAAACTTACAGATGCAATACTAGATAAAAAACACCGTGAATTACAAGATACAATGCCTAGATTAAGAGAAGTTGGTATAGAAGAAACAGATGATAGAACTGCAGATGAAAAAAATGAAGCAAGAAAAAAAGCTAATTTAAGTAAAGAAATAAATTTATTAGGTAAAGAATTAGAAGAAAAAGTTATGCCTAGATTTGAAGACTTTAATGATCCAAACCTTCTTACTTTAACAAGATACATTGAAGGCTTAACAGGAATAACAGGTGTAGACGTTGTTGTTGGAGATAAATCTACTAAAAACGTAAGAGGAAGTCAATACACATTTAAAGTTAAAGGTTCTAAAAAAGATGTAACTATAGATAGTGGAATGAGCCAGTCACAAATAAAAAGAAAAATACTAGAAGCTGCTGGTGCAAAACCTAATCAAATAGATACTTTTAATCTTAATAAAACAGATGATAAAATGATTGTAGGTGGTAACATTATTGATGTTCCTAATGAATTTGATATTTTTAAAAGACAATAATATATTATGATAGACATTAAAGATCCTAAAATATATACTTTTAAAGTCGGAGAAGATATATATGATGTTCCTGAAGATCAACTAGAAAACTTTAAATTAAAAGTTCCTAATGCTCAAGAAGTAAAGAAAAACGGTGTTGCGGAGACGGATGCGTCTGTAACACCAGAAGAAAATATGGCATCCACGTTGGGTCCTGGTTCTTCGGTTTCTACAAAAATAGATAATTCTAAAAAGGCTATAATTGCTAGAAGAAAAGATAAAGCTTTGCAACCTTCATCAGATCCATTAGATTATGCTAACTATGATATTAGTAGCGATTCATTTATTATACCTGAAGAATTAGAAGAAGTTGTTGTTACAGCTCCTTTATCTTTTAAACAACCGGATTTTTTTGGTAAAAAAGCTAAACAAAAAGAAGAAAAGAAAAAAAGTCAAGCTAAAAAAATATATAATGATCAAGTAAAAGTTATAGGTAGTATTACCAATATTGAATATAATCAAGCGGCAGCTAAAATATATTTTGATACTTCTGATAAAAAAGTAGCAACAGATGAAAATGGAGTTCCTATTTACAATACTATAAAACAACCTCCTTCTCAAAATTTTCCACAAGGTCAAGAAATAAAAGTACCTGTATATGAAACTAATGAAGAATTTTATAAAAGAGTTGGTAAATACGAGGATTTTTTAAACTATGAGCAAGCTGTTCAAAACAATACTGTTTGGAATGGTCCTGAGTTAGATATAAGAAACGATTGGCAAAAAGCTCAAATTCAAGGTAAAGATCAGTTACAAGATGATACTTTAAATAGATTGAATATAGGTGTTAATGAAAGCTTACAATCATATGTAGAAAAAGAGGTAGACATTCAACAAAAAGATATAGTTGGTGAGGGTGTTATACCTAATTTAAAAAATGCAAACGAAGCTTTATTGATAAAATCTGAAGCAATTGAAAACGAAAAACTGGCATTAGATAGTCAATATTTAGAATTAGAAAAAATATCACAACCTTTCATTAAATCAAGTAATGAAAGTTTAAATACTATAAATAAATTAAGCAGTGATTTTAGAATAGACGCTTTAGATGTTGATTCAATGAAGCCATTGCCTTCTCCAAGAATTATAAATCAATATAATGAAGCTGTTCAATCTTATAACGCTAATCAAAACGAATTAAAAAACTTAAAGTTTAATGATTTAATAAAGCAATATACTAAAAGACAAGATGTTTTAGATGGTGTAATCAAACAATACAATAAAGATATAGATAAGTTTGGAACCGATAAGCAAATAATGGAAAGCTTAGGTTTTGATTACGATAATATGAATAGATTAGCTTTGAATATAGAGCAATTTTTTGGTGGAAACCTATCTGAAATTGGTGCTGATATTTTTAATTTAGCTAGCAAAGGATTACAAATACTAGGGGATTATAAAGGTCCATATGAACTAAACCCTTCAGTTGTTGATTTAGTTTCGGGTAAAGAAGTTATTATAGAAAACAAAACCTTAAATAATATAAATAATTATCTTTTAGAAAGTGCCTCAGATTACAATAGTCGTATTGATAAAGATATGGCAAAATTATCTAAACCTATTAAAATTAGTGATATAGGAAAGAACGGTGTAACAGCAGGTGATTTACTTGCTCAAACTTTTGTTGACGTTGCACCTTCTACTTTTGTTTCTTTAACACCAGTTTTAGGGTTAGCTAAAAACGCTACAATGTTATCTAGGATAGGTAAATCAGGTGGTTTTTTACAAACTAACAAAATTGGTGGATTTAAAACTTTTGAAAATTTAAGGAAAGCAAAACAAAGTGCACAAAATAGTTTAATAGCAAGTCAAAGATTTGTTATGGGCACATTTTTTGCTGTAGAATCTGGGGCTCAAGCTAGAGATTTAAGAAATCAATTAGAATCTTCTTATAAAATTTTAGAAAAAGGAGGCACTTTAGATAAACAAATAAAGCAACTTCAATTAAATTATAACGTTTTAAATTCTAAGACAGAAAAAACAACTGAAGAGCAAGCTGAATTAGAAAGAATTAAAATAGATTTAGACAAAGCTAAAGCTACGTGGAGCGATCAAGATAGAATACAAAATATTCCTAGGTTTCAAAAAGCTTTAAATACATATAGTTATGGTGCTGCTGGTGCTGCTTGGGAATATTTTCCTACAAAGTTTATAACCAAGCCAATGCAAACTTTTATACAGAAATATGGCAAAGAAGCTGTTAAAAGAGATGTATACAAAGGTATAGAAAAATACTGGCAAGCTTTAAAATCAGGTGGTGGAGTTACTCTTAACTACGCTGGTAAAGCTTTACTTATAGAAAATGGAGAAGAACTTGGTACGGAAATAACACAAAAAGCATTTAGCGCCATATTGCTGGGTGAAAACGTTAACATGTTTGAGAATATTACGCCTGAATTTTTTCTACAAAATAGTGTTTCAATTTTTAGTTTAGTTGGTGGAAGAGCGGTTAATGGTGGTGTTTCTGCTTTTAAAGCTGAATTAACTACAGCTGCAGAAATAAAACAAACCGGTGAATTAGTTAAAAGAGCTATGACTATATATAGTGATCTTACTCAAGGTAATTATACTAATGCTGAGGCTGTTGAAGCTAGAGGAGAACTAGAAACTATTGTAGATGAATTAGCTATACAAGATGGTATTAATTTTTGGAAATCTACAAAATTAACAGAAGAACAATTATTAGAGGTTGGAGATCAAAGAAGAATACAAAGGCAAATACTTAGAAACTTAAGCGGATTAGGTGTCAATACAGATCCAACTGATCCAGAGGTTATTAGACTTGTAGAAACTTTAAAAAAGAAATATACAGCCGCTGGTGAAAATGCTGATAATTTGTTAGGTGAGCATGCCAAGCAGGTTGATAAACGATTTAAACAATGGAGAGAAGGTTCTAAACTTGATTCAAGAGTAAGAGGAAATGTTGCTGACGTAGATTTAATTTATGAATTTAGCAAAAACTCTTACTTTACTGATATTTTATCTGCTTTAAGTTCTAATAAAATTGGTCAATTTTCTACTGTAGAAGAATTTGAACAATTTATAAATGAAAACAATTTTACACAAGATCAGAAAGAGTCTTTATATTCTGATTTTGTTACACTGGATGAAAACGGTAAAAAGGTTTTAAGTCTTGACAACTATGGCAAAAGAACTAATTATGGTTTTACTTTATTAAACCAATATGCCATTGATACAGGAATGGAAACAGGTGATAAGTTTGCGGCTACAACACCATTAGAAGAATTAAACCACGAGTATAATGTTAAAAATAATATTGTAAAAAACGGTAAATTAAATGAAGATGCTGATGTAGCTATTAATGAAATTATAGAAAAAATTAAAGAATATCAATCTTTAGGTAGAATATCAAAAAAACAAGGTGACGCTTTAATTAAAAGATTTGATAAATATTTTGGAGATTTAACCGAAGGACAATATGATGCTGAAGAAGTTTTAGTGCAGTTAAATAACGCTATAATGCAAGGCATAATTACGCAAGGTTTTTTTGATGGTATGTTTGGTGTTAAACCTTTTTTAAACAATTTAATTGCAGATTCACTTGGGGACATATCATGGATGATGAATTTAAAAACGCCTAAAGATATATTTAGATATTTAAAAAAGTTTAGAGCTACCGCTACAGCTGAAACACAAACACAATTATCACCACCTGAACAAGAAGATACTGTTGAAAAAGCTTCTTTAACTGGTTTTGGAGCTGAAATAGACGCTTTTAAACCTGCTGAAGGTCAAACATTAGAGCAATATAAACAAGATCCAAATTATTTTAAAGCATACGAAGCGATAGGTAAAGATAACGAAGCCTTAAACACTTTTATATTAAAGACTGGTAGACAATACGGTATTGAAAGTAATTTAGATGTACAAGCTATAAAAGATAATTTACAATTAAGATTTATAAAAAATTATGATCCGTCTAAAAACCCTAGTTTATTTGGTTGGATGACAAGTGGTAAAACAAGTCCTATTAGAGGAGCTGTATTAGATCAAATAAAAGCAGTTGGCCAAACGCCTACACTAGGTGCTAAATCTTTTGATGTAGCTCAAGGTGAAGTTGGAGCTGCTCCTGTGTTGGCAGCTGAAGAAGTTTCTATAGCAGAAAATGTTGAGGCACCAAGATCACAAATAAAACAAGAGGCACCACAGTTAATAGATCAAACAGTAGAAGATGATGTTGAAACCGCTGTTTTAGAAATAGCTGAAGGTGTTTATCCAGATGTTGAAAGTAAAGAATTTTTACCTTTTATTAAAGAGGTTATAGATGGTAAATTAACAAACAAGTTTAAAAACAAGTTTGGCACAAGAGAACAATATAATAATTTTATAAATAAACTTGCTCCAGCATTAAAAAGAGTTATGCCAGCTTCTTTCTTTGTAAAACTTGAATCAACTTTGAAGCCAGAACAAAGACAGTTTACTACACCTCCTGTTAGATTAACAACACAAGCTGACATCGATAAAGCAAGAGATAACGAGCAAATTAATTATTTAGAAAATGATGCGCAAGGTGTTAATCTATATAAACTTAAAAAGTTTACGCCTAAAGAATTAGCTAGTTTTATAAATCCACCAGCTATAAATCCTAGAACAGGTAAAAAAAGTGGATTAAAAGGTACTAGAAAAACTTCTGTAGCCGCATCAGTAGCTATACAAAGTGCTTTTGATATGATACCATCTATATTTAAAGGTAAAGTATCTGAATTTGAATTAGCTAAAATTAGTGAAAAAATACAAAGAGATCCTAGGATTAAGTTTAGTAAAGGATTAGAAAAGTCTATACAAGAATTATTTAAGCTTTCTAATAACACTCCAGGTTTTAATTTAGATTTAGCAGGTGCTAATAAACTTAACACTTTATTAAAAAGTAAAAAGCTAAATGAAACCTTAGATCTTAAAAAATTAATACGTACTCCAGAAGGAAGAAAAGAAATAGTTGAAACATTTAAATGGA
>Ga0209603_1003041_pt1 | contig 14781 bp, 13 predicted proteins | sample COGITO_mtgs_1206_FD_184812 | JGI IMG/M metagenome (GOLD analysis project Ga0209603, IMG submission 184812) | Pelagic marine microbial communities from North Sea - COGITO_mtgs_120607 (SPAdes) (version 2) | ecosystem: Environmental > Aquatic > Marine > Epipelagic ... | reverse complement strand
CGGCTGCGGCGGCGGGCCGGGCGGCGGCGGCGGCGGCGCGGGCGGCGGCGGCGAACCGGGGGGTGCTGGGTTTTGCGGCGGAGGCGGCATGGGCGGCGGCGACGGGGGGCGCACGGGTGGTGAGGGCGGTGCATCTGGCGGCGGCGGCGGGTCGGGCGGCGGGGGCGAGGGCGGCGGCGGGGCCGAGGGCGGCGGCGGTGCGGCCGGCGGTGCAGGCGGGTGAGGCGGGGCAGGGGGCGAGGGGGGGTGCAAGGGAGGCTCGGGCGGAGTCGGTGGCGTGGGCGGAGGCGGAGTGGGCGGCGGCGGCGACGGCGGCGACGGCGGCGGCGGCGGCGGCGGCCTTGCCTGGTCGTGGTCGTACTGGACGGCCCCGCCGATGATGAGGAAGTTGATCAGCACGCTGAGCAGGACGGTGATGATCCCGGGCACGAGCGTGCCGCGATTGGTCGGGCGCTTTGTGTTTTCAAAGTCGGTGTCGTCGTCGGCCTGCGCGCCCGTGCCCATCACGGTCGACTTCAGGACCAGCGGGGTCAGCGGCCGAGGGGGGTCCACCAGCCGATTGCGCTCGGCCATAATAACAAAACGCACGCTTCACACCCCACGAGGCCACGCCTGCTTCTACCACCGGCTCCCAAGACTTATCAAGGCGCAAAACGGGCGTGTTTGGTAAACACCTCCTCGACGACGCTGCTCCCGATGTAGGGCGGCGCCTGCAACTCCCGCGCCCACCACTTGATTTGATCGATGTGATCATTGCCCTGCACGCCCTGCTCCTCGTCCGCCGTCGACACAAAGTACAGGTATGCGGCGTAGCAGAGATGCAGTGCTGCAAGACGCGCAGTCACGCCAACGACGCTGAAGTTCTGGTCAAACCAGGCACTGAACTGCCTCCAAGTGTAGGGCAGCCGCGAGCTGACCAGCTTGCGGATCTTTTGCATCGCGCCCGGCTGCACCTCCTCGACTTGGGCTGCCCAGCGCACCTCCTTGATCGTACGCACCTGTTCGGCCGCGCGATGCGGCCCAGCAACCCACGGCTTGAGGAACTGGAAGTGCGACATCCCAGTTTGGACGAGGTTCCATTCCCACATGGCCACGTCCGGGTCGACGCTGCCCGCGAGAAGCTGCGGGTAGAAGACATTGTTGAGCCAGTAGTGGCGGGGCTCGTTTGCGAGGTCCACCCAGAGCGTGATGCGCATCCCGAACATCTCGCTCGCAATGTCGCACTCCACCGCGCCGCCCCACTCGACGCGGCCCGACTTCCAAACTCGGCCCATGCGTTCGATGTAGGCTCTCTTGACCGCCGTGGAGGTGGGCTCCAACTCGTTTTTAAGGCTGAACATGTCCTTTTTTGCCACGTGCAGCAGGGAGTCCCTGAACGCTTCGTTGCTGTAGTAGTGGTCCCAGTGCGTGCGCAGAAAGTCGAGGAAGAGCATGCGCAGGAAGGGCGCCGTCGGGGCAAACGTTCTGCCTGGCGAGTACTGCGCCGTGACGGACTGCATGCGGTTGCGCAGCTGCGCTCCAATGGGCCATCGGACCGTAAATTTGTAGAGTTCCGCAAGGCAGTGGTACAGGCAGTTGCCGTCGCCCGGCACGTTTATCAGCTCGTGCAGGTGCCGGGGCATGCTTTTTGGCTCGAGCTGCGCGCCCTGGCTGCCCGTGTTGACCACCTCCATGATCATGCCCGTGGGGCACGCGTCGCTGCGCGTTGCATCCATCGGCGCAACGCGTTCTTCCACACGCCCACGCGCGCACGCGCGCGCGCGCACCTCCCTCCGTTCCATTGGGCTGCTGCTTGCGCTTAATTGCGCATTTTTTTTGCGGCACGCAAGCGTTGCCCACGTGCACCACTTGTTATTAGGCCAAACTTGGGCCCGTGGAGGTAGAGTGCGCGGTAAACGATGGCAAAGAATCAATTCGTGACCATAGCGGTCTGGGGAGGCGTTGTAGCCCTCGTGATTGCTGCCGCCATCATCGGCGGCATTGTCGTGAAGGTGCTGAACGACGGCGAGACCCACAAGGAAAACATGATGTCGTCGCCGCCGCCGGCGCCGCCGCCCGTCAGAATGCGCGCAATGGAGGAGATGGGGCAGCACACCAAGGGAACCGGCCACTTTGAGCTCACCAAGTCGGAGCGCGCGCTCTTTTCGACACTGGCGCACCGCGAACGCGCCAACGCAAAGCTCCACAGGTAAACCGCGAGCGTGTCGCTAGGGGTGGTTGTGGTCTGTTTGCGCGTATAGGCTTGTTGTGGACGCTGGTGGTCGTGGGCGTGTTGGTTTGCTGCGTGTTCCATTTGACATGGCAGAGTTTGAAAAGTTGCACGCGTCGGTTGCCGCCGTTGCCAGCGCGCAAGGCTGCATCCGCTCGCTGCTCACCCCAAAGAACGTGTCCGTGCACACGCTCCCGGAGACGATGGCATTTGCAAACATCGCCGCCCTTGCGGGGTCAACGGCCTGCGACGCGTACATTGGCACCGTGGAGAAGGATCTGACGTTCTCCGCGCACCTGGAGCCCAAGAAGGACAAGGACGAGGCCTCGGAGCTGTTCGAGCCGCGCCCGTGCAAGAAGCGCCGGCGCACCAGCAATCCGGCGGAGGAGGAGGCGAACCGCGTGGCGGCAGCGCGCAAGCGCCTGGCGCAGTCGGTTCCTGCGCTCCCCAGCAGCGAGCTGGACGTGGCGCAGAAGGTCCTCACGAAGCTCGTGTGCAACCTGCGTGGCCCCAGCGGCGAGATCGTGGTCCAGTCGTACGCCATCCTGGCCAAGAAGCTCGGCGTGACCGACGCGAGCCAGCGCGTGGTCATCGCCGCTCGCCTGAACGCGGGCATAGAGATGAAGGTGCAGCTGCTCAAAAGCTGCCTGGGCGCGTGCTGGCAAGACGGGCTGCTCACGACGCTGCCTACGTGCCAGGGGATCGGAAAGCTGGAGCTGCCGCTTTCGGAGGAGGCGGCTGCAGCCGCGCTCTTTGGAAACGCCGCCGTGCTGCTGGTGACGAGCGTTCCAACCGATCAGGGGGCGGCGGCGGCGGCAAAGGTCGCGTAACACGCGTGTCGTTTTTTTGCACGTGCCATTTCAACCTTGCCACTTGTAGCCTTAAAAAAACGTGCATGCGTCACGCGCGCCGCTAACTGGCATTCTGCGCGCATCCAGCTGCAGGGTTGCGCCCTGGGAAAAAATGAACACGGAAATGAGCGGCGGATCGGAGGGCGAAAGCTCGGACGATGAGGCGCACATGGGCCGCGGCATGAACACGGCGGCGGACAGCGACGACGACGAGTACCTGGGCAGGGGCGGGGCGCTGCGCGATGACGATGACGAGGAGGAGGACGATGACGCCCTGCCGGACGAGGAGGAGGAGCAGCAGCAGCAGCACGACTTGCGGGCAAACAACGTCGAGGACGAGGACGACGAGGACGACGAGGACGACGAGGAGGAGGATACCGCCAACGCGGCACCTGCCCTGACGATGCACAAGTGGCTCAAAAAGCCCAATGGCGCCTCCGCCCCCAAGAGCAAGGGCAAGACAAAGGCGGCGGCGGCGTCCGCAATTGCAGCGCCCGTAAGCGCCACGCCATTGACGCAAGCCTCCACAAAGGGCTCCAAGCGCAGCAGGTCGGCACGCCCCAAGGCGCCCATGGCGCAGCAAGCGAGCAACGACAGCGGTGATGACCTGGCAAGCATGACCATGACGGATCTGAGCAGGCCACCGAGGCCTCAGTTTCCGCCCGACGCCATGCAGGAGTTCGATGACCATCGCGCGGGCCTGTCCAGCAGTGCGCCCGCAGACGACGCGGGCCTCGAGGAGGCCTTGACGCACGCTTGCGTGCACAAGTCGGCCCACGAGCGCGTGTACATCATCAGGAACGAGAAGGTGAACAAGTGGTTCCTCTTCAACCCCGAGGCGTTTGTGTACGCCCCCGACGTTTGCGCTCCCGAGTCCAGCGGCCTGTTCGACTTCACCACGGAACAGCTCAACATCCCAAGCAAGAAGGACCGCGTCGCCATGCAGGAGAAGCTCATTGACGCGCATGGCACGCAGGCCGTGAACACCGCGTGCATCGCCAAGCTCAAGACGGACGGCTCGGGCAGCGGCGCGGGCCCCGCAATGCACACGCTGGCGATGCTGCTCCCCGGCAAGAAGGTGCCATTGGGCGCCGAGATGGACGACATCAAGGCAAAGATGAAGCAGCTGGGCATGCACGATGGCCACAAGGAGATTGTCGTTCTGATGCTCCTGGATCACGACATGGTCAAGCGGCTGTACAAGATCGACAAGAACCCGTTGCCGTCCGCGTTCAACCCGAACACCAACTCGGCCACCAAGTACAAGGTGCCGTCTCGGCTGGAGGAGACCGCCAAGGTGGACCCCAACTTTGTCCTCATCGGGGCCGCAGAGAAGGCGCGGCGCGGGGGCAAGCGGACGGCCGAGGAGCGGCCCAACGGCAGTAAGCGTCCGGCCACGGAGAATGGGCGCGAGGATATGGACGCGCGCCACGAGACCGCTGCCTCGTTTGCTCGCACGGGGGACGTGGCTGCGTTGACGGAGTTCAATGGCCGGGAGATTGGCCTGCAAAACTGCAAGGCCTGGTCGCTGACGTGCGACGAGGACGACATGTACAGCCTCTTCCAAACGACGCCGGGGAAGTGGGTGCTGTTCAGGGGCAAGTTTTGATGCGCGGGCGCTCTTGCGGGATAATATGGCCGTTTGGGTTGCGCGGTGGGTAGAGGAGGGGGCGTGCGGTGGCGCGTGGACACGTGTGGACACGTGCCCACGCGCGTGGGTGCGTGTGAGCGTGTGAGCGTGAGTGCGTGTGAGTGCGTGTGAGCGTGTGTGAGCGCGCGTGAGCGCGCGTGGTCGTTATGAAGTCGATCACCTTCAACCTGGAGCCGCTTGTGGTGCGCCAAGCGATGCATCGGGAGGGCACGCTTGCCCACTGCCAGGACAAGGGCTGCGCGTTTCAGCAGGTTCCGCACAAGCTTCACGGCCTGTCCATGGCGCCGCCCGCCATGGCGCCGCCCCCAACGCCGCTGTCGGCGTCCTCGTTCACCTTCACGCTGCGCTCCGCGCAATTGGTAGGCGCGGCAAGCGCGGGAGCGGTCCTGGGGGGCGTGGCCAGGGTGATGCCCGCGCCCATCTCGCAGGCGGCGCTCCGACTGCAGGAGAAGCTGGCGCCCGCTCCCGCAACCGAGGGGTGCGAGTACGCCGATCAGTACTCGGTGGGCAACCAGAACAACCCCAAGACGGGATGCAGCCGGTTCTGGGAGCTGTTCCACGGCGTGGCCATCTCCAACGACGTCACCGGGAGACCCGGCGTGGTGTCCAAGCTTCTCGGGCCCACGGGGCACTACGAGCGACTCAGCTTCTGGACGCACTTTGTGGGCGCCTTTGTGTTTGCCATCTACGCAATCGTGCGCCAGATCCTGGTGCGCAACGACGCGCGCCTGGCGGGCGGACTGACCAGCGCTGCGGCGTGGACTATCGCGGCCGTGTTCCTCACGTCGAGCGTCTACCACTGCACGGCGCCCGACCTCGGCTTTGCCATGGTCACGCGCGTGCTGGACTACGGCGCGATCTACATTGGCATCACCATGACAACCACGGCCGACATTGCGGTTGCCACGCGCGGCTTTGTGAACGTGCCCGTGCAGACCATCGCGGACCTGCCCGTGGCCGCAGCCTCGTTGATCGTCTTCTTCGTGTGGCGCCGCGGCATGCTGCCGGGCGAGTTGACGTGGACCAAGAGCGAGATCACGTCGCGTTCAAAGGACGGGTGCCTCCTCGGACGGGGGCTCTTCTCGTTTGGCCACCGCGACCTTGCGCACATCCAGATGCGCCAGGCGACGTCCATGCTTCTCTTTGCCAACTACTTCATGTCCGTGCCCGCGGCCATGGCCGTGCTCGGCCGAGGCGTGGCGCACGTCGTACTGGCGCTGCAGGTGTCCGGCTTTGTGACGGTCGCCATGGGCATGGCAATCGACCGCGTGTTCGAGTGGCCCGACGGCAGCCTGGTCGAGGGTTCGATGACGTGCCTCTCGTGCCCCTCAAACAGCCGATGGCCGTGGGGCACCGTGCTGAACAGCCACGCGGTCTGGCACATTGTCGCGCTGGTCTCGGCCGCGCTGACGTGTGTCTCCAGAGAGTATGCGCTGGCGTACAGTTAAAAAGTCTCTCTTATTTATAAGTTACACGCAAACGCTCGCGCGACCCTCACCGGCGATTCTGCTTGCGAAACTTGGAGTAGATCAGCTGCGTGACCACGGGGTAGATGAGCAGGTGCGAGGTGTTGTCCACGTCCAGCTTCTGGAGGATGGCGCCCTGTCCGTGAACCGCCGCCATCAGCACGCGCATGGTCGCCTGGAGCTGGCACGAGCCCTCCGGCGTCTGGTCGGGGTCGCGGTTCTCGAACGTGGAGGTGTAGCCCTGCTCGGACGCGATCTGCTGCATCCATTGCGGGATGCGGACGGCCTGCTTCCACGGGTCGTAGATCGTGATCGTCTTGGTCTCGGTGTTCTTGTACACGATGCGCGCGTGGTTGCCCCAGGCGGCCAGGCCCACAAACTTGGTGCTCGCTGGGTCCATGAAATCCTTGAACCAGTGCGTGTTCTTGTCCGTGAACTGGTGGGTCACCACCCCCTTGAAGAGGTCGAAGCCCTTTGCGTCGAGGTTGACAAACTCCTTGAGCACGCGCTCCGCCACGGTGCAGCGTTGCCCGCTGCGCCCGAAGACCGTCGCCCGGGCCTCCGTGAGCTTTGGGAAGTTGGAGTCGGACCACGTCTTGACCTTGGGCAGGAGCGCCTTGGCCCACTCGGGCACGTCCAGCGGCGTGTCGTAGCCGATGACGCCCACCTTCTTGTCGCGCGGGCCGTCGCGCATCTGGAGCATCGCCGGCACATCGTGCCCGGCGTTGAGCGCCACGTTGGCCGCCTCGGCCGCCCGCAGGTAGCGCAGCGCCTGTCCCCAGTTCCCCCCAACCTTGACCAGCTTGCAGTTTGGGTCGGGCGGGTTGAACTTTTGGGGGGTGTGCGTCACAAACGTGCACGGGATCTTCCAGGCCTTGGCGTGGCCGTCGAACTGCAGGTTCTGGTGGGTGGAGCGGTAGCCGGACCTGTCCTTCACGTCCACAAACCACGACGCGAACCGGCCGGTCCCGCTCTGCAGGAAGGCCCGGAAGTCGCCGCCGCCGGCGAAGACCGCGTCCGGGCTGTGGAAGTAGAAGTTGTCGATCTTCTCGAGCAGACGCTGGCAGCCGGGCATCGCCTTCAGTTGCGGACCCGTGATCGACTTCTTGTTGTAGCGGTACACGGCAAACCGGATCGGTCCGGCAGTGATCCTGGCCCCCCTCTCGGGAACCTGCTTCAGGTCGGTGACGCGCGGGAAGAGGGCCTCCATCTTGGCCTCGTCGTCGCCACAAGCTTCGACGTCCCTGTACAGTTGGACCCTGTCGACCTGGTACCAAGCGGTGGCAAAGGCCGCATACGCCTGGCTCACGGTCACCAGTCGCGCTTCCGCCGCCTGCTCCTCCTCGGTGATCTCCACCACGTCGTCCTCCTCCTCGCCCGCCGCGGCGGCCGCCGCGGCGGCCGCCGCGGCCTCGGCCTCCGCCTTTGCCTTGGCCTCCGCCTCGGCCCTGGCCTTGGCGGCCTCCTCCGCCAACCGGTACCGTTCGACGAGCGCCGCCCGCTCCTTGGCCGCCGCCTCCGCCTCGGCCGCCTCTGCGGCCTTCCTGGCCGCCTCGGCCGCCTCTGCGGCCTCCCTGGCCGCCTCCAGGGCCTGCCGCTTCTCGTAATTCTCGCGCCACGGGTTGACGGGCGGCTCGTTATCGTCGCTGTCGTCGTCGTCGACCACCACCGCGCTGCGGCGCGCTTTGGGCGCTTTGGGCGTGCCGGGGTCCGGCCGCTTCGTGCCGCGCCGCGCCAGCGGCGCGTCCTCAGAGTCCTCAGAGTCCTCGGCGTCCTGCGCGGCCTGCGCGGCGCGGCGCCGCTCCGCTGCCTCCTCATCGTCGCTCGGCGCAAACCCGTCGTCATCCATTGGACCGGGTGCGTTCGAGGCAGCAGGTGCGGCCATCAGATCGTCCTGTGGCTGATTATGGACGAAGCGCCACATCTGCCGCAACGACGCCGGTTCGAAGGGCACCATGTCCTCCCTGGGCGTCAATTTTGTCAGCATCGCGCGCTCCTCCTTCGAGACGCTTACCACCTTGCCGTTTGCCCAACGCACCCCCGTGGCCATCTCGGCCAGGTCCTCGCGCAGGCGCAGGCCCACGCGCAGAACCTCCGTCAGGCGGTCCACGCTTTTAGACATGCTGCTCGCGCTCTCCGACCACAAGTAACAAAATGAGGGGTTATCGCAAAACAAACACTACGCGCTCCGGTGCCTCACCGCCTCTCGGTGCGCTAAAAATTCCTCCATCGTCCCGGGGCGCAACAGCTCGTGCACCAACGTGCGCATCGGCCCCGTCACGCCGCTGACAACGGACGTGCGCAGGTGGGGCATGTGCCCACGCACAAACTCCTCAGCCTGCGTCGCCCGCGCAAGCGCCTCGTCCACATCCTCCGCGTCCTCGGCGCCCCACGCTTGCAAATGCACCTGCGGCGGCGTCGGAATGAGGAGCTCGTCGAGCGACCGAAACGGGTCGGCGCCGTTTGCCTCGATGGGGAAGAACATCACGTCCCCGCCCCTCCCGCCGACCCGCCCCGATTGCCGCTCCGCACGCGCCTCGTTGGCCTGCTCAACCTGCCGCTGGCTGACGCCCTCGCGCGGCGTTCGGCAGGTGGGACACGAGAGGAAGCGGTGCGCGATCATCTTGCCGTTGCACTCGGCGCAGATAGAATGGCCGCATGGAAAGCTAAACCAATCACGTTCGGTGTGCTCCATGCACACCGGGCACGAGCGCTCCTGCGCACCCGCACCGGACGCCACCCTTGCGCGCTTTGGCAGTGCCATTGCCATTGGAGGAGCGCAAGGTCCCGGACGACTTCTCCGAGCGCCAGCGACGCGAGTTCCTGGAGATCTCGAAGCGCGCCAAGGTGGAGCTGAGCGCGACCTTCTCACTCGTGGCCATCGGCCTGCAGCTATATTTAGAAACGTTCAAACTAGCGGGCGGCGCGGACCAACGCGCGGAGGCCGCGTTGCAATCGCCCTGTACACGTGACTCCTCGGTGTTATAATTGTTTTCTTTTCAAAACGCCACCACGCCACTCCCCTCCGCCGAGGCGTCGTAGCGCATCTGCGCGCGCGCGATGGCGCGGATCTCCGCGTCGCCCTGTAGCCGGGGCGACGCGTACTCGATCGCCGAGCCGTCGTCGGTCACCGCCGCGCGCACGATGTTCTCGTTGTCCTGCAGCTGCGGCACCGCCCAGCGCAGCGCGCCGCCCTTGTTCTTCACCGCCGCCATGGTCAGCGCGAATCCGCTCCTCCGCCAGTCGTCGACGTGCTGCAGCGCGTTGCCGTTTTGGCGCACCGCCGCGTACAGCACTTTGTCTTGGTAGGAGACGGGCTCGACCGCGTACTGCAACGCCAGCCCGTTTTGCTTCACCGCCGCAATCGTGAGCTTGTTCCACCCCGCGCGCAAGACGGGGTCCACATACCGAAGCGCCAGCCCGTTTTGCTCCACCGCGAGCATGCACATCTCGAATTCGGCACCGAACCCATACAACAACGCCAGCCCGTCGATTTGCAGCGCCTCCCTCATGAGCGGCCGGGAGGTGCGGAAGGTCGTCGCTTGCCCGAGCGCCGCGACGGGGTTGAACTGCACGGCCGCGCGCACAAACGGGCGGATGAGCACGTCCGGCGTGCCGATCTGCATCATGATCCGCCCCGCCTCGTAGTCGGCGATGCGGTTGCACAGCGCGTTGAAGTTGGCGCGCGCGTCGTTCGGGACGAGCGTGGGCGCGTTGGCCGTGAAGATGGCGGCGGACAGCGCGGCGAACACGGGCCCGGCGTCGAGGCACGCCGCGCGGTGGTTGCGGTTGGCGGCGCACCACGCGCTCGCCGCGCGGCACGCGCTCTTGGCGTCGCCGGTGTCGATCGCGGCCAGCACCACGCGCACCAGGTCCGGCGAGAGGTCCGGCGTCGTCACGCGCAATTCCTCCGCGCGTCGGCGCACGTTGCGCTCCCACGGCTCCGCACCGCCGCAGTCGTCGCAGCCGGTCGGCGCGAGCCGCAACCGCCCCAGGCCGGGAAGCATGCGGGCGCGCCCCTCCCCCTACCCCTTACCCCCCAAAGTCGTTAGTTATCTTCTAGAAACCGGCTACGACACGTTCGTCTTGAACAGGTGCTTGTGCGTCTTCAGGATGGCGCTGCACTCGGCGCTCACGCGCCCCGCGAACCGGCCCGACTTGTGCAGCCGCGTGCGCTTCCGAAGCAAGTACACGGCGATCATGTCGCGCTGCAGGATCTGGTCGCCCGCGTGCGCGTGCTGCAGGCGCAGGTCGTTCAGCTCGGCGAACGCCGCGTCCGCGTCGAGCTGCAGGTCGGCGTACGGCGGGTCGGCCAGCATGAGGCGCGCGCGCACGCCCCGTGTCGTCTAGCGCGATGGCCATTGAACTGCAGCCGCATTTAGAAACGCAACACAAACACTGGCGGCAACGCCCACTAATACCCCGTGGACTGGAAGTTTGGAGGCACGTAGCCAGCCACGGGCCGCTGCTGCAGCTGCAGCTGGTGCGGGTGCAAGTGCGGGTGCGGGTGCGGGTGCGGGTAGGGACGCGGATGGCCGTAAGCGTAGCCGTTGGGGTCTGCGTGGTAGGGGATCGATGGCGTGAAGTGCGGAAACGGAAGCGGCCGCGCGTTGCCGTTCATAGGCTGCGGCTGCGGCTGCGGCTGCAAAGACGCGCACGGCGCCCTGCCCTCCCCCGAGGCGGTGACCAGCTCCTGAAGCGCATCCAGCGCAGCCTGGTAGGTTGGCAGAGAAGACGCGCCCCTGCTCTCGGGCTCCTCCGTTTGGGCCAGCGCCTCCGGCTCGCACGCGGCCTCCTTGTCCGTTTGCGTGGATGCGCAGTGGTGCGTGGATGTTGACGCGTTCTTTGGGGGCCCCGACGACCGGTTGCGCGTGGGCCGCTGCGTGGTTGCGGCGGCCCGCTTGAGACCCTCGTGCACTTGGGCCTCGAGGTCCTTGATGCGCCGCTCCTGCTCCTCCTCGTGCGTCTTGAGCGACGCCACCTCCACGTCGCGCCGCTCGTTGTTCTCGCTCAGCTGGTTGATGATGCGCCGCTTGCTGTCGAGCGCCAGCGTCGCCTTGGCGAGCGCCTCCTCGTGCTCGCGCTGAACCTTGTCTGTGACGACAGCGTGCTCCTTCTCCAGCTCCAATCGGACGGCCTTGGCCTCCTCGCGGCTCTTCTCGAGCTTCCCCTCCAAGCTCGAGATCGTGGCGACGTGATTCGACAGCGCCGCATTGTTGAGCTGGTCCTTTGCAACGCTCTTCCGCTCCATCTCCTCCGCCTGGGCCTTGCGCGCCTCGTGCTCCTTGGCCGCGCGCTTGTGCCTTGCGACCGAGTCCTTGTGCGACCGCCCCTCGCTCTCCATCTGCGCAATGAGCTCCGCGTACTTCTGCTGCGCAAGGGACAGCTTCGACTCGTACAGCTCCTTCTGCACGTTGTGCGCGTGCGTGTGCTTCTCATCCAGCGCCTGCTCACGCTCCAGCATCTGCTCGCCCAGCTGCGTAACCATGCTCTTGGAGGTTTCCAGCATGAGGTTGATCTGCTTGTTCTCCTCCTGATCCTCCTTGCGCTTGCGCTGTAGCTCGTGGAGCATGCTGCGCAGCTGCGCCTCCTTGTCGCCACCCGCCTTGGCACTGGGCACGCTTGGGTGCGCAAAGTCCAAGCAGGTTGCGCTGTACGACTCCGTGAAGTGGTCGACCTGCTTGTCGCTCACGAGCTCGAGAGCCCCCGCGCCCGGCAGGTAGCACGACAGCTTGGAGTCGCGCGGTTGCAGCACCGACCGCCCCTTGCACGATCCGGGAGACGCGCTGGAAAATTGCAGCAGCCGATCGGCCATGCGCATCTCCATGCAGTCCTCGTCGACCGCCTCGATGCCGCACGCCGAGAGGTGCCAGAAGGCCGCGCTCGTCCCGCTCTGCCACGGGAGGCTGTACGTCAAAAGGACGAACTGCGCGCCGCCGTCCCTGCTCGGCACGCTTCCCCACTCCTCGAAATCGCGCAGCGCCTCGGCCAGCTCCGCCGGGACGAGCACGGACGAGCGCGAGCAGAGGCAGCGGATCAGCGCGGGGTTGTCCGAGTGAACCAGCATGCGCTCGCCGGACAGGTTGAGGATTGCGATGAAGCGCGGAAGCGTCGAGCAAAACCCAAACGGGTACGGGCGACACTGGTACACGGCGCGGGCAATGGCGTAGATGAAGACGCGCTCGTTGGACACGGCCTCGCTGACCGCGCAGTCGCGGCCATCCGACTGGTCGCACAGCTCGACGGACGCCAGGTGGCTGGCCAGCGCGCGACCCGCGCGGTTGTTGGCCAGGCTCGCCGCCCACTCCTTGTCCTTTCTGGTGGCCATGCCTGCAGCCCGCACCCGCACTTGCCCCCCTCACCCCCCACACACACACACACACACACCCAACCCCAGTGGCGTGTGCGCAGCAATGGCAACACCGCCACCACAAGTTGCATGGTTTGGGGGCGACACGTCACAAACGCGGGTAACACAGCGCATGCGCGCGACGCGGCAAAGGGCTCTTTTCTCAAACTCCCCACCGCTGCGCTACTACGCGCGCTACTACGCTTGCTGACTCGCTCGCTCCCCCTTGAACAGGGGGTCTGCAAAGTTTCGCACGACGCGGTTATACCCCATGCGATACACGCGCGTCTTTGCGCGCGTGCTCATCTCCCTCATCTGCTTCCACATCGCCTCCATCTCGCTCTGGGGTTTGAGGTACTTCTTGATCCCCTCCGCCGCGTTGTTGCCGCCCTCGCCCGTCACGACGCGCACGGTGTTCCCGCGCGCCACGAGCGCCTCGTTTATGAGCGTTCCGACGCAGTCGTCGTACTCGCAAGCGCTGTGCTTGCGCGGAACGTTCTGGTGCGCGGGGTTGCTGTCGGGTAGCAGGCGGCAGGCCGACCTGCCTCCCGCCTCCTTTGCCATGTCGATGCACGGGAAGCGCGCGTCGCCGCTCTTCTTGTCAAAGGTCTGCGCGCAGAGCTCCGCGCAGACCTCGACGATGTGGATCGGGTAGTCGTAGCCTCCGTGAAGGGGGCGAAGCATGTCGTGGATCAGCCGTATGCCCGTGTCGCTCAGGAAGGTTGCTTGCGCGTCGTTGTACTTGAGGATGTTGTTTTCAAAAATGTGCGACTGGACGACAATGATGATGGGCCCGTACCGCTTCCCCTCGGGCAGCTCCGCGCTGGCCTTGATCTCCGCAATGCGCCGAAACTCGTCCCACTGCTTGATGGTCGGTTTGTAGAACAGGTTGGTGCCATCGATGAGGAAGAAGCGCTCGCCCTCCCTCTGGTTGCGCCACGAGGCGTCCAGGCCCTCTATCGGCAGGCTGTTCTCCACGACCCACCCGATTGCCGCGCTGGTGTGCACCGGGTGCTCCGTGTACGCCGTCGTCCAGTCGGGGTACATGCCCTTGAGGAAGATGCAGTTCATGGTGGGCATCTGCGGCGGCGTCTGGCTGCGCCAGTAAGCCCAGTCCTTCTTTATGGCCTCCATCGAGTAGTAAGTCATGAGGATCGGGTCGGCCGTCCTCATGTGCTTGTCAAAGTACTCACACGGCGTCTTTCTGAACGTGTCGAGCGCAACCGTGTCGGGGTTTGCAATCATCTGCCTCTCCAGGCTCGCAAGGTGGTCGCTCTCGCTGGCCCCCGGCGAGCCCGGCGGCGGCGGCGACGGCGACTCCGACGCGGCCGGCGTGGGCGATGGCGCGGCCGGCGGGGACGCGCCCCTGTTCTTGGACGACTTGGACGCCGCAAACGGAAAGCTCAGCGCCTGCGGTTGGGTCTGCTCGATCACGTAAAGCGCAGTCTTCAGGTTCCGGTCGATCGGCGGTTTGGTGGGCAAGTTGTTCAGCAGGTCGCGGGCTACGATCGTGGCCCGCTGCGCCTGGTAGACCCTGCGCGCCACGCCCAGCAGCTGCTTCACCCACTCCTCCTTCAGCCTGGGCACTTGCTCGTCTATGAGCTCCCACTCCGCGCTCGTCTCGTCGAACGAATCCACGTCTGCCTCCAGCCGCGCGTAAAAGGCTTCGATGATCTGCACCCTCTGCTCCTGCTGCTCGAGCAGCGTGTCCAGGAGAGGGACAATGCTGAACAGCACCTTTCGCTTCTCGTCAAACCTGCCCCCGTCCTGCCACCCGCCGCGGGGGTCCGCCTTGGGCACGCCGGTGAGGTCGGGGTCGTTTTGGTCCACCACCCTTTGCACAGCAACCGCCGTTTCAATCACGTACTGCGCCACGCCGATGGCCTGGACCAGATCGGGGGCAATCCCCATGGCGTTTGGGTGCGCATCTTCGCACTCCTGGATCTTGTTTGCCGCGTCCTGGGCTTGGACGGTTTCCCATTCGACGTCTGCCAACTCCTGGGCCGTAACGTCGAGCGCATTCTGCACCTCCTCCATGCTCATGAGCGCCGGGTTGTTGAGCGCCAGGTTGTTGAGCTCCGCCGACGACGCGGCCATCGGGCGCAAGCGCGCAAGCGTGCGCGCTCGTCATTGTACCGCGCGCCAACCGGGTGTTATGCAGCCGGTCTTGCAACTTGTGGCCCGTCACAAGCAACGCCGTGGCAACAAACGGGGTGGGGAGGTGTGTGTGTGTGTGTGTGTGTGTGTGTGTGGTG
>Ga0209603_1003040_pt1 | contig 14781 bp, 10 predicted proteins | sample COGITO_mtgs_1206_FD_184812 | JGI IMG/M metagenome (GOLD analysis project Ga0209603, IMG submission 184812) | Pelagic marine microbial communities from North Sea - COGITO_mtgs_120607 (SPAdes) (version 2) | ecosystem: Environmental > Aquatic > Marine > Epipelagic ... | reverse complement strand
CCAGAAGATGTCAAGAAATTGCTATCTTTAGAGCTGACAGGCATATGGGTTAACGAAGCAAGAGAGATTCCTAAGTCAATTATCGATGCATGTACCATGCGTGTAGGTCGTTTCCCTTCCATGCGCGATGGCGGAGCTACTTGGACAGGCGTTATCTGTGATACCAACGCTCCAGAAGAAGATCATTGGTGGCCTATTATGTCTGGCGAAGTCCCAGTACCTGACCATATTCCTAGAGATCAGGCAAAAATGCTGGTGAAGCCCGACAACTGGTCGTTTTACACCCAACCCAGCGGTATGATTGAGAAGTTTGACGAAGATGGCGAGATAGATGACTACGTTCCTAACGATGTAGCAGAGAATAGGGAGTATATGCGTCAGGATTACTACCCTAATTTGATACGCGGTAAGACAAAAAGCTGGATTGACGTATACGTTATGAACAAATTAGGCTCTATCCAAGAGGGTAAACCTATCTATCAGATGTTTGCTAGCGATATGCACGTAGCAAAAGAAGAAATACCTATCGCTGCTGGGCTTCCCCTATACATTGGTATAGATTTTGGGCTTACACCTGCTGCTACAATGGGGCAAAAGGTACGTGGTAGGTGGCTAATACAGCAAGAAATTGTTGCATTTGACATGGGTATCGTTAGATTTGCAGAGGTTTTGCGCCAAGAGATAGCTACTAGGTTCTCAACTTGTTCGGAGGTATTTATATATGGCGACCCTGCTGGTGATTTCCGCGCTCAAACTGATGAATCAACGCCCTTTCACATACTGCGTGGTGCTGGTTTGCGTGCTTTTCCTGCTCCGTCTAATTCTGTTGACCTAAGATTAGAGAGTGTTGCGTCCCAATTACAGAAAATGACAGAAGGAAAGCCAGCATTTCTTATAGATCCGCGCTGTCAGCAGCTAATAAAGGGCTTTGAAGGTGGGTATCAGTACAGACGTATGGAGGTTTCTGGTGAAAGATACGCAGATAAGCCTGATAAAAATATGTTTTCGCACGTACATGATGCGCTACAGTACCAAATGTTAGGTGCTGGAGAGGGCAGAGCCTTAATAAACAACCAGAAACCAGCCTCTGCAACAGTAGCAAAAGCTAGTTTTAATGTATTTGACAACAGAAAGAAGCCGCAGCGTAGGCAGGGTTTGTGGTCAAGGCTTTAAATTGTGCATTGAAAATAATTTCTTTCTGTGCCAACCAATGTAAAACAACGAAGGAGATTACTATGTGTTTGGGCCCAAGTCAAAGTGAAAAACAAGCATCTGCTCAAGCGGCAGCCGATGCGCGTATTGCGGCAGAAGATAGGAAACGTAAGGAAATAGAAGAAAAAGCTGAAAAAAAACGTGAAGATATTGGCGAAGCAATAGAGTCTCGCACAGATGAGCGCGGAATGAGTGGCGGCTCTGGTCGTAGATCTTTGTTTCAAGCATCAGGTGGTGGATTTTTAGGGCGATATAGCTAATGGATAAAACAGCCAAGCAGTACATACAGAAGTATGAGAAAGCCAAGTCCTTTCGCGAGAACTGGGTTCCGTTGTTTGAGGAGTGCTATGAGTATGCGCTACCTCAACGTGAAAGTTTTTATGCTGAGACTGCTGGGCAAAGACGCGATGATCGCATATTTGACGAAACTGCAGTGGTTGGTGTTCAAGAGTTTGCTAGTCGCCTCCAATCTGGGCTTGTTCCTAATTTTGCTAGGTGGGCTGATCTTATGGCTGGTAGTGAAGTGCCTCCAAATCAGCGTGAATCTGTTGATAACGAGCTTGACGAGGTAACAGAATACGTCTTTGAGATACTACAAAACTCTAATTTTAGCCAAGAAGTACACGAATCTTTTATGGATTTAGCTGTTGGTACTGGGGTTTTGTGCGTAGAAGAGGGCGATGCACTTAATCCTGTTAACTTTTCTGCCATACCATTACCTCATGTGGTGCTAGATACTGGCCCAGATGATAGAATTGACCACGTTTTCCGTGAGCGTAAGGGTGTAAAGTACGATCATTTAGAAATGATGTACCCAAAAGGTACATTTGATCCTAAAGTTATGAACTATATGGGATCGGATAAGACAACAACTGTACTCGAAGTTATATGTCGTGACTATAAAACTAAGAATGAAGAAGCTTATTTAAGCTATGCGTTCTGTATGACCACAAATACTGTACTAAACTACAAGCAAATGAAGGGCAACGGCTCTAATCCGTTTATATGTTTCCGTTGGTCTAAATGTGCTGGTGAAGTTTATGGTCGAGGCCCACTAATTAACGCTTTGTCTGCTATAAAAACTACAAACCTTACCATTGAAATGATACTTGAGAATGCACAAATGTCTATCTCAGGTATATATCAAATGGAAGATGACGGCGTAATAAATCCAGATACCATACAGCTAGTCCCAGGATCTATTATACCAAAAGCTATGGGATCTAGCGGATTGCAGCCTATTCGTACAGCAGGTAACTTTGATGTAGCTCAATTAGTGCTAGGCGATATGCGTCAAAATATAAAACGTGCGCTATATAACGATATGTTAGGTAATCCAGACAAAACACCTGCGTCAGCAACAGAAGTAGCAGAGCGTATGGCAGACCTATCTAGGCGTATGGGTGCAGCTTTCGGTAGATTACAAGCTGAATTAGTCCAACCAGTGCTACAGCGCGTTATTTACATCCTTAAAAAGCAAGGGCGTATTGATGTACCTACTGTAAATGGGCGTGAAGTTAAAATACGTTCTGTATCTCCATTGGCTCAAGCTCAATCTAATCAAGATATTTCTAGTGTTGCACGTTTCTTAGAGTTAGTTGGTGGTACGTTTGGCCCAGAGATGCTGCAGTTACTTATTGATGGGGAGCAGACGGCGATACATCTAGCTAAAAAGTTTGGCGTTCCTGAAAGCTTGATTCGAGATGAAGAACAGCGTAAACAAATAGCTGCATTAGCGCAACAAATGGCGCAACAACAAGCGCAACAACAACAGGGTGAAATGGTTGAGCAACAAGGTTAATATTGGAGTAGATGGTTATCAGCGAGCAACAAGCCAAGATGTTCAGATAAGCCAGAATATAGCTGAAATATTTAGTACCCCTGCTGGACAGGCTGTCTTAAAGTATTTGCGTTCCGTTACTATTGAAATGGTACATGGGCCTAATGTGACTACAGAAGAATTGCGACACCACGAAGGTCAGCGTTATATCGTAGGCTTATTAGAGCGTCGTATATCACATGCACACAGGAGTAAAGATAAATGAATGACATCCCAACAGAGTCAGAACAGTCAACACATGGAGAAACTGCAGAGCGAGACTTTGTAGTTGCTGAAGATACAGCACCAGATAGACCAGAATGGTTGCCAGAAAAGTACAATAGTGGCGAAGATTTAGCTAAAGCATATAAAGAGCTAGAGTCTAAGCTAGGTACAAAAGAAGAAGACATGCGCGCTAAGTTTCAAGAAGAGTATGATTCTACAAAAAATGCTGATCGACCTGCATCTGCTGGAGAATATGCATTGCCAGACTTTGTTGATAATGAGGAGGCTGTTGATAATGAGCTTCTTAAATGGTGGGCTGAAGAATCATTTGACAATGGATTTGGGCAAGATAAATTTGAAAAAGGAATTGAGATGTACCTTCAAGCATTAGAGGGTTCTTCTCCCGACCTCGATGCTGAAGCTGCAAAGCTAGGGGAAAACTCAGATCAGCGAATAGAAGCTGCTTCTATGTTTGCTACTAAGTTTTTCCCTAGTGAAACTATGCCAGCAATAGAGCGTATGATGGAAACCCATGAGGGTGTTATAGCTATGGAAGCAATACAAGAAGCTATGAAAGATGGTTCCTTTACTGGAGATGCAACACCTGCGGCTGGAATAAGTGAAGACAGTCTAAAGGAAATGATGCAAGACCCAAGGTATTGGAGTAAGAATGACCCTGCATTTGTTCGGCAAGTAGAGGCTGGCTTTAAGAAACTTTATGGAAGCTAAGATAATAAAGCGTGGTAACTTTTACCTAACACCCTTTACTAAAGATCATGTTGAAGAGGTTATTGCTAACCTAGCACCAGAAAATGTCAGGGAGATAAATCTCCTTGGCTACACAAATGTTAGAGAGTGCATTGAAGAGATGATGCATCATGCTGATTGTTACCTAGTACGCAAAGACGGTGAGATATTTACTGCTATATCTGGGCTTTGGTACGAAGATACTAGAGATACACCCCAGTTTTTTGCAATGTTTTCTAAGAATATTAAGAAAAACTTTACATCTGTAGCACGTGGGTCGCGTATGTTAGTAAACTTTTTTGATAGAACACAAGACGAAATGTGTATGCGTATATTGAGCGATCATCAGTTTATGTTAGATTGGGCAGCATGGCTAGGATTTGAAGCAATAGGTGTAACTGAGTTTAATTCTAACCACTATGTTGATTTTGTGCGTTGCATTTCCCCACAAAAAAGTGCTTATAGTGAAACATCACGGCCCGTGATGCACTGAAAGGCCCATTTGGATACCCTTGTCGATGTGAAGGAACGGATACCCGAGTAACCGAAACTTTATATTTAGGAAGAAAAAATGGCTAATACAATCGACCAAGCTTTTATTAAGCAGTTCGAAACTGAAGTCCACATGGCGTATCAGCGCATGGGTTCTAAGCTTCGCAACACAGTACGTTCAACAAATGTATCTGCATCAGTGGCAAGATTCCAGAAAATCGGAACAGGCACAGCGTCAACCAAAGCGCGTAACGGAGATGTTACAGCGATGGAACTAGCGCACACTAACGTAGAAGTCACAATGGCTGACTACTACGCAGCGGAATACATTGATAAGTTGGACGAATTAAAGATCAACATCAATGAGCGTCAAGTTGTAGCTCAATCTGCTGCTGCTGCATTAGGCCGCAAAACAGATGAGTTAATTACAGCAGCTATGGATGCTGGTGCAAACTCAACGCAAATCGCTGACACATCTGGCGCATTAGCAAAAGCTGACTTACTAACATTGTTTGAAACAATGGGTACAGCAGACATTCCAGAAGACGGACAGCGTTATATTGCTATGTCACCTGCTGGATACACTGACTTGTTTAACATCAATGAGTTCGCATCAAGTGATTATGTTGGGCCACAAAGCCTACCATTTGCTGGTGGTATGACAATGAAAGAGTTCTTAGGATTTAAGATCTTCTCAACGTCTGCTGTAGCTGGTGGTAAGAACTTTGCTTACCATACATCATCAGTTGGTATTGGTATTAACTCTGATGTACAAACAGAGCTTAACTATGTACCGCAAAAGGTTGCACACCTAGCAACATCAATGATGTCAATGGGTTCAGTAGTAATTGACAACAATGGCGTTTACGAAGTTCTTGACAACAACTAATATTTTAGGGGGCTTCGGCCCCCTTTAACTCCAATATATAGGTTGAAGAAATGCCAGCAAATACACCAATAAAAGTATGTTCACGCGCTTCCGTCCTTATGGGCGGTTCTCCTATTTCATCGTTTGATGAAGGTACAGTTGAGGCTGATGTAGTTAATGCAATGTACGAAGACATAGCAAGAGCAGCGTTAACAAATACACGCTGGAGATTTGCAACTAACCAGCAAATATTAAACAGACTAACTGCCGAGCCTACAAGTAGATTTGATGCAGCATATCAAATGCCATCAGATCTTCTCATGCTTAGCGCAGTTACAGTAAACGATGATCCAATTATGTATGATACATATGGCGATAAAATATTTTGCGACACAAACACTAACGAAGTTGTTGTCGCGGATTATATTTTTCGCGCTACAGAAGGGACATGGCCTTCATACTTTACATTAGCTGTAGAGTTTCAAGTGGCTGCAATGTTGTCAATATCTGTAGCTAGAGATGCGTCTCTGGGTAGTATGATGGATCAACAAGCTGAAAGACAAATGATAAAAGCTAGGCGACTTGACTCTCAGCAGCAAACAACGCGGAAGTTAAGTACATCAAGGTTTATAGCACAAAGGCGTAGTTAATGCAGAAAGTAAGAATACCACAGAATAGCTTTCAATTTGGTGAAATTAGCGACAATACTGTAATGAGAACAGATAGTCCTATCTATGCAGCTTCTGCTCAAAGTTTAGAAAACATGATTGTATTGCCAGAAGGCGCAGTAAAAAAACGTCAAGGCACAAAGTATATATACAAAAACACTACTACAAATAAAAAGTTAAATTTAGTTCCATTTATTTTTGATGATAACGAAGAGTATCTTATAGGTATAGGTGAAGATCGCGTAACTTGTTGGAGATTAATGGCTGATGGTACTTTAAGTCTGTTAAGTTATATAACAACAGATACAAATAACGGTGCATTACCTTTTGATGAAGACTATTTGCATCAATATAATACAGCACAATACGGTGATGTAATGTTTATATGTCATCCATTGTTTGCGCCGCGTATGCTTACAAGAACATCGCTTACAACTTTTGAATTAAGTGTGTTTAGTTTTGATACAGACTATTCTGGTAACTTTACTTACCAACCATATAGTAGATTTCAATCAAGTAATATGACTATTGTCTCTACTCAAATAGAAACCCCTCACCCGCAATTTACTACATTAACAACGAGCTTGCCTTATTTTGATACAACAGGTGCGCATTTAAATGTAAAGTTAAGAATTGGTGGTAACGAAGTTAAAATTACAAATGTGCTTAATAATAGAAATGTACAAGCAGAAATTTTAGATAGGCTAGAAATAAGATTATCTGTATTAAATCCTTTAAGAACAGCCAATGGTTCAGATAAAATTGAAGTTACCCATATAAATCATGGACTACAAGTTTCTTCAGCAATTGAAGTTAGTGAAGCAGTAGCAGTTGGCGGTATCAATGCAAATTCAATTAATGGCTCTAGGACAATAAGTGAAATAATTGATGACAATACTTATAAATTTCAAGCAGATGCAACTGCAAATGAATCAGAAGATGGCGGTGGGTATGTAAAATTAGCTAGTAAAGCTGAGACGTTTAATTTTGAAGAACAATCATTTAGTGCAGTACGTGGATACCCTGCTGCAGTTACATTCCATGAAAATAGATTATGTTTTGCTGGGACTATAGCTGAACCAGATACAATTTGGATGTCTAAAATTGGAAACTTTTTTAATTTTGATTTAGGTGATGCTAATGACACAGATTCAATAAATTTAGTAGCAGCTACTGGTGATGTAAATGAAATAAGATATATGAAATCAAATCGTGATTTACAAATCTTTACATTGTCAGACGAGCTATATGTCCCAACATTTCTTAATCAAGCTATAACACCTACAAATGCACAAATAAGAAAACAAACACCATACGGCACTGAGTTTGTAATGCCAACATCTATTGATGGAGCTACTTTATTCGTTGAACGTGGCGGTAGATCAATAAGAGAGTATATATATTCTGATTCAGAAGATGCGTACATATCAACAGCAGTATCAACAGTAGCTACACATTTAATAAATGATCCAGTTGATATAGCAGTAGTACATTCTGGCTTTAACACTCAAGAATCGTATGCAGCATTTGTTATGTCTAATGGAGATATAGCTTTGTTTAGTTCGAATAGGGCTGAAAAACGTGCAGCTTGGACTAAGGTAACAACGAGTGGTAATTTTTTAGCAACAGCATCTATTGGGTCTAGATTATTTGTATATGGTGAAAACCTAGATGGTAACTATGTATTGTCTGAATTTGTAGATAATATTGGTTTAGATAACTATATTTATAAACCTTATGGCAGTGGTCTTTTAAGTCTAAGTGGCTTGTATGTTAGCGGTACTGTAGATGTAATTGGGTATGATGGAACTAATAAAGTTTACTTAGGTGAATTCACTGTAAGTAGTGGAGATATTGATGTAACAGCACACAGTAGCTATACACATTTCTATGTTGGTAAAAAGTTTACATCTAAAGTTATTACAAATCCAATAGATACTGTTGCAGGTAATGGGCCAGCCACAGGTGATATTCGTGGCGTTGCTTCAGTTGTGGTTAATGTTAAAGATTCTAGTTCATTAAAGATTAACAGTAGAATAATAAATAATACTAATGGATTTACAGGAAACAAAGAGGTTAGACTATTAGGATATAATAGAAACCCACAAATAACTATAGAACAAAGTGATCCTCTTCCCATGCAAATTAATGGTTTAATTTCGGAGTTAATTTTATGAATCCTTTAATACCCATGTTTATATCTGGATTTGGTACTTTAATGGCTGGCGCTGCGCGCAATGATCAAGCACAGATGGATGCTTTTAACACTGAAACTGAGCGCGAAGAGGGTGAAGCATTTGCTATGCAACAAGCAGCACAACGTAGGTATGAGTATGATATAGCAACAAAAACAAATGTAGCTATGTTTGCGGCTAGTGGTCGTGACATAGGATCAGACAGATCTGTTGAAGTTTTCCTTGAAAAACAAAAAGAAATTGCAGCAAAAGACCTTAGTAGAATAGCAGAAAATAGACAAGCTGAAGCTTCTGCTAGAACAAGAGAAGCTGCAAGTTATCGTATTGCAGGTAAAAATGCTAGACGTGCTTCTCTGCTAAAGGCTGGTGGAGATTTTGCTCAAGGTTTGTCGGATAACAAAAAAATAAAATTTTAATAAGGAAATAACATGGCTGTAATCAGACAACAAACACAAGTCTTTAACAAGCCAGTTGGCGTGCGCAGAATAAACACAGGTGAAGCTGAGTTATGGGAACAAGTAGCTGCACAAGCAGATGACTTTAGAAATCGTGCATATAAAAAAGCAGCTGTAGAAGCCGAGCAAGCTGGCAAGATGAAAGGCATGGCTGCTGAAAGTGGGGATATAGTAGCTATAGATCCAGAAACTAATGAGCCTGTAGCTTTTAAAGCACCATCAAATTTTGGTTCAATAGCTGCAGCATCGTATCAAGATATAATTACCAGACGTTTTGAACAATCAGTTGACAATGAATTAAAGACGCAAGGCTCATACTACGCAAAAAATGCAACAAGTGCAGATGAATATAAAATTGCTATAAGTGTTCATGTTGGCAATATGATCAAAGCTGGTGGCGATGATACTTATTTTAGCCGTTACATACAAGAATCTGGGCAAGCATATGTAGACAGCACTTATGTAGCTATGAAGTCTAAAGAGTTAGAAGCCAGTATATTGCAAGCAAATACAAACGCTCATTTTGCAGGAGTAGAAGAAAGAGAATTAATTAAAAAAAATATAATTGCTCAAAATATAACTGGAGTTAATAATTCAATACTTAAACAAAAAAAACTTCTTAATGATTTATTTAATGTAGAATATTACACACGCGCACAACTCGAAAGCGAATTAGATTCTTTGCGTGGATTAGAGTCTTTAATGTATAATACAAAACTAACTACACATTATGTAAATTTACCTAAAAATGATCGTATTAACTTTTTAACAGATTTAGATAATCCAAATAATATTGAAGATCCAAATGTTAAAACATTAGTTATTAATGCATTAGCCACAAATAAAAAACAAACATTAATTGAAGGTTTAAATAAAACAGTTACCAGAGGTGAAGATGTATTTCAAAATGAAGTACATCAAGAAGTAGCTAAGCGTTTACGAACTGTTAATTCTAATATGTCACCAAGTGACATTGATTCTTTGACACTTGACATTGAAGACGAAAACGTAAGAGATAAAGTTAGGTTAGAATTAAAGTATAATTACATAAATAAATTGGTAAATTTTAAAGCTGAAAATTCAAAAGACGCTACACTATTAATAAACGAATTTAGAAAACCAGTACCAGATAATGAAATTTTAGCTGGCATTATTAGTAAAAACTTTAATAAAGATAATGATACATCGTTAGATATTCCACAATCTCTTAATTTTATACAAGACCTTACAGCTGAAGAAAGAATTTCTATAGCAGAAAATATATCAGCTAGGTTGCCAAGTATAAGATCAATCGAAAGCTCTGCAGCGGATAGTAGAGAACAAAAAAATAGAGAACAAATTAGAAATATTAGAACAGTTGATGATTTTAGAAATGTTATAAAGTCTATTAAAAAAGATACTGCGTTAGTAAATAAAGATACTTTGTTGGATTTAGCAAAAAATGTTTTTGCTGATAGAATGAATCAATCTGCATCATCTATATCTTTATCTTACAAGGAATTACAAAATGTTAGTATTGCACTTGGTGATCCAAAAGGAGACAAGTTACTTCAAACTCCACAAGAATTATTAGCATTCAAACAATATAAAGATGCGCATGACATTAATCCAAGTAGTGTAAGTGCTGCAATAACATTTAGGCTTAAAGCATCTGAAGAAATAAACCTTAAACATGCAAATGAAGTTAAAAGAAACGCTTTAATAGGCTCTATAAATAAAGGAATACCTCTGCCTACAGATGATATGAAATTTTTACAAAAAGAAATTATGGGCGATGAACCTTTTCTAACTGTAGAAAATATTGGTAACTACGAAATTATAACAGACGCTGCAAAAAAAGGTATAATTTTTCCAGCATTTTCTAGTTTTTTAAATAGGGCTACAACATCTACAGATGAAGTATATGTAGAAAAAGCAAGAGAATTATTTGAACAAAACACTCAAATGAAAGTAAGTTCAGATGGCGTAACATATACAAACGATATGCTTGTTGGAAGAATAAAACCAGAAACCTATCAATTATTAAGTGCAGCAACAATAACAGCGCGCGAAGAGCAAACAAGTGCATTTTTAGTTTTATCAGAACTAAGATCATACGATGGTGATGTAGAAGCAGATGCATTAAGTGATTTAAATGGAGCAGATGGAAGTTATAAAAAATTAAATAGGTACTTTGATGATAGAAATATATCTCAAAATTATAAAAACCAATTAATTATTGCTATTAAAATGCGAAAAGCAAGAGGCATTAAAATAACTGAAGATGTAATTGAAGGTCTTGTTGATAACTTTAAAGAAAGAAAGTTAATGTTTGCAGATGATAATGTTATAGGCAATACAATAGACGGTGCAGTTGAATTTCCATTAATGGGCTATTTAACAGCAAGTGAAATAGTAGAAAACAGAAATAAATTAACAATGGCTCTTTCTGAATCTGATTCTGCTAGCCCACTATTAAGGGGTGGAACAACACTAGATCAATATATACAGCTATTTAGAGATACATTTGGTATGGAATTTACTACTGTAGCCACAGCAGCCTATGAAGAATTTGTAGGCAGATATGATGCAAAAACAAATTTATCAGACAAAGAGTTAATTAGAAAAGGTTATAAAGTAATAAACACACATATTAAATGGAGACCTGATGAAGCTTCTTTTGCAATGAACGAGCCAAAATGGACTGCTGGATTTATAAATGATATTGGTCAATTTCAAGAAATTAGATTTGATGGTGTGCCTTGGACAATAAGTAAAACAATAGACGATACAGATAAATTTAGAGGCCAAGCACATAATGAATACTTAGCAGCATTAAAAAGCCCTGATAAAAAAATAAGAGCAGAGGCTTATGTTAAATTTCACTCAACAATAGATCATATAGATTTTGAAAACCTTACAAAACATGATGTGTATGATGAGCTTCTTGAAGTATATGGTAGCGAAGAGCGTCTTAAATTATTTTTTAATAATCAAAAAAAATTATACGAACAAGGTAAAAGATAATGGCTGAAATTAAAGTAACCCCATTACCTCCTATTGAAAAAATAGGCGATAGATTACCATTAGAAAGACGTAATCCTACACTTGGTGAAACATTTAAAGCTAATTGGACGCGTGTAATTAGCCCAATAATAGAGCAAAATAAATTTTACACTCAAGAAACTTACGATAAAAATTCACAAGAAATGGTAAATACATACATTGAAAATAATGATTTAAGCGTAGGTGAGGAAAAACATTTAAGACTATTTGGCATTGGTGGTGCTAAAAGATTTGTTTCTGCGACTGACTACATTAAAAAACAAAGAATAAGAAATGACATACTAAACAGATCTTCTGGTGGAGCGCTTATATTTACTGATCCTTCTATAGCTTTATCTTTTGGCGTTCCGATAGCTGGAGTAAAGCTTAGTAGTTTAATAGGTAAAGCTTTGTATCAAACTGGAAACAAAAATGCGGTACGACAAATAGCAAATGCAAGAGCTTTAATGGATGGTAGAAAATATACTAGAAAAGAAATTACAAAAATAGCTGCATTAGATACAGCAGTTTTTGACGGGTCATTAAATTTAGGAGATGCTCTTACACAAATTGGATTAACACCAGAAGACGCTGGCTCTATAGTTATGGGTGCAACTCTTAGCACTATGGCTGATACTCTTGTAGGTGGTGCATTTGGTTATGGAATAGGTACTCTTATTGCTAGGCCAAAAGCTGGTGTTAATAGAGCTAAGATATGGAGTACGCAATATAAAACATATTTAAAAAGTGTTAATGATAAGCCAAAAGCAAAAGCAAAAGCAACTAAGATTCTTGCTACAGGAGAGCAAGCTCCCAGTCCTATCTCATATGGTGGTAAATGGTGGAATGAATCTTGGTTTGGTAAAGCAATACCAAGCCCACTAAAGGTAACAGTTAATGATCCAAACATACCAGATTCGTTTAAAGAAGAAATGTTATTATTAGGTGGGGCTAATGGATTGCCATTAGTTGCAAATCAAATGGGTCAGAGTATAGGTAATTCTGTGTATATTAATGCTGGTCGTAGGCAAGGCGAGTGGTATGCAGCTATGGATATAGTTAATCAAAACTACAGAAAAGTTAGCCCAAGAGGTAAAGCTGAATTATTTAATATACCTGTTGGACAGTATGTAGAAACTGTAAGAGCAAAGTTAGGCAAGGAAAGCTTTGCACCTAAAGAATGGCAAGACCATATTGGCAGATTAATAATGGATGATGTGCCTTATGACAAAATGACACCAGAAGAAGCAGCATCAACGCAAGCGGTTAGAGCATACTTTGAAAAGTTTGGTGGAGAGTTAGAAGAAATAGGATTAATAAAAAGCCGCGATGTTTTTGAAGATACATATTTAAAAGAAGTTGGCAAAGCATTTGAACTAACAAGTGTTACTAATAACATTATAGATGCAAACAAAAAATGGATGGCAAAAGCTCAAGCAAAAATACAAAAAAGATACGATAAAGATTTAAAATTATTAAAATCTTTAGAACGTCAACAAATAGCCAGAGGTTTAACTAAGAAACAAATTGAATTAAAAGCCAAAGTAGAAGACAGCACTGCATTTCTAAAAAAAGATTTACAAAAATTTCAAGACAAGTTTGATAAAATTAACAATGCAAAAGATATAGATGAGCTTGCTTCTTTGTTTAATGATTTAGATCTTACACCAAAAATGAGAAATGCTTTAGAGTCTCTTGGCAAGTCATTTGATGATATAAGATTTAAAATAGATAATGCTTTAGAAGTAATTGAGCATCATGGCAAATTAACTAAAACAAACAAATATGATTTGCCACGTATATACAACAGGCAAAAAATTCAAAAAGAACGTGATGGTTTTAGAGATTTATTAATAGCAGCATATAAGAAAAACCCAACTATAGTTAGTAAGGACGACAAGGGTTTATTTCAAATACAAAAATTAGCTACTGATCCTGCTTCTTTGTATCGTAGAGCAGAAGAAACCATACAGAATATAATGGAGGAAACTGACGAAGATGCTATTGATGCTATATTTACTGGTTTTGGTCGGAGTGGTCCTCTTGTCTCTCGTAGATTAAACATACCAAACTCAGCTATAAAAGATTATTTAGTTACAGACGTTAAAGAGTTGATGATTAACTACGGCGCAAGAGTAGCTCCAAAGCTAGAGTATCACAAAGCTAACCTTAATCCAGATACAGGTAAACTTATGACGCTTGAAGAAAAACTATTTAGAATACGTGCAGAATTAAATGCAGCCAAAGTACCTCGAAAAAGTATTGATAAATATATTAAAAACTATGTGCATACCTATGATAGAGTGGTTGGAACTACACTTAAAAGAGCAGATTCTATTGATACAAAAGTAGCTGATGCTCTTAGAACGGCTACAAGTTGGACATTTCTTGGCGGTTCTGGTTTAGCGGCGTTTGGTGATGCGGCTTCTATATTTATGGATCACGAATTAAATGTAATAGGTCGCAGTGTTTTAGGATTAATGGACGATATATCACTTAGACAGTCAGGGCATGAGTTAAAGTTATCTGGCGAAGCAATGGAGATGACATTAGGTACAACGCACCTTAGATATATGGAAAGCTTATCTAATGATTTGTTCCAAAAATCACTACCTGATAAATTAAATAATGCATTTTTTATAGCTAATGGGCTTGGGCCAGTTACAGTTGGTATAAAGTTGCTTGATGGTTTAGTTCGTGGGCATACAATAATAGACTCATCTATAAAACTTACTAAAGGTAATGCATCAGATTTTGAAAAAGAATTTTTAGCTAGATACAATATTACAGAAGAAATGGCTGAACGTATAAGCTCAATGCCACATCAAAAATCAACTGGTGGTGACTTAATATTACCTAATACTGAAGCGTGGACAGACTTAGAAGCAGTAGCAGAGTTTAGAAATGCACTTAGATCAGGCGTTATGAACAGAGTTATTATGGGTGGCCCAGAAGACAAGCCTATTACTATGGATGGCGTTGCGTACATACCAGATCATGTTGCAAAAACATTACCTTACTATGATAAAATGCCAAGAGACCCTAGAGTACATGGTTATGTAAGAGTTGAGAGTGG
>Ga0209603_1003039_pt1 | contig 14782 bp, 11 predicted proteins | sample COGITO_mtgs_1206_FD_184812 | JGI IMG/M metagenome (GOLD analysis project Ga0209603, IMG submission 184812) | Pelagic marine microbial communities from North Sea - COGITO_mtgs_120607 (SPAdes) (version 2) | ecosystem: Environmental > Aquatic > Marine > Epipelagic ... | reverse complement strand
ATAATAGCAATGACAATAATTATCAAAACAACGACTTGATGTATTATTTTATTTTCCATACTCTTCAGTCTTACAATTATAACAATATGACCCTGTAAATCAATGGCTTACGGAGTTAAAATGTGGTGCCTCCAGTACCAATACCATATTATTATATATTGATATTCAATAATCTATAATAAATATTAGCACCCTTGGGTACTAAATTAAGTACCTCTTGGGTACTATCAAAAGTTTATGGGTACTAAAATAGAGTATTAACAACTTCTGTTAGATTTGGCAGAAGTTATTTTCATCTTTTTTCTCACATTTTTTTACGTTTTCTAAAGTTTCTAATACTTATATATAGAACCAATTGTTCTACTGAGTTGTAGATTACTTTAAGAAATACTTAATCTACCGAGATACTACACCTGACACATGGGGGAAGTACCCAATAATGACCAACACTCACCGATAGGTAAAACCAGTCATTAGTGTTCCGAGAGGTAAAGAAGAAAGGTCTGAACTCGTAAAAATGCAGATAGGTTGAATTCTTGTTTGAGTGTCTGTTAGATTCAACTGAAAAATGGAAATAGTTTTTTAAAAGGGAATTTCCCTTAATGGACTCACTATATCTAATTGTGAAGTAGTAGTTAGTTTTAAATAAAAGAAAAGTTTAAAATAAAGAGTATCAACCTCGAACTGATTAAGTATTTCAAGTACGAGGTTATTACTGTTTTTAAAAATACTCTGAAAGGAAATAATATGAAAGAAAAGATAACGGATGAACAAGCAAGACATATGGTAGAACTATTAAAGAAGAAGTCTGTCTTGATTAAAAATTTATCTCATAAACTTGAGAAGTACAGAATATCAGGAGATAGAGAAATGTATGATAAGAAGTTTAGAGAACTTTTAGAAAAAGAGGAGATTAAAGTTTATGGAAAAAAGATTGAGTAAAAAGGATTTAATGGAACTCTATGGAGTAGATAGAGTAACCATAGAAGATTGGAGAAGAAATAGAGGATTGAAGATGATAGAAGTATCAACTCATTCAAAATACATCACAGAAAAGGATTTATTAGAGTGGGAGAATAGTTTGAAAGGGAATTCTTCAGTTAAGAGGTTAAATAATCAAAGTGTATCAGAATGAAGATAGGTGAAGGGTTGATATACTTTCTTTAAATATTTTGATTTGATTAGTATATCAGTATTTACAGGTTGAGGTTTCTTGTAACTGGGGAAATACTTTTTTCCCAAAATCCTCTTCAATTATTGTAGAGGGATTTTATGTCTATAATTTTGTGTTTTAGGAAGGTCTATATCCTTTATTCAATTTAATAGATGTACCTTACAAATGTAGGTACATATTGTCCTCTTTCATCCTTTTCATTTATCCATAAAGAATCATTACCGATTCTGGATGCAATTGTTCGTTTTTTGTTAACCTCACGGATCAAACTCAGGGATTCTAATATCCTTGTGTTTTAACTATAATAACTATCCCATGGAAATACCCCTAATAGGCGTTATTGGTACGTCAATGAAAGAAGATGAAAGACGAGTACCTATTCATCCAGAACATTTGGATCGTATACCTTCCAATATTCTAGAAAAACTCATCTTTGAAAAAGGATATGGTTTACCCTTCAATATATCTGATGAGGAATTATCTCAACGAACGGGTGGGGTCTCTTCTAGAACCTCTCTATTATCAGATATTGGGATTGTAATTATCACTAAACCAGTAGTATCCGATTTAAAAACATTGAAGAAAGGAGGTGTTTTATGGGGCTATACACATTGTGTTCAACAAGAAAAAATGACACAAGTAGCTATTGATAGAAAGTTAACTCTTATTGCTTTTGAAGATATGTTTGTGTGGAAATCTAATGGTGAAATGGGGAGACATACTTTTTATAAAAACAATGAGATGGCGGGTTATAGTGCCGTTATACATGCACTACAATTGAAAGGGATTGACGGTCATTATGGTAAACAACGAAAGGTGATTATTTTTAGTTTTGGTGCGGTAAGCAGGGGAGCAATCTACGCCTTAAAAGCACATGGATTTCGAGATATTACTATTTGTATACAACGTCCAGATCATGAAGTTCGGGAAGAAATATTGGATGTAGAATACGTTCGTATAGAGAAAGGTTGCTCGAATGAACCACGTTTAAAGATAATTGAGCACGATGGGTCTCAACGTCCATTGATGGATTTGATAAGTACTGCGGAAATAATTATTAATGGAACATATCAAAATACTGATGACCCAATTGATTTTGTGATTGAAGATGAGTTGGATAGTTTAAAAGATGGAAGTTTAATCATTGATGTAAGCTGCGATGAAGGGATGGGATTTTATTTCGCTAAACCCACAACTTTTAAACACCCAATCTTTAAGGTTGGTACAATAGATTATTATGCCGTAGATCATACTCCTAGTTATTTTTGGGAGAGTGCATCTCGCTCGATTTCTGCTGCATTAATTGTATACTTAACCGAGGTATTAGCTGGGAAGAAAAGTTGGGAGAACAATGCTACTATTAATAATGCAATTAATGTTTTGGAAGGAGTAGTGGTCAAGGAAGTAATTCTCCGTTTTCAGCATCGAGAAGAAGAGTACCCTCATTTAATTAACTAAAGACAATTATCTTATTTATTTTAGTAGATGTAATAGTTTATAATATCAGGCAAATCTCATATAGTGATTGTAAAACGGGAATAGCAAATACTGTTATTGATCATGAAAGATTTAATCACCCACCTTTAGATTTTTTGATTACTTTTTATAAAAGTCAAAAGAATGTAGATCAATTGTTAAGATTGAAGAAGTTTATTCAAGAATATCCAATGTTATTTGAGTTGTATGACTACAAAATCAATAAGATTTTAAGTAAAGTATAGCACTATTACTAATTAATAATCTGACAAACCCTTATACTATAAAAAGGAATTGTTTGATCTCTATCCTAGGGTCACAAAATAAATTATTGTGGGAACAAATAAAACAAAACATAAAACATCAAATGATTTTGGAGTTTCTGCCTTAGAGTGCCAGTATGCTAAAAGTATTAAAGGGACTTGAAACGGTAGCCTAATTAATGCATCCTGTCTTGAGATTCCGAATGTGTTTTGTGCTATCTCAGAGGTAAATAAATAAATGTTTGCAGGGAAAACGGCAATCAATAAAGCAAGCAACCCCAAAGCTCCGTATTTTCGAGTTTTCCTTGGAATTAACAAAGCCCCCAAAACAATTTCAAATAGACCTGATATATAAACCATTAATTCGGGATATGGGATATAGGGAGGAACGATAACAAGGAAAAAATCCATGTCGGTAAAATGTTTAATCCCCACCCCTATATACAAAAGGCTCAGGGAATATACCGTTATGTTTTTTAGTGATTCTCTCATCATGTCAAAGATAACTAAATCTATCTGTGTTATGTTAATCTGACAGAATCTGACACTATAAAAAAGGGTTCGAGTCCCAGTTTCTCCCGAACCTTGCTCAAGATTTATGTAACACATATACAGCAGTATGCATCCGTATGTAACACACCCTATGATTAGTCAATAACAAGGCCTAGCTTTAGCTGTTATATATAAAAACCCAACACATGGAATATTTAGATGAGATAATTAATTTGAGAATTAAGCCTTCGGACAAACAGAAATTAACTGCTTTGGCATTGTCAGACAATTTATCTGTTTCGGCTTATTGCAGGTCAAGATTATTAAACGAGTTAGAACAAAGTAATTAATCTAAAATAGTAGAAAGTAGATGGAAACAGTTGCAGCAGTAAAATACGGAGGCAGAAAAAAAGGAACTCCAAATCGATTGACTAAAGAAGTCAGAGCGGTATTGAAAGAATTAGTGTTTGATGAAATTTCTCAGGTGCAGTCTCATTTTGAAAAACTTGACCCTAAGGAAAGGATAGAATTGTTGATTAAACTCATGCCTTATGTTTGTCCAAAAATTCAAACAGCGAGCCATAGTCTAAACGAACCAATTGATTTTGGTTTTTGAGTATTATTATTTAAAAAAACATCTATATCTATATCAGGAAAAAATCAGAAAACATCAAGGAACCCAAAAAACCCTGTTAACTTCTGTTAGATATAAAGGGATCAAATTTTTAACTATATTTAAGTGATTAAATTATCCTATGAGATTTATATTAAGTTCACTTATACTGTTATCTATTCTTTCCTGTGGAAAAGAAAGTCCTGCAGTTACAGATCCTGTTATTAGTTACACATTAACTGTAAGTTCTGGAACAGGTGGAAGTGTTAGTTCTCCTGGGGGTTCATACAATCAAGGTCAATCTGTATCAATTACCGCAACTCCTGATTCTGAATACGTATTTGTCAACTGGTCAAATGGTTCAACGGATAATCCGCTTTCCATTACCGTTAATTCAAATCAAACCATTACTGCTAATTTTGAAAAAAGGAAATACCCTTTAACTGTTTCAATAACAGGTTCTGGAACAGTGTCTGAAGAAATTATATCTGCAGGTAAAACAACTACTGAATATACTTCAGGGAGTGTGATTCGATTAACGGCAAATGCTTCAGATGGTTGGTCATTTTCATCTTGGTCTGGAAATGTTTCTTCTACTCAAAATCCAATAGAGGTGTCAATTAACGAAGCAAAAACAGTGACTGCAGCTTTTAGTGAAATTGATAGTTCAACATCTTCTACAACTGGAAATACCTACAATCAAGATAATGCTCCTGGTTATATAAATGTTAATGGTCAAGGGGAATTTAATTTAACAATAACATCCTCAAAAGATGGTCTTATTAACATAACTATATTGCCCCTTGAGAGTGAAAATTCTTACTGGGATTTTTATGAATCTAGTAATCCCCAAGTTAATATAGTATCAAAAATCGGTCAGACAATTCAGAGCAATTTTAATGATATTGACCCCAATTCTACGGACTTGATAACAATTAATTTTATTGATCGACCCCGTACATTACAAATAGAGGGTACTAATTTATGGGTCTATAATGGTAATTCAGATTATTCAGTCTCTGTACAAGAAAGTCAGATGCAAAGTTTATGGAATAGTTGTATTTCCGCAGCTTCATCAAGTTCTATTATCCAAGTTTATCAAAGTCAACAAGAGAATTTGAAATCAACTATTTGGCCACAAGCTTATCAACAAATTTACGCTGACGGTTATGCTTTATATGATAATTCAGTTGGTGTTATCATATTTCCAGATACTCCTGCACCAACTCTTTTTCATGAATATGCACATGGATTTGATGCAAACTTTCTTAATGAAACAGATCGAGATATCGTACAACAATCCTTTGACACTGCAAGAACTCAATGGCAGACACAATTTGGATATGTACCAGGTTTTCAAAATACTTGTGATGCAAATGGTCAAAATTGTGCACCTTATCAATTATATAATGTTGCAGAGTTTTTTGCTGTGTTAAGTACAGCTTATCATGGTTTTGCAAATGGATCACAACCCACCGGTTTATCCTCTGCTTCTCCACTCCAAAATGCAGATGATGTCCTTACTTACTACCCTAACATACACGCTTTGTTCGTTAATATGTATGGTCCTCAACAATAGATTGGACTTGTAAAACATTATTAAATTATTACGAGTTCATTGCCGATAAAAAAATGAAAACCTTTAAACCTCTAGACTGTTTAATTTCAAATTATGAAAAAGAAAAAAATATTAAGGAATTATCACAATTGAAAATATATGTTGAAAAATATCCAATGTTATTTGAGTTGTATAATTACAAAATCAATAAGATTTTAAGTAAGGTATAGCACTATTACTAATTAATAATCTGACAAACCCTGATACTATAAAAAGGAATTGTTTGATCTCTATCCTAGAGTCACAAAATAAATTATTGTGGGAACAAATAAAACAAAACATAAAACATCAAATGATTTTGGAGTTTCTGCCTTAGAGTGCCAGTATGCTAAAAGTATTAAAGGGACTTGAAACGGTAGCTTGTTTTCATTATCTGACGTCTTTTAAAGATTTAGAGGGTTTTACTGGTGTTAATCGACAAATGAAATATAGTGCTGATATGACTTTTTTATGACTTTTATAAATAAAAAAAGCCCCCACTTTACGTGAAGGCTTAATTTTGTTGGTGGTCCCACCTGGGCTCGAACCAGGGACCAACTGATTATGAGTCAGCTACTCTAACCAACTGAGCTATAGGACCTATTGTACTATTTATAAGGGATTACAGAAGTTAACAATGGTTGGTTACATTGATTTGAGTCAAAAATTACAATATTGACAAAATACAGCTGTTGTTATTCTCTTATTGTACGATGCAAATTTAATGGAAATTTAGCAATAACAATGGAAAAATTTGATTTGTCTGGGAAGGAAATAAATAGTGAATACAAGCTTTTGTACCTTGAGGTTTATTGGAATTAAACAGAAAACCTACTGTTTACATTTTCTGCAAAGTGCTTGATGTCTTCTTGTACCTGTTGATGAATTTTTGGCAGTTGTTCGGGGAAAAGCCCTTCTGCTGCATGAACAGTGCCTTTTAGTATCGTTAAATCACTTTTTACTTTGGCCTTCTCTAATTTATTGTGATAAACAATCCCCTCGTCTCTTAATGGGTCGAGTTCATTCACATAAATAACATGCGGGGGTAAATCACTTAAATCCTCTTGCGTTGCATGATAAGGCCAAGCTAAAGGATTTTTGCTTGAGACGCCATCATATAAAGCGGCCATAATGTTCATTGACGCGTTGTTGATAAGGTATTTGTCATTTTCTATTAAAGAGTAAAGATTGCTTTCTACTGGGTTTCCATAGTGATTTGAGATATACGGACATTGCGCAAAAACGCCATCTATTAGATGCAATGCATTATCCTTTTTTGCTTTTAAAGTGGTAGCAAGAGTTAGATTTCCTCCTCCAGATTCTCCATATACAATGATGTTAGAAATGCCCAGTGCTTTCTTTTGTTGATAGAGCCATTTTAAAGCACTGTAACAATCGTTAAGTCCCGCGGGGAAAGCATAATTTCCATTTACACCAGCGATATTTCTAAATTCTACTCCTATCACAATAAGGCCTTTTGCGGCTAAGTTTTGCCTCCAGTGAACATAGTTGGGATCTGCCGCAGCTAAAAGGGACATTCCACCGCCGTGAAGATGCAAAACTGCCGGAAGTGATTGAGTAGCTGTTTTAGGCCGACTAATATAAAGTGTGATGTTATTTTCATCCTCTCCTTTAATGATTTGAGTCTCCTCTTTTATGTTTTTAGGCGAAGCCAAAGGCTTAAAAACAATATCTGAAAGTGCTTGATATAAGGGTTCTGTCGCACTGAGATAAGCCAGTTTAGTTTCTTTGGAATCTGTTAATTTAACAGCTGGATCTAGTGCTTCCCCGTCTAGACCAATTTTTTTTAAAACTGTTTTAAGGGCAGGGTCTAAGCGCGGCTCGTCTTTAAGTATCATAGATATATTTTTTCCTTAATCTTATTCAAAATCAAGATACAAATCCGGTGTTAAATACCGACTCTTTTAATCATAATAAAAGAAGCTTTCTATTGGGGTTCCAAATATTCTCGCCATTTTAAAAGCAGTGGGTAAACTAGGATCAAACTTTTCTTTTTCGATAGCGTTAATTGTTTGGCGTGAAACGCCTATAATTTCTGCGAGTTGTTCTTGTGTTAAACCTTTCTCTTTGCGCAATTGACGTACTTTATTTTTCACAAATATTTTTTTCTGTTGATGAGAAGAGTTACCAAATAAGTAATCCCTACAAAGAAGATCAATACACTTATTTCTGCATCACTTTGAATTAAATTAGTCTGATCTAGCAGCGAATAAGTCAAGCCAACTACAACCGTTGCTCCTAGGGTTAATCCCATGGCTTCGGCATGGATTTTTTGTTCAAGTTCATCATATTGGCGAAACATTTTCACATTGGCTAAAACCATTAACCCTCCATTAATCAAGTTTACTATAATGGCAGTGATTGTTAGGGTTTTATTCTCCTTCCATAAGAAGATGGGACCAAATGTAGCAAGGGCAAGGGTCGCTACCCATGTCCACGTCCAAAGGGCTAATTGCAAAATGCGTTTTTTTCTTTCTGCTTTCATATTGTAAAGTTTACTTGACAAAAGTAAGCTAAAAAAATCAAAATGTAAAGTTTTATTTACAAAATAGGGTACATGCGAATAAACAGCAGACAGTAAAATAGGAAATGGCTTTTGGATTACATCAAAATTCGCAGTCTTATAGCATACAAAAAGGGTAGCTGATAAGACCACCCTTTTAGAGACAATTTTTGACTAAAATAAATAACGTAGTATTGATTTATAGTCCTCTATAAAACTACAATCGATAAGATTAGTCTGTGTTTATAAATCGTTATGTAAAGTTTAAAAATCGATCAAGTCTTGGACTTCTCCGCTACGGTCGAAGTGAATCTATGCGGTCGAAGTGACTACCCTATGTCCATTTCGAGCGAAGTCGAGAAATCTCTTTAAAAATTATGGGCAAGAAAAAACCCCTCACTCATCGTGCAGGGTTAAAATGTTAATGAAGTGTAGCGGTTGCGCTAGCTCCCCCTATTATTCAAAGATGCAGCACAACTTCATCTTTTAATGAATTAACTCAGACAAAGAAATCCTCAGAAATTTAATATATTTAATAATGCTAAAGAATGCACTATATTTTTTCTTCGGTCTAATTCTAATTGGTGAAGTTTGGTTAGCGTCTGGTCAGTCAAATATGGAATGGAAGATGAATCAGTGTGAATTATTGTGAGTTTAGAACTGCAAAAAGAAAACTCAATCTCGAAACCCCTTACTCCTTACCTATCGTTTAATAAATAAAAACTCTAACGATCTTTTTAAGATTTAAGAGGAGTTAATTAAATAAGATTTTTGGTCAAGTGGATTAAAAAAAAACAGGCATCATTCACTGCATTTATACTGCAAAAGTAATAAACCAATGGCTAAATCAAAGTAAAGCGATAGTATTTCAATAAATTTAATTACTGAATTAAACAATAAAATGTCAAAATTGATAAAATATAGAATTCTTTTTTTTTTCATATTCTCTTTTATTAGTTTTTCATGGTCTCAAAGTACAATTCTTGACATAACAACTCACTCAGATATAGTAAATGATAGCGATAATTCTGTAGGTTCAGGAGACATTGTTGTTTTTACAACGAAGGTTGAGAATATCAGCAACATTACTATTTCAAACTTCACAATAACTAATACCCTTATTGGAATAGACGGTACAGCTTTATCACTAAGTTCTATGATTACTTTTGTTGGTAATTCTGGCTCTTCACCTCAAGGAAGTCTAACAGCTGGCGAAATTTCCACTTACGTTGCAACTTATACCTTCGATTCTGCTGGCGTTAGTGCAGGGGGGATTAGTTTAACTGTTACAGGAACTGGTAGTACCCCTGGGAATACAAATAATGTTGTTGATATCTCAAATGATGGTGATGATTCTGACGGCAATATTAATAATGATCCAACACAAATAATAATAGGAAATATTGTAACGAATGTAGAAGGAACTAAACTTGAAAACTATATTGATAATGATGGTGATGGTTCAATAGGTTTGGGAGACCAATTAGAATACATAATTACAGTTTACAATAATGGAGAAGAAGATTTAGAGTCGATAGCATTATTTGATATTCTTCAAGATTACAATAATAATACTTTAGCACTAGTAGCTCCATTTACCCCTCCAGGACCAATTTTTGTTTCATCTGACCAAGGTTCTACCAATGGAGAATTACTCGTAGGTGAAACAGCTACTTATAAAGCAGTATATAATGTCCAACAGGGAGCTGTCGATTCAGGTGGACTAAGAAATTGTTTAGACGTTCAAGTAAATGGAGTTCATTCTGAAAGGCAATTTACTGATACTGCTGACAACGGAATAGATACTGATGGAAATACGACTAACGATTGTACCGAGTCAACAATAACAACAACTCCATCATTGGAGGTAACTAAAAGTGCTTCTGTCCAGGATGTGAATGGGAATGGTTTAAATGATCCAAATGACATTATCAATTATACAATTAGAATTGTAAATGATGGAAATGTTACCTTGTCAAATTTGACATTAAGTGACACCTTTCGAGATGGGAATGGGAATAATTTATCACTTGATAATCCTCCAGTTTTTTCATCTTCTTCATTAGGATCCTCCGCAGGGACATTGCAAGTTGGGGAAATCGCTATTTACACTGCAGCTTATACGATATCGGTAAATGCAGCTAACTCAGGTTTTGTTTATAATTCTATTGAAGCAACAGCAAGTTCTCCTGGAAATTCAAATGATGTTTCTGACATCTCAGATGATGGAATTGAAGATGATGGAAATACTTTGGATGATGCTACATTTACTTTTCTTACAATTGATAAGCAAGTTGAGGCAACAAAAACATTCACTAGAATTGATGATGGAGACGGTGAGCCTGGTGAAAATGATATTATTATTTACACTATAAAAATTCAAAACACAGGTCAAATTGAATTTTCGAATATTACTCTAGTAGATTTATTGACCAATTGTGATGAATCTCAAGTTCTTTCTCTAGACTCAGGACCGACATGGAATTCAAACAGTGGGTCGTCTTCTCAAGGGAGTTTAATTCCAGGAGAAATAGCTACCTACACTGCTACCTACACTATAGGGGCATTAGAAATTGATTCGGGATGTATTTTAAATACCGTTACTGTTACTGCAAGTAGTCCAGGAAATACAAATGATATTTCTGATGTTAGTGATGATGGAAATGATAGTGATGGGAATTTGGTTGATGATAAAACAAGGACAGTCTTTACCGTTGATCCGGGGATTAAAGTAACTAAAACAGGAGTACTTGTAGATAATGGTGACACTCTGCCTGGTGTTGGAGATATAACTGTATTTACTATTACGGTTTTAAATACAGGAAATTCTTCTCTTTCGAATATTTCACTTTCAGATTCATTCACAAGAGGAGATGGAACAGCTCTAACATTGGATGCTGGGCCAACATATAATTCATCTTCAGGATCATCACCTCAAGGGAGTCTACAGGCAGGAGAATTGGCCACCTATACAGCTAGTTATACTGTTGACGCAAATGATGTTGCTACAAATTTTGTTAGTAATCAAGTAGTAGTTACAGCTGATGCATTTAATGGTGTTTCAGTCAATGATACAAGTGACAACGGTGACGATCTAGATGGAAATTTCGAAAATGACCCAACGGAAGTTAGACTGGATTACAACCCCATACTTGAGGTTACCAAAACTGTTTCAGTCTCATCTAATAGTAATCCACAAGTTGGGGATGTTGCAGTTTATACAATCACAGTAGAAAATAAAGGGAATGTTAATGTTAACACAATTTCATTAAATGACACTTTTGTTGGATTAGCAGGAGCTTCGATATCATTAGATGCTGGGCCGGTTTTTTTAAGTTCATCAAATGGTTCTTCGGAGGGTAATCTTATTGTTGGTGAAATAGCAACTTACGTTGCCTCTTATACAATTACACAAGAAGCTATTGATTCGGGTGGTTTTAGAAATACAGTTGTAGCATCTGGACGAAACCCTGGTAGCTCTTCAACAGATGTTACTGATGCGAGTGATGATGGAGATGATGATGATGGTAATCAAACTAGTGATCCAACTGATGTTATTGTAGCTGCAGAACTTTTGATTGAGGCAACTAAAACAGCAACATTTACTGATAATGATTCTGATGGTTTAGTATCCTTATCTGATAGAATTGATTATACTATTCTTGTTCAGAATAAAAGTAATGTAACATTGGATAATATTGCCCTTGTTGATGATTTGGCAGACATTTCTGTTACATCTACTATGGTCCTAGATACTGGACCAAGTTTTGTAAATTCAAACCAAGGATCTTCTTTTGGAATTTTAAAGCCAAACGAAATAGCAACTTTTGTAGGGACATATATCATTAGACAAAGTGATGTTGATGCTGGTGGAGTATCAAATCAAGTATCAGTTACTGCATTATCTCCCTCTGATCAATCTGTATCAGATTTAAGTGATGATGGAGATGATTTTGATGAAAACACTGAGGATGATAGGACTGAAACACCGATAGAAAGAACACCAGGAATAGAGATCACAAAAACATCTACAATTACAGACGAAGGAGATGGGGCTGTTGGACTTGGAGATACAATAACTTACACAATTATTGTTGAAAATACTGGTAATCTCAACCTAGCATCCGTTACTCTTGAAGACGAGCTTATAACTGTAAGCGGAAGTTCACTTACACTCACATCCACACCTACTTTTATTACTTCCAGCCTTGGATCAGACCAAGGGTCTTTGAGAGTAAATGAGACTGCTGAGTATAGAGCAACTTTTGTAATTAATCAAGCCTCCATTGATGGGGGAGGTACCTCAAATACAGTATCAGTAACTGCCTCTTCGCTATTTGGAACAATATCAGATATTAGTGACGATGGTGATGATTCAGATGGTAATACTTCAGATGACCCTACAATAGATATATTTTCAGGTTCTTTAGAGTTAGAAGCTACAAAAACAGCAGTTGTTAATGATGTGAATTCAGATGGAGAAACAGGTATAGGAGACATAATAAATTATACAATAGTTGTTGAGAATAAGGGGACAGAATCACTAACTAATTTTTCAATTATTGATACTCTTACTGATGCCAACGGAAATTCATTATCTCTTAATGCTTCCCCTACTTCAAGTGATTCCAATACAATTGCTCCAGGCGCAACTAAAACATATACAGCTGCCTATACAATTACTCAGGCTGCTTTGGATAATGGAGGAGTAATAAATAGTGCTTTTGTTCAAGCAAGTAATATCGCGGGAACAATCTATGTAAGTGATATTAGTGACGACGGCGATGATACTGATTCAAATACTGTTTCTGATACAACTGATGTATTAATTGCTGCAAATTCATCTTTAGATCTCACCAAAACATATGTAAATATAGATAATGATGGTGATGGTTTAATTTCTTCTGGGGATCAGTTAGTTTACACATTTAGATTAGAGAATGATGGAAATATTACTCAAAATTTTATTTTCATAACAGATGCAATTTCAGATTTTGATGGTAATTCTTTGTCATTAGATGCTTTTTCTTCCCCAAATAGATTGGCATTTAATTCTAATTCTAATGGTTCAAATCCTGGAACACTTATTTCAGGGGAAATTGCCACTTATACTGCAACCTACACAATCCAAAACGCTGATATTCCTAGTGGAGGGATTTCAAATACAGCAACGGCTACAAGCTATACTTATGTCGAGGGGAATCCAGTAGTAAAAGAGCAAGATAGAAGTGATGACGGTGATGATAATGATGGAAATACTGAGGATGACCCTACACTATCCTATTTTGGCGATCTTCCTGAAATTGAAGTAACTAAAACTGCAACATATACAGGTTATCAAGATGGTCCTGATGTTGGGGACATTGCCGTGTTTACCATTACAGTTGAGAATATATCTTCCCAAGATTTAATTAAAAACTTAACATTTGTAGATACACTTACAGATAACTATTTGTTACCTAGAACAATGTCGTCCACTGTAACATTTAGCTCTTCAACTGCAGGTTCAAGCTTAGGAACATTGACTATAGGTGAGATCGCTACTTATACCTCATCTTACACAATTACTCAAGCCGATATAGATTCTGGAGGTATAAGAAACCAAATCACTTTTGAAGGTACCAGTGACAGAAACCCCGTTCCTGAAGAAAAAGATGTTAAAGATATAAGTGATAATGGAACTGACACGGATGGGAATACTTCAGATGATCCTACTATTCTTGTTTTAGGAACTGATTCTGATGGAGATGGAATTCCTGATTCTACAGACATTGATGATGACGATGATGGAATTTTAGATCAGGATGAGCAATGTTTAACATTTTTACTTGATGGAACTTCATTTGAGAGTTATACTGGAACATTTCCTCCTGGATCACCAGCAAATAGAAATAGTCCCTTTCCAAATACATCAACAGCACCTCCTTTTACCTCTGTCAATGGAGATGGTGAGGTATGGTCTTCAAGTCAAGGACCACAAGGAACTACTTTTACTCCATATCAAGGATTTTATTTTATTGAACTTTTAACTAATGATGCATCGGCTAACGATGCTTCATATTGGAATGAATCAACATTGGGAACAAATCCAAACTATGACCGTATTATGGTTATTGAAAATGTATACCCAAACAGAACATATAACATAGAATATTTCCATAAAGAGGGAGGAAGGTTTGTAGCAACTCACGCAGGTGGTGGAGCAACTCTATTGCAGATTCAGTCAATGAATACAAACTATGCTGTAAATAACATTTCAACTCCAACTGCAGATTGGACCTCAAACACAGTTAGCTTTACAACTGACAGTCAGACGACTAGAGTAGCAATTTTATTTTCGGCCTACTCCCCTGGAGTCAACTCTTCAATTCAATTAGATGCAATTACAATGAGCGATCCTATCTCATGTAATAATGACGTTGATAGTGATGGTATTCCAAACGGACTTGATCTAGATTCTGATAATGACGGAATTTATGATGTTATAGAATCAGGAAATGAAGCATTAGACACAAATTTTGATGGAATTATTAATGGTTTAGATGAAGGCTTTGTTGATTCAGATTTAAATGGTGCTTCTGATGCAACAGAATCAAACATCTTGATTGACTCTGATTCTGATGGTACAATCGATGCCTTTGAA
>Ga0209603_1003032_pt1 | contig 14797 bp, 5 predicted proteins | sample COGITO_mtgs_1206_FD_184812 | JGI IMG/M metagenome (GOLD analysis project Ga0209603, IMG submission 184812) | Pelagic marine microbial communities from North Sea - COGITO_mtgs_120607 (SPAdes) (version 2) | ecosystem: Environmental > Aquatic > Marine > Epipelagic ... | reverse complement strand
GTGGATTTGGTATCTCTTTCGGATTTGACCGTATCTTTTTGGTTTTGGAGGAATTGAATTTGTTCCCCAATACCCTAAACAACAAGACCCAGGTCCTGTTCTTGAATTTTGGTGGGGATTCGGCTAGTTTTTGTTTTGATCAACTTACTAATCTAAGAGATCAAGACTTCCCATGTGAACTGTACCCCAATCCTGTAAAACTTAAAAAACAGCTGAATTATGCTGACCAGAGATCCATTCCATATGTTGTGATGCTGGGGTCAGAAGAATTGCAAAAAGAGATTTTTGTAGTTAAAAATATGATTAACGGAAGCCAATCAGAACACCCTATCATTGACATGCTCCAAGTAGTAAAGCAATTGGGTTAGTTAATGCGATCCATTGTAGGCCTTTGGTATTTTTCAAAAGGCTGTCGGAGTAGACTTCCAATTTTAGTGTTTTTTACCACATCGGGAAAAACATCAACACCATATACGATCTTTTCTCTTTCATAATAACTAAAGGTTCCCAAGAGCCTATCCCACAAAGAAAAAATATTTCCAAAATTGGTGTCGGTATAGGGAAGGCGATAGTGGTGGTGGATTTTGTGCATATCGGGAGATACTAAAAAATAACTGATCCAGCGATCAGTTTTTTTTGGGAGTTTAATATTGGCATGATTGAATTGGGTTGATACTACAGAAAGGGCTTGATACAGCATAATGATTCCGATTGAAGTTCCCAAAAGGAATACCCCTACAAGGGTAAAACCAAATCTGACGATGCTCTCTAGGGGGTGGTGTCTGTTTGCGGTAGTAGTATCTACATTGGGATCACTGTGGTGCACCAGATGAATCATCCACAAGGGTTTGATTCGATGTTCGGTATAGTGTGGGAGATACGCTCCAATAAAATCCAATATCAAAACACCTAAGAATACCTCTGCCCAGAGGGGTAAATTTGGAATCCATTGCAACACCCCGAAGCTACTGTCAACTGTCCAGTCTGATGTTTTTAAAAGTAAAAATGCAAGGGAAGAATTGATTATGATTGTTGTTATTGTAAAAAAGAAATTAGAAATAGCATGATTCCATTTTTTATAATTGAATTTAATTAATGGGAATATACCTTCCAAAAACCAAAACATACAGATACCACCAACAATTAATAAAACACGATGGAGTTTTGTAATATTTTCAAAAAAAATTAAAATGTCATCCACTTGATCTCAATTTTATTAAAGATAATTGAATTCTCAGTAAGAACTAAATTACTCAGAAGTTTCTTCTTCTACCTTAGGAGTGTTTGAAGTTGTTCCAAAAATAAATCTCATAAAAATCTCATGAGCTTTAAGACTTATTCCAGATAATTGATCACTACCATAAGTATCATAAGCATACCCAAGTCTAAGGTTTTCATTAATATTTAAAATAGCTTGTGAGGAAAAAATAGATCCAGTCCTTAAAGAAAAACCAAGATCAAAAAGATTGGAATAACTTCCTTTTATTCCTATATCAGTAACAGCACCAATACCTTTTGTTTTTCTAAACATTAAATTTGGTTTCAATGCAAAATTGTCATTAAAAGAAAACACATACTCTCCTGCTATATAGGTATGGACTCTATCCCTTGACTGGATTTGCATTTCTCCATCACGTTTCGAGTTAAATAATCTAGGCATAGATCCCGATATCCAAAAATCGCTTATTTGATACAAAAATCCTACTCCGAGGTTTGGGTTAAAACTACTTAAAGAGTTTTTTAAAGGGTCTATTTTACTATTATATCCTACTAACTGGGTAGGGTCTGAACTGTAGGAATTACCTCCAGCTTTAATCCCTAAATATAAAGCTGAGGACCCAGAAAGTGTTAAACGATAGGAAAAGTCTGCAGTAAGTGTTGTTTGATTTTCTATAAAAATTTTGTCAGATATAACAGATATTCCAAGACCTACATTTTTCCCACTAGCAGCACTGTAAGAAAATGCAGTGGTCTTTGGACTACTCTCGGTATCGCTCCACTGATTCCTTGATGCTAGAGATATTACATGCTTACCCTCAGCTCCAGAGAACGCTGGGTTAACCAATGACATGTTGTATCTGAATAGTGACAAATAGGAATCCTGCTGAGAAATTACAGAAATTGGTAAAAGTGCTATAAGGATGAAAATATATTTCATTGCCCTATCTACTTAGATACAACCAGCCTTGATAGTCTGGATTTCCATTATTATTAAAGTCGACTAAATAATAGTAGCTTCCTTCAGGGAGTGATTCACCATTAAAATCACCTTCCCAGTTGTTTTGATAATTACGTTGATTTAAAACTAGCTGGCCAGATCTGGAATAAATCCATACTTGATTCTCTGGATAACGAATAAATGACTCGTCTGCCCATTGATCATTGAAACCATCTCCATTAGGTGATAAAAAGTCTGTTATTGTTAAACCAATTGCAGCGAAGTTTTCACAAATACTTACAGGATCATTAGGGTTGGTATCGCAACCCACCTCGTCAATATTTGTAAACCCATCACCATCAGTATCATTATAAGGATTACAGTTTTCTGCATCCTGCTGATCAATTACTCCGTCTTGATCACAATCCAGTACATTAGAATCATAGGCATCAAATAAACCATCATTATCTACATCGTCATCACTTGGATCTCCATTTAAATTTTCATCTTCGTCTATCGACTGCCTTCCGTCTCCGTCATCGTCTGTATCCAGATAGTTAGGAATACCATCCCCATCTAAATCAACTAATCTTGATTGAAAATCTTCAGGTTCTTGATCTACCTCTAGACGTGTTAATATTCCGTCCCCATCATCGTCTGGATCTAGATAATCGGGGATGCCATCAAAATCAGAATCTCTATAACTATTCTGATTACCTGTTTCAATTGAAGTTGGAACGCCGTCATTATCATCATCAAAATCTATATAATCATAAATTCCGTCTAAATCAGAGTCTACTGAGTCATCAGGGTTTCCATCGAAATTAGGATCTGTTCCCTCTTGTACAGTTAAAATTCCATCTCCATCATCATCATCGTCAATATAATCAGGTAGACCATCACCATCAGTATCTTGGGCATCCTCAGCTCTTCTGTTTCCATTTGGATCAGGATTTTCATACTGAGTGAATATACCATCATTTTCATCATCAGGGTCTAGAGAATCTACTATTCCATCTCCATCAAAATCATCAGATCTTCGTCTAGAGGATCCCCTAGCTGAAAAGCCGGAGGACGGTCTTGCTTCATACTCACTAAAAATTCCATCTCCATCATCATCTGGATCAATTGAGTTAACTCTTCCGTCTGCATCAGTATCAGATTGTATTATATCTGGATCAACTTCCTCTAAAGGAACCTGATTGGTTCTTAAACTAGCGACGTCTAAAGAGGTGCTATCTGTCGATGAACTAGCAGTATCTGAATAGGTTACATTCAAAGGAACACTTGGCATGGGGACATTTGAATCTCCTAGTTCAGTATTAACATAGCCTATTACTACCTCATAAACACCATCTTTATTATGGTCCTTAGGATTGTCCGGATCAGGCGGATCAATAAAGGCCAATATTCCCTCAGATTCATCTTCCTGTTCTTCTTGCTCAGGATCCTGACTCCTACTAATCTTAGATCGCTGTGAAGCATTTTGATAATCTTGTTTAGATCCTGGCTCTCCGGATTTAACAGTAAATAAATGTGCATCAGCTCCTCCAGAAATTTTCTTTCTTATTTTCCATTTACCGACTCCTCTAAATGGATTGGATAATCCACCTCGATTGTCTTGCTCAAGCGTATCGGTAGTGGTAGTACTTGAAAAGGATATATCTATAGGTTGAAGTATTGCAATGAACTGCATTTCTGTAAAATCAGCTACCCCATCATTGTCATCATCTATATCTGAATTGTTTCCTACTCCATCTCCATCAATATCGTTTACCTCGGATGCATCTGTTGGGAAGTTGTCTATAAGGTCTAATACTCCATCATTGTCATCGTCTGTGTCGGTATTATTTCCAATACCGTCAAAATCAGTATCGGTATCTTCATCAGCATTGAGTGGGAAATCGTCCTCACCATCAAGTGTCCCATCTCTATCTGAATCATTATTAAGTGGATTAGTGGTTAGACGAATTTCTGCTCCATCAGTAAGACCATCCTGATCTGAGTCAGCTACTAAAGAGTTCGTGCCATATTTAATTTCAGTTGAGTCCGATAGTCCATCATTATCATCATCTAGATCATCATCATCTCCTATACCATCTCCATCGGTATCTATGTTTTCATAAGGGTCAAGAGGGAATGCATCTTGTCCGTCTGGTATTCCATCTCCATCAGAGTCACTACTTGTAAGATCCGTCGCCATGGCCAGTTCATCTCCGTCACTTAAACCGTCACCATCACTATCAATGCTGTTAGGATTAGAGTTTAACTTGATTTCATCTCCATCAGAGACTCCATCTCCATCGGTGTCTGGATTAAATGGATCTGTATTCTGAGCAGCTTCTTGCTCATCCGAAAGCCCATCATTATCATCATCAGGATCTTCCTCATCCTTTATTCCGTCCTTATCATTATCATTGCTTCCTTGGGCATCAAGTGGCAGTTGATCTTCACCATCAACAGTCCCATCTCCATCAGTATCTGGATTTAGCGGATCTGTTTTTATTTCAAGTTCTTCTCCATCACTAAGTCCGTCACCATCGGTATCGGGATTTAATGGGTCAGTGCCTAGATCTTTTTCAACAAAGTCTCCAACTCCATCTGCGTCAGTATCTGCGCTTTTTGGGTCTGTACCCTCTGCAGTTTCAATTGCATCCTCAATACCATCTCCATCGTCGTCTGTATCTGAATTATCTCCTATACCATCTGAATCAGTATCTACTATTTCAGTTGGGTCTAATGGAAGATCATCTTCACTATCAATTATCCCATCGTCATCACTATCAACATCCCTCGGATTTGTTCCTCGAGCCAATTCCTCTCCATCAGTAGATCCATCTCCATCAGTATCCGGGTTTTCAGGGTTGGTTCTGATCTCTTTTTCTTTTTGATCAGAAACCCCATCGCGATCAGAATCAACAGAAATATTTGGATCCAGTGGGAAGTCATCACTTCCGTCGGGGGATCCATCGCCGTCACTGTCAGGATTAAGAGGATCTGTATTGGCTTGAACCTCATCACCGTCTTTTAATCCATCTCCATCAGTATCTGCTTTAAGTGGATCTGTTCCAAGACGTATTTCTTCTTCATCAGAAAGATCATCATTGTCATCATCCTTATCGGATATATCGCCTATTCCGTCTTTATCGGTATCTATCGATTCCTTATCATCCAGTGGGAAGTTGTCGTCTTTATCAACAACTCCGTCACCATCGGTGTCTGGTTTAAGAGGATCTGTTCTTCTATTTACTTCCTGACCATCACTCAGACCGTCCTCATCACTATCAGGGTTAAATGGATTAGTTCCGATTGTTTTCTCATCCTGGTCAGAGACTCCATCATTATCATCGTCGTCATCCTGCTGGTCTCCAATTCCATCACCGTCATTATCCCTACTCTCTCCTGCATTTAGAGGAAGTTTATCAGCCCCGTCCTTGATTCCATCACCATCACTATCAGGATTATTTGGATCAGTTTCTTTTAAGATCTCTATTCCGTCAGTGAGTCCATCATCATCTGTATCAGAGCTTAATGGATTAGTTTTATATTCAACCTCTTCACCGTCAGTAAGTACATCACCATCAGAATCGGGGTTAAGCGGATCTGTGTCTAATTCAACTTCATCAAAATCACTCAGTCCGTCATCATCGGTATCTGGCTTCTCAGGATCAGTTCCTAAGTCGACTTCCTCTGTATCTAGTATACCGTCATTATCATCATCGGGATCTTCACCATCGGGTATGCCATCTCCGTCAGCATCATCAGCTCTATTAGGGTCTAATGGGAAGTCGTCTTCTCCGTCCACAATACCATCCCCATCACTATCGGGGTTTAGTGGATCAGTTTCTAATTTGGCTTCATCTCCGTCACTAGAGCCATCCCCGTCTGTGTCGGGATTAAGTGGGTTTGTACCATTTATAATCTCTTCAGTGTCCAGTGAACCATCATTATCATCGTCCGGATCTTCGTTGTCACCAATTCCATCCTCGTCACTGTCAAAGTCCTCATTTGCGTTTTTGGGTAGCTTGTCTTCTCCATCTCGTATTCCATCACCATCGGTATCGGGATTAAGAGGATCAGTTCCAATGTCATTCTCAACATTATCGTTTAAACCATCTTTGTCCGTGTCAGGACTTCTTGGATCTGTCCCTAGGGTAACTTCTTCAAAATCGGTAAGCCCATCACCATCACTGTCAGCATTTTTAGGATCTGTTTTTCTAGAAAGCTCCTCAATATCCGATACACCATCATTGTCATCATCTCGATCATAAACATCCCCTAGACCATCCTTGTCTGAATCGACATATTCAAATGGATCTGCAGGGAAGTGGTCAATAGGATCAATGGTTCCATCTCCATCGGTATCAGTATTATTGGGATCTGTTTTTAATTGAAGTTCAAAACCATCATTTAGCCCGTCACCATCAGTATCTGGATTATATGGATCAGTACCAATTGCATACTCAAAAGTATCATCCACATTATCATTATCATCATCAGGGTCAATGTCATCTGGGAGCCCGTCACGATCAAAATCGGCGATTTCAAAAGGAGAGAATGGATTTGTATCATCGCCATCTAAAAGACCATCGCCATCTGTGTCGGGATTAAGTGGATCAGTGCCCATAGAGATTTCTACACCATCACTAAGACCATCCCCATCCGTATCTAGATTAAGCGGATCGGTACCGTAGATTTTCTCCTCTTTATCTAAAAGCTTATCGTTATCATCGTCAAGATCAGTATTGTCTCCTATACCATCCTTATCGCTGTCTTTATTCTCTTTGGGGTCAAGTGGGAAAGGATCTTCAAAATCATTTATACTATCACCATCGGTGTCTGAAACGATTGGCTTGGTTCCTATCTCAAACTCCTCAAGATCAGTTAGTCCGTCAAAATCAGTGTCAGGTAATAGTGGATTACTGCCAAATTCAATCTCCTCTTCGTCTTTAAGACCGTCGTTATCATCATCAGGGTCTACACTGTCCAAGAGACCGTCACCATCTGTGTCGTCGATTATTAATGTACAACCAGTTAAGTCAACTAGATTGTCTTTTGGGGTTTCAGGACACAGATCTATTGAATCGACGACTCCGTCTAAATCACTATCAAAAAATAATTCTACAAAGGTACTTGATGGTAGGTTAGACAATGAGTTACCTACAAGATCATATATTGGATCTGTTAACTTTAAAGAGATTATTCCAGTATATTTTTTAAGGTCATCAAACTTTAAATTAAACCTTTTACCATTATCAAGTGAAACTATTGAAGAGGGAATTAATTTTGGAGATAAAGTTGAAGAAGAAACATCACCCAATTCAAACATCTTATCTATAGGTAATATAGTTGAAGAAGCATCAATGCTAAGTATTTGAGTTCGCGGTAAGCTTATCATAGATTTCAAGTCAATAACTGCATAAAAATCAGTGTTTGTTAGACCTATTGTAATTGAAGTTGATAATGAAAAAACAGCTTCACTAAAACTAATCGATAATGTATTATTATCGATCATTTTAAAATCTGTTACCGTGGGTAATGATGTATCCTTAGTTATTGTAATGGAATCATTTTGATTTGAATAATAATTTCCAGAGGTGTCTGTTGCCACAACAGAAATATTGGCTACTGACTGAATCGAAGACGAATTAAGTGTGTATTGCCAAAAAGTACTAGATGAATTTGCACTACTCATTCCCACAGCAGATACAACTCCTGAAATACTTACAAGGGGTGAGGGAACCACTGGTTTAGAAAACTCAGCAAAAATAGTAATTACATCACTATTATTAGTATTACTACTCCTATGTGGTGGTAGATTATGGGTAAGGATTACTGATGGAATTATCGTATCAACAGTTATAGTTATGCTGCTAGAACTAGAAATGGGATTACCCGCTAGATCAGTTCCAGATACAACTCCAGTTAAATTGTAATTACCGTCAGGTAAGGTTTGTAAACTTAGATCATACCCCCAAGAACTTGAATTAGTTCCTGATTTTAAACTCATAGGATAGGAAACAGTTCCTAAATTAGGATGTCCCGATAGGACTAATATCGGGTTTAAAACTGGTTCTGAAAAGCTTGCTGTAATTGAAAAATTGGAAGAATTAATTTTATCATTGTTTGAAATTTGGTTATTGTCTTCATCATGAGTCAATGATACTGTTGCAGGTGTATTGTCTATGACATTAATTGTCAATCCTTTACTAAATGAATTTAATCCATCAAAGGCCTGAACATTAATTTTTAATAGTGGGGTCTGATGATAAATAATATTTTTTGCAACTAAAAGTTGATTATTTGATATAGAGAAATATGAATTATGTAAGTCATTAGATCCGTCTCCTGAGACTAAACTATAAATAAAGTTTGTTGTGTCAGAATCAGTAGCAGTTAAATTGCCTACCAATGTCCCTGTAGCTGAAAATTCATCAACAGATGTTTGTGAAGAAATACTTGAAACATTTATAGATGTCTCAGTCCCACTTAACCTGGGAGACAAACTTTGATATACACTATTAACTTCCTGACTGGTTAATTTTCTATTATACGCTAAAATCAGATTTATTTTTCCCCTGTAAGATCTCACCCCCCCTCCATGGCCTTTTGAAACCTCATATCTAAAACTATTTCCAAAACCATTATTGTTAGATCGATAGGTTCTTATAAATACCCACTGATTTAATAGAGTGGTATTTTGTGTTATAAATGATCCATTTACAAAAACATCAGAGGTCGAGCCGAATTGCCAATCATTAATATCAATCGAGTTTTGTAACCTAACCTGGCCACCGTTAATTCTAAAGGAGTCGTCTTGATAATTGTAATGACCAAAGACAGTTTTGATGCCCCCTCCAGTCTCTAATTTTTTAATCACTATTAGGTCCCTATATTCTTGGGTAATATCTACACTATTAAAACCTTGGTTATTTGAGCTAAAATCAAAGTTTTTAATTTGAGCACCATTTAGACCAAAGGGTGGAAGAGAAGTTGCCTCAGCATGAGCATTTTGTCCACTCAAATCCAACCAAGTATTTCCACTTCCAGGGTATGAATTTGAATTTGAGGCATCCAAATGTAAAATCAAACCATTGGTTGGAATTGTAGCACCTTGATTTAAAAGAAACCCAATATCATTAGGAGCTTCATTAATATTGGTAACACTAACGGTAAAAGCTTTTGCAAAATTATTCACTCCATCATTCACATTTATGTATATGTTGTAGGACGATTTTGTTTCAAAGTCAGGTGACGAATTGATAATTAAGTGGGTACCACTAACGGTAAAACTTCCATTATCGTCGTCTTGTGAATCACCACTATTGGCGAGTGTAAATGTGTGGGTATCTGTAGTATCAGAGTCAACAGCAGAGAGTATTCCTACAACTGAGGTTGCAGAAACGTTTTCTGATATGGTCGTTGAAGTAACTCCAATGTCCGAGGGGGTTCTGTTTAAATCATTTACAGTAATCCGAAACGCCTTTGATAAAGAGCTTGTGCCATCAGAAACCTGAACATTAATTTTAAGACTCTTTGAGGTATTAGCTGTAGGTTGAGTATATACCTTGAAAATGTAGTCCCAATTAGCATCGTTTGATCCCCTTCCTCCAGAATAAGAGTTCTGGGTATGTAAATCTAAAAAGCCAACATTTTGGTTTCCAGATGTTAACTCTAACTTCATGGTTAAGACTTCGCCTGTAGTTACCGAGACGTTATTAGAGCTCATGTCAAAATCTACATATTGACCAGAGATATAGTTTCCATTACCGTCGTTGTAGGAAGGAGTATTTAAGTTTTGACTCTGTGCCAAAAGGGTTCCGCCGTCACCCTGGCCTCTGTAAACACTTATTCTTATGGGTTGAGCACTTCCATTTATAACGGGATTAGCCATTTTCCATGATACCTTTGACAAAAGTCCCGAATTTGATACCGTAAATGATTGCCACTGAGATGTACCGCCAGCACCAGCGTTGGATGAGGAATTTTGATTATCTAATACCTCAGATCCGTAATCGTAATTCAATGAGTCATAAGATATGTTTCCATTATTAAGAAGTAATATTGATCCTGATATAGTAAATGAAGAATTATGAATATCATTATTTCCATCACCACTGACCAAAGCATAGGTAAGATTTGTAGTATCACTATCTAAAGCTGTTAAATTTCCAACAACTGTTCCAACTGGAGAACCCTCGTTGAATGAGCCAGAAAACTCTCTCTGAAATTTTAAACCAGTTGGACTCTCGTTAATGTTTGTTACACTTACAGTGAAGGCCTTTGCATAGCTATTAGCACCATCATTTACATTGATATAGATATTATAACTCGCTTTTGTTTCAAAGTCAGGTGAAGAATTGATTATTAATTGAGTACCACTGATGGTAAAACTTCCATTATCATCATCTCTTGAATCACTACTATTGGCGAGAGTAAATGTGTGGGTATTGGAAGTATCAGAGTCAACAGCTGAGAGTATTCCTACAACTGAGATTGCAGAAACATTTTCTGATATGGTCGTTGAAGTAAGACCAATATCAGCAGGAGCTTCGTTAATATTGGTAACACTAACGGTAAAAGCTTTTGCAAAATTATTCACTCCATCATTTACGTTGATGTAGATATTATAACCGGCTTTAATTTCGTAGTCAGGAGATGAGTTTATGGATAAACTATTTCCACTAATTGTAAAACTATTATTGTCGTCGTCTCTAGAATCGCTGCTGGATATTAAGGTGAAGGAATGGGTACTAGTACTGTTGGGGTCTGTTGCAGTTAATGTTGCTACTGCAGAACCTGCTACTATATTTTCATTAATATTGGTAGAACTTAAGCTAATATTGGTTGGAGACAGATTGGCAGTAGTAGTAACAGTACTAGTCATTTTTACCTCTCTTATCCAACCTGAAAAAGGGTCAACTGGAGAAATACTTCCACCAGTAGACGTCATTTCACTTCCATTACCAATAATACCATATCTTGGGGTCTCACTAGTAGTCTGATTACTTATTGGCGCATAGGAGCTTGGATCGGTATATGTCAAAATACCATCAACATAATATCTTAACCCCCCTGCTTTGTTAGCCTCAAATTGAACCATTACATCATGCCACTGGTTGTCCTTGAGATTTCCAGTGTACCCTAAATCAAATTTATCGAAATTGCCATTTGAGTTTGTAAATGAAAGTGCAAGTTTACCATTAGCCCCAGAAGAAATTGAGCCACTATCATGCCCAATACCCCATCTAAAAACAGAACTCCTATCATAGGATAGAATAATTCTTTGTCTCGTTGAGGATGATGAGGGAAGCTTAACCTTAGCAGAGAGCGTTAAATTGTTAATCTGATCAGAGGATCCTGAAATATAATTATGATTTTGGATAGCAATACCCGACTCTCCAGCGTTTTCAGCAATATAAAAAGCATTTTCGTTGGGATCAAAATAAATATTACTACTATTTCCTCTTACAATTCCATGATTTCCGTAACCTGATAAATCAGTAATGCTAGTTCCTGAACCACTGTAAGAGTTTGAATTGGAGAAATCATAGTGAAAAACAGTACCTAACTGGACATTGTTTTTCCATTGATAACCCCCTCTTGCGGTTCCCGTTATTGAATTACCACTCAAATCGTTAATTGTTGAACCACTCCCTTCATTTAATTTGTAATATAATTTAAGAGTTGAATTTGTATTGAGATTTGAACTTTTATAAAAATTTATTTCACTTTGAGTTCTTTCAGAGTCCCAAAAACGAATATCGCTCATTTCACCATCAAAAAAATCAGAAGGATTATCAATTCCATTCCAAACACTTGCTCCTATGCCAATTGGGTTTGTAGTGGATGTAAGGCCATAACCCTCTGAAGTCCAATTTTCCGAGTTGTCTAGATTTCCATTAATATAAATCCTTATCCTTCCATTGGATTTAGAGTTTGTAAATGCAACATGATACCATGTATCTGTTGAAATTGTTGAAGATGATCTTACGTCAGGCCAATTTCCACGATGGTCTCTTCTAAACCTTCCTTCAAGATATAAAGAGCCATTTATATTTAAAACATATAAACTCCAGTCATTTTTTTTGGAAAAAATATAATCTCTATCGGGTGCAGTGTTGATTCCAGAAGAAGAGCCAGAAGGTGGAGCATTCTCAATCTTAATCCATGCCTCGAGAGTAAACTTATCTGAAGAAAATGAAAGATCATTAATCCCCGAAGGTATAGTAATGTAAGAATCTGATCCATTAAAATCTAATGTTGTAGAGTAAGTTGAAGACTGTCCAAACAGATATATCGGGATAAATAAAAGAAATAAAAACTTCCGCCAAAAGTAATCCATAAGCATAAATTTTTTAAACTCGAAAAATTGGCACCAATAAATTTACTAAAATAACAATATTGGAGATAGTACCGTCAGATAAATCATTAAATGACGCAGAATTAAGTTTTAAGTAATCTGCACTACCGCCAAATTCGAAACTATAATAACCTTCGGAATTTGCAACATGTGTCACATCATTAACAATCCTTAAATGATTACCACTTGAACTTAAATCATTTATTATATATCCATTACCTCCATAACTATTCGGAATGTTTGCATCAATATTTAAGACTAAATTGGCAGAGAGTTGTGGGTAGGCATTTAGGCAAAAAAAAATAGTAACTTATTTAATAAGACCTTTAATTTATTACTCACTGATAACATTTTAATTGAAAATTACTTTTTATTTAATAAATATAGCTAAAATTCATCTATTAGTATATTTTTGAAATAATATCTGATTCCAAAAAAATAATTTACAGCTAAACATCAAAATTTAGGGTGCAAAATACTGGACAGGTCAATACTGTCCCTATGTTTCCGTTGGAGTAATAATAGATTTTCAAATAGGTTTTTGACCCTATTTCTGTGTTGTATTTTGTCTGAAACATCGTGCTGTTCAAGTGGGTCATTTTTCAAATCAAAAAGCAGTAATTTTTTAACTTTTGGGTAAACCATCAGCTTGTACCCATCTTTTCTTATCATGCGTTGAGAATCCATGTAAGCACCATAAATTCCATTGGGATAGGGTGGGGAGGTTTCTTTTCCTTTCAATAGACTTAAAAAGCTTTTAAAATCAATGGATTGAGGGGGTGAAACATTTCCCAATTCCAAACTTGTGGCCATGATGTCTTGTAAATAAACTTGATGATCAATGCTTTTATTTTTGGGTATATCCGGCCCGGTTACAATCAAAGGGACTCTTACGCTGTGATCAAACATACTTTGCTTTCCCAATAGCCCGTGTTTCCCAACAGACAAACCATGATCACCTGTAAAAAAGATGTAGGTGTTGTTTGCCTTTCCCGAGGCTTCCAATGCCTTTAAAATTTCACCAATTTGCGCGTCCAGATGGGAGATGATGGCATAATATTCTCTGATATGGGTTTTGATGGCAAATGGGGTTCTAGGAAAAGGAGCTAATGCTTCATCTCTTAGGGTTTTGGGGTTTCCTATAGCATCTTTGTAGGGATATTCTGGAAGCCAGTTATCAGGCAGTGGTATTTCTTCTAGAGGATAGCGATCCAAAAAGGATTGAGGAGACTGTCTTGGATCGTGGGGCGCATTGAAAGCTAAATACATAAAAAAAGGATCCTCTTTTTCGCCGGATTTATTCAAAAAATCCAAGGCATCATCTTTGATCACCTCACTCCAATGTTTACCTCCTTCCCAAAATCCACCGTTGAGTGAATCGGCAGCTTTCCATGTGTCCACTTGACCTTGTTTGGGACGATCATAACCTTTTCGACCCTCTTTTTTAAAGAAATCTCTTGGCATACCAGGTCGGACATTTCGAACCGTTTGAAAAATCTTTTTGGGATCAATAGGCACATGCCATTTTCCGGTCATATAGGTCTGGTAGCCTTTTTGTTCCATTAGCTTACCCCAACTGTGTTCAGTAGCCTCCATGTTTTTTTGATTGTGCCACTGATCGCTAAGCGCCTTGGCGTTCCAAATGGTTTTACCCGTGATAATCATGGCTCTGGAAGCCACACAAACAGCACCATTCCATCCCCCCATATTAAATGCCTGGGTAAAATGAGTACCATGGCGCACCAGTCGATCCAAGTTGGGGGTTTGGATCACATCATTACCTAAAGCATGGATCGCATCATAGGTGTAGTCATCTGCAAATAAAAATAATATATTAGGTAAATCCTCTACAGATGCTTTTTTGGATGATGGATTGCAAGCGATCAAAAGGACAGACAAAAAAACACAAATAAGACGAATCATTTTTTATTGGGTATTGAGATCAAAAACTTTTTCCATCAATATCCACTTTTCTCCGGGCTCAGCGATGGGTAGTGTTTTTTGATAGGTAGACATCAGTTCTTCCCATTTGAAGACATAGGGATTTTGACGGTCCATTTTGTTTTTCTTTTCAAAGCTGAAACCCTCTTGAACCTCTATGATCATAAAAAGTCGGTCGGCGACATGGAAAATTTGCATATCGTGAATCCCACTGTCTTTTATGCTTTTAATTATTTCTGGCCAAACCTTCTGGTGGTGGGCTCTGTATTGGTCAATTAAAAGGGGATCGTCAACCAAGTCCAGTGCCAGACAATACCTTTTCATATCAGGCTTGT
>Ga0209603_1003031_pt1 | contig 14798 bp, 16 predicted proteins | sample COGITO_mtgs_1206_FD_184812 | JGI IMG/M metagenome (GOLD analysis project Ga0209603, IMG submission 184812) | Pelagic marine microbial communities from North Sea - COGITO_mtgs_120607 (SPAdes) (version 2) | ecosystem: Environmental > Aquatic > Marine > Epipelagic ... | reverse complement strand
AAGCGCAATCGCAAGATCAAATATCGAGGCGGCAAGAGATTGGTCATTGGCAGGTTCAAACATCAAACAAAGTGCCAAAGGACGGCCAAACGGATGATCGCTATCACGCAATGCCGCTAAGGCGGTTTTGGCGTTATCGGTCATGCAAACCAAACCGTGCGAAAAATTGTTTAGGCAATGTCATAAAGGCCGGTAACGGCATTACGCCCCTCGCTCATCAACACATTCCATGTGCGGCAAGCCGCCGGCGTTGACATAACCTCAAGCGCAATCCCATGAAAGCGAAGTGCCGCCGATAAATCATTCATTGGATCCATTGGTGCGCCGCCAACCCCAAGAATAAACAAAGGCGGAAAATCATCGCCGAAATGCGGCAAAAGGTCATCAATCACCAATGTTTCAGGTTTAGCTGGCGGTGTCCAGATTGCCGTTTGGCGTGGATGCACCAAAACCGAACCGCTGTAACGTTCACCGGAAATGCGAAAACTATTGCCGCCATAGCCATGGATCAATTGCAGATCACTGGCACCCTCAAAACTGCGGATATCGACAAGTTCGCTTGAGGCGTCACTAGGTGACTTGACGCTAGGTTGTTTCGGACTGGGTGTTTTAGGTTCGTTCATATTCAGGCTTTTCAACGCCATTATCGTCATCGTCATCGCCGCGTTTAATGTCAAAACGTGACAAAAGGCCAACGGCAACAAACACTGATGAATAGGTGCCGATCAAAACACCCCAGATCATCGCAATGGCAAAATCACGAAGCACCGCACCGCCAAAAATCACAATTGCCGTCAAAGCAAGCAGGGTTGTGACCGAGGTCATAACGGTTCGTGACAAGGTTTCGTTCAGGGATTTGTTCAAAATATCGCCAAGGCTATAGGATTTATAGCGGCGCAGATTTTCACGAACACGGTCAAACACCACAACCGTATCATTTATCGAATAGCCAGCGATGGTCAAAATCGCTGCCACGGTTGCCAGATTAAATTCAAAATTTGTCAGCGCGAAAAGCCCAATCGTTGATAATACATCATGGGTAAGCGCCAGAATCGCAGCGATGGAAAACTGCCACTCAAACCGGAACCAGATATAGACCATGATGGCCAAAAGCGCACAAACAACCGCCAAAATGCCTTTTTCGGCGAGTTCAGCACCAACCGTTGGCCCGACAAATTCGGTTCGGCGGATGTCATAATCGCTGCCAAGCGTGTTGCCAACAAGCTGGATTGCGGCGATTTGCGCCTTTTCGTCACCATCTTGGCGTTGAATTCGGATCAGAATATCGGTTTCGGTACCAAAGCCTTGAAGGCTAATATCGCCAAGACCCAAGGATTCAAGATCACCACGTAGACCTGAAATATTGGCTGGGCCTGTGTTATGGCGCGCTTCGATCAGAATACCGCCTTTGAAATCAATGCCAAGATTCAGCCCTATAATGGCAAAAAGCCCAATCGATCCGGCGACAAGCAATGACGATAAAATAAAGGCAAGCCGATAGAATTTCAGAAAATTGATCGACGTGTTTTCAGGAACAAGTTTTAGACGCATCGGTTAGAACCCTTCTTAGAGAACAAGTCTGGTGGGGCGTTTGCGTTCAACCCAGAAAACAATGAACAGACGTGTCACCATAACCGCCGTAAACATGGATGTGGCAATGCCAATGCCTAGCGTGACAGCAAAGCCCTTAATTGGCCCTGACCCGAAAATATACAGGAACAACGCGGCAAATAAGGTGGTTAGGTTCGAGTCAATGATTGTTGAAATGGCACGCTGATAGCCGCTGTCAATCGCCGCAATGGCCGACCTGCCCTTTGATAATTCTTCACGGATACGCTCAAACACCAGAACATTGGCATCAACCGCCATGCCCATCGTCAAGACAATACCGGCAATGCCCGGAAGCGTTAAGGTGGCCTGCAAGGCCGATAGCGCTGCCACAATCAAAATGATGTTCACGGTTAGCGCGCCAACAGCAAGCCCGCCAAAAAAGCCATAGCTGGCAACCATATAAATGGCGACAAGGATAATGCCAATCACCGCCGCAATTTCACCAGCGGCAATCGAATCTGCGCCAAGGCCGGGACCAATCGAGCGCTCTTCAAGAATAATCAACGGGGCTGGCAAGGCCCCTGCCCGCAGGACAAGCGCCAATTCATTTGTTTCGGCAACACTGAAATCGCCAGTGATTTGCCCGCTGCCAAAAATCTGCGACTGAATAGTGGGGGCTGATACGACTTTGCCATCAAGAATAATCGCAAAAGGACGGCCAATATTTTCGCCAGTTACTTTGCCAAACCGGCGCGCACCGGCAGCGTTTAGGGTAAAGCTGACCGCTGGGCGGTTATTCTGGTCAAAAGTTGCGGTTGCCCCATCAAGCATTTCACCGCTGACCATAACGCGTTTTTCAATAACATAGCTTCGGCCATCATCACTGGCGCTTTGCATCAAAACGCTTCCTGGCGGCGTGCGACCACGCTGGATGGCTTCGGTGGCGCTAATCCGCATATCGACAAGTTGGAATGTCAGTTTTGCCGTACGGCCAAGAAGCCGTTTTACCGCTTCTGGATCATCAACGCCGGGCAATTGAACCAGAATCCGATCAAGCCCCTGCCGCTGGATAACCGGCTCTTTGGTGCCTTCAGGGTCAAGCCGCCGACGAATGATCTCGATCGATTGTTCAACCGTGCGTGTTTGCATCGCGGCAAGTCCGGCCTCATTGAAGGCTAGGCGATAGGTTAGCCCATCATTGCTGACCGTGTATTCATTGCCAAGATCGGTAAAGATTTGCTGTGTCTTGGCGGCATCTTCTGGATTGCGAATTTGCAGTGAGACCGTTTCATTGGCAACGGCAAGCCCGCTAAAGCGGATTTTTTCCGCGCGGAAATCACGCCGCAATGTTTCGCCAATATTTTCGAGCCGTTCCTGTTTAACCGCGTCAACATCGACACGAAGCAAAAGATGCGACCCGCCTTGAAGATCCAAGCCAAGATTAATCTGTTTGCCGGGTAAAAAATCTGCGCCAGCACCGTCATCACCGCCAATCAGATTTGGAAGCGCAAATATAATTCCCAAAACGGCAACCACCACAACAAGCAGTTTTTTCCAAAGCTGGAATTGCAACATGACGACAATACTCTTGGCTAGAGATAAGAAAAAACAGCTTTACCCTGTGGGCTTTTCCGGCAATTACCGAATCTGCCTAAGATGATGGGGCTGTTTATCCAGCGATTTACTTGGCTGACTTGGTTTTAACAGGCTCGGCTTTGACTGGCTCGTTTTTGCCTCTTACATCAGCAATCATTGCCCGCACAATTTGAACCTTTACGCCTGTGGCAATTTCGACATCAACCGTATCAACGTCATCAGTAACCTTGACCACTGTGCCTGTCAGGCCACCGGTTGTAACAATCTTGTCGCCACGGCGGATCGAGGCCAATAACTCACGATGCTGTTTGGCGCGCTTTTGTTGCGGCCGGATCAACAGGAAATAGAAAATAACCATGACGAAAACGATTGGCAGCAAGCCAAATCCGCCTTCTGCAAAGCCACCTGACTGTGCAAATGCTGGGGTAATAAACATCTCTGAATCTCTCCAATTTTCTTTGAAAATACTAAGGGGGAACATAAACGCCCTTGCGCTTTGCTGCAATGACCCATATTCCCTTTTTATACAGTTTCCTCAACAATAGTGACTGAACCGAGCAAAAAATGAACAAGTCTGACGATACAGCCCTTCTTCTTGGCCAATTAACCCGCATTGCAGATGCGCTTGAGCGCAAACATCCAATCGATATGGCACCCGATGCCCTGCCACAGGCTGATGCCTATGTCTGGCAATCCGATATTCGCCAGCTTGTTGCTGTTGCCAAGGTAAACCGGCTTGATATTGGTCTGTTAAAGGGAATCAATGAACAGCGTGATGATCTATTGTCGAACACAATGGGCTTTGTGCAGGGATTTCCGGCGAATAACGCGCTGTTATGGGGCGCGCGCGGTACGGGCAAATCATCACTGGTCAAGGCGGTTCATGGAACGGTGATTGCGCGTGGGCATGATCTTGGGCTTGTTGAGATCCATCGTGAAGATATTGCCGATTTACCATTCTTAATGGCGTTTTTAGCGCAAATTGAACGCCATTTTATCATTTTCTCGGATGATCTTGCCTTTGAAGGCGGCGAAAGTACCTATAAATCGCTAAAGGCAGCGCTCGAAGGTGGCATCGAAGGCCGCCCTGACAATATCGTTTTCTATGCCACGTCGAACCGGCGGCATCTGATGCCACGGCAAATGATGGAAAATGAACGATCAACCGCGATTAATCCGTCTGAAACGACCGAAGAAACCGTCTCGCTGTCTGACCGGTTTGGTTTATGGATCGGATTCCATTCAATTGATCAAGATACATATCTCGAAATGATTGATGAATATGTCAAATTTTACAATATCAAAGCAGATGGTATTGATATAAAACATGAAGCATTAGCATGGTCAGTTGGTCGTGGCTCACGATCAGGTCGCGTTGCCTGGCAATTCATTACCGACCTTGCCGCACGCACCAAAACATCATTGCGCCGCTAGATGCCGCTAGATGTGATAATGATTTTGGCGGTTAGGAAATTAGACTCCGTGGATCAATAGGTTGCCGCGATTTTCTGATTTCAAAATGCAATTGTGGGCTATCGACGCGCCCTGACCGGCCAATCGTACCAATGGATTGACCTGCGGTAACAATGTCGCCTTCTGTGACGCTGATATCACCAAGATGGGCATAGGCGGTGATAATGCCGCCATCATGTTTGACCAGCACCAGCTTGCCAAAGCTTTTGATATTAGTGCCAACAAAGGCCACGCGGCCTTTCGCAGCGGCACCAACCGATGCGCCCTCGCTGGCGGCGATATTCACGCCATCATTATGAACCCCGCGTTGTGACGGGCCAAATTCAGCTATGATTTCGCCCTGCACTGGCCATGAAAAGCCAGAACTACCGGCAAGCGATGGCGCGACAAAACGTTTGCGTGGGGCGGCTGGAACGCTGGTTTTTGTTGGCGCTGGCTGGGCAATATTGGTGCCACTGACCCCATCAGGTAAACCAACATCAAGAACCGAAAAATCAAGGCTGTTTGGTAATTGCAGCTTTTGCCCGATTTTCAGTTCGAACGGTGGTTTCAGAAAATTGAGTTGAGCTAGTTGATATTGGCTAACAGCATAGCGTTGCGAGATGACATAGACCGAGTCACCCGGACGCACAACATGCGTGCGGCGCGGAACAAGCTTTAGCGTCTGCCCTTTTCGAAGATTGTAAGGCGGTTGCAGGCCATTGGCCTCGATCACCGATTGCGGTGTTACCTGATAACGCGTTGCCACGGCATATAATGTATCATTGGCGCGCACCTCGACCATCTGGCTTGGCGGAATAGGTTCAAACGGTTCGCGCAATGGCGCGACAATCAATTTGGCTGGTGTCGAACGGTTCAAGGATAAATTTGGTGTCTGACAGGCTGCAAGCAAACTGGACATTGCAACAAACCCAAAGACCCACGCGCAGGATTGAAAACCGGTTAAGCGTTTTTGCGGCATTTATTCACCCTCAATCAGTGGCACAAAGGTTACCGGCATCAAGGTGACGCGCTCAAACCCAGTTTCATGCCGTGTCACCACAACAAGCGATTGCGCTTTGCCATGACCCTCTGGTGCAACCATGATGCCGCCAATTTTAAGCTGCTGCAACAAAATCTCGGGAATTTTATCACATCCGCATGTTAAAATGATCCGGTCAAATGGCGCCGCTTCGGGCCAACCCTTTGACCCATCACCAAAACGAAAGCTGATATTCGATATGCGAAGGTCGCGAAGCCGGTTTTCAGCATCGACAAGCAATGGACGAACGCGCTCCATCGAATAGACGCGCCGGCATAAATGCGACAAGATCGCTGACTGATAGCCACTGCCACATCCGATTTCAAGAACCAGTTCACGCCCGCCAAGTTTCAAGGCTTCGGTCATTCGCGCCACAACATAGGGCTGGCTTATGGTTTGATCAAAGGCAATAGGAAGCGATGAGTTTTCATAGGAATGGTGACGCAATGCCGGTGGCACGAATAATTCGCGCGGGACCGATTCTAATGCTGCCAACACCCGCGAATCTAAAATGCCCATACCGCGCAATGTCATGATCAATTGCGCTTTTTGGGGTTGGAAATCACCTGTCATAATCTGCCTATTTCGACGCCGCTATGTCTAATATCGGCAATTGCTCAAGCAAGTGATGCGCGGTGACATCCATCATCAATGGCGTAAGCGAAATCCAGCCATCATTCAGCACGGCGCGGTCGCTTCCATCGCTTGTTTCCGGATCACTATGCAAAGGGCCAAGCCGATAGTGATTGGGCGCGCCACCATTGATAACGACATCGCCTAGCTTGTGCCGGTCAAGATGCGCCGGTTTCACCCCTTTGATGCTGGCCGGATCGGTTTTGGGGAAATTGACATTCATCACCGTACGCGGCGGGATGCCCAGATTCAGAATATGGCGGATCACCTGCTCGCCATAAAGCCGGCTTGCAGCATAATCAACCGGGTCTTCGCGGCCATGACGTTGCGACAGTGCGATTGCTGGCACGCCAAGCAATGAGGCCTCCATGGCACCAGCAACGGTTCCCGAATAGAGAATATCATCAGCAACATTCATGCCGTGATTGATGCCGGTAAGAACCAGATCGGGCGCTTGGTCGAGAATTTCAGCCATGCCGAAAATGATGCAGTCGCTTGGTGATCCTGAACATCGAAAGGTTTTTGGCGCAATTTCTTCGATCACAACATCGCGCCGAAGCGTGATTGATCGCGACGCCCCTGATCTGTTTTCACTTGGCGCAATGATCCAGATATCGTCACTTAAAGCCGTCGCAATTTCACGAAGGATTGTGATGCCAATCGAATCAACGCCGTCATCATTGCTAATCAGAATGCGGCCGACAGGCTTGTTGGATATGGCTGCCATCAGGCCTTTGCCACCAACCGGTCGGTTCCCATATAGCTATGCAGGACTTGTGGCAGACGAATGCTACCATCTTCCTGCTGGCCATTTTCCAGAATGGCAATCAAGGTACGGCCAACCGCCAATCCCGACCCATTCAAGGTATGTAAAAAGCGGGTCTCGCCGGTTTCAACATCGCGGAAACGAGCTTTCATGCGGCGTGCCTGAAACGGCCCGCAATTCGAACAGGATGAGATTTCACGATACATGCCGCGGCCTTCGTCCTGACCGGGCAACCATACTTCCAGATCATAGGTTTGCTGCGCGGAAAAGCCGGTATCGCCACTGCAAAGCTTGAGCACACGATAGGGCAATTCCAGCTTTTGCAAAATTGTTTCGGCGCATGACGTCATCCGCTCAAGTTCATCTGCCGATTGATCGGGGTGCGTGATTGACACCATTTCCACTTTGGAAAATTGGTGCTGGCGGATCATGCCTCTTGTGTCACGGCCTGCAGAGCCAGCTTCTGACCGGAAACATTGGGTATAGGCGGTCATGCGCAATGGCAGAACCGCACTGTCAGTAATCTCGTCAGCCACAATATTGGTTAGTGGCACTTCGGCGGTAGGAATTAGCCATTTATCGTCAGTACGATAGAGGTCTTCGGCAAATTTTGGCAATTGACCGGTACCGGTCATTGTTTGGCTGTTGACCAAGGCTGGTGGCAAGGTCTCAACATAGCCAAATTTGCCGGTATGTGTGTCCAGCATAAAGGCCGCCAAGGCACGTTCCAACCTAGCTAGCTGGCCAGATAGAACAACAAACCGTGCGCCTGCCAATTTGGCACCAAGCGCAAAATCCATTAGCCCAAGCCCCTCGCCCAACGCCACATGATCTTTTGGTGTGAAATGAAAGCTGGGAACATCGCCAATGGTGCGGATTAATTGGTTGTGATCTTCATCATCGCCATCAGGCACCGATTCATCGAGAAGGTTCGGCAGCTCAAGAAGCCGTGATTCCAGACTTTCGGCAAGGTTGGCTTCTTCGGTTTCAAGGGCTGGCATTTTGGTTTTGATATCATTGACCTCGGCGATCAAGGCATCGGCATCGCCGCCTTTGGCCTTAAGCGCGCCGATTTCCTTTGATGCCTGATTGCGGCGCGATTGCAGTTCCTGAATTTGCGCCTGCAATGCGCGGCGATCACTATCGGTTTTCAGGATTTCACCCGCCATAGGGGCAAGCTTGCGCCGCTTTAGAGCCGCATCAAAGGCATCAGGATTTTCGCGGATAAAACGGATATCATGCATTTTTAACTCGGTTTGTTGGTCAGGTTCGGATCAGGACAGCTAGTCGCAAATTGTATGCCGACCGTCAAAATTGACCTGCGGCGCGCAACCTTTGTTTTAACTATTGTCGAATTCATTATTTTCAGGTGGGCTCATCAGCCTTGCCCCAAAAATGGATAATTCGTAAAGCAGGATGATGGGAACAGCCAATAGCAATTGTGAAATGACATCGGGCGGTGTCAAAATTGCTGCAACGACAAAGCTGATTACAATCGCGATTTTGCGCTTTTCAGCTAGCCCTTGATGCGTGACCAGTCCTGCGCGTGCCAGCAAAAGCAGAATAACAGGCAGTTCAAAAGCAAGCCCAAAGGCAAAGATTAACCGCATCATCAACGACAGATATTCACTGATACGCGGCTCAAGTTCGATCGCCAGCGCGCTATTATCGCCAACCATCTCAAATGACACGAAGAACGCCCATGCCATTGGCGTGACAACATAATAAACCATCGCCGCACCAAGGGTGAACAGAACCGGTGTGGCAATCAAGAACGGTAAGAAAGCTTTACGCTCATTTTTGTAAAGCCCTGGGGCAACGAATTTCCAAAGCTGCATGCTGATAATCGGAAAGGTGATGCAAAGCGCGGTAAAAAAGCCAACTTTGATTTGCGTGAAAAACCCTTCATGGAGGGCGGTGAAAATCATCCGGCCGCCGCCCTTGGCATTTAAGATTTCAGCCAATGGCGCCTGCAAAAACACAAATACCTGATAGGCGATGCTGTTGCTTGTTGTCCCGGGCAACGGGGCAACGCTGATCAGGAACAAAAGCAAAAAAACGCCAAGTGCAACCCCAAGCCGGTTGCGCAGCTCGGTCAAATGGCCGATCAGTGTCATGCGGCCTTCGGCCAACCCTGAATTATCTGCGTCTTGCTCTGCCATTTTGGCCTAGCTCCCGGTTTTCGTTTTTGTATCAGAAGATGCGGCGGCTTTGGCATCATCTTCCGGTGCTTGATTGATTACCTCGGCAAAACCGTCGCCGGTTGTTCCTGCCAGATTACGGATTTCGCCAACATCATCCTGCAAACCCGTTTCCGTTGCTGATTTTTTCAAATCTTCAACTGAGTCTTTCAGATTTCCTGCAGGATCAATCGCATCGGCGACGCCGGCCAGATTGCCGCGCTTGACGTCTTCCAGCGTGCCTTTTAGATCGCCAAGTTCGGCGTCATCGGCCATGTTTTGCATGCTGCGCGAAAATTCGGCCGCCATTGATCGCACCTGACGCATTACACGGGTAAAACCACGAAGCATCTTGGGAAGCTCCTTTGGGCCAACCACCATGATCAGCACAAAGGCAACAACCAAGAATTCCCAGCCGCCAATATCAAGCATTATCTGCTCCTAGCGCCTATTTCTTGGCGGCTTTTTTAGCAGATGCTTTTTTAGCTGTGGCTTTTTTGGCTGCCGCTTTCTTTGGAGCCGCTTTTTTTGCCGCTGGCTTTTTCGCTGCCTTTGGCGCCTCTTCGATGGCCTCGGCCTCTTCGCCAGCGTCTTCTTCAGGCCCCTTCAGACCTGTTTTAAAGTTACGCAAGCCTTTACCGAAATCACCCATGATCGCCGACACTTTGCCTCTGCCGCCAAAAAGCAGCAGAACAACTGCCAAAACAACGATCCAATGTAAAATACTGAATGTACCACCAAACATAGTTTAGGTCCTCATTTCCAATTCGTTTCGGCCACCGGAAAAACCAATGGCCTTGTTGCCCCCGCACTATAGACAGGGCTTTGGCTGTCTACAAGAAGTCCTTGGCAAAACCGGTACAGAAAAGTGACAAATCTGTGAAAAAACCAAATGTTTTGGCGATTGTGGTTTTACTCTTGGCTTATTCAGCCCCATTTCCGGCAGCAAAAACAAATGCCTGTGCCGGATCAACGCGAACCCGAACTTGACTTCCAACTTCAATAGAGTTCAAGCCGGGTATGCGCGCGTGAAGATGAAGAACATCCCGCCCCGTTGGCACCGATAAATGGATTAGTGACGCACGGCCTAGCAAGCGTGACTCCATCACCTCGCCAACGACGCCATCATTGCCAGCATCGATCAAAAGCGCTTCATGCCGGATCACAACACTCGCTGCGCTGCCATCGCTTAGGGTTTTTGGCGCGCTAAACTCGCCAAGCGCGGTAACCACCTTATCCTTGGCAACAATGCCTTCAATACGGTTCACTTCGCCAAAAAATTCAGCAACAAAGGCACTGCTTGGTTGGCAATATAGATTAACTGGGCGGCCGGTTTGAACGACATGGCCATCACGCAGAACAACAATCCGGTCCGACATGAACATTGCCTCTTCGGCATCATGTGTCACCATCAACGCTGCGGCATTCGAAGCTTTTAGAACATGCAGCATCTGGTCACGGATACGCTCGCGAAGGCGGCTATCCAGACCGGCATAGGGCTCATCAAGTAGGATAACCGCAGGTTTTGGGGCAAGCGCCCGCGCCAGCGCAACGCGTTGTTGCTGGCCACCTGACAATTCATGCGGATACATATCACTAAGATCGTCAATGCCAACCTCGCCAAGCACATCAAGCCCGCGCCGGGTCGCCGCACTGCCTTTTTCGACAAGGCCGAAGACCACATTTTGCAATACTGTCATATGCGGAAATAGCGCGTAATCCTGAAACATATAGCCAATGCCGCGCTGTTCAGGCGGCTGGATGTAATCAGACGACGAAATAACATCGCCATGAAGACTAATGCTGCCATGTTGGGGTTGTTCTAGCCCTGCTGCCAGCCGCAGCAAGGTCGTTTTACCGCACCCGGATGGTCCAAGCAGTGACACAACCTCGCCTGGCTGAACCTTGAAACTGACATCACGAACCGACAGGCTGCCGTTATAGGCATGCCTGATATGTTCAAATTCAAGCATGTCCATCTCCGTCAAAACCGGCTTCTAGCAATCCATCTTCCAGAAAATCGGCGTCACTGTCATCTTCATCATCAAGATCATCATTTTGCGATGTGTGATCCATCAAAGCGCCAAGAATTTGGCCTTTGCGAAGTAGGCCGGCTGCTTTCAAATCATCCATTCCCGGTAAATCACCAATATCGGCAAGCCCGAAATGGTCAAGAAATGCTGGGCTTGTTCCCCATGTTAACGGGCGACCTGGTGTCCGGCGGCGGCCGCGTGGTTTAATCCAGCCAAGTTCAAGCAAAATATCCATAGTGCCTTTTGACAAGCTGATCCCACGAATTTCTTCAATTTCGGCGCGCGTGATGGGCTGGTGATAGGCAATGATCGCCAAAACTTCCAGCGCAGCGCGGGAAAGTGGCCGTTCAACCTGTTTATGTTGGCTTAATCTTTCGGCAATTTCGGCTTTGGTGCGAAACGCCCAGCCATCACCAACCTGACATAGCTCAATGCCGCTTGTTGCATCATAACGCAAAGCAATGGCGGCAATCACTTCGGCAAGATCCATATTGTCAGGCACATGCACAATCAGCTCGCGCTCGCGAATTGGCCGATCTGAGGCAAAAATCAGGGCTTCAATTGTGGCGGCGCAATCTTGCAGCGGTGACAACATCGTCATCTTAGTCTCTAACCTTCATATATAACGGCGCAAAATGATTGTCTTGGCGCAGTCTTAGCACGCCTTCGCGTGCCAATTCCAGTGATGCGACAAAATGCGACGCCGTTGCCGATCGCAAATCCATTGGTGATTGCAGGCCGGTTGGCAGGAAATGCTGCAAAACCGTCCAATTCGGGCTTGATCCAATAAGGTTGCGCAACCGCTTTGCTGCCTCTTCAACCGAATAAAGCCGGGTCGAGGCAATGGTCAGTGTTTCGGCATCTTCGGTTGAACGAATATCGCCATAGCATGATAACAATTCATAAAGTGATGCTGTCCAGATCGCTTGGCTGGTATTGGCAAATTGTTCGGGTGCGCCACGGGCAAATCGTTGTTGCCCCAGTTTAGGCATTGATGACAGGCGTTTAGCAGCTTGCTGCATGGCTTCGAGCCGCAAAAGCTGATAGCGCAGCGCATCCGCCATATCGACCATTTCTTCGGCTTGCTCGGGCTCAGGGTCGGGCAATAAAAGCCGCGATTTCAGATAGGCAAGCCATGCCGCCATTACCAGATAATCGGCAGCAATTTCCAGATCGAGTTCACGAACATTATTCACAAAGCTGAGATATTGTTCTGCCAATGGTAAAATAGCGATTTTAGTTAAATCAACCTTTTGATCCCGCGCCAGTTTCAGCAATAGATCAATCGGCCCCTCAAAACCATCAAGATTAACGAAAAGCGCCAGCTGCTTTGGTCGGTCTATGGGGCTTTCATCGGCGGTGAATGTGTCCTGTAGGTCGGTCATAATCGCTGTAATAATGCCAGTTCAGATTTGGTTTAAGGTTTTGAGGGTTTTCATTAATTTACGGACTTGGCGCGGTGTATTTCCGCAAGAAACAATCCTGACCCGACCGCCGCAAAACGCCGCAAATCTTATCGGCATCAGGGCGCGGCAATGCGGCGCTGACAATGCGGTAGAAAATACCGTTACTGCCGGTATCAACCGACATCGTTTCAAGATCGACATCTTGCAGGCGCGATTTGTGTTTCTGTGACAAAATTTTCGCCATTTCAGTGGCTTTTTCTCTATTACGAAACGCGGCAAGCTGAATCATGTAAAGTGGCTCATCACCTTCAATCACGATCACCCGCTTTTTGATCTTTGACGTGGTGTCTTGATCGGGCTTGGCCGCAGCAGGATTTTCCGTAGCTGGTTTTATTGGCTTGGCACTGGTCTTGGCATTGGCCGCTGTTTTGGTGTCTGCCCCAGTTGCATCTTTTGCCACAGGCTTTGCTTTTGGCAGGGGGTTTTTGGCTATTTCCTTGGCTGGTTTCTTGGCCGCCTCATCACCGCTAGTAACCATTGCCTTATTGCCAATGTTGGACTGGTTCTCACTGGTTGCTACGGGTGTTTTTAAAACTGATTTTGCTGCGGTTTCGACTTCGGTAACCGGGGGTGGTTCCGGGCTTGGTGATGTTGGGCGCAGCGTCTCGGTTTGATCATCGGCTTTGTTGCCGCCTTTCAGGATATCAACAACAAGCAAATCTTGGTGATCGACCGCCTCAACGCCCGGATCCAAAGGCTTTACCTTGATCGGCTCATCAATCGCTTTGACCACTGTAATATCTGTAACGGTTTTTGAAATCAGGCTTGGCAGCAGAAAGTAAGTTGTGCCGCCAACAATGGCGATGATGCTGGCAAGGATGACAAACCATCCCCAATTGACGCCGCTAACCTGTTGGTCTTCATCGCTCATTTTGCACTCTACATTTCTTCTAAGGCGTTAATCGATAACACATTTAAGCCGGTTCGAATAACAAAACTTGTTGCTTGAACAAGTTGCAGTCGGGCGGCTGTCGTTGCCGCATCATCGTCGAGGATAAAGCGCAATGATGGGTTTTCCCGACCCGCATTCCATAATGAATGGAACCGGCTTGCAAGATCGACAAGGTAAAAGGCAATCCGGTGCGGTTCATGCGCGCTGGCAGCTGATTCAACCAGCTTTGGCCAGCCAACCAGCATTTTAACGACAGCCAGTTCAGCAGGGTCGGTAATCAGGCCAAGATCTGCCGTTTCGGGGATTGTCCGGTCTTTTTCAAATTGCCGAATAACCGAACAGGCGCGGGCATGCGCATATTGGACATAGAAAACCGGATTATCGCGAGATTGCTCGGTTACTTTTGCAAAATCAAAATCCAAGGTTTGATCATTGCGCCTTGTGAGCATTATAAAACGAATCACATCAGCGCCAACCGCCTCGATAACATCTTCAACTGTAACAAAAGTACCAGCGCGTTTTGACATTTTGACTGGCTGTCCGTTATCCAGCAAATTCACCAGCTGGCATAGTTTGATATCAAGCATGTTCTGCATGCCCGATAAGGCGGCAACCGCCGCGGTCATGCGCTTGACATAGCCGCCGTGATCAGCACCAAAAATATTGATTAAGGCGCCCCCGGTTCGCTCTAACTTGTCAAGATGATAGGCAACATCGGCAGCAAAATAGGTCCATGTTCCATCGGATTTTTGCAAAGGCCGATCCGTGTCATCGCCAAATTCGCTGGCTTTGAACAGCAATTGTTCGCGCGGTTCCCAATCTTCCGGCTCTTTGCCCTTTGGTGGCTGCAAAACACCGTGGTAGAGATGGCCGTCTTGCTGCAATTTATCAATTGCGCGCCCAACCGCCCCCGAATTCACAATGGCGCGTTCTGATGAAAACTGATCCATTTTGATGCCAAGTGCCAAAAGATCGGTTTTGATTCCTTGCATGATAGCGTCAATGGCAAAGCCGCGCACAGTCTCAAGCCACTCGGCTTCAGGCTTATCAAGGTAGAGTTCGCCATCACGGGCGGCCAATGCTTGCCCCACATCTTTGAGATAAAGCCCGGGATATAGACCAGCCGGAATAGCACCGATGTCCTGGCCAAGCGCCTCGCAATAGCGAAGATAGGTTGACCGCGCTAA
>Ga0209603_1003020_pt1 | contig 14847 bp, 8 predicted proteins | sample COGITO_mtgs_1206_FD_184812 | JGI IMG/M metagenome (GOLD analysis project Ga0209603, IMG submission 184812) | Pelagic marine microbial communities from North Sea - COGITO_mtgs_120607 (SPAdes) (version 2) | ecosystem: Environmental > Aquatic > Marine > Epipelagic ... | reverse complement strand
TGTTGTTTTGGCATTCATTGTCACCATAGGGCTCTACTCATCCTCATTGAGTACGTATTATGATTCCGAAGGTTAGAGCGGGTTTCTCTTCTTCGGAGTGTTAACTTCGCCTGCTTTGCAATGGGTACCCCTGTTCCTACCGATTTTAGGGGTTCGTTTTACCCAGTGTTTCTATGATTTCCAAACCACTGTTTTCATCATAATATTCTTCTTTTTCTACTAAGATTCTACTTCGTTGACTTCAATGGTCGGCGTTGACCTAATGTAGTCTGGACCCCACAGCAAGTCGGGGCCTAAAGAAGATGGTGGATGCAGATGCGTTACGAATTGAAAAAGCAATTCGCAAAATCCAAGAATCTGGAGACGAATCCGACTTGATTGATGTCCTTCTCCAAGGCGCTCTTAATTGGCCACTGAGTGATGAGGGAGATGAAGATATCAAAATTGACGATATTTCTTATTCATGGGATGACGTTCTTGTGGAAATGGGTTTTAGCAGTGCCGATGCTCCAATTGAACTTCGCCAAGTTATGCCATTCCCTAACTGGCCACATGGAATATTCATTGTCAAGTTCGGCTCAAGTAAATTCTTCACCCAAAACAGAGGTATGACAAGACCCCTTCGCACAATACTCAGAGAATTGATGGAGAAGGTCCGTCCGACAGCAGATCATCCCTCGTGGAAGAAGGAACACCTGTTATTCCTATGTCATAGTGAAACCGAATATTTTGAATTCGCACGTTTTGAAGACCCAAAAGGTGACTCGAAAACCGCAAAGTTACAGATGTTTGGATGGGGACCAAACGATCATATCAGAACAGTATGTGAACACAATCTCACGAATCTCATCTACAAACAGGGCATGAATGAAGAAGAGGCAACTGAAACAGTGGCATCTGCATTTGATGTGAGCAAGGTCTCAAAGAAATTCTATGAAGATTACAAGAATGCATTTGAGAACGCCAAACCAATCATTGCTGAATATTCAAGCATCACTGATGCAAATGAAATTCATCAAACCACTCAAACATTATTCAACAGAATCCTCTTTCTCAGATTCATTGAGAAGAAAGGCTGGCTTCATTTTGGAGAAACAGATGATTACCTAAGAGAATTGTTCAAAGCAGGTGGTGTTGATTCCAGCACTTTCTATTCATCCAGATTAAAACGACTTTTCTTTGAAGGACTTGCAATTGAAGGTAAGCAAAATGATTCAGCATATGGTGAAGTTCCATTCCTCAATGGTGGGCTATTTGAAGAGTCGAAATTTGACAAAGCAATCAGTGATTTACCTAATGAAATGTTTGACCCACTTCTCGGAGAGGATGGATTGTTTTACAACTATAATTTCACGGTTCAAGAATCAACTTCGCTCGATATTGATGTTGCAATTGACCCTGAAATGATTGGTACAATGTTTGAAAAATTAGTGACAGATAGAGGCGGGAAAGGCGCATTTTACACTCCAAGAGTTGTTGTTGCCTATATGTGTCGTGAAGCCATCAAATCTGTCTTAGAAGAGAGAACTGAAGTGAATGCTGAATCTATTCGAAAACTCGTAGACGATGATGATGATGAGGGCTTGTTGATTGATGATGCACGAATCATCAATTCGGTTCTGGCTGAAGTCAAGGCGATTGACCCCGCATGCGGTTCAGGAGCATATCTGCTTGGACTTTTACACGAATTAGTCCGTGTTCACACTAAACTATCAACGACAGCAGAAGACCTCACAGAAAGTCGCCATAAGATGAAACTGAGAATTATCAGTCGTTCCATCTATGGTGTTGACCTTGACCCGTTCGCAACCAATATCGCGAGGCTGAGGCTGTGGCTATCGCTTTCAGTTGAAGCACATGAACCACTCCCACTGCCGAATCTTGACTTCAACATTGAAACAGGAGATTCACTGCTTGCGCCCAATCCAACTCCTAGAGGAACATTTGATTTCACAGGTGCAATAAAGAAGGCAGATGCACTTGCACTGAAAAAAGAGGTTTATCTTGAGGCGACTGGAGACACTGCAAGAGAATTACGAGCAGAAATCAAAGCAGAAGAAGCCGAGATTCGCAAGTTGCTCAGAAAACAGAATGATGAAATCGGCTCAGTAGATTACAGAGTCCACTTCGCATCTGTGTTTACAAAAAATGGTGGCTTTGATATTGTCTTGGCCAACCCGCCGTACGTCCGCCAAGAAGACCTTAATGCCTCTTTTAAGAAGAAGTTGTTTGCAAATTACAGTGCAGGGGTTGCGGAATCGGGTTTGGTGAAACGCTCTGATTTATATTGTTACTTTTACGTTAGGGCTTCGCAGTTGCTCCGAGGAAACGGGGTAATGGCTTTCATCTGTTCAAATAGTTGGTTGGATGTAGATTTTGGTAAACCGTTGAAAAAATTCCTCAAGAACAACCAACACCTTGTTTCCATCATCAACTCTTCAAAAGAGCGCCAATTCGTTTCAGCTGCAGTAAATACAATTATTAGTGTATCGAAGAAGGTTAGTGGCCATAGTAAGGGGACGAAATTTATCAACTTACAAGGGGGTTTTGAGGACTCGATTTCGAACCCGGAGATGCGAACTGAATGCTTAGTAGAATTTGATAATTTGGACCCCGAAGAGAAATGGCTTTTATTTACTAAGGCGCCAGAAATCTACTTCCAGGCTCTTGAGGGTGGACTTTTCCAAAGGATGGAGAATTTCGGTCTCATCACTCGGGGTTTCACCTCAGGCGCCAATGACTTCTTTTTCATCCCGAAGGGGACTCGACCAGAGATTGAGAGCAGGTTCCTGAAACCGGTAATCAAGACCCCGAGAGAGGTTACTGGAATCATGGTCAATGAAGAGATGTTGGCCAATGAGGTGTTCCTATGCCAGCCTTCCAAGAGGATTTTGAAGAATGAGTTCCCTGGGGCTCATGCATATGTCAAGGAAGGAGAAGAGAAAATAATCGAGATCAAGCGAGGTAAGGATAAGGGCACAGAATTAGTGGGTTACAACTCATTGTCGACGACAAAATCCCGCCCTCAGTGGTACACTCTACCAAAACTAAAGCGTGCTGATGTGTTGTTGAGGCAATTTTACAACGACAAATTTGACTTCCCGCTAAACCCACTGGGCTTACCATGCGATCATACATTTTACTACATTCACCTGCCTGCCGAAGCGGAAGGATATGCGCATACAGAATATAGTGAATCAGACCATAAGATGAAGATTCTGAGGTTAGGGGCATATCTCAATAGTTCAATTTCATGGATGTTTGTAGAAGTGCTGGGAAGGAAGAACATGGGCGAGGGGGTTCTGACCTGTTATGGCCCAGAGATGCGCCCCTTCCCAACTCTGGACCCGAATAGGCTGGAAGGTGTCGAGGATTTGTTCAAACCTTTGACCAAAAGGCCCGTGGAATCGGTGTTTAAGGAGTTGGGCCTCGACCCCGAGTTGCCAATTTCCGGGCAGACTCCCAACCCAAAGCCAGACCGTAAGGCCCTCGATGACTTTGTCTTCGATATAGTTAGCCTCGACGAGGAGCAGAGGACACAAGTCTACCTGAGCTTGTGCGAGATGGTTCAGAACAGGCTCTCCAAGGCTAAGACCATCCTGTAATGCCCGCACCTCGTCTTCACAGTCGGTAGCGGATTCGAGAATAAGGTTCCTGATTCTCATCAACGTTTCAGTAACCTTCAGGAAGGGACTTTCTTGCTAATTGCCTCAACAAATACACCGTGGAAGGCTGCAATCAACTTTTCTTTATCATCATCATCATTTCCTCGAATAAAGAGTTCAGGGCGGAATGGAACTGAGATGATGCCGATGGGGTTTCTTAGACTCAAATTATCGCCTGTCTTAGGTTCTTCTTTCGGAATACCAAGCCAGCCGTGGAATTCGGGCTTCGCCTCAGCATTGTTGATTGGGTCGGGATACACCAAAAATGCAGTTTTAGGGTTGCCCCAATTTTCATGTTCATTATCAGCAGAACAGTAGGCAGCCATTTGATGCCAATCGCCACGTTTCAAAGCGGCACCTTGCATTGAAAACTGAGATGTTTGTGTATCGTCTTCAACTGTGTCACTCCTCTCCAGACAAATTGTCTGACCTTCAGGAATCACCAATGAAATATGGCCCCTTATCGATTGAGTTGGCTTATGTATTGAATTCTCCGTAGAATTACAGTAATTTTTCCATTTGGAATCAATGATAATGGTTGTATCATCCACAATGAATCTCGGCGCATCGGGTTTTACTTGCCCCCCTCGGAAAATCTCTGCATCGATTGTCCTTGAAACCTTGAATGTCTCGCTTTTTTCACCTGTAGCCTGCCGAATCTTCTCCCCAAATACAGTACTTTTGATTAAATCTTCAACATAGTTCTCAAAAATGTCATTAATTCGAATGATTCTTGATATGCAATTATCAGAACGTTCTGTAACTCCATACGGTAGGATGAGATTATCGTAACTGCCGTCATCGCTAGGGGTCTTTTGGAGATGCATCATCATCGCTAACTCAAGAATCAAAGCAGAGGATTTGTATGCGCCGCGAGCCATTGCTCGTATGGTAGGGAATTGAGTGGGTGTAATATGAGTGCGGTTTACGCCTTGAAATTTTAGTTTTAATTTTCGAGCTGAATGTGCTAAATCTGGCTCTCTTTTCACAAAATCTCTTTGAATCTGATTTACCGTGGAGTAAAGGAGTTGGTTTGGGAGTGTGTTAATGTTGTGTGCTTGGTATTTACAAGGGAATGTATCTGGATTTCTTGTAAGATAATTTCGAATGTATGAGTCGACCATCAAGCGACCTTTAATTCCGGAACGTACATCACGTTCAATCTCAATATTTGAATTAATTAAACCCTTTTTGTAAAGCGATTCAACTTCTGAAACAAACATTTTTGATAACAAATAATACCATTCAGCCTTGTCCCAATCATCACCAGATAATTCCTTACTCTTCGACCAAATTCGAACCAATCCGAACTCCTGTCTGAAACTTTTATCCAATTGATAATACAAGATTGCCTGCTTTTCGACCTCTTTGATTTTGGGTGCTATTTCAATCGACCAAGGTTTACTGTCGTGAGAAAATGTTCCGATAAAGCCCAGTGATTTGGCTGAAATTATCGCTGTTGAATTCTTCTCTACTTCCTCTCTTTTCGAATGCGATTTCTTAGAAAATTTGAACACTTTTTTGTACTGTTTTGAAAGCGAGTTCAACCATTCGAGGAACTCGCCCCATTCCCCTTCCTCCATCTTTATTTTCAATGGTTCAGCAAGATGGTATTTACAGTAGTTCTTTCCGTTGAGAGATTTCTCCCCACAATTATCTCCATCTTCAGTCCACTTGCATGTATCATGCTGGTGTTTTCTGCAAAGTCCCGAAATCCCGACGACGAGACCGCCACAAACGAATTGATCATCGTCGATTCTTCTGCAACCATCCATGTGAACACCCGCCTACACTCAATTCTCTAATGATGTTCATCCCAATGTGCTTCCAGATTTTCTGTGTTCATATTACCATTCAAGCCATCAGTTTCTTTCCCATATTTTCTCCATTCTGCACGATTTGTAGGTTTATTCGGAGTGACTGTATTCTTTGATGCAGTTTGTTCGTTCAACCATTCTTCAATCTCACTAACAGTTCCTGGTGAAACAATACCTTCTTTTTCATACTCTGAAAGTTGATTTTTGACCTTCTTTGTCCAATTCTTGTCTTTCACATTTTGCCAAGTATCTTCAACACCATCGTCCAGTTTAAAGAACGAAGGACCAATCGCAAAATCCCTCAAATCTAATCCGTTTCTATTCGTATCCCATATTGATTCTTCACCTGGACGTTTGAATACGTTCAGAACTTGAGAATACAGTTGCTTAGAAGGGCTATCTTCTAGATCAACATCGGGGCTAATCCAATCTGCACTGCTTGCATCCATTGGTAGCAAAGGTACGAAACAAAAGCGGCGACGGAGTGCTTGGTCCATCGGTTGAATGTGGTGGTCTGCAGAATTCATAGTTCCTAAAATTAACAAATTCTTTGGAATTGTGAACCATGTTCCATCACGCAATGTTACAGGGAAGTTTCGCTTTTCCATGGCCATCAATGCTTCACCGAAAATTCGTGCAACATTTCCGCGGTTGATTTCATCGATATGTAATACGTGCAAACGGCCTGGGTTGAGGGTTGCGCACATTGCAAAGCGGTAGAGTATTTTGAATTCGTTTTTGAGTGACCCGCTCTTTTCGAATGCGACCCCCATCATGAAGTCGCTGTAATCGTATGATGCATGGAATTGGAGTATTTCATAGTGGATTTTGCTTTGCCACTCGAAAACTTGACCGTCGCTATCTTTCCATTCTGAAAACTCCCAAGGCTCACCGGAATTGGAATGAAAACTATCAACTGAGCCTTGACAACTGATATCTGCTTCAACCTCCTCTTCTGCCGCTTCCTCGGCTTCGGATGGTTTTTGGTTCATGTAATCGTACCGAAGTGGAAGAATGTCCTCGAAACCGTGTTCAGCGGTTGCAGTGATCGTTTTCTCGGCCAGCTTGGAGAGTAACATGTTTGGACCAGTGATGGTGTATGTCTTTCCAGTCCCAGGTGGACCGTAGAGAATGATGTTTCGAACACCCTCATCATACAAATCCAGAATAGTTTCAATCGTCATTCAGAAACCTCCAAAGTTGGATTGTGTTGTCCAACAAATTCTGAGATTTGAACTTGGTATTTCTTTTCGTCTTGAGAAGCATACCATTCAGCAACTTTTTGTGCTGCTTGACTCATTAGTTCGGGATTAAGTTCGCCCTCTCTCAGTAATGTTTCTAACTGGGGAATGATGGTGAAGGCAACGCTAGCGCATTTACCACTGTTCCCTATTATCCACTTACCAAAGCCACGTTCCTCCTGCGCCTCTGGAGCCAAAAGGTCGTTGAGGTCTTTCAAAAGTTGAACGTCTGGATCATCGCTCGATTCCAACACGGCAGGTAAATCAATCCACTCAAATCGGCGCTTTAGAGCGTGGTCGATGACGCCGATTGACCGATCTGAACTGTTCATCGTACCTAAGAGTGCCAAATTCTTTGGAATTGTTATGCGACGGCCATTTCCTGTCAATATTGGAATGCCTTTGTACTCATCTTCCAATCCGAGAATCAGTTCCCCAAATACGGAGCCAAGAGCCGCTCGATTGATTTCATCGACAATCAATACATGAGGTGTGCTGGGATTTTGGATAGCGCTTTCACACATTTTGAGGAAGGTTCGTTTCTGGTCACTGAACCGTATTTCACCATCAGAAAAGTCAGGGTCAACACCCCGTACAAAATCAGAATAGGAATAGGTTGGGTGGAACTGTACGATGTCCCAAACCACTGATGAATTCACAATGAACGATTCTGGAATAACTTCCGTAACCATCTGTCTATGTTTTTTTTTCAGTGATGATAAGTGTTCATAACCTGCAGGGGGATTACTGTGTGGGAAACCAAATTTTGGTTCCGGGGCGTTGTCGGCATTGAGAAAACGCGTAGTATACACGGAATGTAATTCTGACCCTGGTATGTATCGATGTAAATGATATTCAAAAACAGGAGCGTCATTTTGAACGACTATTCTGCGCGTTAGTTTCAGCAAATCCCACTGCTTAATCCAGTTTGATTCCACATTCCTAAGCTGAACAGAACCACCCGAACCCTCATTTTTGAACTCAAGATGAGTACTAATGTATGAATCTCTTGTACTTCTATGTTCATCACCATCATACTGAAACAGTTTAACTGCAATACTTTTACCGCGCGTATCCTCTCCCGTTTTGAAATATTCTTCATTTTCACCGGGCGGATAGAGTGAATTTTCAGTGCCTAAATCTCCCTTTGCCGTACTAGAACGAGAAAGATTGAACGAGCCTCCTTCGCTTTTTCCTTTATTTGCAATAAAATACACTGTCATTTGATGCCGAACGATGCTTACTTGTGCACCAGTTTCTCCAATGAATTCTCGAATTGTTTCCATTGCAAGATGGGTTTTCCCTGTACCAGGTGGACCTTTCAAAATAACATGCTTGCCTTTTTCCAATATCTTTTTGATAGATTGTGGGGATGGCTCGGTAGGCATGTACTTCGCATGTTTCATCCAGTCTTATATGTTCCCGAATGTTCGAATCACACAGAAATCACAGAAGTGGCGCTTATACAAAATGAACTTGAGGTACGAGTAAGACCAAGAATCCTACAGCGCCTGCAACTCGTCTTCAGTCGGTGCTTCATCAGAGACAAGAAGATGGAAATTATCTCCACTCCGACAAATTGTCAAAATATCCCCATATCCATCGGTCTCTCCCCTCGTGGCAGAACTCACAACCTCGGCCCCCTCGACTATGGAGTTCAATAGATTGAGTAGGTCCTCGTCCATTCTCATAGTCATCGTCCGGCCGGCATCGGCTCTGCGGTCTGGAGCCCACGTGAAAGTAACGTCCAGATGTTCTATCTCCTGGTCATGTATATGGATGGAACAATGCACTGTGGCTGAATGGCTAGGGAAAATAGAGTGCCCCGCTCCTCCAGCATCAACCTCCCACCAAACTTCAGGAATCAACTGGTTCCTGAAGAACTGCTCTCCCCTGGTGGATTCCCAATCCTCCTGTGGAACCCGGTATGGGTTTTGTCCTCGAAGTGGCAACTGTAATGCCCCCCCCATTGGATTTCCGTCCTCATTCCTCTGCAGCATATGGTCGTAAATCTCAGTGCACCATACTGTCAGTTCTTCAATAGCCGGATGTGCTTCATCGAGTTCTTGTTGAGCTTCGGGCGGCTCTTCTTCAATCCATGGAGCCAATGTGTCTACTGGTTGAATGAAAGATGTAATCCCGGCAGTGGGGGTTCCTGACATTGGGTCCTCGGATTCCCCGGGAATCGGTTCTCCATGTTGATTGCCGCCCCCAACAGGATTGCCTTGTCCGAATTCGGAGCCGATGAGAGTCCCATAATTCTCCCACCTTGGGTGGTTGGTCCTTAGTAACTGATTGAATGCATCAAGGTCTGTCAAACTCCGACAGCGGGGGAGGCCACTTTCAAGTAAGTCACGTACAATCTGAATGGCGGCACGAACCACAGGGCTGTCCTCTAAAAGTCCGGAGTTCATAACCGCTGCTTCGATGTTGTTCTGCAATCCTCCCCGAGTGAAGTTGTGAGACCCTACGATCGCCTTTCCTTGGGCCTCATTGTGAAATGCATAGATCTTGGGGTGAAAGGCGTGTCGGGGTTGGCCCGGTTCTGTGGCAAAGTGGCAGATGGCAACGTTAACACGTTGTGGAGCTAGTGATTTGTAGTTGAGTAGGCGAGTCAGTGCCTCCCTTGAAGTTCCACCATTACTGGAATCTATGCCTACGATAATGTTGAGTGTGCCGCCTCTTTCGATGAACTGGACGAGTGCGTCATTAACCAGGCTCAGCCCACTCATTCTACAGTAGGCGACAGCGATGTCAATGTGGGTCCAATCAGAATTCTCAATCTCCATTCGTAGAATTCGGCCAAAAGGCTGAGATGGGGAGGAGAAGAGAATCGTCATAGAATTTTCTGTTGTTGGCCTTTTATAACTTTTATCGGCCATTTCCTTCTAAAATTGTAATAAAGCCTTCTTGATAATTATTTATTATGCCGGTTACAGTACAAAAGCCGAGTGCGGTCTTCTGAATGAACTGTGCTTCACCTTGATAGGTAATTGATTGCCTTCAATGCTTTCGAGCTCTGTTTTATCTGCGCGTCAAGTCTGTCTAATTCCTCGAGTAATTCTTTAATCTCAATTTGTTGTTTGCGGTTCTCTTCATAGAGGATTTTTATTCATCATATAGACAAATATTATCAAACAGATTAGGAAAGGAAATCTCAATAACAAGTCCAATCAACTGATGGTGATCCAGCAGGCGAGTCTCGGCTTTGCGCCCTTAGCAGGTGCTTGAAGAGTTCTCATTATGGTGTTTTTGATGTGCTTCTCGACCTTCTTTTTGATTTCTCTCAAAGTCTCATCATCAAGTGGAATTACTCGTTCAGTTTCCGTACTACACTGAATAATTTTGTGCATCTCCGACATCTGTCCAATTTGGTCGAGAATTTCTTCTGCTTCTGTATCGTAGAAGAACCAGAGGCTCTCGCCCATCCCGTCTTCAGTGCTCCATCCTGGCACCACGCCTCGTTCAATTTCCTCTTCAGACAAAGAGACAGGTTCGGGTATTCGGTAGCAGAAAAACACACCCTTTCTGCCGCCTTCATTTGCTTTCCCACTGAGGGCATGGAATGGCATTTTACGCCACTTCTTTGCTTGTTCAGGATGGTCTGCGATTAATCGGTCAAGAATGAGCCGTAGTGATTCATCAGTCGTTTCGAATCCATCGTATTCTTCATTGAATTCTTTCAATTCATCCATGTCTTGAGTTGAATCAAGCCCGTGGCCATGCTGTATTCCAAGCACTTTTGAAATTAGAATATATTTCCCAGTCACCTTACCATAGAGATTAATGAGATTGTCGAGGTTGTCTGGGGGTAGGAAATTCCAATATCCAATTTTTCCTCTTTCATCAGCTCGTTCAGGATGAGCCGCAATGATTGCCGCTTCATGGCCAGGATTCATTCTTCTATCAATACGGCCAATTCTCTGCATCAAACGAACAGGATTCCAATGAATATCATAGTTGACTAATCGTGTTGAGTCTTGAAGATTGAGTCCTTCTGCAAGAACATCTGTTGAGATGAGAATATCAATTTCCTTTTCGCCGTCTTCAATCAACTTGGCAGATGAACTACCGTTGTAGTATGGTGAGAACCTCCGAATAATTGTGGTTCTCTTTGTTTTGGTTTGGCTGTCAACTTCCGCAACACTACATTCAGGTAATCGCTCTACTAAGTGCTTCTTGAGGTATCGAGCAGTGGTCATATATTCTGTGAAAATGATGACTTTTCCTGTTTCACTTGCAGCATCGGTATTAACCAATTCAACGATTGCATCAAGTTTCGCATCATCCTTCGGAGTGATAGGTTTAAGTTTCTCAATGAAGGTAATTACTTGAGCCAAATCGTTGTAAGTGTCATCAATGATTTTCTGAACCTCGAACAAGTCATTACTCCAAATATTCTTCTCGACATTTGGTAGATCGGTGAAAGCGTCATCTTCTTCATCACCCTCGTCATCATCTTCAAACCCAGACATTTTTATTTTCTTGGCATGGAGGACAAGGTTTTCATTCTCTTCTTTCCATTTGTTGAGCCGTGTCTTAGCATCAGCATCAATTTGATGAGCATCAAGCCAAGCAACAAGTTTGAGCATTAGGTTACAACATGATGTCTCAAATGCATGAACCGAACTCTCAAACCGTTTCAATATACCAATTCTAATCAATCTGGCAATCTGCTTGCACCTTCCCACCTTGAAATCGAAGTCTTCCATTTCCTCTAATGCATCTTGGTCTCGGTAGTATTCGTATGGGTAGTAGATTGAGAGTTTGAATAGTGGGTCTTCCTTGTCAAACGCCTGTTCGAAGTCATCAAGCAGGTCGCCATAAATCTCTCTCAAATTGTAATTCCATATTTGCGGCGGTTGCGGTTCTGGGAATTGGATATCTCGTCCCTTCCAAATCTTTTGGCTTTCTTTGACATACTTTCGACTTCTCTGGATGATTAATTCGCGCACCAATTTATCTTCTCTTAGAATCTGATTAGCCTTCTCTTTAGCGAGTTGCGCTGAGAGATCAATATCTTCAATTCCATCAGTGGCAACAACAACGCTAAGTGCATTTCTTAGTCGTCTGAAATGACCATAGAGGCTAGGTATTGAGAGAGGTGGTTTGTTGAAATGTTTGTCATCGTCGCCCGTAAATAAATCCATCATATGCTTCAGGTCAAGTATTGAATTGTTGATTGGGGTTGCTGTGAGGAAGAAAACTTGTTTTTCATTTCCTTCGTTGATGAATTCCATAAATTGTAGAAATCGCTTACTTTTCTCTCTGTTTCTAAAATGATGTGCCTCATCAACAATGATACAATCGAATTTGTTTTTCGCCGCTTGCCAATGTTCATTGTAGGTTTGCCGTGTCAGGTCAGTATGCTTGAGATGTTTGAAATTCGAACCCCAACCACCAAGTCCACTCAGTTTGTCCTTCAATTCCGGCTCCCACACCCCTTCGTATGCAGATTTAGGGGTAAGTAAGAGAACATTCTTTCCTTCGTGAATAGCAAGCCTCTCAATGAGCATCAGACCAACATAGGTTTTGCCGAGACCAACACCATCGCAAAGGAATGAGCCACCCCATTTACGAGATATCTCAATCATTGATTGGTAACCATCTTGCTGATATTTGTCGAGGATTGGCCACATCAAAGAATGCTGTTCGTGCCAGACAGCAGGACCGATAGTCTCCTTATCTCTGAAATACTCCTCTAATGATTTGCCATAGAGTAGAAATGGTTCGTATTCTTGTGAATGTGTTTCCATCACTTCAAGCACTTCTTCGTTAATCGGTTCAGTACCTTCATGTTCCCAAAAGTGCTCAAACCACTCTTGTAATTCAACGACTTGATGGCCAGTTTCAATTCGCACATTCAGTTCGATGTTTTTGGAGATTCCAGGCACTGTGAAGTTGCTTGAACCTACGAGCGCAACTGGCCCGATTATGTCGTGCTTGGCATGGGTGATGTACATCTTGGCGTGGAATTTGTGTGGCGTATAGACACGGCATTCAATTTTTCCAGAACGTATTGCTTCAATAATTGCTGGAATGCCTCTTAGAAACTCGTTGCCATGCTTCTCTTTCTCTTCATCAAATGAGTTGCCAAGTTGTTCAGTGATTGCGGTTACGAGCGTTTCTTTAGTAGAACGAGACACCTCGTGACCCATTAAGATTCGAATTTTGTCAAGCTTCTGCCATTCTCCATCGAGCCTGGATAATGCACCGACTTCAAAATAGCCGGTTGCAATGTCGAATTGACGAGATACCTCACACCATTTCTTAAGATAGCCCTGCACCTTGTCCGTCAAATCGGTCTCCCGATTATCGACAATGAATGCGCTTCTCCCCTCGCCCATATCCTCTTGTACAGTGTGAGCCTATATTAGTCCTGCACAGAATCGAAGATAATCAATCATAATTCATCCCAATTAATTAGGCAATCTGAAGGAGTGATTATTCTCCCTAATATAAAATTGGACTGTAATTCACAGTCGAGAACAGGCACAGCTTCTTCCATATGCTCTGCACGAATCTCTTGAATTTGTTGTAGTTTTACCCTTCCAAATGCCATTGGATATGACGAAGGCATCTTTGGTGGTTCTGAATTTGAAGGATAGAGATTCAAGCACGATTTTGTGGTCCAAGGAATTAAATCTGTGAATGCTACATTATTCCACAACGCAGGTTTGGTGAATTCCGGCTTGTTTCTGTTTTCATGAAACTCGTAATTAATGGTGCGAATGACTGTGCTTGAACGCCAAATCCCTCCTAGTTTACCTCTCTCACCTAAATCATTGAGTATCTTAGAAACCTTGTATCCTGAGTAACCATATCCATAGAAGAGGTCTCGCATGTAATCAATCACATATTGCTCATACCAATTTGGACTAAGATTACCATCCTTACAATCCCAACCATAGATTTCACCTGTGAATCTCTTATTTTCCCTTTTCATGTGTTTGACGGATTCCTTTGTTCTCTCAGAAATCTGGCCACTTTCTAATTCAGCCATTCCACCGATTACAGTCAAGAAGAAACGACCCATTGCGGATGTAGTGTCTATTGTTTGTCCTTGAAATTCAAGTAAATGTAGCCCCACATTCATCATCTTCAACTCGTCAATGGTAGAAAGAAGGTCTTGCACATTTCTGAACAATCTATCCATCTTGACTACGATGATGTGCTGAATCTTATTCTTGGCGACATATTCCTTCATTGCTTTGCCAGAGGGCCGATTCCATAAATGGATTGTTGCAGAGACTCCTTCATCGATGAATATCTTTGCAACATTGAATTTTTTGAGTTGTGCGTAATTCTTGCAATTTACTTCTTGCGAAGGAATACTATATCCTTCATCGGCTTGTTTCTTTGAAGACACCCTGAGATAAATAACGGCATTCGGTAGGTCTTCGATTTTATTTTCGCTCATACCAACATTTGACAGGTTTTCCTTATATCCTGTGGCGGATCCCGTAAATCAAATATGTATTAATTTCTGCGTATTTCTGCTTGATTTGAGCGTGAAAAATAAGAACACTGTTGCTAATATATTTGGCTTGAAACGACCCAGTGTTTTCATTGGTTTATCACACTGTTTCATCAGTCGAATTATGACATGAAACAGTGGGTTTTATCCCATCTAAATGAGTCACTGCGGGGCGCAACACGCGCTACCCACGCGTGAGAAATTTACTAACGGGTGTACAAAGGGTTGCAACGAGTTTTTCCGGACGACATGGTATCGGAATAAATCCTCACAGTCAAGCACTTATACTGCAGTTTTGAGGGTTCGATCCGTCTCTTCAGGGTCAATGAAAAGCGCGGCAAGCACCACGAACGTCTCGAGCACTGCAGCGATGTAGAAGATGGTCTGGTAGTTGTACCGTTCTGCGAAGATGGGCGCTAATTGGTAGCCTATGATGGCAGAGAGGTTCATCATCGCCATGTAACCGGTAAATTGAGTTCCACCAACTTCCGCCCATGTCACTCTCATCATGAGCGAATAGGCGCAGATGGATACGATTGACCAGAGGAAAGTGTGGACCAGCCACACCAGCATCATGAACCAACCTTCGCTCCACATATTGTCAAACGTACCCCACGCCAATGTGGTTAACGAAGCGCTAAGCGCAG
>Ga0209603_1003017_pt1 | contig 14850 bp, 4 predicted proteins | sample COGITO_mtgs_1206_FD_184812 | JGI IMG/M metagenome (GOLD analysis project Ga0209603, IMG submission 184812) | Pelagic marine microbial communities from North Sea - COGITO_mtgs_120607 (SPAdes) (version 2) | ecosystem: Environmental > Aquatic > Marine > Epipelagic ... | reverse complement strand
CCGTGGACTGCGCAGGCCCGCCAGAAAAAGAGAGAACGATTCACAAAAAGCGAGAAACATTTAGAATTAGAATCGGCTTTTTCTGCCCACCTTTAGAAAAGCGAGCACATTAGATCTCGTGCAATCTCCATAGGAGCGCTATTTAAATCGTGCATACTTTGGGAGATCGACCTGTGATCCATCTGCCGTGGACTGCGCAGGCCCGCCAGAAAAAGAGAGAACGATTCACAAAAAGCGAGAAACAATTAGAATTAGAATCGGCTTTTTCTGGCCACCTTTAGAAAAGCGAGCACTTACCTCGAAGGCAGGTTCATTATCCGCCATTGGCCGCGGTTCAGCGACCGTTCCGCCGACGCCGCCGGCCCATGCATGGCCTGCCGCATGAGCATCCCGACGGTGTGATCCTGAACTTGGCTGCCTGCGTCCATCAGTTTGTCTCGTGCCTCCTGAATGCCGATCGCGTTTTTCTCAAGCGCGGACCAGTCCGGACCGCTCACAAGGGCACCGTACAAGCCGGCGCCGTGTACGAGTCGCTCGAGCGCCACACGCGCCTGGATGGCGTTGGTGTGCATGGCCTGCGGCGACACGTACATGGCACTGATGCCGGTCGTCGACCGCGCCTGGACCAAGACGTGGCCCGCGAACTCAGCAAACCGTGTCGTTAGCATGGAGCAACCTCCTTCGACCACCTCGTAAAGGCTCAGCCGCCGGCCGGCGCCGCGCAGGCCCAATTCGACATTCATGCGCTCGTGCGCAATGCGGATGGCCGCGACGGAGTCGGGTCTGAGAGAGACGAAGTAACAGTTAGCAGGGTGTGAGAGGTCCGCCAACGAGGCGCCCGCTGTGCCAGACTGTGAGAGCGTCTGCTCGAGCGAGTGCTGCATACGGTTGCCCACTTCCGTGAGCCCTGCCAACAGCTGCGGCAGCGTCGTCTTTGGCGTGTCGGCGTCTTCTTTGTGAAGGTTCCGCATGGCTACGTTTGCCTCGAAGAATGGAACGCCCAGCTGACCACTCTGCAGGTCCTTGAGTCGTTGTTTGGCCTCGGCGTCGATGACCACAAACTGGTTGCTGTCGTTTTCAAACGAGAGCTTCGACTCCTTGGCCATGCTGCCGACGATTGTCGAGACGATCTTCGTCTGCATGTCCGACACGTTCTTGGCGATTGTCAGACGCTGCTCCTGGATGGCCTTGGTCGCTCTCATGGTGGCCTCGTCTGCCATGGTAAGGACCTCGTTGACGTCGCCACCCACGGCACCGGAGAGCAGACGGACAAAGTCCCACAGCCGGTCGCCCGAGATGCCAAGCTTGCGTTGAAACTCAATCCAGAGCCCGTCGCGTCGGCTCTCGGCTGTGACGCCTGTGCCTTCCATGGCCGTGAGCAGGCCGTTCACGCGGCTCGCGGCGTTTTGCTCACCCGCATTTCTTATGGGCAAGGCGTTGGCGGCCACGATGGCGCGATTTACGATGCGCATCCAGTTGGACACCGAAAAGTCCTGCGGGCTGCAGCGCTCGGACACCTCGAGGTCCGCGGGTGCGACGCCCGTGGCGGCGGCCGCGCGCTGAAACCGCAGCGCCTTGAGTGGCGGCGAGACGAAGACGTTTGGGTCGAGGCCTTGGGCGCGCGCGCGTGCGCGCACGCGAAGCGTCGCGCCATTGTGCTTCTTGAGTTCCTGCCTGGCTTCGTTGTCGTCGGCCAGCTGCGTGTCGCCCACGATGCGCCGTGCGCTGTCCACGCGCGTGACTCCTGCGTCGACGGGCAGGGCCAGCGTGCCGCGCACGATTGCGCACGGACGCGTCACGAGCGTGGTGTTGTCTTCGGTGACCGGCGGTGGCGCGCAGCAGTCGCCGCGCTCATCGTAGGCCACCGCCTCGCGCGTCGCGTAGAGCGGCGCCATCTGCGCGAGCTTGAGCGTGGCCGCCGCCTCGCGCAGCGCCGCCTTGACGCCCTCGGAGGCGCCGGGCGCCTCGGTCAGCTGTGTGCAGCGCGCCGCCACGTGCTCGAGCGCCGCGGCACGCGCGGCGGCGTGCCCCGCCGCGTCGGCCGTGGGCAGCCAGCGCACGGCGTGGGGCACCTCGATGCCGCCTCGGTCGTCGTCGGCGGCGGCCGCGGTGGCGCCCACGACGGCATAGTTGCCGTCAAAGGCCGCGAGCACCTCGGCGGCCGTGGCCGGCGCGACATTCGTGGGGAGCGTCGCGAGCGCGGCGCGCACTTCCGCCTCGGTGGGATCGTTGGTGGCATCCATCAGCTGCTTGAGGTGCGGCATCAGCCTTCCGAGCGCCACAGGGGATGGAAGCGCGTAGGGCAGACGCGCGTCGACCATCGCGATTGAGGCGTCGGCCTCGCGATCGATGGGTTTGGTGTCTTTGTCCTCGCCCACCGGCGCCTCGATGGCGGCGCACGCGGGGCCGCGCTGCCCGACGAGCCCGCGTGCGACGACCCAGCGCGCGAGGTGGTCGTCGTCGACAGCCGATTGCATGTAGAATCGGTCGGGAACCAATGGAGACCAGAGCGTATTGCTCTGAACGGCGGCGGTCAGCAGGCCGGCGGCGGGAACCAAGTGGGCGGCCGCGAGAACGGTGGTGGCGGTGACGCTCATGGCTTTGCGCGCGACGCTTGTCAGCGATTTCACCATGACATACCCTTTTGACCACTCTTCTTGGCACACCTCGTCGGATCGTTGGTTTTCTTCGCACTGCTGTTTGAACTTGTACAGCAATTGGTCGGAGTCGGCGTATGCTTTCAAGTCCTCCGCCGTCTGCAACGAGGGACCAGCATTGGAATTGACCAAGACCAGCTGCTTGGCCGCATAGTCGCGTAGCTCGGCAAACTGGTTGTCGTCCACTTCGATGTCGTAAAAGACGGGCGATCCCAACACACGAATGGGGAGGTCGTTCAGTGGCACGCTTCCCGATGGGCCTTCCATGAGCGGGGTCCGCAGCACCTTTGTCACCTCTTCCACCGACAGCGTACCCGTGAGTGGGTCGTTGCGCAGCTTCAGCAGCGAAGGGGTGACCAATACGTTGTCGACGCGTGGGCGCGTGCCTCCATCAATCGTGTACCCATTTGTCGTCTCAAGGAGGTCCTGAAGTGGCACGACAAGGTAGTCAAGGTACACGCGCGTCGTGTAGACCGCGCTTGAATTGTTGTCTTTGTCTAGCACGTCGTCCACAAACCGGTCGAGTGTCTGCTTCACCGACACTGGCGCGTCGTCAAAGGGTCCACGCGTCACGTGCTGCATGCGCGAGCGGACTTTCGTCTGCTGCTTGGCGCGTCGTGCTTCCAGCGTGTGTGCGGTGGTTGCGCTGGAGATGAGCGGTGCACGGTCTGGAACGTCGAGGCGCACCATCGTGCCGACGACGAGCGCCACCGAGCAGAGACCGTTGGCCTCAATGGTCGTGAGGGCGCCCGGACGGGTGAGCCCGGTGAGCTTTCCCATGGTTTCCAAAAACTTCGGCCCCAGCTTGTCGGCGATGCCCGGCGCCAATCCGTTTTTGAAATCGGCCAGCTGCACGACAAAATTGCTGGCAAACATCGGCAGCGTAGGGCGGCCCGTCTCAAACAGAACGCAGTCGTGCGGCGCGTCGGCGTATGCGCGGCCTGGCTTGTTGTCGTAGGCCACGAGTGGGTCGTCGACGCCCACGGGGACTACAAGGTCCAAGAGCTCCTTCATACTAGAGTCTGTCTTGGCCAGCTGCTCGAGCGCTTGCTTGTTGAAGGTGTAGCTTGTAATCGGCGACGAGGCAACCTGCGCCACCGCGAACATGTCCTTGAGCCGCTCGAGCTGATCGTCGATGGTTGCGATGGCGTAGCTCGTAAAGGCCAGCGCGGCGTTGATGGCACTCGTTCCTATGGCGCGCAGGCCGGGTACGAGCAGGCCTTCGACGCCGTTGCGTGTGGGATTCATCTGCTGCTCGTAAGGGGCGGAAGAATCGTCGCTCGGCACGAACGGTTCGTCAAACTCGTCTCCAAAGTACGTTTTCGCCTTGGCCCCCACCGCGGCGTCGGCAAGCACGAGCCCCCCCGCGGCGTACGAGGCATTCGTGGCAAATTCCAACGCCTTTGCCAACAGCAAGCGATGCACACTTGTGCTTTCGGCTTCCTCTGCATTCGTTTTCTCGGGCAGCGTGGCGTGCAGGTACCGAAGGTCGCCCTGGATGCGCAGTTCCCACCGGTAGCTGTCAGAAAGCGAGTAGAATTCCGCCAGTGCCGCGGTGACGCGTTCCATGACCTTGCCATCTACCGGGTTGCCGAGTTTGTCCGCGACATCCTGCACCAGCGGTATGAAGTACCCATAGGATTTGGAGTCGACATTCTTGAGAAGCGCGAGTCGCTTCACGCTGTTCTTGTCGGTCTGCAGCAGCCTCCACGCCATCAGGTTGCGACAGATCAGCGCGTGCTCCTCCGTGCTCTCACCGCGCTTGCACTCCTCTGCAATCGCGTCCATGTTGGAAGGCGATTCGGCGTCCTGGCGCGCGCTCGTGGCTTCGGCCACCTTTTTGGGCGACGACCAAACCTCCACGACGTCGCAACCGTTGACGGCGATCCTCGCCATGCCCACCAGCGCGAGGCGCGCAAACATCTTCGCAAACGCGCGCGCGCGCAGCGCTGCCTCGACGCGCTCGTCTGGCGTCGCCGAGGGTTGGAGTGCGAGCTCGTGCTTTACGATGGACTCAAAGAGCTGACCCTCCGCGGTGTTGGCGTCTGCTTCCGCCTGCTGCTTCTGCCGCTGTGCCGCGGCCTGCTTCTCCAATGCGACCTTCAGGCCATCTGCCGCTTTGAAGTTGTCTTGCTCGTCCGCGCACTGCTTGGCCTCGGCGAGCGCAGCTTTCAAGGCACCGTCCTGTTTCCCCAGTTTGGCCTCCAGCGTTTCCAGCTGCGCCTTCATCCGCTCCGCGGATTGCTGCTCCCTGACGTGTGCGGCTTCCGTCTGCTCGAGTGCCTGTGCCTGCTTCTCCACCGCCTCCAGGATGAGCTGCACGATGCTCGTCCCGTTGTCTTTGCGCGCGCCCTTGAGCATCACGTGCAACCGATGGAGAAACTTCAGCAGCTGGTCGCGAACCTGTTTGAGCTGCACGGGGTCCGAGCCCGCCGCACCCGACCAGTTGTGCTTCAGCACCGCATTCAGCTCGTCCCGCTCGTCGCTCGAGTTGTTGGCAATCGCGTTTCGGACGACGTCCGATGTCAGCAGCAGCTTGAGCGCCGGCACGACCGCCGCCAGGTCGGCGGGCGCGTCGTGCTCCATGGAGGCATTCTTGCGTTTGAGCGCGCGCACGAGCCCCGCGCGGATGCCGTCGACGGCTTCGGGCGTGTACAGCCCGGGTGGCGACAGCTCGAGGCCCCCGTTGCCATCTCTGTCGCCAGGCGCCGTCGACCACAGCGTGGACAATCCAGTGCGCAAATAGGCGTCGTCGTCGGCACCGAGCAGGAAGCGGCCGCGTAGGACTCGCTCCGCTCCCGAGTCGTTCGTCTCGAGCACGTGCGTTTTCAAGAGGCCGGCGACGCGACGCTTCTTGGCCGTGTGGTCGAGCTCGAGGCCCGCCGTGAGCTGCTGCATCGTCTTGTCTATAAACGTGTCATACTCTTCCCGTTCGGTGGTCATGCGCGGCGCGTGTGCGCGCAGCACGCGTGTGTTACAAAGAAATGCCCTCCCCAGTCTTCACTCACTAACACGACGACACGCGGTTATCACAGGCGCAGCCGGTGCAGGCGCGTAAAGACCTCGTCGACGACGGACGCGCCGACGCCGGCGCCGTCGTCGGCGCCACCGTCTGCGTTGGCCGCCGGCGGGCCGCCTGCAACCAACGGTGCACCGTTGAAGATGTTGTACACGTTTTGAACCTCGGGATCATTGTCGTTCGCGTGATGCCCTCCGGGGGGACCCCCCGCTGCTGGACCACCGCCGCCGCCGCGACCCCCCGCTGCTGGACCACCGCCGCCGCCATCGCCGGGCGGTGGCGGCGGCGGCGGACGCTCGTCAGCGGGCCCATTGTTGTTGTTTCGAGCCATCACTCCGGGCTGGCAGTGGTCGAACTTGGTTCGAATGTCGTTTGGTGCCGCAAACTGCGGCCCCGTAAACTCCGGCAGTATAATCAGTGCGGATCCAGCACGAGTATTAGCATTCGCGCCGGTGGTCCGCAAGATGGCTGCCGTGAAATACGTGCTCATCTCGTTGATGTGTGTGGTCAGCTCAGCCGCAGTGAGCACGGTGTTGTTTTGCGCCGTCATGTTAGCGTCGGCAGTAATCTCGCCAATGAGCTTGTGGTACAGACACTTCAGGATCGTGTAGACCATGTACCACTGCTGCGTGACGTCCTGCTTAGGATCGATCAGGATCTGCTGCGCTATTCCCCATCGGATGAATTTTGGAGCGGCGCTTTGCGGGAACGTGCGCGCGTCCGCAAATCGCACGTACGCCCCGTACCAGTCGCTGGCCAGTTGGGGAGCAGGCACCCAGCCGAGGCCGACAGGATGAGGAGTCGGATCGTACCAATGCCGGAGCAGCGTGTCCCTGAACGCTCTGATGACGTCATCCGTTGCGTGGAATCCCTGCTGGAGAATGCGGTCGCGGGCCCTGACGCTGGTCACGATGCGAAGCACATCCTCGGCATTCTGAGCAAGCCAGCTCCGGGCCCGTTCCGGCCACCCGGCCTTGTTGGCAGTGTAGATGTGCATCCAATTAGTCTTCTGTGTCTCAAACGTACCATGCTCGTCCGCTAGCCACCGCTTGAGCGTCTTGTTTGGAGTGGGTTGGTTTACTGCCGCAAAGGCGCCCTGGACGCCATTGTCGTTGGCGCAATTCCTGGCACCGCGCTGGTTGAGGTACACCCGCCGAAGGCCCTTGAACGCGTACTCTTGCCGGTTGAGGAGTGTCATTTGGGGCGCGCCACCAGCGGCATTCGGCATCACCGTATTGTTCTGCGGGTCGTTTTCGAGCAAGAACAGGCGTATGCGATCGGGCCGGTACTCGGCATTGTGAAAGTTGTACAGACCCGACAGCGCGTTGAGGCCGAGCATAACATTCTCAAACGTCAACTGGAGCGCGTCGCCGGACATCCAAAAGAACTCTGTAAACCATTCCTTGAGAGTGCGTTCGGGATTCTCCAAGGTCGAGGGGAGAAGTGGCAGCCATGGAATGGCTTCTGCTAGCAGTTCAGAATTTGTTTTGCCGGTGTAAAAGTTGCGCATCACGCGCGCAATCTCTGTTTTCTGGTTTCCGGGTTCGGTGTGCATGCCCGCAGCGACGCGAGCCAAGTGCACCAGCTGAACCGCCCTGGGCAATTTGGACTCGTTCCATGCGTCCGAAAGCGTCATGTTCCACTCCGGGCGGCCAATGCACACGCCCGGCATGGGACTTGGCTCGACACATGGGCCAACAAGGTTTGCCGCAGCATTCAGCAACTTCCAATGCTTCGTCGTGTTGTACCTGAAAGGCATCCAAAGCGTCGATAACGCCCCTGCCGCAAGCCCTTTCAGCTGCTTGAGCGTCAAAGGGTTGCGTCTGGCGTTTCCACCCCAACTGCTGATAAAATCGGTAAGAACCTGCCGAAGGGAGCCTTCGCCGCTCTCGTAGCTGTCGTACAAGCTCTTGGCCGCGTACACCATCACGGTGGCAACGGAGGATACGCCGACTGGAATGGCTCCTCCCGCCGCCAGTCCCGCATACTTGATGCCGTAAGGGATGAGAGGGAGCACGGCTCGCAGCGGGTCCTGCAAGGTGCTGTTGCCAAGGTATTTGGCAAGGCATACGGCCAGCTCCCAATAGCCCTGGTTATTCGTCTGGTGCAGGAAATCCCCTGTTCCTGCACCGAGCTGCTGCGGATCATCGCCTACAAGCCTGTCCCGGAGCACACGGAGGCGCTCTTGGCGGCTTGCGAGTGTCGACGGCGGGCCTGCTGCTTGCATCGAGGTGGGAAACAGTCCCCTCCAATCCAAGTCGCGTGGCGTGATGCTCGTCGTGCTCGGAAGCGTGCCTCTGGTCTTTTGCACCTTTCTGTCGGATTCTGCATCGACGAGCTTGTCCACAAACGCCTGTTGGTCCTGCATCAGCTGAATTACGTAATCATCCTTGAGGGTCTTGCTCCACTTACCAACCGCCTCGCCGTCCAGCCCTGCAAGATACACGTCGGCTTGATCGACTGTATACTTGAGTATGCGCCCCTCCGCTTCGGCGACGAACTTGGTGAAGTATTGCAGCGCTCCTGCTACCAAACGGCCGTCTTTGATGTCCTCCTCCAGCTCGCGATGAAACTCCTCCACGACAGCACGCATTCCCTCGGCCAACGAGTCTTCCAGCTGCTGCTCAAGCTTCATAAACGTCTTACGATTCGTATCGTTGACGTAAAACATCTCGTAGGGCACCGTCTTGCTCGGATCGAACCAGTCTTCGGGAGAAAGCTTGCCATCGCGCTCTTTCGCTCTGTACTGCTTAATGTGCTCCTCAAGACTCTTCACGATAGACTCGTACTGGCCGTTTAAGAGCTTGCCGATGGGCGAGACTGCGTCGTTGAAAACCCCAAGCGCCTCGAAAAGGTCCACGCGCTGCCGAATCCCAATAAGCAGATTGACTTCAAGCAGGTCAGACGGGTCCTCGGTAGCGGCACCAATGAGGTCTTTCAAGACAGCTGCCAACTCAGGGTATTCGACGCGAGGGTCTGGCGGTTCCGACGACGTGCCGACTGTTCGGGGCGACGTTTTTGAGACTCGACGGACTGTTCGGGGAGGCGACGCCTCACCACTGTTTCCCCGGTTCGGCCCTGGGCCAGTCGAGGGCGTGGGAGATGCTCGCGCATCATCGCGTGCTCGGCCCTTGGAGGAAATGCTAGACATTCTTGCACACTCATTTACTCACCAACACGACCGACCTTATCCAAGAACCGACTGTGCGATCGCACACAACTCCCCTAGGCGAAGGGCCGTGGTGCTGCCCGCCCCGGTCGCAAGCGTCGCACGCAGTTCTTGCAGCTTGCCGTGCATGACCGACTGATCGTCGAGCTCTGTCTGGTCCGGCGCACGCAGCGTGCGCACGTGCGGCGCGCCGCTGCCCAAGACGTTGCGTGCCATGGCCGTGCCGACGACGGCCGCAACCATCGTGTGCGCGCGCACGACCTGGCGTACCCGTTGGTGCTCCGCTTCCCTCGCCAGGCGAGCGCGCTCGTGATCATCCAGCGCTTGTTTGGCCTCACGGTACCGATGGGCGCTCACAATGGCGCAATTGCGCAAGTAGACTAGGTTGACGGCCTCGGCGTACGGCTCCCGCGCATTGCCGTACAGACCATTCAGGTTGCGCACAACATTCTCGTACGCTTCTCGCCGCTTGGACTCCACTGGATTGGGCACTGCCGTTGTGGAGCTCGGGTCCACCGCGATCTTCAGCGCAACCACTGCGTCATCCAAGAAGACGTCGAGCACTCTTTGTTCGATCATTTCGCTGTTATCAACCCACTCCTCCCACGCGTTCACGTCCCGGGGAGGACAGTCGAGCCCGTTGATCAGATCACCAACTTCAAACAGCTTTGGGTCGCGCAGACGGTTGAGCTCCTCCTTGAGCTCCTTTGCAAACGTTTTACCATCAAGTCCGAACAATTCGACGGGCTTACCAAGCCGACGCGTTTTCGTCTCCATGTCTTGCGTGAAGACGTCGTTCCATTTTTGCTCGCTGTAATGCAGGAATGGAAGAGCACAGTTCTCGGACACGGTCCTCGATGCGCTGCCCGTTGCCTGGGCGCGCTTGTCGCGCTGCTGCAAGCGTTCGGCCTCTTTGGCCGTCAAGCGACGCTGATTCCACCAGCGTGCATGTTTGGCCAGTGTCACCGCCGCTTTTGAAACGGCCGCCTTTGCAACCACCCCCAGAATTGTGTAGCGCGAAAATAGCTCCGCCATCCAGGTTGGGCCACGCCACCAATCGATAATGATGGGCTCGGCGAAACCAAACACCTTTGAAGCCCCCTTTCGAATGGCCCACGACGCCGCTGCGTAACCTGCCCACTCAAGCAACGACGCCAAGTAAGCGGCGTCGGTGTCCATCTCCTCGCATAGGCGGTGGTCCACGTTTGCAAGCAAGTATCGCGACACGTCGGTGTCGCTCATAGGCGCGCTCACTGGGTCCGAAACCGGCTCCAATGGTGGAGGCTCCTCGTTGTCGGCATCGGGTGGCTGGGAAAACATCTCCGGGTTGCTCAGGTGTGCTTCGATCAGATTCATCGTCCTGCGCAGCTCGGCAAGGTGCCAGTTGGCATCGCGCTTGGCCATAAATGTGGCGTCCTCTAGCTCCTTTTCGAGCCGCGCCTTGAGGACCTCTTCCGGCTCGCCTCGCTCGGGCACGGCAACGCGCGCGTCGCCATTGCTCAGCATCAGCTGCACCACTGGAGAGGCACCCAAGGCCGGGTCGGTGAGCAGCAGAAGCGCCTGCAGGATGCGCTCAGAATTCCAGGCCAAGGTGGACACGCGGCTCGAGAGCTTGCGTGCGTCCTCCTGCTGCAGGTGGCGCGTGGCCGCGTCGTGGGCGAAAAGGGGACTCGTGGGGATCTCCTCATCGTCGTCCGCATAGGTGGGCGCGTTCGTCAGCTCCGGCTCCGACGCCCAAAAGCACACGTCCACGAATCCCGACCCCAAGACGTGGGTGTCTATGAGCGCGGGGTGCGCCGGCAGCGGTCTGGTGGCATCCGCGCACGGAAAGATGGGAAAGATCTTCACCTCTGGAGCGTCCTCGGCTTCCGCCGGTGGCGATGTTAGGAGCGCGTCGATGGCCGCAATCGCGTCGCCGACCCACACGGGCACCGACCCAAACATCGGCGCCGGTACGGGCGGGTAGGCCAGTCGCGGCGGCGCGTGGCCGTGCCCATAGGGCACATAGTAGGAGAGCTTCTGCGCGCCGCGCGCAACCGAAAGGCTGCTCATGGCCTTGGTGAGGTCCTCGGTCGACGCGTGCAGCTGCGTCGTGGAGGCGTCCAGGTGCACCGTGTCGGGGAAGTCAAAGCGTAGCGCCGCCATGCGCTCCTGCACTTTTTGCGCGACGTGATTGGGAACTTCAGGTCGATCTAGCGCGGTTGTGGATTGCAACTGCCTCGCAATGGCGGCCTCGTCCGTGTTTGACACCAGCAGCAGCGACGACGGGTACGCGCCCGCAATGGCCTCTGTGACGCTCGGGTCGAGATCCACAAACGCCTGGGCGCGCTGAAAGGCGCGCACACCTTGTGTCGGTGCCATGAAGAGCGCCTGCAGCGGCTCCGACGGCAGCAGCTCCGCATCGGGCTTGGCGGTCAAGCGGTTGCCCGCGAGGCGGAGCGCCGCGCCGATTTCGCGCACGCGCTTCACGAGCGCACGGCTCAGCACTCCGCGCGTCGTCTTGGGCTGCGCGACGAGCTGCATGCGGCGCGCCAGTCGGCCCGCGTCGCGTCCCGCTTGCGTGGCCAGCAGCGCGGGGTCGCCGCTTAGCATCGGCACCAGTCCCGACCACTCCTGCAACGTGACGTCGTACAAAAACTGGCCGCACGCGACGCACCGCGCAGCCGCGCGTGCCTGTGCCGTTTCCACCGCGGAGACGACGCGCAGCGTCGGGTCGGTACACCCGTGTAGCTTGAGCAGTTCATCCGTCCAGAGCTCGGCAAAGAGCGACATGGCGATGAGGGCCTCCTCCGCATTGTGAAGCTTGAACTGGTCAAGTAGCGTCGTTGCCTCGGCGGCGGCCTCGCCCTTGTGGCAGAGGGTCAGGATGCGCCGCTTGGTTTCCTCCTCGAGGCTTGCAACGGCCTCGGCATTGCGAATGTCGCCCGGAAGCTGCAGCACCAACGAGTACGACTCGTGTGGGGCACGGAGGCGATGCCGCGTGGCCTTGGTGTTCCAATCGCTCATCGCGCCAAACGCGTGCACAAACAAGCAGCGCTGGCCCATGGTCTCCCACTCGCGATGCTTGACAGCGATTGCGACCATTGCCGAGCGCGATGCATTCGTACCTGCCGACACCGCGTCGTGCAGAGACGAATACTCGCGCATGGTACCCGTGTCGATTTGGACGTCGACGTAGTTGGATTCGGTGGCGGCGTTTGTGGGAAACAGGAAGGCTGGGTACTGCACCTTTTGTGGGAGTTCGCGCAGAACCGGTGGAGGCACGAGCTTGGGCACGTATTTGAGGGATTGGCCAAGAAACTGGTTCTTTACCGCCACTTTCAACGCTCGGAGCAGGCTGGTGCCTTCCGAGTGCGGCGCCACGAAGCGCTCGTAGAGCTTCGTTTGCATATTCTGTCGCACGAAGCGCAGCGTAGTGGCCCGTTGCTCGTTCATGGCCTTGCGAATGTTTGTCTCGCTGCCCACGTTTCTGTTCTTGCTGCGGAGGTACTTCCAGTGCGCCATTGCTGCCACGAAAAACGGTTGAAACACATTGTAGTCAAAGTAGCTCGTAAACGTTTCAAACTTGCCAATGTTTTTGCTCTCCTTGTTGAGCATGACGTCAAACGCGAGGATGGCCGCTTGGAGCCGTTCAAGGTCTCGAATGGCTCCCGCCGCCGCAAGGCCCAAGAGCTTTTTGTCGCGACGGTTGCTGTGAAACTCAAAGTGCGTAGACGCCTGCCCTTGGCACCACGCGTCTCCTGTGGCGTCCTCGATGTCAATGTGCAAATGTGTCTGCACGCCATGCGAATCCGCGGTGATGAACTCAGAAAGGTCGACGAGGTTGGTCACGTCGCCCAGCCCAAAGCGGTTTTGAAAGCGGTTTTTAACATCGGAGAGAATGTTGGAGCTTTTGGGGTCGGAAGCGACGAGCCATTGCAGCACGACTGCTTCCGAGGAGAGGGTATTGCGGTCGGTCACTCGCTCCAGCTCCTCCTTTGAGAGGGGGACCGTGGCAGTGAGGCTCTCGATGGTTTTGGAGAGCTCTGCAATCGAAAAGAAACGCTTGGCTGGTCGCGGCTGTGGTCGAGTGTCCATGAACGCCCTGAGACCCGCCACCGATGCTGTTACAAAGTTCGGGAGATCGAACGAATTCGTCACCGCGTCGACAAACCCCACGCCATTTACAGAGTTCATTTGCGCGACCACGTCGGCGCCGTAAATCGCAATGATGGCATCGGCGGCCGGAATGCCGTTCCAAAGCGCCCAGATGCCAAACGCGCCGGATGCAAAGCGAACGAAATCAAGCCATTGCGTCTGAAAAGCTCTCTCTATTATGACGGGGTCGGCGTCGGGCATGGCAAAGTAGCCGCGAGCAGCGTTCGCGGCGCTGCTCGCGGTGTCCTTCATGATCTGCCAAACGTTTTCAAACCCCGTGCCCTCCAACGACCCGTCGACGGCGTCTTTGAACATTTCATGGAGGCCAAAGATGGGAGCGGCCGCCTTTAGAAAGTCCTCCATCGAGATTGGCGAATACCTTTTCGCCAGGTGTGCGAGAAAGAGCGGCCCAACGGACAGCAAGAATGGGTGCAGCGCAAACTTCTTCCCGTCGTCTCCCACGTCGGCGCGATCTTTGAAGATGTTCCAGATCGCTTTGCCACCCTTTTGTTGGCGATACAAGATAATTGAGGACATGTCGTTGATGATAATCCTCGGTGGACGCACGTGAAACATTGGATAGGGAGCATAGACGATTGGCGCCGTGTGGTCGGACACCCTGAAAGGCTCGATTGCTCGCTCCCCGAGCTTGAGCCGATCGCGTCCACCGACGAGCGTCGATACTCCGTTTGTGTGGGCAACGTGCTGCCAAACACTTACGATGCAGCGTTCTGGCAAGGGCTGCCCGTCCTCCACGCACACCGACACGGCGCAGGGCGAAAAGACCCACGACTGTGTCTCCTCGTCTGTGTGCATGCCGCGATGGTGGTTGATGACCCACTTGACGTTGCCATCTGCATCCGTATGCATGGGAGGCTTGAGCCCATCAACGACTGGCACAAGACGGCCGTGACGCTTGACAATCTGAATCTGCACCATGCCGCTCGCGCTGTACCGCGCAGGGTCGACGACTTCGTCTTCGGTGTCGTAATTGCGCGTGGGAATGCCAACGTCGCCCATCTGCGCGAGCGTGGCCACCACGGCCGTGCCCGGATCCGCATCTGCGCGCCAGACGCTCGTCGACTCGCGCGGCGCGTAGAGCGCGCGCACGCCCTCGTCCTCCATTTTGGCGCCGCTCCTATCAAGGGTAGGCCGCGTCCCCGGAATATTCCCGGGTGGCGTAGCCCCTTGGCAAGCTAGCGCGATGAGCCTGCGCCCGTCGTCGGAGGCGCCGCTGCTCGAGGCGCCGCTGCTCGAGGCGCCGCTGCTCGAGGCGCCGCCGGTGACCACCACCGGCTGCGGCCCGTCGGCCGCCTTTGGCGGTGCCGTCATCCCGTGCGGCGTCATCTGCTCCTACGGCAGCCAGACGCTGGGCCGCACCTACATCATCACCAGCCGCGGCATGGGCGAGCTCAATGGCGCCGGCATGCTCGTCAATCGCACGGGAAACCCGCCCCGCGGTGCCCTCAAGGTGAAGACGGCGCTTTCGGCCGTGCATCCGAGCAAGTACCGCAACGTTTACAGCTACGAGGTGCTCGTGCAAGGCGAAGAGTTCGATCCGCAAGTGTGCATGAACGACATGGGCGTCGAGGATTGGACGGCTCAGATGACTGGGGGTGGCCTGGACGAGGCCTACGGCAAGGTGCAATCGGCGTGCACGGCCGAGTACGGCTCCAGCTATGCCCTATACAGCTTTAAGAAGTAGAGTGCTCGCTTTTCTAAACCTGGCCACAAAAAGCCGATTCTAATTCTAACTGTTTCTCGCTTTTTGTGAATCGTTCTCTCTTTTTCTGGCGGGCCTGCGCAGTCCACGGCAGATGGATCACAGGTCGATCTCCCAAAGTATGCATGATTTAAATAGTGCTCCT
>Ga0209603_1003010_pt1 | contig 14884 bp, 15 predicted proteins | sample COGITO_mtgs_1206_FD_184812 | JGI IMG/M metagenome (GOLD analysis project Ga0209603, IMG submission 184812) | Pelagic marine microbial communities from North Sea - COGITO_mtgs_120607 (SPAdes) (version 2) | ecosystem: Environmental > Aquatic > Marine > Epipelagic ... | reverse complement strand
TTCTTCGACGTCTCCGGCCGCGACGATTCGCTGGCCCTCATGGCAGAAGTGCAAGCACGGTACGACCAAGGACTGGACTCCTTCGACGCAATCGGTCTCCCCCGGCCCGAGACCGTGTGAGGTCTTCGAGACATCTCGTTTGGAGACAGACAGAGGCGGGGCCGGCTCGAAAGGTGGGATGGCCGCGCCGCGGAATTCGGTGTCCAAGATCTCAGGTCGCTCCGAATTGATCGTGCCTCCTACTGTTGAGGCATGACGCAAGCGCTGGAGGAAACCACTGACCTCATCAAAGAGGTTGGTCTCCGAGCGGGTGCAACAGTGGTCGGCGTGGCTGCTGTCGATGCCTTCAATGAGTACGTTCCTGAGGGGCATCGGCCAGCCGACTTTCTTCCCGGGGCCAAGAGCGTCGTTGTCTCGGGTTCGCTCGGGCCGTCCAACGCGGCCTGGCAAAGCCCCAACCGACGGCTGATGGAGATCACCGGCTACGACTTTCGGGAGAACGTGTCGGCGCTCGTGGTCGCCGAGCACATTGAAACCAACCATGGGTACCAAGCCATGCAAGCGCCGGCTCTCCCCACCTCTGGCCAACACCCGCCCATGAGCATGATGCTGGCCGCCGTGCTTGCCGGTCTTGGCACTCGCTCCATCGCTGCCAACATCATCCTCAATCCCACCTACGGGTTGCTCTACTACGCCGCCACGATCACCACCATGCCGCTGGTGCCCGATCACCAGTTGGAGGACGAGGTCTGCCCCGCCCGCTCGTGCGTGAAGATGTATGAGCAGGAAGGCAAGACGCCGTGCATGGCTGTTTGCCCGGCTGACGAGGGCGGCTGTATCGATGCCACTCTCGAAGACGGCGCCATTACCAGCAGCTATTTCAATCGCGAGCGTTGCTCGACCCGGGCGATGAACTTCGGTATCCGCGGCCACATCAAGCAGGTCGAGCTGCTGACCAACGCGGACGACATCGAGGAATCGAAGGCGGTGCTGTACTCCGACGACTTTCGGCGGAATCTGTCCGCGGTCGGCCGCTACAAGGAAAGCGTGGCTCAGTGTTTTGAGTGCATGCGGGTCTGCCCTGTTGGTCGCTATCGGAGGAATTTGAAATGAGCGAGGTCGAGCCAGACTGGGACGAGGTCAAGGCTGACATCATCTCTCGGGCGCTCTCACGCGGCGCCGCAGTGGCTCGGGTCGGTGACCCGGCCGCCCTCACTGATGCAGCACCCGGCCAGCGGCCGGTCGACCTGTTGCCGCAAGTGAAGTCCATGATCGTGTTGGGTGGCAGCGCACCACGAGCCGGCGAATGGAACAGCCCCCGCGCCGAAGTGCTCGAGACCGTTGGTACCGCGGACCGCATGAGCGCTCTGGGCAGCACGCTGGCCCGCCAAATCGAGGATGGCCTCGGCTATTACGCCCTCAACGTGCCGACCTCCACCGACGAGGGCGACAAGCCGTTTCTTGACTTCCAGGCAGCAGCGATAGTCGCCGGGGCCGGCACGCCCAGCCTGGCTGGACCGGTCCTGCATCCCGAGCACGGCTTTCTCTATCTCACGGTCATCCTCACCTCTCTCCCCCTGCCCGTCGACGGACCCCTTGAACAGCCGGCCTGCCCTGCACCTGAGTGCGTCGAGATGTACGACGAGAAGGGACGCACGCCGTGCACGAGCGTCTGCGACATCGATGACGGCGGCTGCCTCGGCGGCGAGATCCAAGAAGGTCTGGTCATCGGTCGCCGTTACGACGCCAATCGATGCCGGGAGCGGGTCTACCACTATTGGATCCCTGGCTATCAGGCCGTGATGGAGCGGGCCCTCTCCGAACCAGACGCCGAGAAGCGCAAAATGCTGCTCTACGGCAGCTATTTCACAAAAACCATGTGGTCCATCACCTACTCAAACGTCAGCCAGGGGCAGTGCTTCGAGTGTGTGAAGGTCTGCCCGGTCGGCTCTGCACAGCGGGAACTCAAATGAGCGACCAGACCAACAACGACGAGCCAGCCCGTGGCGAACTGTCAGGGTTCCACGTCGTCGACCCAGAGCTCTACCGCCGCCACCGGGCCAAGATCGTGCAGATGTCCAACTCCCACCAGGTGAACATCAACGAGTTCCTGCCTGATGGTGTTCGGCAGCGAGCCATGACCGATGCCGAGATCGCAGAGGAACTCGGGCTCGATCTTCGCGACGTGACCGAAATGCGGGTGGTGGCCGAGCATGACGAGTTCCCCATTGAGGAGTACGAAGCCTCGGCCCGCTTCAAGGACGCGGCGGCTGCCTCGTACCGGCAGGGCGGCGTGAAGAATCTCTACCGGGGCAACCCACCTCCCACGCGGCAATGACCATCTCCATTGATCGGTGGCTCGATCATTGGGCCGACCACTCGCCGAACAAGGTTGGTATCGAGTTCGAAGACCAGCGACTCACCTACTCGGACCTGACCGATGCCGTGGGGCAGATGGCATCCACCTTGGTTGGTGTCGGAGTTGGTCGCGGCGACCGGGTCGCCTTCCTGGGAGGCGACGGACCTCTACCGCTGGTTCTGCTGTTTGCCTGCGCCCGGCTGGGCGCCATCTACGTGCCGTTGAACACTCGGTTGGTTCCCGCTGAGCTTTCCTGGATCATCGAACACGCCGACCCGGCAGTTGTTCTCACCGACGTGGACCATGCCGAGGTTCTGGCCAAGTCTGTGGCCGACTCGACCCAGGTGTGCGCCGTGCTTGATGGGCCGCTCACCGCCGGGCTTGACTCTCTCGAACTCTCTACCCAGTCCATCGCCGAGACCAAAGGCAGCGGTGGGCCGGCGCTCATGTGTTACACCTCCGGCACCACGGGTCGACCAAAGGGGGCGGTCCTGACTCACGAGGCACTGCTGGCGAACGCCACCAATGTGCACGCCATGATGGACATGACGTCCCACGACCGAGTGCTCAACACCATGCCGCTCTTCCACGTCGGGGGCCTCAACGTCCACTCCTTGCCTACCCTGGCCGCTGGCGGAACCATCGTCCTTCACCCGAGGTTCGACCCTGCTCGGGTTCTGGCCGAGCTGACCGCCGGCAATGTCGACCTTGTGACACTGCTCCCGCCCATGCTGGTAGCGGTCCTCGCACTGCCGGCATTTGCCGATGCCGATCTCACCTCGTTGCGGGCAGTCAACACCGGCGCCGCCATGGTGCCCACTCCGCTCATCGAGGCCATCCACGCCAAGGGAGTCCCGGTCACTCAGATCTACGGTCTGACCGAGACGGCGACCCTTGCCACCTGCCTTCGTCGAGAGCACGCCTACGAACGCATCGGATCGTGCGGGAAAGGGGCGTTGACCTGCGAAGTGATGTTGGTGGACGACGAAGGACAGCAGGTCTCGACTGGTAGCTCAGGAGAGATCGTCGCGCGCGGTCCGAATGTCCTCCATGAATATTGGCGAGACACAGATGCCACCGAGGCTGCGTTCCTGGATGGTGGGTGGTTCCGAACCGGCGACGTCGCCACCGCCGACGAAGACGGCTTCCTCTACATGCAGGACCGTAAGAAGGACATGATCATCTCCGGAGGCGAGAACATCTATCCAGCAGAGCTGGAGGAACTCCTTGTCGGCGTTCCCGGGCTGGCCGAGGCCGTGGTGATCGGTCGGCCTGACAACACGTGGGGCGAAGTTCCGCTCGTCGTGGCGGTCCGCCAAGCGGAGTCATCGACCACGGACGAAGACGTCCTGGCTGTCTTCGTCGACCGGGTTGCCCGCTTCAAACGACCGAAGGCAGTGACCTGGGTCGGCGCACTCCCTCGAACAGCAATGGGCAAGGTGCAGAAGCACGTGCTTCGCGACGATCTGGCCTGAAGGCTCCACAGCGGCGGGGCCGGCGCTCAACGTGTGCGATCAGACTCCGAGAATCTTGGGTGGCCGTGCTGCGTAAGACGCCGATTTCTGAGGCCATCTCAGCGAGATCGGCCTCGCCCAGGCAACCGGTCGCCCGCACCCTAGAACATTTCGAAGATCTCCCGCGGAGCCCCTTCCTTCATCCTTCCCAGCATTTCCGCGCGTTCAACCGGGTTCATCGCCGGCAAGATGTCGAGCTAACCGAACCGATCGACGAACTCGGCCCACTCGGGGGCGTCGACGTCAAGCCACTCCCCGACCCAGCACCCACAGACTCAGGCACCGTGGACGGTGGCGGGGTGCTCCTGCTGCTCGGTCAGAACCAAGCCGACAAGACGTTGGAGGAATTGACTGGCGGTGGAGGAACCACCGGTGGAGGAACCACCGACACAACTCCCGTTGGCGGAACCGTCAAGTGCGACAAAGAGTCCCTAACCGCTGCTGCGAAGAATTCCGTCGACAAATTCGTGAGCTTGGAAGACTGGAATTGTGATCAAGGCTGGGCAGTTGCCTTCGTGGTGACCGAAGACTACGAAGAGACGGTCGTGTTTGAAGCAGAAGGTCAGTTCTGGATCTTGAAAGACCGCAACGACGTCTGCGGAATTGGGCCCGACGACGCAACAATTCCGTCGTCGCTGGACGACCCCGGCTGTACCACCAACTACACCTGACGACCTCGACGCCATCGAGTGACACCGTCCTGCACGGGCCCAAAGTGGGCAGCCAGGTGTCGTTGGGTCATCCAACCTGGCGGTCTTTGCCTTCCCAATATGGTTCGCGCAGGTCCTTCTTCAGGATCTTGCCGGCACCCGACTTGGGCAGCGGATCTTCGGCGCCTCGGATGACAACGGACCGCGGCAGCTTGTAGCCGGCAAGACGCTCGCGGCACGATTCGATGAGTTCGTCCGAGGTCAGCTCAGCTCCCGGTTTCAGGACAACTTCGACGTGGACCGTCTCGCCCCACTCATCGTGGGGGATTCCGAAGACCGCGGCTTCGGCGACTGACGGGTGGTGGTAGACGGCGTTCTCGACTTCGGTGGTGTACACGTTCTCGCCACCGGAAATGATCATGTCTTTGGCGCGGTCCACGATGTAGAGGTAGCCGCCATCATCGGCGTACGCCACGTCACCGGACCGATACCAACCGTCGACGAGCGCGTGCGCCGTCTCTGCTTCGCGGTTCCAATAGCCGCGCATGATGTTCGGGCCCTGGATGTAGATCTCGCCGGCCTCGCCAATCTCAGCAAGGCTTCCATCCGGGCGACGAATCTCGGTGCGAACACCCACAATCGGCACACCGGCAGAGCGCAGACGGCTCGCAGACGGCTCTTCGCCGCGAGCACCGCGTTCATGAGTTGCTTCGTCAAGCCAACTCACCAGCGGCGAGGCTTCGGTCATGCCGTACGCCTGCGCGAAGCCGCAACCAAACGCCTCGAGCGCCTGACGTTGAACTTCGCCGGGCATCGGCGAGGCGCCATACAGCACCACCCGCATGGAGGAGATATCGGCATCGGCCAGGCCGCCATGCGCGAGCACCATCGAGATCATGGTGGGCACGAGCAGCACCATCGTGCAGCGTTCGTCGGCGAGCGCAGCAATGGTCGCTGCGGGATCAAAGGCCGGAACGAACACGTGAGTCCCGCCAGCCCAAGTGAGCGCATAGGCAAGCGCACCGTCAGCGAGGTGGAACTGCGGCGCGGCATGCAGGTAGCGGTCAATGGGGGTGATGCGGGCGTGCAACCCCATGTGCAGAGCATTCGCGGTGAGGTTGCGGTGCGTGAGCATGGCGCCCTTGGGCAGACCCGTCGTGCCACCGGTGTAAAAGATCGCGACAAGATCTTCAGATTCCAGCTCGGGCAGCTCAACATGTGCGGTGTCAACCATGGACTCATAGGCAATGGTGTCGTGTGGGGCGTCGGTGCCGGGACCGACCCACACCAGGGTGTGGATCGACGCCACGCTGTCGCGGAGTTGTCGGGCAACCGGCAAAAACGTCTCGTCGACAAACAGCAGTTTGACCTGGCTGTCGTCGCAGATGAATCGAAGCTCTTCGGTCGCGAGGCGGAAGTTGAGGTCGTTCATCACCATGCCGGCAACGGGGATCGCAAACCACAACTCGAGGTGGCGAGCCGAGTTGAGCATTAGCACGCCGACGCGGTCGCCGCGGTCAAGATCGATGCTGTTGAGCCCTGAAGCCACGCCGTCGACGCGCCATGCGACTTCGGCCCAGTCGCGACGTTCGCCGGTGCCGAGGTCGATGGTGGCGTCGCCGTGCGGGTTGATGTTCGCGGCCCGGTCGAGCACCCAGGCAATGGTTGGATCGTTCGTTGGCATTGGGAATCTCCTAATTGGCCGACTTCTCATAGAGCGTCACGACAGCTGCGCCACCGAGACCGATGTTGTGCTGGAGCGCTCGGGTGGCGTTGGCAACTTGACGCTGCCCTGCTTCGCCGCGCAGTTGCCAATTCAGCTCGGCACATTGCGCAATTCCGGTCGCTCCGAGCGGATGGCCCTTCGAGATGAGGCCGCCCGATGGGTTGACGACCCAGCGGCCGCCGTAGGTGGTGGATCCATCGTCGATGAGTTCAGCGCTGCGGCCGACCTCGCACATGTTGAGCGCCTCATAGGTCAGCAGCTCGTTGGGCGAGAAGCAATCGTGCAGTTCGATGACCTGGACATCGGCGGCGTCGAAGCCGGCCATGTCGTAAGCCGACCGTGCTGCAGCTGCGGACATGTCTGCGCCAACGATGGTGCGGGCGTCGTCGGTGTCGAATGATGACGCGAAATCGGTGGCCATGGCTTGACCGGCGATGCGGACTGCTTGGTCGCCCAGATCGAACTTGGCGACGGCTTCTTCGCTCATGAGAATTGCAGCCGCAGCTCCGTCGGAGGTTGGCGAACACTGCAACCGCGTCAGTGGCCCATCGATGTGTGGCGATGCGAGAACTTCGTCGAGTGTGTATACGTCTTGGAACTGGGCGTAGGGGTTGTTGGCCGAGTGTCGGTGGTTCTTTTCGGCAACTTTGGCGAAGTGCTCCGGTGTCGATCCATACCGACGCACGTGATCCTCAGCAGCGCGCGCCCACATCTGCGGAGCAACGGGGCTTGCGGTCTCTTCGTGCAGATTGTGCAGGCTCGAGATGTGGCGGTCGAGCGGCGCCGTTCGATCTTCTGAGCTGAGGTCGAGTGACCCTCGCTGCATTTTTTCGAATCCAACCGCCATGGTGACGTCGGCAAGGCCACCGGCAATCATCTGGCGGCAGTACATCAACGCCGTCGAGCCGGTCGAGCAGTTGTTGTTCATGTTGACCACCGGAATGCCGGACAGACCCAATTCGTAAACGGCTCGCTGACCCGCTGTCGAGTCGCCATAGACGTAGCCAACGCCGACCTGCTCGATCTCTTCGTAGCCGATTCCGGCGTCTTCGAGCGCTTTGGTGCCGGCCTCGCGGACCATGTCGGGATAGTCCCAGTCCCGGCGACCGGGCTTTTCGAACTTCGTCATTCCGACGCCAACGACGTACACGTCACGTGCCATCATCTCTCCTTCATCTCGCCTTGATATGGGACGGCTGACGCCGCTGGTCTGGTTGCTCGATCACCCAACGCGCGGGTGTCGGCCAAGCTGTCGATGAGTACGTGCGTAGCCCACTCCGTCTCGAAACACCCCGGTACTGCAACGCCGTGCATACCTACGACCGTACAAAGTCCGCGATGACAGCATCACTGTCGGACGACGGGGTATCCCCAGGGCTCGGCTGGTCGACTCAAGTCTCAAGCAGCCGGGCTGGAGCCGAGTTCAGGTGTGGCGGAGCGCTGCTCTGGAGCTGCGTCCAGACAGATGGCGAGTGACCTCGGTGATGAGCAAGACCACGAAGAATCCGGCGACGCTGAGACCGGCCATTGTTGCGCCACCCGCCGTGCCGGCGTGGAAGCTGATGGTCAGCCCGGCTACGACGGCAATGGCTCCGAACAGCATGGAGGTGATCATCATCACCGGAACACGTCGCGTGAGGAGCGACGCGGTGGCTGGCGGCCCGACCAGCAAACCGAAGACCAAGAGCGTGCCGACCGCTTGAAAACTTGCCACGATGCTGACGGCCAGGAGCAACATGAGTGTGAGGTGTGTGGCTTTGGGGTGCATGCCGAGTGACTGAGCCTTCATGGCGTTGAACGTGAGTGCCATGAAAGGGCGATACAACACGACGGTTGCGATGACCACGATGGCTGCAGCGACGAACTGTCCGTTGATGTCGCCGCGTGTCACACCGAGCACATCTCCGAAGAGCAAGGAAGTGACTTCTGTGGTGAACGACCGGGCCTTGGACACGATGACGATGCCGAGCGACAACATGCCAACAAAGAGGAGTCCGATGCCGGTGTCTTCGCGAATCACTGTTCGGGCTGACACCACCGAGACCAGGCCTGCCATGAGGGCGGCGGCGGCGAGCGCCCCGATGATGGGGCTAAAGCCCCAGAGCACGGCGAGGGCGATGCCGGGGATGACTCCGTGTGCGATTGCGTCGCCGAGGAATGCCAGTCCTCGCAATACGACCCAGGTGCCGACGAGCGACGTCGCGACGACTGCGAGCAAGCTGCCGATCAGTGCCCGCTGCATGAATGCAGGTTCGAAGGCATCCACGATCAGTTGCACGACCTGACGCTATCGAACGCCACCGCCGGCCGGCAACGTTTTTCGGAGTGATTCTCGATATCGTCAGCGGCGTGCCTGCGGCAGTGACGATCAGCGATATTCACGTTGACTATGGCACCGTTCATGCCGTCGGTGACCTGTCGCTCGAGATTCCGCAAGGCGCCTCGGTTGCTATCATTGGCCCGAACGGGTCGGGCAAGTCGACTCTGCTCAAGGTGATCGCCGGCATCCTCGAGCCAAACTCGGGGTCTCTCGACACCCACGGTGCAGCGACAGCCATCGTGCTTCAATCGACCGATGTTGACCCGAGCGTGCCGATCACCGTGCGCGATTTGGTGGCGATGGCGCGCTATCCGAGCGTCGGGCTCCTCCGCCGGTTCCGTGCCGAGGACCGAGCAGCAGTGCAGTCGGCGCTCGACCGGCTCGATATCGCGGACCTGGCGGACCGCCAGATTCACCACCTCTCCGGGGGGCAACGCCAACGAGCCTTCGTTGCTCAGGGCCTCGCCCAGCAGGCTCCGATTCTCTTACTCGACGAGCCGTTGACTGGCCTCGACGTACGATCGCGATCAGTCATTGCCGACGTCCTGGATTCCGAGCAAGGCGCCGGACGCACAGTCATCACGACCACGCACAACTTCGAAGATGCAGCACAGTGCGACCTTGTGCTGCTGCTCGCCACGCGCTTCGTCGCATTCGGAGCACCCGACGACGTGTTCACTGAGGATCATCTGCGCACTGCGTTCGGTGGGCGCTTTGTGCGCGCCGGAGACACGCTCGTCATCGATGACCCGCACCACGACCATCACCACTAGTGCTGCGCCAGGCAACTGTGAACAGTTGAATCCGTGAAACGATGTCGGCGTCACGCGTGTCGCACTGAGGCAACGTCGTCTGACGCGGCTCGACCCTCAGCACGATTCTGGCCGCACAAGGTGGATCAGCGGCGATCAGTTCTCATCGGTTCCCACAACTGGCGAGCAACCGATATCGTGCATGTCGATGAGTGCGGACCTTCTCCACGACGACGTTGCGATGATGTTGCGTGCTGGCGACCACCGGTATACGAATGGCCGGCAGCGAGTCGTTGCTGCGCTGCAAGCCGCAGCGAACCCGGTCACGATCCCGCAGATCCTCGAAGTCGAGACGTCACTAGCTCAGTCGAGTGTGTACCGGAACCTCGCAATCCTCGAAGAGGTCGGCGTCGTAGCTCGAATCGTCACCCACGATGATCACGCTCGCTACGAACTCGCCGAAACGCTCACTGACGATCACCATCATCACTTGATCTGCACAACCTGCGGAGCGGTCAGTGACTTCGAATTGCCCCCGAAGGTCGAACGAACACTGGAGTCAGCGTTCGCAGCGAGCGCAGCTGCGGCCAACTTCAAGATCGATGGACATCGTCTCGACTTGGTCGGCAGCTGCGCCGGCTGCTCGTGACAGCGCACCGCGGCGCCTCACGTCACCCCAGCGCTGCAGCGATGCGCTCGGCGTTCGTCCGGACCATGTCCAGGTAGGTCGGCGCGTCGGAGTCGGCGGTGCCGAGTGACTCGGTGAACAACTCGACAATGGCAATGTCGCCAACCTCGCTGGTCAAGGTCTTGACCAGTTCGTCAGACGATGACGTGTCGGCGAAGATGGCCGGAATGCCCTCGGCCTCGATCGTTGCGGCAAGTGCGGCCAACTCGCCGGCGCTCGCTGCGTCGGTCGTGCTCAGGCCAGGAATAACAACACCGATGATCTCGAAGCCATAGCGGTCCGCAAAATAGGCAAACACCTCATGGTTGGTGACCAGGACACGCTGGTCCTCACGGATGGTGTCGACCAAAGAAATGACTTCGGCATCGACCGCGGCAAGCTGAGCGAGGTACTCATCAGCTGACGCATCGAGCGCATCGATATCGAGGCCCTCGATTTGCCCACTCAAGAAACTGACGATGCCCTGGACCGCACTCGACATCCGCACCGGATCGGTGAAGAAGTGCGGGTCTGCGCCGTCATGGTCATGGTCGTCATGGTCCTCGTCTGAGTGCTCCTCATCGTCATGGTCCTCGTCTGAGTGCTCCTCATCGTCATGGTCCTCGTCTGAGTGCTCCTCATCGTCATGGTCCTCGTCTGAGTGCTTCTCATCACCCGCACCAAATTCCAACGTCTCAACGGCCGAGATGGCCTCGTGCATGGGCACGCCTTCTTCCTCGGCGGACTCGATCACGTCGATGAGGCCTTCTTCAAAGTTTGCCCCGTTGACGATCAACGCGTCTGCGCTGAGCATCCGGTCGATTTCCTGCGCGGATGCCTGGAAGTCGTGCGGATCAGCCCCGACTGGCATGATCGTGATGACCTCAGCCTGGTCGTCGAGAAGCTCGCTGACCACATCACCCAAGATGTTCGTCGTCACGACAACGGTCACCACCTCGCCCGCTGATTGCGAATCGTCAGCTGATGACGCGCTGGTTGCCGGAGCGCCACTGGAATCTGCCTCGGTCGTGGAGGCGTCACTATCGGAGCCGCAGGCTGCAGCAATGAGCACCAGCCCCGCCATGAGCGAGAGCGAGGTACGGGCACGGAATGTTGTCATGAGGGGATGCGCTTTATGAGTGAGAACCATTATCTAATTGACGATAACGGATCGAGAATGACTCCCACAACCAGAATCGAACTTTCGTTCAGATGAATGCCAGCGGGCAGCCCCCAGTCGAGGCATCCGCGAACCGCGGCGGACACCTCAAGCCGAGGATGGTCGCGGCAAGTGCGGCACTGATCGACGCCGACGCCACAAGTCAAGTGCCGAAAGGTATGGCTCAACTGATGAGCACATCCCGACACCCCCGATCTCAAGCGTCGACGGTTAGGTTTCGTCGATGCGATTTCATCGTGTTGTGCTGGTTGCTGTTGGCTTGGTCGGAGCAGGTCTGGCGGGGTGTAGCAGCGGGAACGCCAGCAACCTGCCCGGGTTGGCTAATCCAGCCTCGGTCTACTGCGTTGAACAAGGCGGCGAGGTCGACATTGTTGAAGAGACAGATGGCGAGGTCGGCTACTGCAACTTGCCAGATGGCTCTCGCGTTGAAGAGTGGGAGCTGTACCGAAGCCGTGACAGCTCGCCATGAGGCAAGTGACCACCGAGCGAGGTCTGGACCGACTCGTCAATTTTAGTGATGCCGTGGCGGCTGTGGCAGTGACGCTGCTGGTTCTTCCGCTCGTGGTCTGATTGAGGACGGCCAAACGATCGATGTCCTCTTCGACGAGTACAGCGAACAGCTGACCAGTTTCGTTGGAGTGCTCCTTCTCATGATTTCGATCTGGGCGAGTCACCACAAGTTCGGAGAGTTGATGGTTGATTACGACTCTGTGTTGCTGTGGCTGAATGCAGCACGGCTGTTCTTCTTGAACTTGGTGCCGGTCATTGCAGGCTTCACGTTTGAGAGCGGATTAGAACACGGTCAAGCGTTGGCGTACCTCGCGTTGCTCACCTCGATATATATGACGATGATGCTGATGAAGCTGTATGTCGCCACGAATCGGGGTCAGGCACTCACGCGCGACGACGTGACCAACGGAGATCTCGAAGTATCTGGCAGCGTCGTGGTCCTGACCGGCCTCGCCTTCACAGCAGGTCTGATCCTCCTGTGGCCAGACCAAGTCGGATCGCTGATCTTTGTTGCCTTCTCGGGTGTCGCTGTCCGCCGTGTTCTTCGACGAAGACGAGTTGTTGAGTCCTCGTAAATTTCTGTTCGTCTGCCGACATTGGATCGAGCCGTCACAGTTGGCGGCATGATCACCTACAACCGAGGTCGCCCTCGGTGCTGCCTCGCCTGGTCGAGATTACAGAACGTCGCCATCGAGTTGCACCGTCCTGCACGGGCCCAAAGTGGGCAGCCAGGTGTCGTTGGGTCATCCAACCTGGCGGTCTTTGCCTTCCCAATACGGTTCGCGCAGGTCCCTCTTCAAGATCTTGCCAGCGCCCGACTTGGACAGCGGATCGTCGGCGCCTTGGACGACAACGGACCGCGGCAGCTTGTAGCCGGCAAGACGCTGAGGTCCAACCTCGCTAATCGTGAAACGCAAGTCCTTCGGTGTCGGAAGCGACTCGTCGGTGTGTCGCGTCGGCATCATGAAGCGCACTCGGAATTGGTCGCCGACCCGGTCTTGAGCGACGGGGGTGGTCGTCGCGATTTTTGTACTGTCACCGTCGGCGGTCTTGTTCCCGCTAAAGATGTAACCAGCAAGCAGGCGGAACCCGCCGTTGCCGGCCCGCTCGAGTGGTCCTGGCACGAGGGTCTCGGCCACAAGGTAGGGCTCGTAACGGCGGAGTTCGATCTCATCAATCAGTTCCTCAACGCGATAGGTCGGACTCTCGTAAGCCACGTTGCCAGTCTGGTCTCATTGCCGGCCGCGTGTTGGTCGCGCCGCTGCTGAACAGCGATCCGTTTGGCGGCGCGCCTGCGGCAAATCGCCGCAGTTCAGTCAGGATGTGTCAAGCGTCCCGAACTGCTGACTGTCCCTCTGAGAGATCGCACTGTATGCCCCATCATTTCGTCAACAGGCTCCGGTCCCACCCCCTCGTCAGAAAGGAGTCGTTCCGTCGCAACCAAATCAGGTGGGAGTCCGCCAGTGCAATCATTTATCTGGTGGGCGGCGTGCTGTTCGTTTGGGGCAGCGTCCGGTTCTTCCCATCGCTCGAGTCACGAGCCGAGAACCGCGGTGCGTGGATCTTCTTCGCCGGGTCATTGCTCTATCTCGTCGTTACCGGCCATGACACCACCGAGGTCGTGCGATATCGACGCCAACTCGACGGCCCACCGACGACTTCTGACCATTCAGAGGTGTGGGCGGCGGGCAGCTACCTGATCGGGACGTTGTTCTTCATCGCCGGGAGCATCTTCTTCTTGTCCTGGATTGGCGATTATTCCGCCGGCGCGTGGTGCTTCATTCTCGGCAGCTTGCTGTTCGCTGTCGGGGCGACCATCGACGTCTTACAGATCGTTCGGGCCCCCGACATCCAAGTGCTGCAACTCTTGAACCTGACGGCGTTGTCGTTTGTCGTCGGATCAGCACTTTTTGCCGTCGCGTCGGTTCCGTACCTGTTCACCTTCCAGAATGCTGATGACGAACGGACCGTTGACACTTTCCTCGCGGCCCAGTTCGTTGTTGGCAGCGTTTTGTTTCTGGTCGGCGGTTTCTTCAACTACCGACGCGTGTTCCTCGTCATTGACTCTGCAACCAGCCGGGACTAGCAACGGGTGAGTCCCGGCACATATGCCGGATAACCGGCAGCAATGCAGGTTCAGTCGGCGACTTCGAGAATGCGCACCGGGAGCTCGCGGGGGCCACGGATCTGACCGACGCTCCAGCGGGTGTCGCCGGCGAGCTCAAAGCGCGGGAAGCGCTTGATGAACTCCTCGATGGCAACCTTGAGCTCCAGGCGGGCCAGGTTCGAACCCAGGCATCGGTGGATGCCGAGACCAAAGGCTGCGTGGCGATTCTCCTCGCGATCGACAATGAACGTGTCGGGATCCTCGAACTTCCTCGGATCGCGGTTGGCAGCCGGGAACGGCAGGAGCACCCAATCGTCCTTCTTCATCGGGCAGCCGTGGAAGTCGTTGTCCTTCGCTACCAACCGGGCCATCGTCACTGGTGCGTACGCGCGGAGGAACTCCTCCAAGGCGAACGTCATCACTTCGGGATCGTCGAGCAGCCGCTGGTGATCCTCGGGATGCTGCGCAAGGTGCCACAGTGACGAACCAATTGCCGACCATGTCGTGTCGATGCCGGCAACGAGCAGCAAGATGACCATGCCACCAACGACGTCGTCGTCCAGCTTGTTGCCATCGAGCTCGACGTTCATCAAGTAGCTCGTGAGATCCTCACGGGGATTCGCGCGATGATCGTCGATCTGCTCCTGGATGTAGAGACCGAGATCATCACCACCCTCTCGGGTTCCTGGTTCCTCGTTGATGCGTTCCAAGACGTCGTGGACGAACTCGCGGAACAACTCCTCGTCCTTTTCCGGGAAGCCGAGCATCCGTCCAATCACGTTTACTGGAATGTTCTGGGCGTATTGCACAGCGGCGTCGACGATGCTCTCGCCGGGTGTGATCTCGCCCATCTCGTCAAGCAGCTTTTGGCATAACCGCTGGATCTCTGGCTCCCACGGCTCAATCTTCTTCGGCGCGAAGGCCGGCAGAAGGAGTCGGCGGGCCATGTTATGGAACGGCGGATCGCTGGTGATCGGCGGCGCTCCACCGATCGGGGCCGGAAGCGCCATATCGCCAGGCCGCGCAACGCTGACCACGACGGAGCGGCTCGTGAAGTTCTCGGTGTCGTAGGCGACCTCAGTGACGGTGTCGTCGGTGA
>Ga0209603_1003009_pt1 | contig 14887 bp, 16 predicted proteins | sample COGITO_mtgs_1206_FD_184812 | JGI IMG/M metagenome (GOLD analysis project Ga0209603, IMG submission 184812) | Pelagic marine microbial communities from North Sea - COGITO_mtgs_120607 (SPAdes) (version 2) | ecosystem: Environmental > Aquatic > Marine > Epipelagic ... | reverse complement strand
CACAAGCTACTATGGAGTGGGTAAGATTACACCACGAATCAGTAACTGGTCGTGATGGTTATTCAGACTTCTACAAAAAAGACATCACATTCAATAGTTTGGGTCCTGTTGGTGATAAAGTAGAAGAGTGGACACTAAAAGGTGCATTTATACAATCTGCTAATTTCTCTGATATGGATTATAGTGGTGAAGATTTGGCAACTGTTGAAATGACATTAACTTACGATTACGCTATCCTACAATACTAAGATAGACTAACGAATAATTACTAAACCCTCACCAATGGTGGGGGTTTATCTTTAAAACAATATACTTATATAAAGTTAACTAAAAAGGAGAACACACATGGCTATTATAGCAATAAAACAAATTGCAGACAATGTTGTTGTTTATGTAAACGGCGGCACAATCGTAGACTCATCCACTGTAAATCACTTCACATTTCAGGAAGCGGATGCTGGTTGGGGGTTGGATGCAAATGGTTGGGATAAATCTAAATTTACGCATGACACACTTGCAGACGACTACTCATTTCCAGCTGGATTTGCTTGTTATCAGTACACACTCGAAAATGATGTAATGGCTGTAGTCCCTTCTGATGACTAATACATAATTCTTAAAAATTTACGAAACCCTTACCGATTGGTAGGGGTTTTTGTATTATAAATGCCTGAGTTACATACTTATATAAGGTTAACCAATAGAATCACAAGGAAAAGTTATGAAAGATTTACAAGATGACTATCAAATGTCTAATGCAGAGGCAGTTGAACAGTTGAAAAAAGCACATGAGGTGAAACAAGTAAGTGATTACAAGTTTCCAACCGAAGTTATCGATTTACCATCACGTGGTTTAATTTATCCACAAGATAACCCCCTATCGAGTGGTAAAATCGAAATGAAGTATATGACTGCAAAAGAAGAAGATATACTTACAACACAATCTTATATCAAAGATGGGTCAGTACTTGACCGATTATTCCAAGCACTAATTATATCAAACGGTGAAGGTCAACCTATCAAATACGTTGATTTAGTCACTGGTGATAAGAATGCAATTATGATTGCTGCACGTGTTTTGGGATATGGTAAAGATTACGAAGTGGAAGTCGAAGACCCATATAGTAATAACAAACAAAAAGAAACCATCGACCTTACTCAGTTCGAAAACAACGAGTATGATGGGTCTAATCAAATAGAACCCAATATAAACGAGTTCGAGTTTACTCTACCACGTTCAGAACGTAAAATTACCTTTATGGCAATGACTGAAAGTAAAGAACGTAAGGTAAAACACCAAGTTGAAGAATTAAAGAAAGCAAATCGTAAGTTGAAAGATGCTACATCAAGAGAGTTGACTACACGATTGAAAAATATGATTCTATCAGTTGATGGTGACTCAGAACAAAAAACAATTAATCATTTCGTTGATAACGAACTATTTGCAGTAGACTCAAAGGCCCTCCGAGCATATATCAATGAAGTAATTCCTGACATCGATTTGACTTGGGAATTTGTATCGGAGGAAACCGGGGAAGGGAGAGTGATGCAACTGCCGATGGACACGAGCTTTTTTTGGCCTGAGTCTTAACTATCGACAGTATCTACACGCACACATTTTCGACTTGATTTACCATGGTAATGGTGGTTTCACTTGGTCTGATGTTTACAATATGCCGGTTTGGGCAAGAAAGTTTTATATCAATAAGATTATCGAATTCAAACAAGAGGAGAAGAAAGCAAACGACAAAGAAGCTGCTAAAATCAAGGCAAAAACAAGAAAGTAAGGAAAGCCCAACTTAAAGTTGGGTTTTTCTATATTTATAACCATAGGAGATTATATGACACGTAAACAACTTAAAGAAATACGCAACGATGAAAACCTCAGAGAAGGTTTGGTCGATGTTATTCTTAAAAAGATTGCCGATAAAAAAATAAAAGCAAATAAATCTGATATGTTTGATATTTTAAAAGGTATCTACGGTTCAGAAGACAAAATTCCAGATTGGCGTAAAAAGAGACTGGGACTTTAATGGGAGATTCCAATGGCCGATGATGGATTGAAATATAATCAAGAATTACGGGACGCAAATTCATACGCTCGAAATTTATCTGAGGAATTTCTTACATTAGATAATGTATCCGAACGAGTTCGTGGTAAAATGTCTGAGATGGCAACTGCTATGAAGGGCCAGGCCGACCTCGGTGACCAACTTAATACCCTAATTCAACAACGTAATAAATTTATTGAAGAAGAGGCAGCACTTGGACATTCTGTATCAAGTAATGCTATAAAGAAACTTGATACTGAAATAAAACTTCTTGAAAAGGCAAAGATGAATAAAGACCTTCAAGACGGGTTGAAAGATTCACTAAAGGATTCAGTAGGTTTAAATAACGAGTTTGTAAAAACCCTTATGAAGGGTGGTATCGCTGCCCTTGGATTATTAGTCCTCGCCAAAGTAGTTCAGTTTTTTACCGATGCAGTTAAGCGTGGTATTGAAATGAATAAGACAATGGGTCTTAACGCAAAGAGTGCAGCAGTATTTGAAGGTAACTTACAAGCAGCCCGACTATCAGTAGATGGTATGAAGCATGGTATGGATGCCCTCCGTAAGTCTGCAGAAGAAATAGTAAAGCAAACTGGTAATATAAACTTTTCTCCAGATTTAATTACCAATGCTACTGAGATAGCACAATTATTGGGTGATGATAGTTTAGGTGTTTCTTTAACACGTACCATAGAAAACGCAGGTGTTGATTCGGGTAAATTAGCAGACAATGTAAAGGATATGGCCAATACAATGGGGGTAGATGCTACCTCTGCAATGGAAATGTTAGCATCCAATCAAGGTCTTCTTAATGGTATGACTGAAGAGCAGATGATGAATCGTGCTAAAGAGGGTCTTCTTATTAAGAAAATGGGACTTGATGTTAAGAAAATGAATGACCTTGCATCAGAAGCATTGGATATAGAATCATCACTCAGAAACGAAATGAAGTTGAGGATGTTAACTGGTCAAGATATTAGTTTCCAAGCATTCAATCAGGCAAAGATGGAGGGTGACTCACTTGCTATGGCAGAAGAAGCTCGAAAGATGATTGAAAAACTCGGTCCTGCTTACGAAAACAATGCCCAAATGCAAAGAATGGTTGCTGATGCAACTGGATTTACTAAAGATGAAATCCAAAATGTATTAAACGCGGGTAAAGAACAAAAGAAACTCGATGAGGAACTATTAGAACTCAGAAAAGAAATGCCAGAAGCAACACTCCAAGATTTGGAAAACAAGAAAAAAGATGAGGCAGCAACTGATGGTCTTATTAAGAAGGTACTTTTTATGACTGGTGTCGTTGCCGCCTTGGCAATCGCATATAAAGCGTTAAAAGCATCTGGTCTTGGTGGTAAACTAATGGGCAAGATGAAAGGTAACCCCATGGCAAAATTCATCAAAGGATTTGGTAATAAGAAAGTTCTTATGGGCGCTGCTGCAATGGTATTGGTAGCCGGGTCATTGTTCGTATTTGGAAAAGCAGTCCAACAATTTATGGAAGTATCTTGGGAAGCTGTGGGTATGGCAGTTGTATCTATGTTAGCTCTTGTTGGAGCACTTGCTCTTGTTGGTGCAATAATGATGAGTGGTGTAGGTGCCGTTGCAATCCTTGCTGGAGCAGCTGCAATGTTGATAATCGCAGCTGCATTGTATGTATTAGGTAAAGCTATTCAAGAAATCGCAGTCGGATTTGGTATGATGGGTGAGTTAACAACACAACTTACTGCACTTGTAATGATAGCACCGGGCTTAATCGCTCTCGCAGGTGTATTTGCTATATTAGGTGCGTCTATGATTCCATTAGCAATGGGACTAGCATTGATTACACCATTTATAGGTACGTTAGCAGTATTAGGTTTAATGCTACCACTAATCACAGGAGCTCTTGGAATAGGCGGTGATTCAGATTCAAGTGGTGGTGGTACTGCTGGTGGTGGAGACTCATTATTAGAAGAAATTAAGGGGCTTCGTAATGACATCCAATCTCAACCAATTCAGATTGTTATTGATGATAAAGTGGTTTCTACGATGAATAAGAAAAATGTAAGAATGCAGTCTTATAGAGACCAATTGAAGTAAGGATAGGTAATGGCATTAAAAGACTTAAAATCTGACTTATCAAAGTTTAGAAGACCAATAGAGAAACCACTTTCTGAGAAGAAGAGAGTGGACATTCCTAAGTCTACTAATCAGACTCCGCTGTCCCAACTTGTGGACAAGTCTCCATCTGCTCCTAAATCAAATACAACGGCACCTAAACAAGGTGTGACTCCAAGCAAGTTTGATAACTCATCAAAGCACTTAGGAGAGGTCACACCATCTAAGTTTGATAACTCATCAAATTATTTGGGAGAAGCGACTCCATCTAAAATGTCGTTGGAAGAACGATTCTTAGGACAAACCGAAACACAAGAAGTAAATCAAGGCGATAAATTTAAAGGTGAAACCGAAACAACAAATATTACTCAAGGAGATAGATTTAAGGGTCAAACGACTCCCCAAGACTACTCCAGTGAGGAAAAGTTTAAAGGTGAAACCACAACAACGGAATTCAGATTTACTCAACAATTCTTAGGTGAGACTACTCCAACTGAATTTAGCTTAACTGAACGATTCTTAGGTGAAACTACTCCTAATGTATTTGGATTCTCAGAAAAATTCTTGGGTGAAACAACTCCTACCGACTTTAACTCGGAAGAACAATTCTTGGGTGAGACTACGCCAGTTGATTTTAATTTAAGTGAAAAATTCTTAGGTGAAACCACTCCTAATGGATTTACGTTTAACCCAAATTTTGACAATCAAGCTAAAGACCCTAAATTTGTGGACTTTATTACTAACGATGATGCACGTGGGTTCTCACCATTTCAACAACCAAAGAACAATTCCACATTTGCTGGTGTAGACCCTTCACAAACTCAGTTTGAAGGTGTAACTCCAATTAGTGGTCAGTTCATCACTAACCAATATGATGTTAGTCTACAAAGTGACAATGGGTTGGGTAAGAGTTATACTAATGAAGTATTAAAAAGTACATATAATAAGTTTAACTTAAAGAAAGATTCACATAACACATCTATATTCAAACAACCATTTATATTAAGTGGTATCCAACGAGAAAATGGTGAGCCCGAAACATTAGGTGTAGGTTCATTCTCATTTATCAGAGGTGGTGCAGTAACCGCAGCTGCTAAAGCAGTTATTGATGTAGTAAGAATGGGCCAGTTCTTACTAACCCCACGTGGTATCACGTGGCAGTTGAAACAAGTCGGACTGCAGAGAAGCCAAAAGTATGGTACAAAGTATAGACCTGATAATTTACTACTAAATCTTGGCGGACAACACCTTGGTATACGAGTACCACGTACCAATGGCACTGATGATGAAACTTTTAAGTATATAAATCGTAACGACTCAGATTTTCTACGCACACTTGCATTGGACAGTGATTTGGAATCATTTAGTACTGTAAGAAGTAATCTAAATGGTGGGTTTGATTCATTTTATGGTATTGGTCCAACTCAAGAAACTCGTGTAGTTAATACTTTTGAAAATATAGAATCTGAAGGTAAGACTGCTGGGTTTGGTAATGATATAAAAGATTATGAAGCAATATCATATGGTACGATTCAGAAGATACAAGATAAGGACGCGAGTAATTACGAAGGTGACTTTAGAAATCTTAAAACATCTAAATTTAATATAGATTCTAAAACAACTGCAGGTGAAAACTACGAAACTAATAACTTAGAAAAAACATATGGTACACCGGCTACATTCAAAACAAACGCAGAACGTATAGGCCCTAATAATAAATCATTACGAACTGATAGTGTATATGACTCGGTATTCAATGCTGAACTACAAAAAGACTTAGTTCACCTATTCTTCGCATATGATACAACTGCGGGAACTCAAGATGATTCAAAAATCATTCAGTTCCGTTCTACAATTAGTGGTGTAACTGAAACATTCTCTCCATCGTGGAATGGTATTAAATATCCAGGCCGTGCTGATAAGGCATATATGTATTCGGAATTTGAAAGAACGTTATCTTTTAATTTCAAGGTATACGCCACATCGCGAGATGAAATGAAGACTATGTGGAAGAAGCTATCGGAGCTATCAAAGTTAACAATGCCAACTTATGGTTCTGCATATTCAGGTCACATTTGTTATTTTAGATTAGGTCAGCTTTGGGGTAATGCTAAACAAGGCGTTCCATCTTTAATTACATCATTGTCTTATACAATTCCAGATGATTTATCTTGGGATATAAACCATGATGGTAACTTAGCAGAATTACCAATTGGGGCGGATGTTAATATTGGTTTAACTCTTCTTCCAGACACTATTTATAAGAGTAATAAGAATCATTATAGTTTCTATGATACAAAGGCATTTCAGTAATGAATAGATATGATAATATAGAGGTTCAAAAAGACAAGAAGGGTCGTAGATTCAGAAAGACTACAATACTTCCTATTATAGAACCAAATGTCGATGATATCTACATCATAGGTCAAGTTGGTGATAGGTTAGATAATCTTGCATTTAAATACTACCAAGATTCATCACTTTGGTGGATTATAGCAAGAGCAAATAATATTGGCAATGGTAGTCTAACTGTTCCAATTGGTATCCAACTAAGAATACCACAAAATCAATTTGAAATCATAGATGAGTATAAAGAATTAAATGGTATCGAGTAAGTTATGTCGGATATATTCAATCAAGGTCCTATGTCGTTACCACCAAATCCATTTGGTAGTAGACAACGTGCATACAAACGAAGAGCATATGGTAGTGTAACCGTAGCAGGTAATGACCAATTCACGTGTTCAGGTGGTGGATTCTCTCTAACCTTTGGTGGTGATAGTGAAACTAAGTTTTCCCAAGGTGGGGCATTACAACCACGTAGTGGTGGTAGATATGTACCCAACCCATACCTAACATCGATAACCACGAAAAATCAAGGTGGTGGTGACATAACCGATACTGCACTTTGGGAAATTGAATTTCAATACACTTGTTATGGTACTGACCAATTAAATAAGTGTTCAAATGCATTTATGATTCCTGGTATGTTGATTGATGTGGTTATAGGGTACGACCCTGGTGACAAGTTAACGATACCAAAAGCAAGATTATACGACTTTAGTTTTTCATACAATTCAGATGATGGTAGTTATTCTTGTACTGCAAAGTGTTTGGGTTCTAATTCAAAATCAGCAGTAGCAGGTGCTCTAAAAGTAAAACCAAGTGAAAATGGGTCTGAAATAATCGATGCTGGTGATAAGAGCATTATAGGTTATTCGATAATTAAACAACTTCAAAACAATTGTGATAATGAGTTGGATTTACGCCGTGATGCAGATGGTAACTTGAAACGTAAAAATGTACCTTCAAGAGATGGGTCTGCTAAATCAGTCGGGTCGTATGGTCTTATTAAAGCACAAAAAGACGCATCTATGTTGGATATGGTATTCACGGGTGGTAGCGCTGATAATATAGTAATACCAGTAGTTCAACTCAAGGAAGTGGTATCATTCTTAGACAATCTCGTAGGTAATGTCTATGTATTTGATGCAACATACTCATCAAAATTATCAAAATTACAATCAGCAGACCCAATGGCATTTTGTCTACCAGGTAAAGCCGGTAGATATGGTAAAGGTAATGACTTTGCATTATTAGGTGGTTCATTTGGTCAAGTGGGTGATATATGGATGTCAATTCCCAAGTTGTTGCAAATTGAAGATTCGGTAATGCAGTCTAAAAAAGAAGACAACAAAGAATATACCACTAACGAGTTATTAAACAAGGTATTTGCCGAACTAAGTTCTTGTACTGGTGGTGCAGTTGATTTATTTATCGCAGAACGTGAAAACAAGTTTAATATAGTCAATCGTAAGAGTGATATAAAGAAGGGGACTAAGGGAACTGTAATTAAATTGCTAGACCCTAATTCACCAGTAAAGTCTTTAAGTATGTCTTCAAACTTAGACTCTGATATGGCCGCCATTGCATTTAGTGGTGCGAGTGGTAAATATCCAACACATATAATTGACAGTATCTTCGCAGGGTGTGAGGCAAAAGTGGATGATACTACAAAACCACTACCATCGCCCGAAGAAAAGTTAGCTCAAAAGATTAAAGAAATTGGTGAAAATTACTCTGCAGAAATTGCTCAAGATTGTAAGGGTATTCTAAAAGAGTATGTTAATCAAAATCTAAAAGGTATCTCTATGAGGTATGGTATTGACCTAAGTGTTACCTTTGATGGGTGGAATGGTCCTAACTTTATGGAGAAGTTTACTGTAAGTCCTTTACCAAACGCAGTAAGTGGTGGTAGTGTCTATTATGCTGTTGGTGAGATTGAACATAAATGTGATGGTGAAACTTGGGACACTACGGTTGTCGGATATATGATGGTTAACGGATAATGAGTAGAAAAAAGATATATTACCCCGAAGGTCAAATCCAAAAAGGACTCTACACTCAAGGTAACGAGTGGATGTTGGAAGATGGTACTGAGTATATTGGTGATTACCACAAATATATTACGGGTGAAGTATATACTAAATCTACATTTGTAAAAAATGTGTCTAAACAACTCATACCATACATAAATTTATCAAAGTCTGATAATAAAGTTAAGTTTGAATATGATAATTTACGAAATAGTGAAGTCGAGTCATTTCTATTTGCTAAATACGAAAAAACCGAACCTACTCAAAAAGATTACGATAAAGGGTACTATTACCGGTATTTTGTAAAAAGGCACTTTGACCAAATCATAACTGAAGTTGATAGAGATACTTTTAATTCAGTTCAAGCTGAACATTATAGTAAGTTAGAACTTGCTTGGAAATTAAGAGGTAATGTAATCGATGTTAACCTACTACAAGTCAGAGGTGCAGAAAAAGACATCAAAGGTATCTCAAACTACATTACGAACTATTCTGAGTTCGTTAAAGTTTAACAATTTCTTAACATTAAACATTTGGTAAAACCACCATTTCTCCTTATATTTACTATGTAATAATGAGAGATAATATGAAGGTATTAGAAACTAAGTACGGAATCGAAATCACGAAACCTTGGAACAATGAAATGTATGACCACAATGACAAGGTTGCTGACTTGATGAAAGCCGAGTTGAGACTGGCTCTGAATAAAGCTATAAAGACCGAAAATGAAGAACTCCTAAGAGAGGTTGCTTCGGTGATTTGTCCAAGTGGGTATGGTATTGGATTTGAAATAGAGGACATCTACAATGAGTCTCTTAGAGAGTTAGAGATGGTTCAGAACTATTGGTTAAACGAAGAGTATCCTTACGGAGTAACAAAAGGTATAGTTCCTTCAGTTGAACTTGAATTCATAGGTTACTAAACTTTAACAATTTATTAACATTAAAGGTTTGGTGGTTTCCTAAATAATCACTATATTAGTACTGTTGATGTGGGGATGTTACCACGATAATAAAAATTAAAAAATATGACTTACCAAGAATTAAATCAGTTGAGTATCGAAGAACTACGAGTGTTAAACAACAAAGTAGTTGAAGTGATTAAGATTAAGAAAAGTGAAAATGCACTTAACGTCAAAGAAGAACTTTACATTGGTGCTAATGTGAGTGTTAATCACCCTAAGTTGAAAGGTAAACAACTTCGAGTTGAGAAAATCAACCGAACTAAGGCCGTTCTAAAAGTGTTGAATGGGTATGGGACTTACACAGTTCCTATGAATATGATTGAAGTAAACAAATAAGATATGATAGTTCAGAAACCACAAAGTCAAGGTATCACAATTGACCTCACAGGTCCTCAAGGTAACGCATTTTTCCTTCTTGGGACTGCTAAGAAGTTGGCTCGTCAACTCGATTTCAATGAAAGTTTCATTTTGAATGAAATGAAGAATGGTGACTATGAAAACTTAGTCAAAGTATTTGACCACTACTTCGGTAGTGTAGTAACCCTTTATCGTTAGGATATGACACACGTAGAAAAAACTCAATGGCTTCAAATGGCTAACCAACTCCAACATAAAGGATTGAACTCTGAAGAGTGGGAGACCATGGTGGAACTTCGTAAAAAGATGTTGATTAGTAAGGGTAAGAATCCAGAACATTGGAACTTAGGTTCAACAAGATGTTCAAAAAAGTTTGGATACTAACGAATAATTTCGTATATTACCCTTTGTGAAGATAGTAGATACAAACGAAAGATTACATAAACGCATCTCTGCCCTGTCAAGTAAGGTGTTGGTGTTTCCCATTCTAACAAGTTTGGTGAAGCACCCTCATCTTTCGAGGGTATCTGCTATTATCATATCAGATGGTGATACTGACCTTTTCATAAACTACAACAACATAGATGCAAGTTATGTAACTGATGAAATAGACTTCGGTATATTCAATGAGGTATGTGTGGTTGGTTTAAAAGAGTTCTTACACCACTACGACTACCTACCTACAATGTCCGACCTTGAAATGGAGTTATTCCATCAGGCGAAGGATTTCGATGTAGAAGAACGTCCTATATATACAATCTTTAGAAGACGTAAAGCACCCAAAGCAAATGACCTCATCCCAATTTGGAAACATTACGAACAATTCCAAGATTGGAAACAATTGTGGTCTCAAAATACCACCTCAAGTAAGTTCAGTCAATTGTATCCAAAATGTCTTAATTGGATAGAGCAAAGTGGGTTGTATACACAAGATGGGATGGAGTATACTCAATACAATATGTTCACTACCACATCTCGACCATCAAACACCTTTGGTGGTATTAACTATGCAGCACTACCAAAAGATGGTGACGTTCGTAAGAGGTTCATATCACGATTTGAGGGTGGTAAGTTGTATCAGTTAGATTTCGATGGATACCACATTCGTTTGATTGCTAAATTGATAGGTGTAGACATACCATTAGACATCAAAGCACATAAGTGGTTAGCCGACCAATATGGAGCAGACCTCAAAGATGCAAAAGCAATCACATTTAGACAATTGTATGGGGGTGTCCAAGATGACTACAAACACATTCCGTTCTTTAGTAAGACTTCTGAGTATATAGAGTCACTTTGGAATGAGTTTTTACGTAATCGACTCACATTTACCCCAATTATGAGCCGGAAAATAGAAATAATCGACTCACTCAATAAAAACAAGTTATTTAACTACATTTTACAAGCCGTTGAGACTGAACGAAACATACTTATACTTGACAAATTGTCTAATATGAGACAAGATAGAAAGTCTTTACCAATTTTATATACGTATGACTCGATTTTGTTCGATGTTGACCCAAGTGATGGTGATGAATATATTTTGGAAATAAAGAAGGTTATGGAGTCCGATGGGTTTCCAACTGATGTAGAAATAGGAGATAATTACAAAGATATGGTTAAGACCAATCTTTAGATATTTATGTTTATGAAGAAACTTATCAATTACATAGCAAAAAGGGTGTGGAACGAAGTAGGTGTAACTCTAAACGAGGGTATCGCCAACGAAGAGTCATTGAAAGCTACTTACAAGGTAGTTTCAGAAATCATAGGTGACGAGTTTGCCGAAGAGTTAATCAAGAATTTATTGGAAGCCGAAGAAGAAGACAAAAAAGTCGATTCCAAGAAAGATGATAGTTCAGAGGAGCCAGTTGAGGATGAACCAGACTTCGATTCAGATGACCAAAAGAGTATGATGACTCAAGCTGAGAGAGATGCTCTTAGTGAGTCATCAAAAGAAGGGGTATTAATAAGTTTGGGTCAGATTCTAAGTGAGGCTTCAATATATGATAACAAATATGCAGTTGGTGATAAATTTCTACCACTTAAAAATACCGCAAATTTGTTCAAAATGGGATTACCCCCATCTACGAGAATACCAAAGGGTCCATTTACAAAAATATCACCAACTGATGATGGTATAGAGGTAAAAATTAATAATGGTAAAACCGTGTATGTATCCGCAGAGGACACTGGTAAAAATTACATTATTACAGCAAGTGAGAAAAACATACAATCATTATTTGGTAAAATGAAAAAAGGTGCATCTGCTACCGATATAAATTTTGATACAGACACAATGGAAACTGCCCAATGTATGGGAACGTATGTAAATGGGTTCAGTATACTTAAACAATTAAATGCAGCTACCGAGGAAACTTTACCAAAAGTTACTAATGATGTAAAACAAAAATTTATAAAAGCATTAGGAATGAGTGGTGATTATGGAAAACCAAATGAAATTTTATCTAAGTTAGATACAATGCCATTAGGCGATTACTTCTTAATAGCACAACTAATGGCAGGTATGACCAAGTTTACGGATGATTTGAATTTCAAGGGTGCATACATAACTCATAAAAATATAAAAGCATACTATAAAGCTACTGAACGTTCTGAATTAGTAGATGGTGTAAAAGATAATACGGCTGATTGTGTTATATCTAATGTCCCATCATCTGAACTTGTATCTAAGTTGGGTGAGGGTTTGCCCGTTGAATACGATAATACAGGTGTTTGTACAATAATTGGAACGAACATTAAGTTTGTACAAGTATCACTTAAAAAAGCAGAAGGTGGAGCTCAATTAGGTAAAATATATGGATTCTTAAAAGATAAATACAATCTATTAGATGCATCTGATGTTAAAAAGTTAGCATTAGAATCAGTACAACTGGATGAAGGTATTCGTGATTTTTTAAACAAGGGTGCCAATTTTATAAAAAGTGTAGGTTCTAAATTTTTAGAAAAAATATCACAATTAGGAAAGTTCTTATCTGGATTCTTAAAAAAGATGGAAAAGGGATTTAGAAAATCCCCTAAATCTGCAATTAATAAGTTAGAAAAGGAATTATTCAAAGCAGGATTACATGAGGGTGTATTGAATGAAGCTAAAAAGCCAAAAATATGGGATTCGTTTCAAGAAATCGGTAGTAATCAAAAAGTATTAGATAAATTAATAAGTAATGTTGATAATGAGATGCAATCCTTAGTAAAGGCATCCATGTCAAATGAGGCATTCTTTTTCAAAGGATATCAAAAACTAAAACTAAAAGCTCCTGTAAATAAAGATACCGTTGCTAAATTATTAACAAACTTCCAATCTGCTATTGTACTAAAAAGTATATTAGGTGATTTAAGTGGTGATGCTAAGGCTTTATATTCTCAAATGATTGAGTTAGAAAAAGAAATGATATATGGTAAAACAACATTACCTTTATATAAAGTATTTGGTGTAGATAAAGATGGTAAGGGAACTACATATAAACAATTTCCTGGTTCTGAAAAGTTTATACAAGACAAACTATCAAAAGATTTATCAGATACAGTTGTATTTTATTTAAGAGCAAATGCACAAGACAATATGTATTTTACATTAAGTGGATATGGGTTAACTGGTATCAATGAAACTACTGGTGATTTAAAATACTCTCAATTTAGAATGGGAACTAATTCAACAGGTAGGTATAGTTACAATTTTGAAGGTACAAAAGAATTACCATTAGGTAAAGTTAAATCGGCACTAAAGATATAATCGGAGACAATGAGTGAGAACACAATTGTTATGTACTTTTACCAATGAAGGTGAATTTGAAAATATAGTAGATACAATATTAAATACCTTTGATTTATTCAGTCGTAAGGTGTTTGTATTGAAATTAGACCCATCACAAGAATTGGTGGTAAGTTACAATATAATACCTAACTCAGTAAAATTCTTACCATCTACCATTATGGTACATCGTAAGAAAGAGTCAAATACAATGTATACTATTAACGCTTTGAATAGATTGATTACTTCTGAAAATCATGGTGTCTTAGATAAGTCATACCAACTCGATTGGCAGAGATATAGAAATTCAGTAATCTTAACCGATGGTGATGATTACAAGATAATGAAAACAAGTTTGTTTAGAATTATAGATGTAAAATGAGTGTAACAATTTCAAATAGTACATTAACGAGTATTAAAATTAATCCACCGTTGATTCTTGACCAATTGGCATTAATGTATGATGTAGGTAATCGTAACTCCTATACGAGTGGTACGACTCTGACCAATATGGCACCTGCACAATTCAGTAATGGTGTAAATGGGACATTGGATAACTCATCAATGGTGACTACACCAACAAATGCACACCCATACATTCAGTTAGAAACTGATGATAATGCCAATCTAAGAAGAATTGCTTTAGATAGTACAATATCACTCAGTACTGACGATACAAATAGAACTATGTCTATTTGGTTTTGGTCAAATTACAACTCGACTGGTCAGTACTCTAACTCACACGCACTCTTAGGTGGTAAGTACACAAACTATTTGGCAGTAAGGAATTCGAGTGCTACAACATATACTACTGAAGCAGAAACCAATGGTGGGACTATTGGTAATCACGATTATTTTGCAAATGGAGAATCGCTTAGTTTCGGCGCTTGGAACGATTGGACAGTAGTTTGGAATGGTGGTGATGCACAAAATTATATAAATGGTGTATCAGTAGGTAGTACATACGAAATGAACGCCGATTCGACATTCTCATTTAGTAGAATTGGGTCAACCTCAACTGGTAACACTTCTAATAATAGAGGTGGTACTTGGAGATTGGGTGGATTCCTTTTATACAATAAAGCATTATCTGCAAATGACGTAACTCAAAATAATAAAGTTTTTAGACAAAAATTCAGTAGAGGTTAGTGTTATTACTTACAGCTCGATATTTATATACACGTAGTTTGACTACAAAATAAAAAATAAAAAAATATTTAAGAATACATTTGGTTTTGTCACCCAAATGTTGTATATTAGTGACATA
>Ga0209603_1003001_pt1 | contig 14918 bp, 14 predicted proteins | sample COGITO_mtgs_1206_FD_184812 | JGI IMG/M metagenome (GOLD analysis project Ga0209603, IMG submission 184812) | Pelagic marine microbial communities from North Sea - COGITO_mtgs_120607 (SPAdes) (version 2) | ecosystem: Environmental > Aquatic > Marine > Epipelagic ... | reverse complement strand
CTTCTGTTTGCTCTTTCGAAAAGAGCCCTTTTTCAATTTTCAAATAACGAATATCCAATTGGTATGGACTTACCCTATATAGAACCCTATAAAATAAAAACAGTAGAATCGATTCAATTATCGACTCTCGAACAACGAAAAAAATGGATCGAAGAAGCATCCTATAACCTCTTCAAGTTAAACAGTGATCAAGTCATTATTGACTTGATAACCGACTCGGGTACAGGTTCAATGTCAGACAAGCAGTGGGCCGAAGTAATGCTTGGTGATGAAAGTTACGCTGGATCACGCTCGTTCTTAAAATTAGAAAAAACGGTTAAAGACCTTACCGGTTTTACTCACTTTATTCCAACTCATCAAGGAAGAGCCGCAGAAAATGTTTTGTTTTCAGCTTTAGTAAAAGAAGGTGATTTTATTCCTGGGAATGCTCATTTTGACACTACTAAAGGACACATCGAATACCGAAAAGCATCAGCAGTAGACTGCACCATTGACGAAGCATTTGACATTGCAATCGATCATCCCTTTAAAGGAAATATTGATTTGCAAAAGCTCGAAGCTATTCTACAAAAACATCCTAAAGGAAAAATCCCTTTTGTGTTGATGACCATCACGTGCAACTCGGCCGGTGGACAACCCGTTTCTATTCAAAATATGCGAGCGGTTCGTGCCTTATGCAATCAATACGAAATTGGTTTTTACATTGATGCTGCGCGTTTTGCAGAAAATGCCTATTTCATTAAAACACGAGAAGAAGAATTTGCTGAATACAGCATCATAGGGATTATAAAAGAAATATTCTCTTTGGCAGACGGAATGACCATGAGCGCAAAAAAAGATGGGCTTGTCAATATGGGAGGATTCATTGCGCTAAACGACCCAAAGGTTTATGAAAGCTGTGCTACTTTTGCTATCATGTACGAAGGCTTTGTTACCTATGGCGGAATGTCGGGCCGGGATATGGGCGCTTTGGCTCAAGGGTTACTCGAGGGAGTAGAATTCGATTATCTAGAAAGCCGAATTCAGCAAACTGCCTATTTAGGCAAACGTCTTGATGCCTTTGATATTCCTGTTCTAAAACCATTTGGCGGACATGCTGTATATATTGATGCAGCAAAATTTGTCTCCAAGATTCCCAAAGAAGAATATCAAGCACAATCTTTGGCTATTGAATTATATATTGTTGCTGGAATTCGAGGAGTAGAAATCGGAACTTTATTAGCCGATCGAGATCCCGTGACCAGAGAAAATCGTTTTCCGAAATTAGAAATGGTTCGCCTTGCGATCCCAAGAAGAACCTATACGCTTTCCCATATGGAATATGTTGCTGTGGCAATTAAAAAAGTATTCGATACCCGTAAGGAAGCCAAAAGGGGTTATTCCATCAAATGGGAAGCGCCCATCATGCGACATTTTACAGTGCAACTAGAAAAAAACTAACTTTAACGAAGCATTGCTCCATTAAAGCACGCTTGCATTTTTTTTACATCCACAAACTGGTATTCTCATTCGAAAGGTTTTTGCTTTAGTCGCACGCAACTTCAAATTGAGTCCAGTTTTTGTTGAGTGTATCTTCATTAGGGAAATAGAAGCATTTCGTGCTGCCATCAGGAAATTGAATTCGTTTGATAAAGCCCGAAGGTACATGTGCTCCTGTGGGCAAAACGCGATGGTTTGACTCAAATAGCACGTCTACTTCTACACTCATATCACCAAACGCTTCAGCCCAATCTCGTACTTGCTGTTCGAGCTGGGCCCACTCTTTTCGGTTTAACCTTTGGTGTTGAAGTGTGCAGTTCAAAAAAGAAAAGGTTGCTTTTAAATTGTCTTCAGAATCAGAAAAAGCAGCGGCAGGTGCCAAGTGTCCTTTGTCCCAAATATTGTTTTTATAATCTGCATTATTTGAAGTCCAAACCTGCGCGTCTTTCCGAAAATTATATCCTTTTCGATCTACATTCTTTGGAACATTTCGAACGCAATAGGTAATCCAATTGGGCTGCTCGTATAATTCGTTATAGGAAACCGTAAAAATCTTCCCCTGAATAATTAGGGCCTCGCTCCGCTCTTGAGCGAAAGTAAGGAAGGAAAGTAAAACAAGAAAAAAGAAGGGCTTTTTGATACGGGTACATTTAGTTCAATCAAGATAACCAATTTTCAGAGAACATGTATTGTATTCTGATATCTGGATCAAAAAACTAAAACAAACCTCCAGAACTTCCTCCGTCAACTTTAATTGCAGCCCCGTTTGTAGCGGAGGAACGCGGACTTGCTATATACGCAATCGTATCGGCGACTTCTTCTACTTTTGCAAACCGCTGCAACAAAGAGCTTGTCCGTAATTCTGTAAAAAAAGCGTTTTCTATTTCATCTTTTGTCTTCTGCTCTTTTTGTGCAGCATCTTCTAAAAACTGTTCTGCTCCTTCGGATAAAGTAGATCCTGGGATTACCGAATTTACGTTAACATTGGTTCCTTTCGTTAATTGAGCCAGACCAAAAAGAAATTCCAATCGTTTCGAATACCAAAGCTCCCGCAAAAATGATTAAAGAAATCTTGGTGATTACATAAGCCAAAATAGAAATTACTGAAAGGTAATTCCGACACGCTACAGAATACCGTTTCTCTAAAAATTCTGGCATGGTAAATACGCCCGTTCGTAAATAAAAAGGAACGAAAACCCAACCCAAAAGGATCAAAACTAAGGAGGCTATTATTTCAAAATTTGCCATGGGCATATTACCTCGGGCTCCTGCACCCGAAACTCCTAGGATAATTTCAGATCCAATGTTTGAGGCAAAAAGAGATGCACCAATTACCAGCCAACCAGAATTTTTCCCTGCTAAAAAATAATCAACCGCTCCCCCAAACTCACTTTTGCTTTTTGAAGCCCATTGAGCTATCCATAGAATAATTCCAAAATAGCTTAGTATGATGAAAATGTCTAATAAACTTATTGATGTCAGCATTTAGTTTCGTTTTATTTTTTCTTTTACCAGTTGTTCAATCCCAATAGTTTTTTACCCAACTCAGACAGTTCAGCTGTTTTATGTTTTTCTTGTTCCCAATTTCTTGGATCACCAGGAAATGCGAAACCTTCGGGGGCAATTCTGTTTTTCCAAGAGTTTACCCTCCAATCTCTGAGTTCCAGATTCTCTTCTTCTGCGGGCATCATCGAAATATACTGAGCGATTCTGACCTTATTATCCGATCGGTTGGGTCGGATTCCATGTGGTTCTGTACTGTTAAAAATAAGTAGATCTCCTGCTTCCATTACCACTTTTACAAGCTTATTTTGCAAAGCATCTAGATTGGGTTTAAAACGATCTCTGTCATCCGGTTGGGTTAGTTTCCAAACATCATAATTTCGATACAACCACGGAATACATTGAAAGCCTCCCATGTTTTCGTCCATTTGATCGGCAAGTGCTATAACACCCTGTACGTTTTGTGGCCTGGTTTCAGGATCGTAATCCCAATGAATGAAGCCTTCTTTTTCTTCTCCGGGTCGCTGCGGAAAATTCAAGTTGAGACGATCAATCGTTACCCACAGTTTTTCGGTACCCCATACATCTACAAAGGCATCATATACCTTTTGCATTTGACGGTTATTCCAAAGTGTTTGATGGTTGTATGCCTCAACCATCCCGGTACCAGCCAATTCCTTCATTTGCATTTCGGCCCGCGGTTTTGCATACCAGGTCGAAGGGTCATTTGGGTCTTTCTCATCAAATTCCCATATAAAATCTGCAGTAGCTTTTACTTGATCTTTTGGAATTGCATTTTTTATTACGATATATCCATTGTGCATCCAAAATCGCCAATCCTCTTCCGATAAAACTCGCAAAGGTTTTCCATTTGAACGGTCGTTTAGCTTTTGATTGCTGCTGGTGGAAACAGATGGGTTTCCTGGAATTTCTTCGTGGACTTTATTAGCCATTGTTATTTTTACTTCTTTCTTCATACTTTTGCTTTTAAGTTAATTTGGAAACATATAGTTCAAATCTAAAAGTATAAAAACAAGGCTACAACCTTGATATTGATTGTAATTTGAACTATATTGATAAAATTGAATAAATCAAGTGCTATAAATGATAATTTAATGAAAATTCAACTTGAAAACATTCAACCCGACGATAAGAGTTCGTTTCGATTATTACACGATCCTAAACTAAATGACTTGTTTTTTTGGCATTTTCATCCAGAATATGAACTCGTATATATCGAAGGAGCAGATGGAATTCGACATGTTGGAAAGCATCGTTCCAATTACCTACAAAGCGACCTGGTGTTGATTGGGTCTAATATTCCACATATGAATTTTGATTATGGAGTAAAAACTGCCTACAGAAAAGAGGTTTTGCATATTAGCGCCTCATTTAAAGAACAGGTTTTTAAGCAGGTTCAAGAACTTTCGAGCATTCATACCTTATTTGAGCAGGCGCAACACGGAATTGCCTTTTATGGCGGAACAAAGAAGGTTGTCGGAGAACAAATCAAAATGCTGCATTTGCTGAATGCTTTTGAACAATTCATTGCAGTTATTCAAATTTTGAAAACGCTTGGTTTGTCTGAAGAATTTCAACTTTTACACAAACAACCCGTATATAACAGCTCAGACAAAAAACAACAGCAGCGCTTACAAAAGGTATACTCATTTATTGATGAACATTACATCCGAAAAATTAAGGTCGAAGAAGTAGCGCAATTGGTTAACCTCAGCAAAGAAGCTTTTTGTCGATACTTTAAAAAATACAGCGGAAATACCTTTACTGCCTTTTTAAATCAGTATAGGGTTGCACAGGCCAAACGCTTGCTCCTTGCAGGAAAGAATGTAAGCGAGGCTTGCTATGGATGTGGTTTTGAGAGTTTATCGTACTTCAACCGTACGTTTAAGAAAATAAGTGGAGAAAATCCATCTGCCTTTAAAAACAACCCTACTGTCGAAGTCTAAATAATAAAAGTAAATGTCACTCAATTGCTGTATATTCGATTCATGATGATTTTTTTATTTACCCTAATTGATTACGCTGCTTTTGGTTTATGGATTTTAATTAGTATTGCACTTTCTTATGTTCTTATTCAAAAACTCAACTTCTTTGGAGGAAAAAAATTAAATCAAAGAATACTGACTATCGGTTTAATTGCTGGACACTTATTATACCTCGTCTGGAAAAAGCTTTGGCTCTATATCGTGAGCTTCTTTTGAAAGCAACCCTTTTCGAAGCTTTTCATGTCTTGGTTAAACAGAAGTTGATAATCGTACTTGATGGAGGAAGAAAAAGAGTGGTGGGTCTATATTGTTGCATGCTCAGATGGTAGTTTATACACGGGCATTACAACTGACCGAGAGAGAAGAATCGCTGAACACAACGATTCAAAAAAGGGGGCGAAGTATACAAGAAATAGAAGACCTGTTGACTTAGTATATTCTGAAATGCTTCCCAATCGATCGGCTGCATCTAAACAAGAATACGAAATCAAGAAATTATCAAGAGCGGATAAGTTGAAATTAATTGGTTCTTAATGTTTCTTGAAATGATTTAAAGAAAACTGATTCAACCGTTATGATTATCCCTTTGTTTAATTTTAAAATTTGCACCTAATTATGAAGGACTGGGTTTTTTATAATTCAAACACTCCTACTATCGTGGTGGTTTACCTTATATTTAATAAATAGAAAGAACTATGAAATTAAACTTATTGTCTTGTGACGCTCAGCGACCCGATAGAAGAGCCATAGCCCAATGCATTGCGGAAATTTCTTCTGATGTAAGCGACTTGCTTTCCAAAGAGCTTACCGACATCCTGCTGGAAGGAGATCCTGTAGATATTGAAATAGGAGATAAGAGTTCTGGTTCTGCTCTAAGGTCTTTGCGGAAATTAAGTATTGATTATGAAGTTATAGCGTAAGTCACACCCCTAAAGCTCTTGCTTCACTGGGATAAACCACTCATCAAAAAATAAAAAAACCTCTACCTAATGTAGAGGCTTCCAAAGAGCTTGCTTAATTAAAAGGCTCTGTTTTTTGGTTTTTTGTCAGGAATTCTTCCTTGATTACCTATTCCGTCAAAATCATTTGTATCGTGTGATTGTAAATCTTGCCGTTCAACCTTGTGTTGTCTTATAATTATTTTAAAATAAAAATAGATGTAGATGACAAATATGATTGAACCAACAATAAACATTATTCCATTTTTGCTCATAATCTGTTATTTTTATCATCATTCCTTCTTTGTCTTATTACAATTGCAAAACCTAAAATAGTTACAGGCCAAAGACCAACATAAATTCCCTCAAGCTCATTTCCTGAAAACCATAAAAATACAGAGTACAAAAAGCTTAAAAATGCCAGAATAACGGGATAGTACTTTTCTAAAAACTTCATTTTTTTCTTTAAGATATGTATGTTTTTCTAAATTTCACTAATTAATTCTGAAATTGATGTTTGAAAAATTTGATCTAAACGTTGTTTAGAAAACACATTTTGATTTAGTTTTTATGTAAGAAATGATTCTAAAAAGCAGACAATCAACTTAATTTGAAGCAAAAAAAAGGCGCCAAAGCGCCTTTTTACAAATAATTTTTAAAGCGATCTTTGCCTGCTAAATCAAAAATTCCTTTCTTCATATTCACATGTCCAATGTGAAGGTAAATTTGATCTTCATGTGCACCATCGACTGAGCTCCAAAATGTTTTCCTTGCTTTAATAGCTTCTTCGGTTTCTTCAGTTCTTGAAGTTACCCCTTTTCCTAATTCAACTAAATTTGTATAACATTGCCATATACCTCTAAATCAAAACTCGTTCCAATATAGTGGTAAGAAACTCCACCAGACATCGATGATCCAATGTCTACAGCGTTTTTAATTGCCCAGTCAAAAAAAGCTGTTCCCATTTTTCCCCAAGAACCAGAAGAATTATATTTCCCAACTACCATAGCAAAAGGAATATCGAAATCTGTTTCTTCAAGTTGATAAAAACCCGTTGTCTTGTTAGCTACTCGAACTTCATCGGAATGGTTATTTGAAAAGGACCTGTATTCTGACCATTCTTTCATAAGCGTTTCTTTTTCACTTGTGTCTTTCGTGTTGTTTATTTTTGCTTTAATATTTTAATTTGCAATATCAGCGTCCTTATGAAAATCTTCCATAGAGTTGTATTGACTGTAAATAACAAAGCTATGACCTGAACCATACCAGTGTCTAAACACCCATTCGCCCGTCATTGTTCTGTTTTCTCCTAAAGACATATTCGTGAATTTTTTGTGTAATTCGACAAATCTTGGCATTTCAGAAATAGCTAAATCGTTGATGTAAAGAGCAGATTCATAGGTGTTGTCATCTTGTGCGTGTGCAGATATTGACAATAAAGGGATAAAAAGTAATATAAATTTTTTCATTTGAAATATAGATTGTGATTAGAAAGAAAAGTATAGGTAATATCAGTAAGCTGATCTTCTTTAACCATTTTAGCGCGCTAGGGATAGCCATTACTTAAAAAATGTTGTAATACAAGAAGTAAGCCAATTGATGAATAAACTTTAGTTTAGTTTACTCTCTGCAAACATAAATATAAACCCTTGGTAATCAGGGGTTTATTTTTATAGGTATCCGTATTGTCAAATATATATCTGAATTATATTCATAAATATTCTTGTGTTTTTGTTGCTTCTACTAATTTTAGTGTCAACCAACCACTTATTCCTCCTATGACTAACAATATCAATGCTATGGAATAACTACCTAACACCATATGACCCACACTAAACAAAAGACTGTTCAAAAAAATGACTCCAAAGACAAATCCAAGCCAAGAATTTCGTGAACTACTCGTGTCAACAAGTTCAGGAACTTGGTCTGATATAGGTCCCCACCAGCCTTTGGGTCGCACTTTTTTATAGAAGGAAAGCAGTTTGTCATTGTCTACTGGCCTGGTGGCAAAGGTAACCACAAGACTAACGATGGTACACAATATGAGAATAACCGTTGCGCGAATAAGTGCAACATCATCTTGGTACCATCCGTTGACCCGCGCTAGAACCGTATCATTGACCAATCCAAAGTCATGCATCCATTTAATCCATAAAAACCCATTTGCTAATAACAAGGCCGAGATCATACTTGTAATTTCGGACCATGCATTGATACGCCACCAAAACCAACGTAACATAAGAATGATAGCGATACCGGAAACTATTTCTATAATGTAAATCCATGCCCCCGCAATACTATCCATTTGCCATGCAGCAACCGCAGATAGCAGCAATAAGATTACAATACTTAGCCGAGAAACAAATAAGTAGTGACTTTCATTAGCTTTCGTATTGATAAATCGTTTGTAAATATCATTAACCATATATGAACCGCCCCAACATAAATGGGTGTCTACAGTACTCATAAAAGCTGCCATGAAGGCTGCTACCAAAAGCCCTTTTAACCCTTCAGGTAACACGGCATTAATCATCATCGGATATATCAATTCAGGATCAGCCGACAATGCTGTTGAAGCTTCAGAAATTGGTAAAATAACAATCGAACCTAAACCGACAACAATCCATGGCCAAGTAAGAATAACCACCCCAGCAACAGCAAACCACAATGATGCTTTGATCGCGTGCTTTTCATTCTTCGCAGAAAACAGGCGTTGCACAATATAACCATCCCCTTGCGCCTGCCCCAGCCATAAAACACCAATAAGGCAAACAAAGGATATCATTTCGGTGACTCCAATATGCGATAGATCAGGAAACATATCCAATACTCCCGCTGGTGCATCGGCTCTTGCCGCAATTTGAGTTGCCAATTCTTTGGGTCCACCCACCTGAACCAAAACCAAAATTGCGAGTATAACGTTACTAATAGTACCTGCAGAAAAATGCAGCATATCTAAAATGACTACCCCCTTGATTCCTGAGGTTAAGGTATGCACTAGCGCAAATGTCAAGGTAATCCCAAGCGCGAGTTCAGCACTCCAACCCAACATAATATTCGAAAATTTAATCATCGCGAGAATCACCCATCCTAAAGAAATACAGTTTTTAAAAATTCCGAAGAGTCCAGCAGTAAAACCTCTGAGCACCGATGCCGATTTACCACTATAGCGAAGCTCAATCATTTCAGCATCGGTCAGTATTTCAGCCCTTCGCCAATATTTAGCGTAGAAAAAGACCATCATCAAAATGCCCGTACCCAGATACCACCAAAGCCAATTACCATAAATGCCTTTGCTACGAACCAATGCAGTAACTGCCAAAGGAGCGTCTGTAGCAAACCAGGTTGCTGCAATCGATGTACCCAAAAGCCACCAAGGCAAGTTGCGTCCTGCTACAAAAAAATCAGTAATGTTTTTTGATTTATGTTTCGCTACAAAAAAGGCAATCCCTATCGAGAATATCATATAGGAACTAATAACAACCCAGTCAAGGAATTCAAGCACTGTAGGTACAATATTTTCTAAGTTTTCTGATAGAATCATTTAATTCAACGGGGGAAGTACCTCTTTTTGTAATGTCAGCATTTCATGGCACATATCTACTGCGTTTCGATAGGAGTTTACAGTGGGTTCTATCAAGATGGCTTGCAGCAATTTGTCTTTGGATTGTTCATCATAGGCTTCGACCAACAATTGGTGAATACTTGCATGCAAGCGAATGGTTGCTGCAATACCCTCCGGAATAGGCTTCATGGCAATCGGTTGAATACCTGAAGCATCACAATAAGCCGGAAGTTCTACTACTAAATCATCGGGTAAGTTGGGAATCGACCCCTTGTTAGGTACATTTACAGCCTCAAGCCATTGTTTTTCATTACTCATCACTGACTCCATAATTTGGGTGGCTATCTCGCCAGAGCTCTTAAAACTACCGTCATCATTTTCTAATTGTATTTCTTCCGTACTACCAACAGGTAAAAGCTTTTTACTCCAATCTTTGGTCCATTCTCTTTGATAATCAACACGGTCAACGGTATACACTCCTTCTGGAATTTGATTGTTCTCCCATGGATGACCTTCATAAGGGTCATAAAAAAATTGCAATTGTGGAATCACAAATTCTTCTGCCCAGCGAATATACTCTCCATAGTGATTGGAAGCAGGCGAAGGCCATTGGCCAAAACGTCTAAATAGAATTCTGCCCAAAGCCATTTCGTGCCATTTGGCCAACCAATCTCCTTTTTGTTCGATCTCTCGCAATTTTGGATACAGATCTTCTCCTGTAGATTTTTGTGTGATTTCTTGAAACCAAGTGAAGTGATTGATGCCACAGGCTTTGGTTTGCAAATCGTTTAAGGGAACAGCTAATAATTCAGACAATTGTTCTCTGCCCATAAAAACGCCATGACATAAGCCAACAGTTTTAATGGAAGTTAATCTAGTTAACGCTTCACAAATTTTATGCTCTGGATTCGAAAAATTCAAAAGCATAGCATTAGGGCATAATTTTTCCATAGCCCTAGCCAAATCCATAATAACTTTGATATTTCGTAATGCGTGAAAAAGCGACCCTATTCCCCCGTTCTCACCGTATACTTGCTTAAATCCATATTTTTTAGGAATATGGAAATCTTGTGACCAGTACACATTGCGATCTTTTTCGAGGGCACAAATGACAAAATCAGCTTCTTTTATAGCTTCATCCCTATTCGTTGTCGCTATAATCTTAGCCTTGCGGTTTAGTTTCTCATTGACATATTCACCATGCTTGACCACATGATCTAAGTGATTAATTTCAATATCCATCAAATAAATTTCCAAACCATTTTGACACAGTGTTGTGCTCATCAAAATGTCTTGTACGATAATAGGTCCAAATTGTAAACTGCCAGCCCCGATGTAGGCTATTTTTATCATAATATACGATTTTTTTAAAGGCGAAATTTATTAATAGCCCCTTTTGTTTAACAATATAGATCATAAATCTTCCTTTAAGAAAATAATTTTAATGAAATGTTTACAGAAAAACTGCAATCAATAAAACAAGTAACCCAAAAGCTTGTTTTCATTATCTGAGGTCTTTTGATGATTTAGAGGGTTTTACTGGTGTTAAAGATAAAAGAAACCATAAAAAACACATTGTAGACTTATCTTTTTTACCTTAAATAGCATAATACGAAATCAGAGTAGAGTAAAATTAATTCCCCAGAAAAAATTACAGTTCGATTGTATACTCTTGTCTAACATCTCGTGATGAAGATCCCAATTTAACCGTATAACACCCTTTTTCTAGCACCCAATCGTTTTTAGCTTCGTCCCAATAGCGAATGTCCGAAACCGCAATATTGATTTGGAGTCCTTCCGTTGCGTTAGGCTCTAGGGCACTAGTTTTTGCAAACGCTTTTAACTCCTGAAGGGGGCGATCTATCGTCGAATTGGATTTAGAAACATAAACCTGCACAACCTCTTTCCCGCTGCGTTTTCCTGTATTTTGAATTTGTACAGAGATCTGTATGCTATCTTTTTCAAGAGTAACGGCCGCAGAACTATATTCAAAGTAAGTGTATGAAAGACCATGTCCAAAGGGATAAGCAACATCTAAATCGGCCTTGTCGAAATGACGATAACCGACATAAATTCCTTCTTGGTAGTTCGTATAATCTTTATTTTTAATTTTTTTTCCTTTGGGTCGTGCCTTTTTATTTCCAAGCATCATATTATTTATTAGCCCCAGAATTGTTTGCTGCTCTCCATCTTGCGGGAAGTTTTGAGTAGACGCATGGTCGCTTAGATTCACGGGAAAAGTCACTGGAAGTTTCCCACTTGGATTAACGTTTCCACTGAGGAGGTCAGCTGCAGAATTCCCGCCTTCTTGCCCCCCTTGCCACGCCAATAAAATAGCATCCGGTTGGTCTTTCCAAGAAGCCGTTTCGATTACCCCACCAACATTCAATACCACAATCAGTTTTTTGCCAGCAGACTGAAATGCTTTTGAAGCGTCAGAGATCATTTTCTTTTCAAGAGTAGTCAACAGAAAATCATCAACTTCAACTCGGTCGCCACCTTCTCCGGCATTCCGACCGATGGTCAAAACACCTACTTCCGATGCCGCTACAATAGCATCTAATTGCTCAGCGGTAAAAGTCATTTCGGGTGGTAAACTGGTATCAAAAGCCGCCTCTAGGCCTTCGGATTTTATAAACTCCTCTTGATGAGCCGCTTTATGCGTTTCATAAATACTTTTTGCTGTTTCATTAATTGAAAAGCCAACATTTCGCAAGCCTTCTTCAAGCGATATGGTATAGGCTTCATTGACATCACCCGAGCCTGTTCCACCAGAAATAAAATCATATGATGTGATTCCAAGAAGGGCGACAGTTTTTATGTTCTCAAGGGGCAATGCATTTTCGTTCTTAAGCAACACCATACCTTCTGACGCTGACATACGCGTAATTTCGGCATGGGCTTTCAAATCTGGGTTATTGCTGAAGGAGGGACGTTTGAGTTTTCCACTTTTAAAAATTAAAGTAAGAATACGACCCACAGCACGATCAATAATTTCAGAAGACAAACGGCCATCTTCTGAAGCTTCACGCAAGGCATCCCATTGTTTTTTGGTGCCAGGCTCCAACAGATCGTTCCCAGCACTTATTTGAGCCGCCGCATCTCTACCTCCAAACCAATCAGTCATAACCAAACCTTCGAAGCCCCAATCATCTCTTAGAACGTCTGTGAGCAAGTATTCACTTTGGGAAGTATAGGTTCCATTGACCTTGTTGTACGAAGACATAATGGTCCAAGGTTGCGCTTCACGGACAACAATTTCAAAACCTTTTAGATAAATCTCACGCATCGCTCTTTCAGAAACGATAGCATCGTTGATATCGCGATCGGTTTCTTGATTATTTGTAACAAAATGTTTTACGGAAGTACCCACACCATTCAATTCAATTCCGTTGATAATGGCGGCTCCAATATAACCCGAGAGCACAGGATCTTCGGAATAATATTCAAAATTCCTTCCACAAAGTGGATTCCGATGAATGTTCATACCAGGACCCAAAATCACATCAATACCGTATTCTGCTGCCTCTGTACCCATGGCGTTACCGACTGCATAGACCAATTCTTGGTTCCAAGTAGAAGCCAGCAAAGTAGCAATTGGAAATGCGGTACTGTTGTATGTTCGGTCTTCTCCTTTTCGTTTAGGTTCAATTCGCAAGCCTGCTGGGCCATCCGACAAATAGACAGTCGGAATACCCAATCTAGGGGTTGCAACCAAGGTTCCTACAGCGCCAGGAATTCCCACGCCAGGTTCGTTCAGTCCGATGGCAGAACCGATTCCAGACCCCTTGAGGAGGTGTATTTTCTCTTCCAAAGTCATTAGATAAAGTAGGTTCGATACTCGCTTCTCAAGCGGCATCCGTTCATCTTCATAAGCGTCCAAGCGCTCATTTGCGTTGAGGTCCAAAAAGGTATGACCGTCTTGCTGTATTTCTTTAACACTTGCTAGGGCTGTATATTCTGTTTCAAAATCCAAGAAGGTGTTTTTTAAATAGATTGACCCAGTAACTCCCAAAATAATTAGTACCACGAGGAGTGATCCCAAAACTGCCAACACAACTTTTACCTTTTTCAACATAATCAAATAGTATATATCTGCCTAAGGTAAGAAAAGGATTAGTGTGCAGCGTAGCACAGATAGATACGCGAGCTGTTGTAGCCTACAAAACATTAATTGCAAGTGTCTTATCTTGTTTTTGTAGTGATGTTTTTTTAAAGTTGGCTGTATTCAACTCCCAAATCGGATATACTTGATGAAAAACCTGCCTTCACACCTTCTTTTCGAACCCACTTTTTTGTGGCAACTGTTTTTGCAGTATGCCCATTTTTTTGTGCGTGAAAGTCAAAATAACGTGGCGAAAGTGAAAAAGGTTTTAAAAGGAGTTTATTTAGGTGAGAGTGACACAATACATTCTGTTTTGGCATGTATTGTTGAACAAAACGGAGCATATAAAAGAAATAAACATATCTGAAGGTAAGTATACTTTCTAGTTGGCAGGTCTTAAGCCTCATCTATTTCTTGTTTCAACTTCGGTAAAGTGTATTGAAAGACTATTTGTACAAAACTGTTTTTAAAGCTTGTTTCATTATCTGAACCTATTGAAGAAGATATGCCTGTTATTGATTAAATAAAGGTCAAGTGATAATGATGTTTTGTAACCCTCACTTTAGCTGTTGCTTTTGGTGGGGGTTTTTTATGACTTATTTTTCTTTTGTCAATTAACTCCAATACTAATGTAGCAGACAACTAAGAACTTCATTATGTTCAATACGTCAACTGCAAAATAAATTGTTGGATTGACTAAAGCCATAAATAAACTAGAAGTAGCTTAACCATACAAAGGCATCGGGTCAAACGACTTATCGCAATCACAATTTGAACAATTACAAGGGTCACAAGTACAGTTTTCACAGCTCCCGTCATTTTCGCAGGGAGAGCATTTGCAATTGCAACGGTTATTAATTATATCTTTCATAATCAGTAAGATACAAAACTTTTTTTAAAGCTAACTTTTTCATCGGGGGTATTCTTAAACTAAAGTAATCCCACCTGGAAATTGATCTATCCTAAATTTAAAAAATAAATTATTGTCGGAATAAATAGACCTACACATAAAGTATCAAATGATTTTGTGGTTTCTGTCTTAGAGTGCCAATATGCTAAAAGTATTAAAGGGACTTGAAACGGTAGCCTAATTAATGCATCCTGTCTTGAAATTCCAAATATGTTTTGGGCTATCTCAGAAGTAAATAAATAAATGTTTGCAGGGAAAACTGCAATCAATAAAACAATTAAACCTAAAGCTCCATATTTACGAGTTTTCCTTGGAATTAACAAAGCCCCAAAAACAATTTCAAATAGACCTGATATATAAACCATTATTTCAGGATATGGGATGAATGGCGGAATGATAACAAGGAAAAAAT
>Ga0209603_1002998_pt1 | contig 14927 bp, 14 predicted proteins | sample COGITO_mtgs_1206_FD_184812 | JGI IMG/M metagenome (GOLD analysis project Ga0209603, IMG submission 184812) | Pelagic marine microbial communities from North Sea - COGITO_mtgs_120607 (SPAdes) (version 2) | ecosystem: Environmental > Aquatic > Marine > Epipelagic ... | reverse complement strand
GTGACGGCCTTGGGCGGCAGCGGCGCGAGGCAGCACGCGGCGTAGATGGGCGGCCAGTGCCCCGTCGCCAGATCGGTCGCGCCGTGCGCGCCCACGAGCGCAACGAGGGGGCGCAGGTGCTGAACGTGGAATTCGTACACGCACATCGCGCGTGTGCGCACGCGATGTGCGGGCGGGTGGGCGGCCCCACGGGTATAGCGAGCCGACCATAAGCACGGCCAGGGGCGCGTGTGGTAAGGCGGCGAGGCCACGAGCACCCGCACGCGCACACGGCTGGTGGCCATGTGGCTCCTGCCCAGCATGAGTCGGCTGTCGCTGCGCCCGAGCCGCTGCGTCGTGGCCACCGGCGCGAGATCGAACCGGCCGCGCGCGGACGACCTTGGCGCGCCGGGACGGCCGGGAAAGAAGGCGCGGAGCGACCCCGATCCGGACGTGCGCGGCTCCTTCGAGCGGATGTTCGGCGACCTCTACTCGAGCATGAGCGCCGAGGTCAAGGCCGAGCTGCACGCGCACCTCGCCGAGTTGTACCAGCAGTACGGCTTGGACCCAAACGGAGATTGGTTGATGGAGCCACTTCCCGAGAATCTGCTGAGAAGCATCTTTGGGCAGACGTGGACCAGCGAGCCGATCGAGAGGCACTGGCAGTGGAAGTTCAAGGAGTTGTCTGATGCGAACGGTCGCCTTCAGGCGACGCGCATGCGGCGTAAGAAGGGGTCGGTCGTGGACGACGAGGGCTCGGCACCCAACCGGAAACGGGCAAAGCAGCTGGCGAGTCAGCGTCGCTGGCGCGCCGCGTTCGACAGCGACAACGCGCCCAGGGGCGACATCCGCGATGTGGAGCGCGAGGTGGTCGAAGATCTTAGGCGGCAGTTCCCCTCGCCCGATGCGTTCCAACGGTTGGACGGCACGCGAGGAAGGGCGCCGGCGTGTTGCATGCACAACGCGTAGCCCGCGGCCCGCTCACTTTAACTGTGTTAAAACCTTGTAAAACGCGGTGTAATCGCGCGCCCTTACGCAGTGAAACTCTTTTGTGGACACGAGCTTGCCGATCGCCCCGGGCGAGAGCTTCAGCTCCGGCGCCGCCACCGCCTGTCGATCCGCCGACCGCGCCCCTCGTCGGGCGCGCTGCGGTGGCATCGCCCGCTCCGCCCACGGCGACGCGCTCGCTTCCAGCCGCGCTTAGCGGGCCTTCGACGCATCGACGGCCTGCCCGTTGAGGTCCTTGGCGAACTCCAGGTGGGCCTGCCTGGCCGCCGGAAGGTACACGTCGGGGTTGAAGTAGTCGGGGGTCTTGGCAAACTCGTAGCGCGCGCCGCTGGTCAGCGCGACGCACCATCGCAGGATGCGGCCCTCGTTGGAGAGCGTGCCGCGCGGGCCGAGCGCGTTGAGCGTGTCCGAGAAGGCGATGGCCTCGGGCGTCAACCCCATCCAGGCGCACGCGTCCACCTCGTCGTCCGTGGGGTTCACCCCGAAACGCGTCGCCTCCCTCTTGGGCGCGGCCGCGGGTGCTGCGGGTGCTGCGGACGCGGGTGCGGCGGGCGCGGGCGCGGGCGAGGGCTTGGCCATCTTGGGCTTGGCGCCGGAGACCAGCCACGAGGCGGGGGTGCGCTTCGCCGTCGCACTGGCCGCCGCCTTCTCCGCCCCCTGCTTGGCGACCCACTCCGCCTCGGCTCTGGCGCGGTGGGCTCTCGCCGCGCGCACCAGCGGTGCGTGCATCCGCTTTGTGAGCCCGATCGGCTCCCACTTTCTGGACACGACGAGTTGCTGCAGGGCGTCCGTGCACGCGGTGCCCCACAGCTTGCGCGCCGGGTCGTAGCAGCACGTCGGCCCCGCAAGCTGTTTCACTTCCCTCAGGTTGCGGTACTCGGACTTTCCGTGGTAGGGCGGGTTGTCCAGGTAGGCCCTGATGGCCACGCAGTCCTCCGCGACTCCCTCCGAATCGGCGCGCTCCATGGCGCAGCGATCCTGCAACAAACGAGCACAAAAGTTGCAAGGTGCGCATTTGTAACGCGCCCGCAAACCATAAGCTCGCACTGCGCGCCCACCTAGTGAGGACCAAGGGGGCACCCAACGCGCGCGCAGCTCGCCATGAGTGCGCGTGCCGTGCCAACGATCGACTGGAACCGGTGGTCCCAGCCCAAGACGGCCGCGGAGCTGACGCCGAGCCTCTCGGGCCTCAGAATGACGACCCCCGCGCCGCAGCGGCACGCCGTGCCCACCGCCACGAACAACGGCGAGGCGAGCGGCTCGAAGGACAGGGACGACGAGTCGTACGACCTCTTTGGCTCCGACAGCGAGGGCGACGAGCCCGCGCCCGCGCCCGCGCCGGAGACCATCAACCTCGACTCGGGGGACGACGAGCCGATGCCCACGGCCCCGGCCACGGCCGCGCTCACGGCCGAGGAGACGCGGCAGAAGGCGATGGAGCTGAAGCGCAAGATGGACCAGCTCAAGGCGGAGGCCGACGAGGCCAAGCGGCAGAAGCGGGAGCTGGCCGCGGAGCTGAAGGAGAAGAGGCAGAAGGCGGCGGAGGAGGCGGCTCAGGCCAAGATCGCCAAGGCGCAGCAGGCCGAGGCGGACCGGCTCGAAAAGGAGGCGGAGAAGCGGCGCAAGGCGGAGCAGGCCGAGGCGGACAGGGCGGCCAAGGCGCAGGCCAAGGCGGAGCAGGCGGCGGCAAAGGAGGAGGCCAAGGCGGCCGCCTCCGAGGCCAAGGCGGCCGTCATCGAGGCGAGGGAGGCGGCCAAGGCCGAGAAGGCGGAGGCGGCGGCGGCGGCCAAGGCCGAGAAGGAGGCCGAGAAGGCCGAGAAGGAGGCGGAGAAGGTCGCGGAGAAGGAGGCCAGGGAGGCGGCCAAGGCGGAGGCGCAGGCGCAGAAGGCGGCGGTGGCGGAGGCCAAGGCGGACGCCAAGGCGGCGGCGGCCGAGGCCAAGCTGGAGCAGCAGCGGGCCAAGAAGGAGGCGGCCGAGGCGGCGGCGGCGGAGAAGGCGGCGGCGAAGGCGGCGAAGGAGGCGGAGCAGAAGGCGGCCGAGGCGGACGAGGAGCGGCAGAAGCTGGAGGAGGAGTGCGCGGATCTGCTCGAGGCCATCCACCGGCTGCGCTGGGAGATGCGCGGCCTGGGCGTGGACTTCAAGAACCAGCTGCAGGCCTACAAGGACCTCAACTGCGAGGAGGTGCTCAACGGCTCGAAGGAGTTGCCCAAGTGGATGGACGCGATGATCCCCATCTTCGAGCGCATGTCGAAGGACATGGGCGACGCCGAGGACGCGGACCCCGTGGCGTGGGAGCTGGAGGACGAGGACGGCCACGAGGGCGAGCACGCCCGGTACTCCAAGCAGTTCGACAAGGAGAACGCCGAGGCGGAGGGCGACGAGCAGGAGCCGGACGCGATGGACGTCGTCGGCAAGTTCAAGCAGGGCGCCAGGGGCGCCGAGGAGGAGGACGAGGACGTGGAGTGGGAGCCCGACACGCTGCAGGTGGACATCAAGCTGCTCGTGCGCAACGTGAAGGACGACACCGAGGAGAAGGAGCTGTGGCGCGCCAAGCTCGTCACGCACGACTACGAGAACCGCGTCAAGGGCGACTACGTGGACAAGGGGCCCGACCCGGCCAACCCCCAGAAGAACCTGTACGAGTTTGTGCTGCGCGAGGCGAAGCCTTACCCGCCCGAGATCCCCGCGGAGTACGCGGAGGCGTACCAGCTCGAGCAGGCGAACATCGAGCGCGCGGTCAAGGTGCTGATTCGCAAGATGTGCCCCGACTGCGACCCGTCGGTCGTGGACTCTGTCGCGGGCGGCCCGCTGTCGCCTTACGACGCGCCGTGGGTCGCGCAGCAGAACATGGAGCTGCAGGTCGGCCAGAAGCAGACGTACTGGAACATGGGGTTCCAGTTCCCCGACCGGAGCGAGGAGAACCAGGAGCAGGCGCGCAGCGTCCTGGAGCAGATGCTCAGCGCCTCGGCGCAGGCCTGGTCGGCCATCACCATGCTGGCGGTCGTGCAAGTGAGCGGCGTCGCCGACAAGGCGGGCTTCCTGGCGGCGCAGTCGCAGATGGACCACATGGTGGAGAAGGGGTTCAAGCTGACCAAGGAGGAGAACGAGTACGTCGAGAAGACCGAGGGCAAGGACTGGAAGGTGAAGCTGACGCCCCAGAACCAACTCAAGGTCGTGCAGCAGGTGCGAGAGATGTTCGACGAGATGGCGGCGGCCGACCGGGCAAAGGAGGCGGCGCAGGCGCAGCGCAAGGTCGGCGCCGACGACGCGGCCATGGTGCGGAAGGCCGACACAAGCAAGTGAGAAGCTGCGGGTGAGGCGAGGAGGGCGGGAGGGTGGGTGAGTGGGTGAGTGTTGTGTGGGTTGGGGCTCGCTATAGTGTTGGTGTCGTTGGTGCGTGTAACGCGGCGTTTGCAACTTTTGCGCGCCGTCGGCGATCGGGCGCATGCTGCTCGCCCAAACGCACCCCTTTCGGGGCGATGGCGACATCGTCTTCGACGAGCCCTCGCACACGTACACGGTGCGCGGCAAGCGCGTGCCCATCTCCGTCACGAAGCTCGGTGCGCAGGCCGTGCCGCCCGAGCACCGCTTCGACGGGCGCAAGGTCATCACCAAGAACCTCAGGAGCTGGCGCGTCAACGCCTCGAGCAAGTACCACGACCTGGTCGCGGAGGTCGACGACGAGCAGGCGATCGAGAACGTGTTGGCAAGCTGGGACAAGAACCGCGACGCCGGCACGGGCATGCACAAGTGCTTCGAGGAGCACCTGAACGGCGAGCCCGTGGCGAGGGCGGCGGAGTACGCCAAGGAGATGGCGCAGTTCCACGTGGCGATGGACAGTCTGGCGGAGCTGACGCCCGTGCGCACGGAGATGAGCATCTTTGCCAACGACGCGCGGGGCGACGCGGCCGTGGCCGGGCAGATCGATCTGCTCGTGAAGGACGCGGAGGGCGGAATGCACATCGTGGACTTCAAGCGCACGGCCGGCGACCTCACGCCGGGCGCGTCCTCCTACGGCAAGCGGTTCCTCAACAACCTGCCGATAAACGACCACTACAAGTACTCGCTCCAGCTCGCGCTGTACGCGGCCATGTTCGAGCTGCAGACGGGCACGCCCATCCTCTCGTGCCGGCTCATGCAGGTGCACCCCGACCTCGACGAGGCGCGCATCGTCCCGACGACCGACATGGCCGAGCACGCGCGCGTGCTGCTCGCGAGCGCGGGGGTGGCGCTGTGAGACCCGACACATTGGCGGCGTGTGTGTGTAAGAAACATGGTGCACAGTTGCGTTCCTAACAGGCGGCGCTTGTGCGACAAATCGATAACTGTGCGCCTTACACGTGCTAGGTAAAGAAGGCGCCGCTGGGCAAGCGGCGCATGTCGGTGCGCGCCACCCCGCCGTCGGTGGGCGCGGCGGACGTGCCGGCGTCGCGGACGCGCCTGCAGCAAGTGCTCACGGTGGGGCTGTCGCAACTCAAGCTGGGCGAGGAGACGGGCGCCCGGCTCAAGAAGAAGAAGGCGTCCTCCGGCGTCAATGGGCCGCACCAGTACAGACCGGGCGTGTACGCACAACGCTTCATGTATCGCATCCAGAAGCGGATTCCTGACAAGCGCGAGACGCCGGAGATGTCGCGCCTGCTCGATCGGGCGTACATGCTGGACTGGTTCAAGGGGTTTTCCGACCCCTGGACTTTGCCCACCGACGAGGAGCTAAACGCCCGCATGCGCGCGTGGGACCGTGGAGGGTTCGATCCGCCGCCCTACGGCAAGGAGCAGCTTCTGGACGCTCGGAAGCAATACCTCGAGTACCGGGCCGCAGTCGATGCGGAGGCGGCGCGCAACGGCGAGCCGCCGTACAAGTACGAGTACGACTACCTGGTGGCGCAGCTCGAGGGGATGCCAGTCTACGAGTAGCCAGTGAAGAAGTTTCTAGAGAGCCAGCAGCGCGACAACGCCAACCCGCGCCCGATCACGCCCAAGGACGTCCAGCTTGCTCGGCGCATCCGCTACGAGGGCGCGTGAACGCGGACTCCCTCCCACCTCCCCCAACACGCGTTCCCACCGAGTGTCAAAGTTGGGCGCGTGCACGCGTGTGTAACACACGTGTCGCCGTTTGTAACTTCTGGCCGATTGTGGCGTTCCGAACACGCACAAACATGTCCCTCCAGCGCGACACCGTGTTACACTCGACGATGGCCGTTCTCGACAAGGAGGCGGGCGACAAAAACCTCAACGATGGCGCGTACCTCCGCCTGAGCGAGGCGCTGATGGGGGTCAAGGAGGCCAACGAGAGCGACAAAAGGGCGATCGTCGCGCGGTACCTGCTGAGGCAAATCTGCTGGAAGCCGCTGAGCGCGGCCTCGGTGCCCCTCGAGGAGCGCCCGCTCATCGATCGCCCCGAGTTCATACGCGCGGTCGTTCAAAAGCGGATGACCGACGACGCGACGAGGAACTTGGCGCACGGCCCGTGGAAGGACAAGCTGCTGCGCGGCCTCTTCTGTCCCACGATGCTCGACGAGCAAAACAAGTCCTTCTCCACCGTGTGGTTTCGCGACGTCCTCGTGGCCGTCCTGCGGGCGCGCTGCGGCGAGATGCTCGCGCCGCTCGAGAAGCTCCTGAACGAGAAGGACATCTCCCCCTTCCACGTGCACCACCCGATGGGCAACGGGAGGCTGGACGAGTGCCCGGAGGTGCTCCGGGTGGAGCCGGGCTTCCTCTGGTGGATGCTCAACCCGGAGGTCTACGACGACTTCAAGTACGAGCCCTGGGAGGTGCTGAAGCTGCAAGAGTACGCTTTTCACTCCTTCTTTTTGCAACTGGCGTCGCCGCCCCATGCGTCGCCGGAGATCAACGACCTCAAGTTCATCGCCGCACTCGGGCTGCGCGGCCGCAACGACGTGGTGGCGATCCAAGGCCACATGTCCATTGGATATGCGCAGCCGCGGAGGTCGCGCGACGGCCCCGAGAAGCGCTTTGCCGAAGTCAAGGCGCTCGTGCTCGCCGCGCCGTATGACGGCACGCCGGAGGCGCTGCCGTCGCGGCCGGACCGGTGCGGCCCGTACCCGTGGGATTTGTAAGTTGTGAGCGTGTCTCGCGCGAACACGATTTGAAGTTTGTACACTGTTTGTTATTTCTTGACAATCACCACACATCACTGCCGGTACCCCACGGTGATCACAAGGTCGTCCGCCTTTTTCCAGGCGTCGCGAATGCTCCGGTAGTCGTTCCACGGCCGCGTGCCCTTCTTCACCTTGTAGCTCGGCCACAGGTGCGATTTGTAGATCTCGGGCAGGTCGGGACGGTTGGGCATCGCCTCGACGACCCTGTGGCGGTCGTACTCGTGCAGAGCGCCGAGCCCCGCCTGCGCCTTGAGCAGGGCTTCGAGCGCCTTGGTGTTCGCCTTCCGCTCCTTGTGGTAGTCCTCGTACGCCGCGGCCTTGGCCACGTCCTCCCACGCCTTGGCCTCGGCCTTTGCGTACTCGTCCGCGAGCGCCCTGGACTGCGCGGGGCTGAGCATGCTAACCGCCTTGTTGAGCTTCCCCTTGGCCTTCTTGTCGTCAAGCTCCGTCACGGCCTTGCGGAAGGTTTGCAAGGGGTCGCTCTTGCCAAAGAGGCCGCCCGTGGCCTCCGCCTCGCGCTGACCCGCAGCGAGGACGGCGGCCAGCCGCGTTGGCGCTGCGGTCGCGACCTCGGCAGGCGCATCGAAGCGTCGCAGCGACATGGCGCTGCGTCTCTCGCTCTTTACGCGCCCATCGCGTTTTATGCTCACGCCCAGAACGCCCCGTGCATCGCTGCTTCGCCACGACATAACCACGAGCCGCGCGGTTGTTGAGTGGGGGGGGGTACGGAGGGGTGCGCCTCCGTTGGCGCGTGTAGCGGGAGTAGCGGCGCGGCGCGCCCGATGTCCCACGCGCAGGCGGAGGTGAACCGGAGCAAGGATCTGCTGCTGGAGCTCAAGCAGGTGGCCAACCAACGGTTGAACGGCCTGCAGGCGGAGCTCGACGCGCTCCAGCAGCGCGTCGACGAGCAAGCGAAGATCGTGGCGCACATCGGCGAGGCGCGCAACGCCTACGTGCGCGACGCGCAGCAGTGGGAGAACGCCGGCGCGCCCGACCCGGAAGGGGGCCGGATGCCCACCAGGGAGTGGATGGTGCAGACCGAGAAAGCGGGCGCGCGGTCGGTGCGGGTCGCCCTGCCGTGGAGGCGGCCGTCGGACCCGCGCTACCCCAAACGGACCCGGCGCGTGGTGCACGACAGGGACAGCAGCGAGAGCGACGAGGCGCCGCTCAGCGCGCGCCCGCGGATGCGGAAGGCGCCGGTGGCGGCGGCGGCAGCGGCGGCAGCGGGGCCGTCGCGGGACGAGCAGGCGGACGTGGTCGAGATGGGTCAGCGCACGTGGGCGCAGCGCGACGCCGCGCTGCGCAAGCAGGCCATCCCGCTCGACTCGTGCGTCGACGAGGTGTTCCGCAAGTTCGGCCTCGAGCCGGCGGCGCCAACGCCCACGGACGCGCTCTTCGGCAGCGACAAGAACAAGTTCCAGCCGATCAACCTCACCTTTGACCACACGAAGCGCACCACGTTCGACGGCGGCGCCAACGTGCGCGCGCGCGTGCGCTTCCGCATGGAGGGCAAGTACGCCGTCGCGTGGCTCGACGACCTGCACAACCTGGGCTACCACCTGCGAGGCAAGGGCGACATGCAGGGCGCGTGGGAGCTACCGGGCGGCGCGCCCTACGCCACGACCACGTCGATGCACGAGCACATCGGCGGCGTCAAGATCTGGCGCGTCGAGGACGACGCGTTCCGCATCAAGTTCTACGGGCTGCGCTCGCGGCTGCCCGGCTTCCTGGGCGGTGAGCCCGGGGTGTACGCCGTCTACGCCGAGGTGCCGCTGGCCCACGCCACCAAGTGGGACCCCAAGGCGTGGAAGCTCCTCGGCCCGGAGCGGCACCACGCCACATTCAAGGCCCACGTGAAGAACCTATTCCCGATGATCATGGCAATGCTGCTCAACACGTCGGCTGGCCTGCCCGGTATGACGGCGGAGGATGAGCGCGTGCGCGCGTGGTGGGCCAAGGGGCCAGCGGTGGCCGTGTACAAAGAGTAAAGCGTGTACACATTTCGCTAGGGGTGTGTGTGTGCTTTTTGCAACTTTGCGTTCCAAACACGCGCGCTTACAAATGCCCTTGCGTGCAGTTGTCGATGGGCGGTCCATCGGCGCGCGCGGCCGAGCGCTGTTGGGGCGCCCAGCTGCAGGGCGACGCCAGCGGGTGCCGGTTCACGCGCAAGCGGGACACGCGACACTTCAAGTCCAAGTTCTGCGGACGCTGCCGCTGGTCCATCGCGGTGTCCGCCAATCGCGTGCGCGCGCTGAGCGATGAGGTGGCCGCGCTGCTGGACAATCGCCGCTCGGCCGGCATGTGGACCGCCGCGCCACCGCGCATGGGCGGCTTCCTGTACCGCGTCGTAAACAACACGCAGGGCTGCTTCAAGCCGAAGCTCGTCGTGTTTGAGAAGGACCCGCCCACGGACCTCCGTTGGCCGACCGTCTCGCCGGACCTGTGCGACGCGGACGGCATGGTGCGCATGTGCGTTTCCAAGGGCACGGTCGTGCCGATCTCGCTGGTCAGGAATCCGCACAGGGCGAAGGGGCCGCCGCCCGAGACCGAGACCGAGACCGACACCGAGACGGAGCCGGCGCTCGAGCCGGCGCTCGAGCTGGAGCTCGAGTCCGACGCCGAGGCGGGGTTGCTCGAGCTTGGCTGGTTGGCGCCCGAGATCGAGCCGCTCTATGCGACCGAGGCGCTCGAGGCGCTCGAGTCGCTGGAGTCGCTCGGCCCGCTCTTGCCCGTGACCGAAAGCGTGCCCGAGGTCGTGCCCAAGGTCGTCCACAAGCCGGAGCCCGTGTTGGCGGTGGCGGTGGCGGTCGCCAAGGAGGAGCAGGGCGAGGAGTCGCCCGAGGAGGAATCCTGGAGCAAGAAGCAGGCACGCATGCACCGCAACCGCGTGTCGGCGGCGAGGAGCCGCGACTCGAAGCGCAAGTACATCGAGCACCTCGAGCACCAGGTGCAGGACCTCTCGTGCGCGGTGGAGAATCTGCAGAAGGAGAACTGGTATTGGCGGAGCCTCGACGCAACCGTGTCGGACGAAGTGTTGCACGCCGGGTGGTGCCTGTGTAGCGGCCGTGCGTGAGTCTGCAACTTGTAGATTCGTACAGACCATTGCCTCCCCCGCACCACCGCACCACTGCCGTTCGCCCTTGCGCCTCGCGCCTCGCGCCACGCGCCTCGCGCCACGCGCTCTTGATGGTGCTCGGTCTTATCGCGATGCTCACGATCGCGCCGCGGGCCGCCAACCGCGTGGGCACCGCCATGAAGGCGGCCGCGCGCAACGGCAACCTGGTCCAGCTGTCCCAGCTCGTGCAGGCCACGAAGTATCAGTCGACCAGCCTGAACCCCGTCCTCCTGGAGGCGTCTTCCTACGGCCGGATAAAGGTCATCCAGTACCTGATCGCGCAGGGCGCGGACGACTACTCGGGCGCGCTGGTGTACGCGTCGCTGCGAAACCAGATCTTGGCGGTGCGGTACCTCCTGAAACACGGCGACGAGCACATCAACGACCAGGACCTGCTCCTCGCCCGACTCGCGGCCACGAGCTCAGACTCCACCGAGGCGGAGTTTTTCCTGCACGTGCACCTGATGCACCAGTGAGCCGGTCGGTGGCGGCACGTGTGAGCGCTCCGCTAGGGTTGCGGTAGCAGGAGCAGTCCCTCTTTTCATAAACATTTCGACGCCCCCGTCAGGGTAGAGCGAAAAACGCGCGCGCCATGAGCACGCCGGTCGGCGCGGTCGATGGCCAGAACGCGCACAAGGGGGTGAAGCGCGGCGTGCTGGGCAACCCCGTGGGCGTGCCCGCGCAGCTTCCGGGATTCCGCGGCCGTGGAGTCGACGCTGGGGGCGCCATCAAGGTCCCGAAACTGCGCAACGGAAACTTGAACAACCCCACGAGCAACGTGAGGATACCCTACAACCGCGTGACGCCGCTCGAGTTCCTCTCGTCCTACCAGGGCCGCGTGGGGCCAGGCGACGTGCTTTTCTCGCACAAGTTTCCACCGGGCTTTGTCAAGTCGCTCCCGGCGGCCAACAACACGACGCTCGGCGTCAACACGCTCTCGCGCATGGTCGGGCTGGACGGGCTCAACCGCCTCCTGATGGGCAGCGGGCCCAACGGCTGGCGCGTCGGCGAGAACGTCTTCGAGGTGAAGGACAACGTGGCGGACGGCGCGTACGGCGTGCTCTCCTCGGCCACGGACGGCGTCTTTGCGCTCGACACGCTCAACGAGTACCGCCTGGACGGCGTGTGCATCAGCAACGACGAGCCCGGGGCGTTCACCTCGAGCGGCAACCGCGACAACGTCATTTTCAACATCGCCGTGCAAGGCCCCGTCGAGACGAACAACGGGTTTCTGATGTACGAGAACCCCACCGAGTCCAAGACGACGCTGTACAACCCGTTGACGGGCGCGACGAACATGCGTGGGGTGGAAGCGCACGCGCGCGGGTCGGCCGAGTCGGGCATGCACATCGAGAACTCGCCGATGCCGGGCGTGGTGGGGTCGGTCTTCCAGAAGAGCCGCGGCAAGGTGGACATCGTTGCAAACTTCTGCGGCACCTACGCCATGTACCCCTCTCAGATGTTCGACCGGCGCGTCGAGACGCTCAACACGCTGTACCTGGGCCTCCGCGCGTACGAGCTCTCGGTCGAGGCCAAGCGCCAGGTGACCACCGCCACGGGCGAGAAGTACTTCTCCGAGTCGGCGAGCGACGCCGAGGTCCAGTCGAAGGCCATGTACTTTTACCAGTACCTGCCCTTCTCGTCGCGCGTCGCGCACGTCATCCAGGAGGTGACGGACGTCCACTTCCGGATGGTCAAGGAGAAGATCGCAAAGGCCAACGCCGTCGACCCCGCCACCATCACCAACGGCGAGGTGAAGGCGGCCATGTCGACCCGCGAGGAGGCAACGGACGGCCGCGTCAAGGCCGCAAAGTTGGTGGCGGCGATCAAGCAGCAGACGGCCACGAGCCTGCCGTCGGCGCACTTCGACATGGCCACGTACGACCCGATCCGCAGCGAGGACCTGTGGAACATGGTGGGCGCGTGGAAGGTCGGGCGCGTGCTCGACACGAAAGCGGCGGTGCACGAGCGGTACGCCGGCGGTCCGCGGGACACGGCGTTCTCGTGCATCGTCGACGTGCAGGTCGCGTGGCGCGAGGCGCAGGCCGTGCAGATCAGCCCCGACTCGAAGGCCGCCGCCACCGGCTACCTGCTCGCGCCGAGCGAGCGCGGCGAGCGCGGCGGACAGCAGACGTCCACCACGCTGGCCAACAACCTCTCACCGCCGCTCTCGCAGGCGATCGGCAGCGACTTTGGCCGCGACGTCGCGCCCGCATCGAACCAGGCCGTGCAGGGACTGGCGGACACCTACAAGGCCACCGTCGCCGAGCGGCAGCAGGAGGTTCGCCAGGAGGAGGCGGCGCTCGCGCGCGTGCTTGCCGGCAAGGACGTGAGCAAGCAGGAGGTGGCCGACGAGATGGCGGACGCGGTGCTCAAGGTGCGCGAGGCCCTGCGCGCGAGCCCCAACGGCGCCAAGATCAACGAGCTGCTGAGCGACGCCAAGTTTGGCCAAGACCCGATGAAGGACGTGCGCCGGCTGCTGCAGCTCGACGGCGTCGAGTACCCGGCGGTGCCGCAGGAGCTCTCTGGCAAGACGGAGGCGCTCTGGGAGAGCTTCATGGCGTCGCGCAACGACATGGCGGGCAAGATCGGCAGCGCCGGCGAGGGCCAGCGACCGGCCGCGGCGTACGAGGTTCTGCGGCAGACCAAGGCCAAGTGGCAGGTGGCGGCGAACGCGGAGATCAAGTTCCTGATGAAGAACTCCGTGCCGAGCATGAGTTGGTGGGCGCGTAGCGAGCTGAGCGCGACGCTCAAGGACGCGCTCAAGGAGACGATCGACGCGTACCTGCAGGCCATGCAGGAGGCGAAGGAGAAGGTGGAGGCGCAGCCGTCCATGAACGAGGCCGGCGCCGCCAGCCGCGCCAACCGCGCCGCCCTCTCGGCGCTCCTCAACCGCGCCAACATCATGTCGGCCCTCTTCTGCACGATCGTCCAGGAGCTCGGCGACCGCTCGTGCTCGCAGGCCTTCGTCCTCAAGACGTCCGGCGAGGACGTGCAGAAGGCGCTGGAGGACGGCGCGCTGCTCGACGAGCTCGTGCACTTCTCGTCGCTCTGCGAGCTGCACGAGAAGCACTTCCCCGTCGACGAGGTGTACTTCCCCCTCCTGCTGGGTAAGCCGACGCCCGCGGCCGCGCCCGCGCCGCAAGCGCGGGCGCCCGCGCCGACCAGAACAGGCGCCGCGGCGGCGGGCGTGGCGCCGCCCAAGCCGACACGAGGCAAGAGCAAGAGCCCCGCGCGCGCGCGGCCAGGATCCGTGGTTACTACGGGCGCGTCTGCGGCGGCTGGGTCCTCGTCCGCGGCACGACCACCCGCTCCCCCGCGCCCGTCGGCATCGCCCGCGCCGACGCCCGCTGCGCCCGCTGCGCCCGTTGCGCCCGCTGCGGCGGCGGGCATGACGTCCATGCCGCTCGTGCCCACCCAGGCGACGGCGGCCGACGCTGCGGCGCCGCGCCGCCGGGCGCGCGAGGCCGCCGCCAGCACGTCCGTGACCAACTCGCTCTTCGAGAACATGTTCACGCACGCGACCGCGACCGATGCCAACGCGGAGGATCAGCCGGCGAGCCCCACCCCCTCCTCGGGATCGGAAAGTGGCCCACGCACCTTCAGGCGCCAGCGCTGAAGGCGGCCGCTAATATTCAATATGCGACTGGCGGTTTGTGGTTGGTGTGTGCGTGTGTGCGTGCGCGCGTGCGCTTTTTACGTGTGCGGCGCTGCTCCTGGATGGGCGACTAAGCTTATTCAAGCAAAAATGGAGGAGGCGTGGAACGAAATGAAACAGAGCATCTCGCTGGCCAACCGGATCAACAAGACCGACGAGGACGTGGCCGACTTCCACATCAAGCTCAAGAGCGCGCTCACGTCGGCCGTCGAGCGGTGCCGGGTCGAGCGTAAGCGCAAGCTCGCCGAGGCGCCGCAGCTCGACCTGAGCGACGAGAGCGTGCTCCGCGCGGCACGGTTCACCGACCACCTGCCGCTCGCCGACTACGCGCAAGTCCTGAACCTCGTGCCAAGACTGGTCAACGTCGTAACGTGCGCGCCCTACCCGCAGCACAGGAAGGCGGGCCCCCCATAATACGTGCCGCGCTCAATGTACATCCGGTACAACCACGGCACCTCGCGCACGACCACAAACGCCAACCCTTGGCCGATCCCCACCAGCATCCAGGCCCAGTCCCACAGGCTGACCTCCATGCCACGGCCAGCGCCACGCTCACGCGTTACCGGTTTGTTAGCGCAGGCTGGCCGAGGCGGTCCCCGTGCCGGGCAGCGGGCTCACGCTGCCGCTCGACCTGCACGCCATCGGCGCGCGGTGCACGAACGCCTACTACGCGCCGAAGCGCTTCGCCGCGGTGCAGCTCGCGTTCAGCAACCCGCGCTGCCGCGTGCTGATTTTCCACACTGGCCGGCTGGTTGGGACAGGTTGTGCAGGCCCGATGCAGGCGCGCATGGCCATCCTCAAGGCGGCGCGGCAGCTGGCGGTCGAGGCCAACGTGCACGTGCACATCCGCAAATTCAGCGTTATAAATCAAGCGCGCCTACGCAATTCGAACACGCGCGTGATCACCAGCGGTCCACGGGGACTGTGGCGCCCTTCCACCTCCCCAGCGCCGCTCGCTTGGTTTGCGCAGGTGGGCGCCGTGTCCATCGACGCCAAGCTCGACTGCGACGCCTTCGCCTCGACGCACTCGGCCACGTCGCACTACGAC
>Ga0209603_1002988_pt1 | contig 14978 bp, 9 predicted proteins | sample COGITO_mtgs_1206_FD_184812 | JGI IMG/M metagenome (GOLD analysis project Ga0209603, IMG submission 184812) | Pelagic marine microbial communities from North Sea - COGITO_mtgs_120607 (SPAdes) (version 2) | ecosystem: Environmental > Aquatic > Marine > Epipelagic ... | reverse complement strand
ATCTAATTGTAATCCGTATAAAAATGTTTTTATTGTAGTAAAAAGGTCTAGTTCTTTTGTTTTGTCAATATGGTAAAGTAAGAAGAATAGACGTAAAAAAATAAAATAACCGACCCATAAAACAAAATAGTAGACATTAAATAAGAGTCTTTTTTTTAAATTTTTCATAGATTATTCTGTAACTTTTAAACGTGCTTTTGCTGTAACAGCAACACCAGAATAATCGTTGTTTAAAAATTTTAAATATCCAGTAATTGCAATCATTGCAGCGTTATCTGTTGTATACTCAAATTTCGGAATGTAAGTTGTCCAACCGAAATGTTTTTCGGCTAATTGTAATCGATTTCTAATTTCAGAATTGGCGGAAACTCCACCAGCAATAGCAATATGTTTAATCCCAGTTTGTTTTACAGCATTTTTTAATTTATCCATTAAAATTTCCACAATAGTATATTGGATGGATGCACAAATATCATTTAAATTTTCTTCAATAAATTTTGGGTTTAGTTTTACTTGTTTTTGAATAAAGTATAAAACTCCAGTTTTTAATCCACTAAAACTAAAATCTAAATCTCCTACTTTTGGTTTTGTAAAAGCAAATGCTTTTGGGTTTCCTAATGCAGCATGCTTATCAATTAAAGGTCCGCCAGGATATTTTAATCCCAAAATTTTGGCAGATTTATCAAAAGCTTCCCCAACAGCATCATCAATTGTTTCTCCTAAAACTTCCATCTTAAAATAATTTGTCACTTTTACAATTTGAGTATGTCCTCCACTAATGGTTAAACAAATAAAAGGAAAAGGCGGCATTTTACTACTAGCGTCTTCAATAAAATGTGATAAAATATGGGCTTGCATGTGGTTTACATCAATTAATGGAACTTTTAAACCTAAAGCCAATGATTTTGCAAAGGAAGTACCCACTAACAAAGATCCCATTAATCCCGGACCACGGGTAAATGCGATTGCAGATAAATCTTCTTTAGTAATATTTGCTTGCTCAATTGCTTGTTGAACAACAGGAACGATATTTTGTTGATGTGCTCTAGACGCTAATTCAGGAACAACTCCGCCATATTTTGAGTGTATTTCTTGATTTGCAACAATATTGCTCAACACTTTTGCGTTGCAAATTACAGATGCACTAGTGTCATCACAAGAAGATTCAATCCCTAATATGTAAACAGGTTTTTCCATTAAAACAATAATTTAAGGCAAAATTAAGGATAATTTTATGTTGTCTCTCTTTTTTAAGAATAGAAATTTAATACTTTGTTAAATTTGCACGTTCTTTGTAGTAATTGGCAATATTTTTGATTTGTATGTATCAGATTATTCCATTCATAAAAATAGAACAGGTTATCAAGAAAGTTGGAAAAAAAATACTGAAATGGTTAGGGTACTTTGTACTCTTCTTATTATTGTTGAGTGTTTTATTTTCTATTCCAGCAGTTCAATCGAAATTAGCAAATTACGCAACTCAAAAACTAAGAAAAAAATTTAACACTACCATTTCTATAAAAAAAATAGATTTATCTCTTTTAGGAAACATTCAGTTAAAAGGAGTAGAAATTAAGGACCATCACCAAGACACTTTAATTTTTGTAAAAAATCTTAATACCTCTCTTTTAAATGCAAAAAAAGTTTTAAACAATGAAGTCAATTTAGGAAGTATTTCTATTGATGGAACTTATGTTTATATGAAAACTTATAAAGGGGAAACGGATGATAATATGGCTATTTTTATAGATAGTTTTGGTGATAGTTCTCCAAAAGATTCTTTAACAAAACCTTTCACTTTAAGGTCTTCTAATGTCTATCTAAATGATTTACATTATAAGTTGATTAATTTTAACAACAAAGAGCCAATTTCTTTTTCAGCAAAAAATATAGGAGGAAGCTTACAAGATATGCTTATTTATGGGCCAGACTTTTCTGCTAAAATAAGAGGGCTTTATTTTGCAGATAATATGGGTTTAGAGGTTACTAGTTTAACAACAGATTTTTCTTACTCTAAAACCGCAATGCATTTTAAAAATACCAGATTGAAAACAAGAAAATCTCATATTAAAGCAGATATTGATTTCACCTACAAAAGGAAAGATTTGGCATCATTTAATGATAAAGTAAATGTTAAAGCAATTTTTGATAAGAGTAAAATTGCAGTATCAGATTTAAACAAATATTATAGTGAGTTAAGTGGTAATGATGAAGTTAATTTCTCAGGAAACTTAGACGGAAAATTAAATAATTTTCACTTAAACAAACTTAGTTTAAATTCAAAACAAGGCATTAAAATAAATGGAGATTTAGAATTCGTAAATGCAGTTAACTTTGAAAGGGGGTTTGTTTTTAAAGGCGATCTAAAAAATGTTACCGCCTCTTATAATGAGTTAAAAACAATATTACCTAATGTTTTGGGAAAGAGATTGCCAACAGAATTTAGAAAATTCGGAGAATTTACGGCTGAAGGTTTAGTACATATTACTTCTGAACAAATTGATGCTAAAGTAAATTTAAAATCGAAAATAGGAGGTATTGTTTCAGATTTACAAATCTCTAACATTGATGACATTGATTATGCGAGTTACAATGGAGAAGTAGAACTGATCAAATTAAATATTGGTGTATTATTAAACAATCCCTTATTCGGGAAAACCTCTTTAAAAGGTGATGTAAAAGGAAGTGGTTTTAAATTAGAAAACATTAATACTTCGTTTAACGGTAAAGTTTCTGAACTCAATTTTAAGAATTATACGTATAATGAGATTGATGCAAATGGGCAATATCAAAACAATAAATTTGATGGAGATTTAAAAATTGATGATGAAAACTTTAAAATGAACTTTACTGGTTTGGCAGATTTATCATCAGAGGTAAATAAATTCGATTTTAAATCTGATATTGAATATCTTGATTTAAAAGAAACAAATCTTTTCACAAGAGATAGTATTGCTGTTTTAAAAGGACAAGTTGAATTAGATATAGAAGGAAATACGTTCGATGATATTACAGGAAAAGCAACTTTCAACAATATCTTGTACACGAACCAAAAAGAAGAATATATTTTTAAAGAATTTGATATAACCTCCTCTTTAAAAAATAATGTTAAGAGAATAGAAGTGTCTTCTAAAGACATTGCAAATGGTTACCTTTCTGGTAATTTTTCTTTTTCAGAATTGTTACCAGTTGCTCAAAATGCTTTGGGTAGTATTTATACAAATTATACTCCTTATATTGTTGAACCAAATCAATATTTAGATTTTAATTTTACTATTTATAATCAGATTGTCACAGTATTTTTTCCTGATATATCTATTGATGATAATACGAAGGTTAAAGGAAGAGTAAAAGCGAATCAAAATCAATTAAAATTGACTATTTCATCACCTAAAATTGATGTTTATGGCAATGAGATAAAAGATATTTTGTTAAGAACAGATAATCAAAATCCACTTTATAACTCGCATTTAACAGCATCTGAAATCAATACAAAATATTACAATGTCTCTAAGTTAAACTTATTGAGTTTAAATCAAAATGACACTTTGTATTTTAAATCTGTTTTTGTGGGGGGTAAGAAAAAAAATGAAGATTTTAATCTCGATTTTTTCTATACATTTAATCCGGAAGGAAAATCTGTAGTTGGTTTAGAAAAATCATCTTTTAAATTTAAAGAGAATGTTTGGGATATTAATCCCGATGAATTAAACGCCAATAAAGTTACCTTCGATTTAAAATCAAATGATTTTAAATTTAGTCAATTTAAATTAGTTTCGAGAGAGCAAAAAGTAGCGTTTTCGGGAAGTTTAAAGGGAGAATCAGAAAAAAAACTATTCGTAGATTTTACCAAAGTCAAATTACAGAGTTTTTTACCTAAAATAGATAGTTTAGCTTTGAAAGGAGTTTTATCGGGTAGTTTAGATTTTGTTCAAAAAGATGAAATATATAGTCCTCAGGCATCACTATCTGTAAAAGATTTTCAAGTAAACGATTTTAAACAAGGGGATCTTTCTTTAAAGGTAAAAGGAGATAATTCATACGAAAAATATAAAGTAGATTTATCTATTGATAATGAAAAAGTTAAAAGTATTGCGGCTTCTGGTTCTTTAGATTTTTCAGAAGAAAGACCTTTAATAGATTTAGAGGTATATTTAGAAGAATTTGGTTTGAAGGCCTTTAGTCCTCTTGGTCAAGATGTTTTGTCCTCTATTAGAGGGGCTGCCTCTGGCGATTTTTATTTACGAGGGTTTCTAGGAAATCCAGAAATGGAAGGAATATTAAGCCTGAAAAATGCAGGTTTAAAATTTCCTTATCTAAATGTAGATTATGATTTCGAAGGAGAATCAATAATTACGCTGCAAGAACAATCTTTTATTTTCGAGAATTTTTCTTTATTGGACACAAGGCATAACACAAAAGGTATTTTAGTGGGCAGCATATCTCATAAAGACTTTAATAAATGGTTCTTGGATATTAATATTGAAGCTGATAACTTGTTAGTTTTAGATACTGAAAATACAGAGGAAGCATTGTATTATGGTTCTGCATTTATTGATGGTAATGCGAGTATAACGGGTTTAACCGATCAGTTAACAATCGATATTAATGCTAAAACAAAATCTGGAACCAATTTTGTAGTTCCTCTTAAAGACATTGAAACTGTAGATAATTATAGCTTAATTCATTTTAAAACTATTGATGCAGCGGTTAAAAAAAATCAGAATGAAATTGCTTTAGAGGCAATAAAAGGACTTTCGTTAAATATAAATTTAGAGGTAACTAAGGATGCAACTGCTCAAGTAGTAATTGATGAAATTTATGGTAGTCAATTATCGGGTAATGGTTCGGGTAATTTGGATATTAGAATAAATACGCGTGGTAAGTTTGAAATGTATGGAGATTATACAATAGACAATGGTGTCTATGATTTTAAATATGGAGGAATTGTGAATAAACCATTTTTAATACAAAAAGGAGGTGCCATCTCATGGAATGGAGATCCTTATGCGGCAAATTTAGATGTAACAGCTATCTATAAGGCAAAAGCAAATCCAGGAGTACTTTTACAAAATTTTAATTCAAATAGAAAGATTGAAGTAGATTTAGTTACCAAAATTACTGGAGGGTTATTTAGTTCTAAACAAGATTTAGACATACAATTAACAAATGTTGATCCTATAATTGCGAGTGAGCTAGAGTTTATTTTAAATGATAATAATGTAAACGAGAAAACAACTCAGTTTATATCATTACTGGCTTTTGGCAATTTTGCAAATCCAGATAAAGTAGATTTTAATGCAGGTGAAACCATTTCAAATACTGCCTCTAGTGCAGTTGCTGCCGCTTTTTCAAGTCTCTTGAATAATCCTAATGGTAAATTTCAATTAGGCTTAGATTATCAGCAAGGAGATAGTGGTAATGATATAGAAAGTTTAAATGTTGATAATCAGGTTGATGTTTCTGTAAGTACTCAGGTAAGCGATAGAGTTATTATTAATGGAAAAGTAGGAGTGCCTGTAGGAGCCCAAACTCAGTCTAGTGTTGTCGGTGAAGTAAAAGTTGAAGTATTATTAAATAAAGTGGGTAATTTTAGAGGAGTTATTTTTAATAGACAAAATGAAATACAATACTCAACAGAGGAAGAAGGATATACGCAAGGTGTTGGACTTTCTTATCAAGTGAATTTTAACACACTTTCTGGTTTATTAAAGAAAATTAATAAACAAAATAAAACAAATAAAACAAAAATTAAGGCAAAGAATATTGTTATTATTGATTCCATCAAAAAGGTAAAAAATGGTATAATTAATTTTGAAGGAAATTAATAATTTTTACTTTTAATTTTTAATGTATTTTTTTTATTTAGATGGTTGTTTTTGCTTTAAATAAAATTACAAAATAAGAGCTAAGACCTTAAAAAATAAACACTAAAAAATTATTTTTTTTTCACTCATACATACGGAAATTAGCCTAAAACGATTTCGTAGTTTTATTATTTTAAATGGTTATAAAGCAGTAATTTTACAAGATAATTTATGAAAAAAATCAAAAAAATAGCAGTTATGACTTCTGGGGGAGATGCCCCTGGGATGAATGCAGCAATTCGAGCTGTAGTTAGATCTTGTGCATATTATAGTCTAGGTTGTGTAGGAATTTACAGAGGATACGAAGGGTTAATTGAAGACGATATTGTGGATTTAGGAGCAAGAAGTGTCAATAACATAATAAATAAAGGAGGAACAATTTTAAAATCGGCTAGATCTAAAGAGTTCAGAACTAAAGAAGGTAGGAAAAAAGCTTACGAAAATTTAGTTCAACGCGAAGTTGATGCTTTGGTTGTAATTGGTGGTGATGGTTCTTTTACAGGAGCGGTTACTTTCAATGAAGAGTTTGGTTTTCCTGTTGTTGGTATTCCAGGTACAATTGATAATGATATTTTCGGCACAACACATACTCTAGGTTATGATACAGCTTTAAACACAGCAGTAGATGCAATAGATAAAATTCGAGACACAGCGTCTTCACACAATAGATTGTTTTTTGTTGAGGTAATGGGGCGCGACGCTGGTTTTATTGCTTTAAATGCGGGTGTTGGTGCTGGTGCAGAAGAAATCTTAATACCAGAGGAGGATTTAGGATTAGATCGAATGTTAGAGTCTTTAGAAAAGAGTAGAAGAGCTGGAAAGTCATCAAGTATTGTTGTTGTAGCAGAAGGTGATAAATCTGGTAAAAACGTTTATGAATTAGCTAAATATGTTGAAGAGAACTTACCAGAATATGATGTAAGAGTAAGTATTCTTGGTCACATGCAAAGAGGAGGTTCTCCTTCCTGTTTTGATAGAGTTTTAGCAAGTAGATTGGGAGTAAAGGCAGTAGAATTACTATTAGATGGTAAAACAAATTTAATGGTAGGTTTAAAAGATAATGTAGTAATAAGTACAGATATAAAAGAAGCAATTTCTGGTGGTCATTCAATAAATTATGAGCTACTTAGAATTTCGGATATTATAACAACATAAAGAAATTAAATAAAAACTAATAAGATGATTAAAATAGGGATTAACGGGTTTGGTAGAATTGGAAGATTAGCATTCAGGTCTGCAGTAAATAGAAAAGATGTACAAGTAGTAGGTATTAATGATTTATTAGAAGTAGATTACCTAGCTTATATGTTAAAATACGATTCAGTTCATGGAGCTTTTGATGGAACTGTTGATGTAAAAGACGGTAAATTAGTTGTTAACGGAAACGAAATTAGAATTACAGCAGAAAGAAACCCAGCAGATTTAAAATGGGATGAAGTTGGTGCAGAATATGTAATTGAATCTACAGGATTTTTCTTAACTGAAGAAACTGCAGGAAAACATTTAGAGGCGGGTGCTAAAAAAGTAGTTTTATCTGCTCCATCTAAAGATCATACACCAATGTTTGTTATGGGTGTAAATAATACAGAATTAAAAGCTGATCAACAAATTTTCTCTAATGCATCTTGTACAACGAACTGTTTGTCTCCTATTGCTAAGGTATTAAATGACAACTGGGGAATCTCAGAAGGTTTAATGACAACTGTACACGCTGCAACTGCAACTCAAAAAACTGTTGATGGTCCTTCTATGAAAGATTGGAGAGGTGGACGTTCTGCTATTGGTAACGTGATTCCTTCTTCTACAGGAGCTGCAAAAGCTGTTGGAAAAGTAATTCCTGCGTTAAATGGAAAATTAACTGGTATGGCTTTCAGAATTCCTACTATGGATGTTTCTGTTGTAGATTTAACGGTTAAATTAGAAAAGCCAGCTACATATGCAGAAATTTGTGCTGCTATGAAAGCTGCTTCAGAAAGTGGAGCTATGAAAGGTGTTATAGGATATACTGAAGATATGGTAGTTTCTCAAGATTTTGTTGGAGATACGCGTACTTCCATCTTTGATGCTAACGCTGGTATCGCATTAAATGATAACTTCGTAAAAGTTGTTTCTTGGTATGATAACGAAATGGGTTATTCAACTAAAATCGTTGATTTGATTGAATACGCTGCCTCTTTATAATATAAATAATTTGAAAATAAAAAACCCTGATAGTTTAAACTATCGGGGTTTTTACTTTTTATGAAACACTTTTTCTGTACAATGATAAAAGTATACTATTTAATTGCTATTGCGCTAATTTCTACATTTACAAACTTAGGTAAGTTCGCTACTTCAACAGTTTCTCTTGCAGGTGCCGTTTCTTCATTAAAGTAAGTTCCGTAAATTTCATTTATTTCAACAAAATTATGCATGTCAGAAATAAAGATTGATGTTTTAATCACGTTTTCAAAAGTCATTTCAGCAGCAGCTAAAACTTCTTTTAAATTCTCCATTACTTGTTTAGTTTCTTTTTTAATAGACTCTAAAACCAATTCTCCGGTTTTAGGGTTAATTGCTATTTGTCCAGACGTATATAAAGTGTTTCCAGTTAATACAGCCTGGCTATATGGACCTATTGGAGCAGGCGCTTTTGCAGTAGTTATTATTTTTTTCATTTAGATATATTTTTTTAAATATCAATAATTAAATCTCTATGGTTTTTATCTTATCAGTACTCCATAAATTATAAAAAAAACCATAAATTTAAGAGGAACCATACTAAAACAGCCTTCTATCTGGCGGCTTATTTTTATCCCATTTCAGGTCTGATAAAACAGAAGATTTTACACCAATAAAAAACGTGTATGAAGAATTTGTTCCAAAAGGAACCCAATTAAAGTTGAACTGCCAACTATCTAAATCTCTAGTGAAATTAAATCGAGAAAAGGTAAAAGCACCACCCTCAACATCATATCCAGAGGAATAACCCATTTTCCATTTAGGAGATAATTCTAAATTACCACTAAACATAATACTATGTACACCAATCCTTCCGCCATCAATACCGTTATTGTTATAATTTGCAGAGTATGCCAAATTTATAGACCAAGGTATGTCTGCGTTGTATAATTTTGTTTTTTTATTTTGTTCACCTTTCTCACTATTAATATTATTTTTTTGTCCAAACCTATCGGTTGGATTTATGTCTGCTCCAATAATGTCTCCACTATCTTGGGCGCCGTTACCATTGTTTTTAGAATTGTTCTTACTGTCTTTATCAAAATCTGCACTCGAAATGGAATAATTTGCTGTTAAATTCGCATTCGTTAATCTAAAAATATTTGGATTAAATTCATTTATTCTAGTTATTGCTCCATTTGAGGACTCTGCTACTTTGTAGGGGTCAAGAGAGCCATTTAAATTAACTGCTAATTTATCTTTAAATAAGCGTGTTCCTGCAGAAAAACTAATTGGTGACCAACGTAAACTATCGGCAGCAATGTTATAAGAACTACTGAAATTTAGATTATTTAATATTGTAATTTTTTCATCTTCTTCATCACTGTCGGGTTCTTTTGGAGCCACTTTTGCTTCTAAAACATTGTTTAAAGAAATTCCGATGGAATTACTCAGTCCAGAAGACGGACTGCCATAAATACCTTGGTCAAAAGCCGTATAATCTAATAAGTCTGTTGCATCTGCACTTTGTTGTACTTGTTGAATGTATTTGTCTTTAAAATCCGGTCTATATGAATAAGAAACAGAAGGTCTAAAAGTGTGTCTTAGTGTTTTTAGTCTACCTTTTTTAAAATTAAAAGTTCCGTAAATATTTGTAGATAAACTAATTCCAGCATTGTATTCTCTGTAACTTTTAAATCCTCTTATGGTGTCGGTTACAATTACATTATCTGTGATGTCATATTCTTTTTGTATGTAATCAAACTGCCAAGTTTCTTCATAATTAACACTTGGTGATAAAGTAAAAAATTTAAAGGCTTTTATATTTGTATTTGTTCCAGTTTTATGTTGTAATCCAGATCTAGCTGTTTCAAACATTTTACTCGTAAAAAACTCATCATCGTTAGTATTAATTAAATATTGACCTTGCATTGTGTAATTAAACCCCATTTTTTGGATTGGTGTTTTCTGGACACCATTTTTTCCTGCAAAGGGATATATTCTATTCATGTTTACAGTCAGAGATGGCAACGTCATTGTAATTTTCTCTGTATTTGTGTTTTGTTGATGGCTTGCTGTAAGATTCATGTTAAAAGGCGTGCCAACAAATGTTTTACTGTAATTGATAGAGGAATTAAGGGTGTTTGTTAATGTTTGGGAGACATTAAATTGATTTTGAGACTCTCTAAAAAATTTACTACTACCTAGATTTACAGATGCAGAGAATCTTGAGTTTGGACTAGCTTTTGAATCTTGACTATGCGACCATCTAATGTTGAATCTATTCGTTTTATTATAGTCATCAAAACCTCTAATACCATTAATATTGTTTTCAAAATTAAAACTAAAATTACCATTAAATCGATAACGTTTATTGTAGTTTGATGATATTCTTGTACCCCAACTTCCATTAGAATATACATCACCCAAAACAGTTAAATCCATATAGTCGCTTAAAGCAAAATAGTAACCACCGTTTTGAAAGCCAACACCTCTTTTACTACTACCCGTATCAAAGGCAGGGATTAAAAAACCAGAAACACTCGTTTCGCTTATCGGGAAATAGGCAAAAGGAAGAAAAACAGGAGTTGGGATATCTGCAAGAACTAAATTACTGGCACCTACAATTATCTTTTTGCCAGGAACTAATTTGGCTTTATTCGTTGTAATGTAATAATCGGGTATTTTCTTTTCTGAAGTCGTGAATTTTATTTTTCTAACATAAATAGTAGAGTCATTTAAACGTTTTGTCTTTTCTCCATAGGTAAACATTTCACCTTGTTTGGTTTTTAATCCATAAATTAAAGCGCGTTTACTTTTGAAGTTGTAGATAATAGAATCCTGTTCAGATTCTTGTCCTCCTTGTTTGAAAATTGGGCGTTGTATGTAACCTGTACTGTCAATTATTCCTTTTGCAAAAAGTTTGTTTTTTTTGTAATCTATCACAATTATACCTGCTTTTAAATCGATATCAGTATAAGTAATGTGAGCTTCGTTATAAAGTGTTACCTTTTTATCTTTAGCATTCTGTATTGTATAATCTTTAGCAACATGTAAAATAATATCTTCTATAGTTTCTTTTGGTTTAATAGAATCTAAAGCAAGAGTATCTGTTTTTTTTAAGATTAAAGAATCTTTTTTCAGGATGTTATCTTCCTTAACGTTATCAACTCCTTTTTTATTTTTGGATTTAAGGTCTTGAGAAAAGCCTAATTCTGTTAAAAAGATAATGCAAATTAAAAGAATGTATGATAGGTTTGTTTGCAAGGCTATAAATGCTATTTTTGTATTAAGGTTAAAAATATGGCTCAATATTTGAAGCACCAAATTTACAAAGCCAAAATTAGTTAAAATTTATTGATGAGATTTATAGAAAATCACAAAATTATTGGCAATGCAAGAAATATTCTTGTTTTTATGTGCTCTTTCATTTTTTTTATGAATGCATCATCAATACTAGGGCAAAAAAAATACGTAATTGTTATTGATGCAGGTCATGGAGGGAAAGATCCAGGTAATTTAGGGAATGGTTATAAAGAAAAGGATATTGCATTAAAAGTAGCCTTAATTGTGGGTGAAAAACTTTCGAAACAGAAAGATATGAAGATTCTTTACACAAGAAGTAAAGATGTTTTTATAGATTTATGGAAAAGAGGAGATGTCGCTAATCAAGCAAAAGCAGACTTATTTATTTCTATACATTGTGATTCACACACTTCTAATGCCTTTGGAGCAGGCACTTTTGTGCTGGGTTTAAGAGGAAATAAAAAAAATCTAGAAATTGCAAAAAGAGAAAATGCAGTTATTCTTTTAGAGGACAACTATAAGGATAAATACAAAGGATTTGATCCAAATTCCGCGGAATCCGTTATTGGTTTATCTCTTTTACAAGAGGAAAATCTAGATAAAAGTTTAGCCATAGCAAGTCTAATTCGAAATAATTTTGCTTTTAAATTAAAGAGAAATGATAGAAACGTAAAGCAAGACAATTTTCAGGTTTTACGTGAAACTATTATGCCAAGTGTTTTGGTAGAGTTAGGTTTTTTGACAAACAAGGAGGAAGGAAGATATCTCAATTCTAAAAAAGGTCAAGATCAAATGGGAAATGCGATTATAGAAGCTGTTTTAAATTATTTTGAAAATTTAAAATTAAATACTGTAACTGCTCCATTAGTTGAGAATAATGAATTAACAAACATTGAGTATAAAGTGCAGATTGCATCAGGAAAAAACAAAATTGCAATAAAATCATATAATTTTAAAGGCTTAAAGCAAGTAGAACGAATTGATGCAGGGAAATTTTATAGGTATTACTATGGAAATACCTCTAATTATAGTCAAGTAAAAAAATCTTTAAAAATAGCAAGATCAAAAGGATATAAATCTGCTTTTGTTGTATCTTTTCTTAATGGTGAAAAAATATCTGTTCAAAAAGCCATTAAATTGCAATAGTTTAGGAGGTTTCAACCAAAAATTATTAGTAATATTGTTATTAAATTTTAATTGATGTCGAAAGAATTAAAAATAGGAATTGTAGCCATTATCGTAATTGCTATATTTATATGGGGGTATAACTTTTTAAAAGGGCAAAATTTGTTTGATACAGATACTCGCTATTTTAAGGTTGAGTATGCCAATATTTCTGGTCTTACAAAGTCAAGTTTTGTAACCATAAATGGGTTAAAAGTAGGTAAGGTAGATAAAATAGATTTTAATAACGAACCGGAAAAAATGGGGCATCTAATTGTTCGGTTTTCTGTTGAAAAAGATTTTCCGTTTTCAAAAAACAGTATTGTTAAAATATATTCACCAAGTCCTTTAAGCCCATCAAATTTAGCAATTATACCTGATTATCAGGCTGAAAATGCTATTTCTGGTGATACTCTTAAAGGTGAAACTGAGTCTAGTTTATTTACCTCTATCGGAGAACGATTAGATCCTATTCAGTCAAAGTTAGAAAAGGTAATGGTTAGTGCTGATTCTTTATTTAAAAATGTAAACAATGTATTAGATTTAAGAACACAAAAGAGTTTAAGAGGATCTGTTCTTAATTTAGAAAGTACTCTTCAGGAAGTAAAGAGTATGATGTCGTCTTTTAATAGTTTAATCGATTCAACATCTACAGATTTAAAAAAGAGCATAAAGAATACGAGGTTAATTACCGAGAATTTTTCAAAAGTTTCAGATACTTTAGCGAATGCGAATATTGGTAGGATTATGAGAAAAGCCGAAGTTACTCTGAATTCAGCTAATGAAATGTTAGGAACGATTAATAAAGGTAAGGGAACAATTGGTAAGTTAGTTTCAGATGATAAGTTGTATAATAATATTGCAGCAATGTCGAAAGAATTAGAAAGCTTATTAAGAGAAATGAAATTAAATCCAAAAAGATTTGTACATTTTTCTTTATTTGGAAAAAAAGCAAAACCTTATACTCCAAATAAAGAAACATCATCAGAGAAGGGAGAAAGAGGAGAATAAATAATTTTTTATAAATTTCAGTGAATATGGAATATTTACCAAATATATTTTTTGCTTTAGCTTTAGCGTTGGGCTTTGGTTTTTTTGCGATGAACATTCGTAGGTTGTCCAGAAATATTAAATTGGGGAAAGATGCACACAGAAAAGACAAAAAACAAGAACGATTTAAAAATATGATGATGATTGCTTTTGGGCAATCAAAGATGGTTAAAAGACCTTTTTCAGGGCTCTTACACATAATAGTTTATTTAGGTTTTGTTATTATAAACATAGAAGTTTTAGAAATTATTATTGATGGTTTATTTGGCACTCATAGAGTTTTTAAAGGTGTTTTAGGAAACGGATTTTACGGATTTTTAATTGGTACTTTTGAAATTTTAGCGGCCTTAGTTTTTGTTGCTGTCGTCATTTTTTGGTTGCGTAGAAATGTTTCTAATATAAAACGTTTCTTGAGCAAAGAAATGAAGGGATGGCCAAAAAATGATGGGAATATTATTCTTTATTTTGAAATGGTTTTGATGACTTTATTTCTTGTTATGAATGCTTCAGACCTTCCTTTTCAACAAGTAGGAATAGGAAATCCAATAAGTCAGTTAATTGTGCCTCTTTTTGATGGATTTTCCTCAGAATCAATTCATATTATTGAAAGAACCGCTTGGTGGAGTCATATTTTAGGAATTTTAGTTTTCTTAAATTATTTATATTATTCTAAGCATTTACATATCTTATTGGCGTTTCCAAATACTTATTTTGCAAATCTCAGTCCAAAAGGACAGTTTAATAATTTAGAATCTGTTACTGCAGAAGTAAAATTAATGATGGATCCCGACGCAGATCCTTATGCAATACCAGAGGATGATGCAGAGGAAGCTGTGCCAGAAAAATTCGGTGCTAGTGATGTAACCGATTTAAATTGGGTGCAGTTATTAAATGCTTACACATGTACAGAATGTGGTAGATGTACCTCTTCTTGTCCTGCCAACTTAACAGGCAAAGAGTTGTCGCCAAGAAAAATTATGATGGATACTCGTGACCGATTAGAAGAAGTTGGAAGAAACATTGATGCTAATAAAGGAAGTTTTGTAGATGACGGAAAACAATTGTTAAACGATTATATTTCACCAGAAGAACTTTGGGCATGTACTAGTTGTAATGCTTGTGTAGAAGAATGTCCTGTAAATATAGACCCTTTATCAATTATTTTAGATATGAGAAGGTATTTAGTAATGGAAGAAAGTGCAGCGCCACAAGAGTTAAATATGATGATGACTAACGTAGAGAATAATGGAGCGCCTTGGCAATACAATCAACAGGATCGATTGAATTGGGTAAACGAAGAGTAAATAATTGATTAATTCATAATTCAAAATTTTTAATTTATGATAGTACCAACAATGGCTGATATGATGTCGCAGGGTAAGCAACCGGAGGTGTTGTTTTGGGTTGGCGCAGCGGGAAGTTATGATGATA
>Ga0209603_1002985_pt1 | contig 15001 bp, 17 predicted proteins | sample COGITO_mtgs_1206_FD_184812 | JGI IMG/M metagenome (GOLD analysis project Ga0209603, IMG submission 184812) | Pelagic marine microbial communities from North Sea - COGITO_mtgs_120607 (SPAdes) (version 2) | ecosystem: Environmental > Aquatic > Marine > Epipelagic ... | reverse complement strand
CATTAATTTATATCCGCTATTGGCAAGGGCACTATTGCCGTTTGCCTCCAACAGATGGATTAAACAATAATTGTCACAGGTTTTTGTTGTAATTCTGACATGTAATTTTCATTAAATATCAGAAAAAACCCGTTGAAATGCTAGTATTACAATATATAATGTAGGTTACTAGTATTTCATTTTCAAAGAACTTAACTACAGGACATTATTGAAAATCCTGCAGGTACTTAATACAAAAAAGTAGTTTACAACTACTTTTTCTTGTGACGGTTAGCGCGTCTTCTCTTCTTACGCTTGTGCGTAGCTACCTTATGTCTTTTTCTTTTTTTACCACTTGGCATATTTGATAGTTTTATGGAGCCTTACCACGTAAGGCAATTAATATTATTTTACTTCAACGTTTGTTTTTACACTCTCAACAAATACTTTTGCCGGCTTAAAAGCGGGGATGTTATGTGCTGGGATTTTGATCGTAGTATTTTTTGAAATATTACGTCCAGTTTTTTCTGCTCTAGTCTTGATAATAAAGCTTCCAAAACCTCTAAGGTAAACATTATCTCCACCTTCCAATGAAGTTTTTACCTCATTCATAAATGTTTCTACAGTAGCCTGAACATCTCCTTTTTCCATTCCTAGTTTTTCTGAAATCTTAGCTACGATATCTGCTTTGGTCATGTGTTTCTTTTTTTATTTAAGTAATGAATTTTTCAAGACGGCAAATATAAGAATTTTAAAATCAATATATCAAAACGTAATGCATTAAAATATAATAACATAAAAGCTACCTTTGTGATATGAAAGAAACTTTGGATTTTTTTGCTAAAAATCTCATTGATTGGTACTTAGACAATAAACGGGATCTTCCTTGGAGAAGCACCAAAGACCCCTATTTTATTTGGCTATCTGAAATCATTTTGCAACAAACTCGCGTGGCACAGGGAACCCCATATTATCTTGCATTTACAAGCGCTTTTGGGGATGTAAAATCTCTTGCTGCCGCCCCTCAACAAAAGGTGTTAAAGCTATGGCAAGGCCTAGGGTATTATTCAAGAGCAAGAAACTTGCACATAGCAGCAAAGTATGTAGCCAATGAGCTGGACGGTAGATTTCCATCCACCTATAAAGGACTTCTACAGTTAAAAGGAGTTGGAGATTACACTGCCAGCGCAGTTGGATCCATTTGTTTTGACTTGCCTACTGCCGTGGTTGACGGGAACGTGTATAGAGTTTTATCAAGACTTTTTGGCATTGCTACTCCAATTAACACCACCCAAGGAATTAAAGATTTTAAATCCCTTGCGCAGCAATTATTAGATACTTCCCAGCCAGGAACCTATAACCAGGCCTTGATGGAGTTTGGAGCTCGTTTTTGCGTGCCTCAAAACCCCAACTGTGCGCAGTGTATTTTTAAATATAAATGTGACGCATACAAAAATAAACAAGTAGCAAACCTTCCCGTAAAGCTCAAAAAAGTAAAAGTTAAAAAACGATATTTTAATTACATTGTCATACTCTCTGAAAACGGGAACACCGTATTGCAACAACGAACTGAAAAAGGAATTTGGCAACAATTATATGAGTTTCCTTTGGTGGAAACAACACACCTAGTAGCTCAAGATGCCTTGTGTAAAGAAATACAGTTTGATCATATTTCAACATTATATGTTCTTGACACCCTTACCCTTTTTAGGGAAAATGCGGTGGTTCATAAGCTTTCTCACCAACACCTGTACACCCGTTTTTGGATTGCTCAAACTAAAAGCAAATTACCCAAAGGGATTCCTGTAGATGATATTGATCAATATGCAGTACCGGTGTTGATAAGTAACTTTATTTCAGAATTTGAGGGCTTTAAATAAATGGTTTTTTTACCTATATTTATTTTTCAAAAGGTACCTTTGATTACTATAAATAAATAACACATGAGCGGCACGATAAATAAAGTAATGTTGATAGGACATACAGGAGATGAAGTAAAAATGCATTATTTTGAGGGAGGAAACAGCATTGGCCGTTTTCCTTTGGCTACTAATGAGACTTACACCAACCGTTCTACCGGTGAACGAGTGAATAACACAGAGTGGCACAATATTGTGGTTCGTAATAAGGCCGCTGAGGTGTGTGAAAAGTATCTCAAAAAAGGAGACAAGGTGTACATTGAAGGACGTTTAAAAACCCGTAAGTGGCAAGACGAAAAGGGGCTAGATCGCTACTCTACAGAGATACAGTGTACAGAGTTTACCTTTTTAACTCCCAAAGCAGAGGGTGCAACTCCACAACAACCAGCCGCAGCTCCTCAAAAAACGCAAAACCCAGATAGTATTCCTGCACAAGCTCCCCAGGCACAAGAGGACGATTTGCCCTTTTAAGTAGTAACCAAACCACCTATTTTGGATATAGAACCCCCCAGTTTATTATTTTTAGCCCTTGTAGATAGCTCTTTTGTTGTAAGTATTGCCGTGCTTTTACTGCTACTTTTATTCTCTGCGCTTATCTCTGGTGCAGAAGTAGCCTTTTTTTCTTTAACCCCAACAGACCTTGAAGTAGATCTGGACAGCAAAGTCTCAAGAAAAACAAAAATAGTTTCCCTTTTATTAGAAAAACCCAAAAAGTTATTGGCAACAATTCTAGTGGCCAACAACTTTATAAATATTGCTATTGTGCTGCTTTTTGATAGCCTTGGGCAAATCTGGTTTGCAGGATTACACCAGGTATATTTTGGCATTAATATTCGTTTTGTAATAGAGGTGGGGGTGGTCACGTTCTTGATTTTGCTTTTTGGTGAAATTTTACCCAAGGTATATGCCAGTAGAAACAGTCTCAGCTTTGCAACTTTTATGGCATTACCCTTAAAGTGGTTGGATGTATTGTGTACTCCATTAAGCGTCCCTATGCAAGCTATTACGGTTTCCATACAAGAGAAATTCGGAAAACAAAAAGCAAACATTTCTGTAGGGCAATTATCACAGGCTCTTGAACTCACAGATCAAAAAGAGACCACTACCCAAGAGCAAAAGATACTCCAGGGTATTGTAACTTTTGGCGCAACAGACACAAAACAGGTCATGAAAAATAGGATGGATATCTTTGCCCTTGATAAGAAGCTGCCCTACGATGAGATTTTACCTTTAATAATAAAAAACGGATACTCCCGTATTCCTGTCTATAAGGATAATGTAGATACCATTACTGGAATTTTGTATGTAAAAGATCTAATACCCCATATAGATGCCAAAACCCTAGATTGGAATTCTCTTATTAGAGCTCCTTATTTTGTTCCAGAAAACAAAAAACTGGATGATTTGCTTAATGAGTTTAAGAAAATGAAAATGCACTTGGCTATTGTTGTAGATGAGTATGGAGGTACAAGTGGTCTTATTTCTCTTGAAGATATTATCGAGGAGATTGTAGGAGAGATCAGTGATGAGTTTGATGACCAAGATTTAATATTCTCTAAACTAGATGAAAATAATTACGTATTTGAAGGCAAGACACCTTTAAAAGATTTCTACAAAGTAATTGGTCTTGATGAGGTAGCTGTTTTTGAAGACCAAAAGGGTGAAGCAGAAACATTGGCTGGTTTTTTATTAGAAATATCTAAAGGCTTTCCAAAAAAACATGAAGTGTTTACTTATCACAACTACGTATTTACCATCGAAGCCTTTGAAAATAAACGCATCAAACAAATAAAACTCTCTATACTTCCCAAAGCCTAATGAAAAACTGTATTTTCTTTTTGTGTTGTTTGCTTTTTGTAGCATGTAATGATGATGTAATTGTTAAGCCAAATGCAAAATTACGTCTTGACTATCCTACCCCTAGGTATAAAAAATCACAAACTAATTGTAGCTACAGTTTTGATGTTAACAACCAGGCTACCCTCAAAAAAACAAGAAACTGTGGTGTTAGACTTTACTACCCTAATATGAGAGCTGCGGTATACATTACTTATCAAAGGGTGCGCGATACTAATTTAGACTCCTTGTTGTATGATGCTCAAAAGTTAGCCTACAATCATGATAGAATAGCTAGTAGCATCCCAGAGAAACTTTTTGAAAATAAAGACCATAATACCTATGGGGTGTTTTATAGTATTAACGGAAATGCGGCATCTCAATCTCATTTTTACTTAACAGACAGCCTTCAACACTTTGTTACCGGATCCCTTTATTTTGATGTTAAACCAAATTTTGACTCTTTATACCCAGCCGTTGTTTATTTGCGTAAAGACATTATGCACCTGATGGAAACCCTTGAGTGGAAGTAAGACTTATTTTTGGGTTTTTTTTATAATTCCCAAATATCTAAAACTCAATATTTAGTACCACCTTTGCCTTTGTTATGAAAACACTAGACAAAAAATGGTTGTATCTGAGTTTATTATCTGTAGTTTGGGGCAGCTCTTTTATATTAATAAAAAAGGCCTTAATAGGGTTAACACCCCTGCAACTTGGAGCTCTAAGAACCTTATTTGCTGCTATTTTCTTGCTTATTGTTGGATTTTCTTTTTTAAAAAAAATTAAAAAACAGCAGTGGAAATGGATTACAATTTCTGCTTTTTTGGGCACTTTTATCCCTGCTTTTTTGTTTGCCTTTGCGGAAACCCAAATTGATAGTGCTGTTGCCTCTATCTTAAATTCTACAACACCAATTGTTACCTTGGTATTGGGCGCTGTGCTGTTTAAAATTGTTTTTTCTCGCAACCAGCTCATAGGGGTTATTGTAGGATTAGTGGGGAGTTTGTTATTAATTTGGAGCGGTGCAGATGTAAACCCAAATCAAAATTACTGGTACAGTACTTTGGTCTTGGCTGCCTCTGTTTGCTATGCTTTGAATGTAAATATTTTAAAAAAACACCTTCAAGAATTGCCCCCAATGGCTATTGCTGCGGGCAACTTTATTGTTTTGCTAGTTCCTGCTTTTTTGGTGCTAGTGTTCTCAGGTTTCTTTGGGCTAGAATTTGTGGGCAATACTGTTTTGCATGAATCTTTAGGATATTTACTTATTTTATCCCTAGTAGGTACTGCTGTTGCCAAAGTGATGTTTAATAAACTAGTACAATTAAGCACCCCAGTTTTTGCTAGTTCTGTGACCTACACCATCCCTATTATCGCCCTTTTATGGGGCCTACTAGATGGCGAGCGTTTTTCTTTATTTCAAGCAGGGGCCACAGTCTTTATTTTGTCAGGGGTTTTAATGACCAACAAGAAATAATTTAAAGCTCCCAAATAGTGAGAGAAAATTAATTTTGTGTTAGTGTTTTGTCTTGTAAGATTTAACGGCAAAATTTTACCAAATAAAGAGTTTGTTTTTAGAGGAAATACAATTATATTTGCAACCGCTTTAAAATGAAGCGGGATTATTAATTAATAAATAAACGAAACGCTATGTTCGCAATTGTAGAAATAGCAGGGCAGCAATTTAAAGTTGCAAAAGATCAAAAAGTCTTTGTACATCGTTTAGCAGCAGAAGAAGGAAAAAAGGTTTCTTTCGATAATGTGCTTATGCTAAGTGATGGAGATAAAGTTACTGTTGGCGCCCCGGCTATCGATGGAGCTCAAGTAGGAGCAAAAATCATTAAGCACCTTAAAGGTGATAAAGTTATTGTATTCAAGAAAAAAAGAAGAAAAGGATACAGAGTAAAAAATGGGCACAGACAATCTCTTACTCAAATTGTAATAGAGAGTATTGTAGCCTCTGGAGCAAAAAAAGCCGCTCCCGCTAAAAAAGCAAAAGCTGTAGCACCAAAAGCTGAAAAGCCTGCTGCTGTAAAAGAAGAAAGTGCTGCAAAGGATATTTCTTCCAACACTGTTGCTGAGTTAAAAGCAATGGCAAAAGAAAAAGGAATTACAGGCTACACTTCTATGAAGAAAGCTGAGTTAATTGCTGCTTTAAGTTAATCTTTAAAACCAAACAAAATGGCACATAAAAAAGGAGTTGGTAGTTCCAAAAATGGTAGAGAATCAGAATCAAAACGTCTTGGCGTTAAGATATTTGGTGGTCAAGCTGCCCTTGCTGGAAACATCATTGTAAGACAAAGAGGTAATACACATCACCCAGGTGAAAACGTATATGGTGGAAAAGACCATACACTTCACGCTAAAGTGGATGGTGTTGTAAAATTCACAAAAAAGAAAGACAACAGATCATACGTAAGTATCGTGCCTGTGGCAGAAGCTTAGTATATTGTCTACCTTATTTTATAAAGCCTCAAATCACTAATGATTTGAGGCTTTTTTATTAGCCAGCTTTCTAAAGAGAATTAATTATATATCCTTAAACACACCTTTCTATGAAGATCAATATTTTGCTAATAACAATTGCAGCTACGCTATTTACGACCAGCTCTTTGGCGCAAGAGAAGCCCCACACATACTATGATTTTTTAGAAGTTATAGTGGTCCAAAAAGCCAATAATCGAGGAATAATAAAACGCATACGTGTAGAGGAGCAACCCGCTTTGGAAGGAAAAATAATTACGAGTAAGGGTATAGAAAAATGTAAAGGAACCTCGCAATTACTAAACTACATGAATCAACACCGTTGGGAGTTTGTTGATAGAAAAGCAATTGTCTCTGGAGAGAATGACCCGGTTTGGATGAGCTACATATTTAGAAAACCCAACCCCACAAAAAAACCCTTACAACAATAGCTGCAAGGGTTTTATAGTTTAAATTTTCGAAGAAATTATGGTTCTAAATTAGTATCTGTAATATTCTGGCTTAAAGGGCCCTTCAACAGTTACACCAATGTACTGTGCTTGGTCTTTCTTAAGTTCTGTAAGCTCCACACCAATTTTTTCAAGATGCAACTTTGCAACTTTCTCATCTAAGTGCTTAGGCAACATGTATACTTTGTTTTCATACTTGTCTGAGTCTGTCCATAACTCTATTTGAGCTAATGTCTGGTTTGTAAATGAATTACTCATTACAAAACTAGGATGCCCAGTTGCACAACCTAGGTTTACCAAACGGCCTTCAGCTAGTAAGATAATGTCTTTACCGTTTAAGTCGTATTTGTCAACTTGTGGCTTTATTTCATCTTTAATAGCATTACTGTTTAACCATGCCACATCAATTTCATTATCAAAGTGACCAATGTTACAAACAATGGTTTTGTCTTTCATTGCCTTAAAATGCTCTCCGCGTACAATGTCTTTATTTCCTGTGGTTGTAATTACAACATCTGCTGTAGCAACAACACTCTCTAATTTTTTTACTTCAAAACCATCCATGGCAGCTTGGAGGGCACAAATTGGGTCAATTTCTGTTACCGTTACAATAGAACCAGCACCTTTAAAAGAAGCGGCAGTTCCTTTTCCTACATCACCATATCCACAAACTACGACTCTTTTACCAGCCAACATTACATCTGTAGCACGACGTATTGCATCTACTGCACTTTCTCTACATCCGTATTTGTTATCAAATTTAGATTTTGTAACACTATCATTAATGTTTATGGCAGGCATTGGTAGGGTTCCATTTTTTACACGCTCGTAGAGGCGGTGTACTCCAGTAGTAGTCTCTTCAGAGAGTCCGTTAATTCCAGGGGCTAGTTCTGGGTATTTGTCTAATACCATGTTGGTTAAATCTCCACCATCATCTAAAATCATATTTAGTGGCTTTCTATCTTCACCAAAGAAAAGTGTTTGCTCTATACACCAGTCAAACTCCTGCTCATTCATACCTTTCCAGGCATATACAGCCGTTCCAGCGGCAGCAATAGCAGCGGCAGCTTGATCTTGGGTAGAGAAAATATTACATGAACTCCAGGTAACTTCTGCTCCAAGGGCTTGTAATGTTTCAATTAGTACCGCAGTTTGTATGGTCATGTGAAGACATCCTGCAATACGTGCCCCTTTTAAAGGCTGCTGGTCCTTATACTCTTCTCGCAATGCCATAAGCCCTGGCATTTCTGCTTCAGCTAATCTAATTTCTTTGCGACCCCAATCTGCAAGTGAAATATCTTTTACTTTATTGGGTGTATACGGAAGTGTGTTTGTTGACATAAAAATGTAATTTTTATCTCTACCAGGGCAGAGAACTTATTAATATATTTACTACTTTGTGATGGTATTTATACTGAAAATTTCGACTGCAAAAATACACAAAACCAATCAAAGACTAATGCCTCTTTACAAAACTATAACAATTAATTCCAACACTAAGCTCCTGATTTGGAACATAGAAGAGTCTTTTGATGTATTGAGTAAAAATATACCGCTTACAGAGCATTGCCAAGCACGTGTTGATCGTATGAAAAGCGATTTGCATCGTTGCGGATTTATGAGCGTGCGCCACCTTTTATCTTTCGTTGGATATACAGATTTTGATTTGAGGTATGATCAAAACGGTAAACCCCACCTTACAGATGGAACATACATTTCAATCTCTCATTCTTACACTTTTTCTGCAATTATAATCAGTGATTACCCCGTGGGTATTGATATAGAAAAACAGCGGCCAAAAATCTTCAACATTGCTCATAAATTTACCACCCTACAGGAGTATAGCACCTTAGCCAACCGAGACGCAATTATGCGTAAACTTACTATTATTTGGGGAGCCAAAGAGGCTGTTTACAAATGCTTTGCCCGTCCTGGAATTAGCTTTTTAGAGCATATTTTTGTTGAAGATTTTAGATTAAATGACACACAGACCTCTGCCACAGTAGGCATTGCTGCTACTAGTGAGACCTATGATATTTACTTCCAGGAATTTCAAGGATTTACACTAGTATGCGCTATTACCCTTTAAGGTATTTACTGTGCCTGCAGCCAACAATTTACTGGAAACAAAATTAAAGCAATTCACTTCTTTTTTGATTTTATTGTTTTTTTATGCCCATCCCAAAATACTATCTTTACAACCATAATCTAAATCTTATGCAAATTTCAGTAGAAGTAACATTTACCCCCTTACAAGACGCTTATGAACCAGAAATAATAGCCTTTATAAAAAAGCTACGAGCATCTGGTTTTACCGTTTTAGAAAATCCATTGAGTACACAAGTATACGGAGCTTATGACGCGCTCATGGGGATGTTGCAAAAAGAAATTAAGGTTGCTTTGCAAGGGGTAGAGAGCGGTTTAATGTACATTAAAATCGTAAAATCAGACAGAAGTGACTATGAACCAAATTTTTGATTTTCTTTTTTCTCAATATGCAGGCTATGACACGCTAGATATTGTGCTAGAATTGATAGCGGCACTCTTTACCATTGCCTCTGTTGTGTATGCTAAAAAAAATAATGTATTGGTGTTTCCTACCGGGATGATTTGCACCGCTATTTTTGTGTACTTGCTACTAAAATGGGGCTTGTTGGGTGACATGTTAATTAATGGATATTATTTCATTATGAGTGTATATGGTTGGTATGTTTGGACTCGTAGTGTTGATGAGCTTCCAGTAACGCCCATTAGTCGCGCAACCTACAGAGAACATATTATTTCTTTAGGGATTTTTATTGTAACAGTTGTTTTTGTGTTTTTAGTGTATACTGTTTTTGATAAATTCAATCACTGGAGCTCGTATCTAGATACACTAACCACAGGTATCTTCTTTGTAGGAATGTGGCTCATGGCAAAACGTAAAATCGAAAATTGGATTTATTGGATTATTGGAGATATTATTACCGTACCGCTGTATTTTTATAAAGGCTTAACTTTTAGTAGTATTCTTTATTTTGTATTAACACTCATAGCTATTTATGGCTATTTAGCATGGAAAAAGCATTTGAACAAACCCCTAGCAGTTGTGTAAAGATTGTATTGTTTGGTCCTGAGTCTTCAGGAAAAACAACCTTAACAGCTCAATTGGCAGCCCATTTTAATTCTAAGTGGGTGCCAGAATACATGCGTACCTATTTAGAACTGAAATGGAAAAATTCAAAAACATCCATTGAAAAAAAAGACTTGCTACCCATTGCAAAAGGCCATATCAAAGATGAAAACAGACTTACACTACAGGCAGATAAACTACTCTTACTAGATACTAATGTCTTGCAAATAAAGACCTATTGCGAGTATTATTACAATGGGTGGTGCCCCTCTCAACTTATACAGGCAAGCCAACAACACCGGTATGATTATTATTTTCTTACCAATATTGATGTGCCTTGGCAGAAAGATAACTTAAGAGATAGACCCAATGATAGAGACAAAATGTTTCGTATTTTTGAACAACAACTGATTAAAAACAACACTCCTTATACTATTTTGGAAGGATCAAAACAAGAGCGTTTAAAGAGCGCTATTGCAATAATAAATACATTAATTAAACATTAGTTATAGATGTTCATACCCCAAGAACTTGACCAAATTATTGCCCATGGGCTCAGTGAGAAAGAGATTAAAAAACAACTTCAAATCTTCCGAAATGGCGCTCCATTTACCCGTATTATAAGACATGCAGGTGTTGACAATGGCGTTGAGGTGTATGATGTGGCTACCCAAAAACAATTGGCTGGGTACTACGATGCCCAGAAAGAGCAAAAAGACATTGTAAAATTTGTACCTGCCAGTGGTGCTGCCACAAGAATGTTTAAGTTTTTACATACATTTTTGGACCACTATGATCCAGATCAAGAAAAACTTACCCCGTATCTTAAGTCAAATGCACTAGATTCATTAAAGACCTTTATTGACAACATCAAATATTTTCCTTTTACTTCTTTGGTACAAAAAGAAATTAGAAAATACATACCAGATTACAAGAAGTCAAAAAAGGGCTACCGAATCAATAGTTTTGTGACCTTAATGCTTGGCAAAAAGCATCTTAATTATGCAGGCTACCCTAAAGGTCTTATCCCTTTTCATAAATATACAAAGTATACAAGAACTGCATTTGAAGAGCAACTATTTGAAGCAACACAATACGCAGCTATAGACGGGGTCGCACATTTGCATTTTACCTTTTCTCCAAAGCACTTACAACTCTTTAAACAAACCTATGAGAGGGTCAAAAATAGAATTACAAGAAAGACCAAAGTAGAGGTTCAAATTTCCTATTCTTTTCAAGACCCAAGTACAGATACTATTGCGGTAGATTTAAAAAACACACCTTTTAAAAACAAAGAAGGGAATTTAGTTTTTAGACCCTCAGGCCATGGAGCACTTATTAAAAATTTAAACCAGGTAGATGCGGATATTATTTTTATAAAGAACATAGATAATGTGACGGTAGAGAAGCATATTGACGCTGTTGCTTTACATAAAAAGATGTTGGCAGGGAGACTTTTGCAACTACAGCATACAATATTTGGATATCTACAAAGTATTGTAAAAGATCAAGTTACAGAAGAGAAACTCAGTGAAATAAAAACTTTTTTATGGAAAGAGTTAAAGATTAAAGAAATTCCTCAGACCAAGGCTGGTATTGCAGAGCTTTTAAATAGACCCATTAGAGTATGTGGTGTTGTTAAAAATACAGGAGCCCCGGGTGGGGGTCCTTTTTGGGTAAAAAATAAAGAGGGGCAACAATCTCTTCAAATTGTTGAGTTATCTCAAATTGATATTTCAGACCCAAAGCAAGCCTCAATTGTTGCGGGTGCCACACATTTTAATCCTGTAGATTTGGTATGTGGTACACGAGATTTTAGGGGAGAGAAATACAACCTTACACATTTTGTAGATCCTTTGGCTTGTTTTATTTCAAACAAAACTGTGGAGGGTGCTCCTATAAAAGCCCTGGAAGCCCCGGGATTATGGAATGGCGCTATGGCACATTGGAATACTATTTTTGTGGAAGTACCACTTTTAACGTTTAGCCCTGTAAAGGATGTAAACGACTTGCTAGATCCATCCCATCAACCTAGCGCCTGATGGATCGTCTACAACTTTTAAAAGAGATTTCCTTTAAGGCCATAAGAAGTAGTGGCCCTGGCGGGCAACACGTTAATAAAACCGCGAGTAAAGCAGTTATTAGTTTTACAATTAATACCTCTGAGATCTTTACTACTAAAGAAAAACAGCGCTTACTTGAAAAATTAAAGACCCGTATTTCTCAAGACGGAAGCCTTACTATAACCTGTAGTGAATCTAGGAGCCAGCACAGAAATAAAGCCTTAGCGATAGCCCGTCTTTTTTCTCTTCTTGAAAAAAGTCTTCGTGTTGCCAAGAGCAGAAAAAAATCAAGACCTTCAAGAAATGCCATTGAAAAGCGTTTGGTGTCCAAAAAAAAGCATGCGCTCAAAAAAGCCAATAGAAAACCACCCCCTGTACAATAATACTTTGTAATTTTTTATAAAGTTTATTTTTAAATAGCAGAAATAAAAGTACTTTTACACCACATCTCAAAGGGGTGCTAATTGATGTTCGTTTTAAAACAACGAGCATTGGATTGGCTGAGATCATACCCATAGAACCTAGAACAGGTAATGCTGTTTAGGAATAAAACAAATGCTTTTAGCGCGATCGAGATGTGCTATATCGAGAACATTCTTTATTGTCCTTGATTGCGCTAATTCAAAAAATAATTATTTAACAAGAATAATTACCCCTTTTATTCGTCACAAAAACAAGTACGAATGAAATATTACGCGTTTATTTTTTTACTCAGTGCAGCAGTCCTTCAAGCACAAGAAAAATTGCAAGACACTACAAAAATTCAACCCTTGGAACAGGTATACCTCAATGGTGTGAGAGTTAGTGCAGATTCCCCAATTACCCATAGTAACCTTACTAAGCAGGACCTAGCCCAGAGAAATTTAGGACAAGATATCCCTATATTGCTTAACTATTTGCCAGGGGTAGTAACCACCAGTGATGCCGGTGCAGGTGTTGGATATACAGGAATTAGGGTTAGAGGAAGTGATGCAACTCGTGTTAATGTCACCATAAATGGGATTCCTTATAATGATAGTGAAAGCCAAGGCACTTTTTGGGTTAATTTACCAGATTTTGCTTCCTCTGTAGAAAGTCTTCAGCTTCAAAGAGGTGTTGGTACCTCTACCAATGGATCTGGATCTTTTGGTGCAAGTTTAAACATTGAGACAGACCGCTCCAGTAAAGAGGGATTTGCTCAAATTGCAAACAGTTACGGCTCTTTTGATACCAGAAAGCACAGTGTAAAATTTTCTACGGGACTGTTAAACGACAAGGTTGAAATCTCTGGAAGATTTTCAAATATTACTAGTGACGGCTATATAGATAGAGCCTCTAGTGATTTAAAATCTTATTTTTTGCAGGGGTCTTATAAAACAGATAATACCCATATTAAAGCCCTTGTATTTGGGGGTAGAGAAATCACCTACCAGTCATGGTTTGGAATAGATGAGCAAACACTGGCTACTAACCCTACGTTTAACCCTGCAGGGATGTATACTGATGTTAATGGTGTGGTTCGTTTTCATAAAAACCAAGTAGATGATTATGACCAAGATCACTACCAATTAATTTGGAATGAGCGCTACAACAATAACTGGAGTACAAGCCTTACACTCAACTATACAAAAGGGAGTGGTTTTTTTGAGGAATATAAAGAAGATGCAAATCTTGATTTTCATGGCTTGTTACCCGTTGAAATAAACGGCCAAATAGAAGAAACCTCAGATCTTGTAAGACGTAGATGGTTGGAGAATAATTTTTATGCCTTGAGCGCAAATGCAAATTATAAAGATCAAAACTGGGATACTACCACGGGTATTTTTTATAGCTATTATCAGGGGCTTCACTTTGGAGAAGTAATTTGGGCAACCAATTTTACAGGTGCAAATTTAGGAGATCGCTATTATGATGGTACGGGAGATAAACAGGAATTCACCGCTTTTTCTAAAGCAACCTATCAAGTAACAAATTCTTTGTCCTTTTTTGGTGATTTGCAAATGCGTGTTGTTGACTATAAAACGGCTGGTTTAACCAGTGATAAAGTGAACATGGTAGTAGATGAGCAGTATGCGTTTTTTAATCCAAAATTTGGCGCTAGTTACACCTTAAATAAAGGCAATCAATTATATGTCTCTTATGGAAGAGCCAGTAGAGAGCCTAGACGCAGTGATTTTGAACAAGGAGTCTTTACCCCAGAAATATTGGATGACTATGAGATAGGATGGCGTTTTGCAGGAGAAAACATAACCTTAAGTACCAACTTATACTACATGGATTACAAAGACCAATTGGTGCTTACAGGACAATTAGATGACTCTGGAGGATTTATTAGAGAAACTAGTGGTACTAGTTACAGAGCAGGACTTGAAGTAGACGCAGATTTTAGAGTGTCAAAGCAATTGCACGTAAGGCCAAATATAGCCTTGAGTAGCAATAAAAATAAAGAGTTTATAACCTCCACTGATGGCCAACTTGTAAATTTAGGGACAACCAATATTTCATTTTCTCCTTCCTTTATTGCAGGCAATAGTATTGAGTACAGCCCTACAGAAAACTTTCAAGTAGCATTACTTTCAAAATATGTAGGCCAGCAGTACATGGGTAATATAGATAGTCAAACATCAAAGTTGGATGCCTATTTTTTAAATGATTTTTCAATAAACTATACCATTAGAAAACTGTCTTTTGCAAAATCATTGGTTTTACAGGGCTTAGTAAACAATATTTTTGATGTTAAGTATATTTCTAATGGATACTTCTTTACCTATGATGATGATTTTTCTTCGCCAGGAACCATAACCACTATAGAAGGCGCAGGATTTTACCCACAAGCAGGAATTAACTTTTTGGTGGGCGCTACTTTAACTTTTTAAATAAAAATCTAAAATACAATGGGTTAGCATCTAACTTTGTTAACCCGGTTATTTTAGCGAAGTAAAAAAAACACACTTATTTCTAGGATTTAGTTTGTATATTTAAATTCCCAAATTTGAAGATATGAAACTACTACAAACACTATCATCCTTATTTTTAATTGTTTCTTTTTCATTTGCCCAGCAAATGCCCATTGATTTTTCTGATCCTGCAGAGAACTTTTCATCCTTTTTAGGGAGTAGTTTTTCTTTCAACACAGACCCCCAAGATCCCACCAACGATGTAGGACAGTTTTCCAAT
>Ga0209603_1002977_pt1 | contig 15015 bp, 16 predicted proteins | sample COGITO_mtgs_1206_FD_184812 | JGI IMG/M metagenome (GOLD analysis project Ga0209603, IMG submission 184812) | Pelagic marine microbial communities from North Sea - COGITO_mtgs_120607 (SPAdes) (version 2) | ecosystem: Environmental > Aquatic > Marine > Epipelagic ... | reverse complement strand
AACCATGCCTTTGTTGTGAGTGAAGCAGCAGATCACGGTCTACAAGTTTTTGATCTTACTCGCTTGAGAGATCAAACTGTATTTCAACAGTTTACGGCAGATGCCACCTTGACTAGTTTTGGGAATGCACACAATATAGCCATCAATGAGTCCAGTGGCTATGCTTATGTGATTGGCGCAGATCCCTACAATGGCGGACCTATGTTTATCGATATTTCTTCACCCACCGCTCCTGTGGTTATGGGGGGCTATGGCGGCTCTTCTTATACGCATGATGCCCATATTGTTACCTATGCTGGGTCCGAACCTGATTACCAAGGTAGGGAAATTTTGTTTGGCAGTAACAGTGATGGCGGGGACAACAATCAAGTGGTGATTGTAGATGTCACCGATAAGGCTGCACCGCGCTTAATTTCCAATGCAACTTACAGTAATGGTGGATATACTCATCAAAATTGGATTGATGAAAACCATCGTTATTTATATGTTGGCGATGAACTGGATGAGCGGCGTTTTGGGAATCAAACCAAAACCTTGGTCTTTGATTTGGAAGATTTGGATAACCCGTCCCTTCATTATTCGTATGCTGGAGTCACTTCAGCTATTGATCACAACGGTTACACCAAAGGAAATTCTTTTTTTATTGCCAACTATACCGCGGGCTTTAGAGAAATTGACATTGAAAATATTGCGGCAGAAACAATGACAGAAATCGGTTTTTTTGATACATATCCAGAAAACAACAACAATAGTTTTAATGGAGTTTGGAATGTATATCCCTATTTTGACAGCGGAGTAATTGCCATTAGTGACAGCAATAGAGGTTTGTTTTTAGTCCAGCGATCCAATTAATTCACATGAGATATCGCAGCGTTTTTATTGTTTTCTTTTTCTTGGCCGTTGGGTGCGAAAACACACCATTGTCAGAATCGGTTCCTGTGTCGACCAAGCACGCTCTTCAATGGGTGCAACTTTTTGGTGGATCAGCAGAAGATATTGCTCATGCCGTGATTGCCACCAGTGATGGTGGTTTTGCTGTGTTGGGAAACACCAAAAGTACCAACGGAGACATTCAAGATAAAACCGTGGAGGTTTCTGATCTGCTTTTGATTAAATATTCGGCAACTGCCCAACTAGAATGGTCCAAAACCTATGGGGGGTCTTTGGATGACCGTGGATATTCGTTGGTTCAAATGCCAGACGGCGGTTATGCGCTTTTGGGCTATTCCATGAGTAGTGATATTGATGCCTCAAACAACGAAGGGCAGCACGATAATTGGGTTTTGCGTGTTGATGCACAAGGAGAATTGATGTGGGAAAAGAGCTTTGGTTTCTCTGGGCACGACCACGCCTATTCAATCATTGCCACCCATGATGGAGGTTTGTTATTCAATGGTTTTTTGGATGTTACTTCTTCGGGAGGTTTGGGGAGTACGTCCAAAGGCGGAAGACATGGTGTGGGCGAATTTTGGGTTCACAAGATAGATACCTCTGGCAATATTCAATGGCGTCGCTTTTATGGAGGAACAAGCAACGACCGCTCTTATGCAGCCGTAGAAACAGATGAAGGCGATTTTGTAATCGTAGGAACAACAGAAAGCACCGATGTTGACATTAGTTCTCCCCGTGGTGATTATGATGTGTGGGTGATCAAAATTGCGACAGATGGAACCTTACTGTGGGAGCGCTCTTTTGGTGGAACGGAATATGAAGGGTCAAATGCGGTCTGGCTCGACAGCAAGCAAGTTTTACATGTGTTTGGTAACACCTTCAGTACCGACAAAGACATTTCTTCTCCCTTGGGGAGCTCTGATTTTTGGTTGATTTCTGTCGACCAAAGTGGAAACTTATTGACCGAAAACACCTTTGGCGGAACAGCTTTTGATTTAGGTCGCGATTTGTTGATTGACCAACACAATCAATTTTGGTTGACCGGTTACAGTCGGAGTAGTGACATAGATCTATTTGAAAATCAAGGAGATAATGACATAGTTTTACTTCAGTTAGATCAAAATAAATTCCCAAAGCAACATTTTTCTTTGGGAGGGAGCGGCCTTGATATTGCTCATGCAATTGTTGAATTGCCTCTGGGCGGAATTCTAGTGGTTGGGAGTACAGAAAGTGTTGACGGACCCTTTGCCAATAACCGCGGAGACAAGGATATCTTCTTGGCGCACTGGGATGCGATTTTGGAATAGCCCTATTGGCTTTATCTATAGGTAAATACTAGCCATACTAAGTGAAATGCCGTATATTTGCACTAAATTTAAAAAAGGAAGTTTCACCCATGATTAAAGTTTCAGCTTCAGCGAAAGTAAAAGTCGCTAGTTTAATGCAAGAAGAAGGCTTCAATCCAACTACAGATTTTGTCCGTGTTGGTGTTAAAAGCGGTGGTTGTTCAGGACTTTCTTATGACCTGGATTTTGACGCTGCTAAAAAAGAAGACGATCGTTTATTTGAAGACAATGATGTGCGCATTGTTGTGGACAAGAAAAGCTTGCTTTATTTGGTTGGAACTACATTAGAATATTCTGGAGGATTGAATGGTAAGGGATTTGTGTTTAACAACCCCAATGCTAATCGAACCTGCGGATGTGGAGAAAGTTTTTCGCTCTAAAAGGACGCTATGGCATATACAGAAGAAGAATTAAAAAAAGAGCTCGAAACCAAAGAGTACGAATACGGATTTTACACCGACATCGAATCGGATACTTTTCCTATTGGTTTGAATGAAGACATCGTTCGGGCAATTTCAAAACGAAAAGAAGAGCCCGAATGGATGACCGATTGGCGTTTAAAAGCCTTTGCCTCTTGGAAGGAAATGAAAGAACCAGAGTGGGCAAATGTACGCTATGAGAAACCTGATTTTCAGGCTATTTCTTATTACTCAGCTCCTAAAAAGAAAGATAAATACGAAAGTCTTGATGAGGTAGACCCAGAGTTGTTGGATACATTTAATAAACTTGGCATCTCTTTGGACGAGCAAAAGAAACTCGCTGGAGTTGCCGTTGACATTGTTATAGATTCTGTTTCTGTCGCAACAACTTTTCGTGATACATTGGCTGAGAAAGGAATTATTTTTTGCTCCATTTCAGAGGCCATCAAAGACTACCCGGATCTTGTTAGAAAATATTTAGGGACTGTTATTCCTCCCAAAGACAATTTTTATGCTGCCTTGAATGCAGCCGTTTTTTCGGATGGATCGTTTTGCTATATTCCAAAAGGCGTACGTTGCCCCATGGAATTATCAACCTACTTCCGAATCAATCAAGCGGGAACGGGTCAATTTGAGCGAACCCTTGTTATTGCTGACGAAGGGAGTTATGTTTCTTACCTAGAGGGCTGTACTGCACCATCACGTGATGAAAATCAGTTACACGCAGCCTGTGTAGAATTGATAGCCATGGACGATGCAGAAATCAAATATTCGACTGTTCAAAACTGGTACCCTGGAAATAAAGAAGGAAAAGGGGGCGTGTACAACTTTGTGACGAAACGCGGAATTTGCCATACCAACGCAAAAATATCTTGGACGCAAGTCGAAACAGGATCAGCCGTTACATGGAAATACCCGTCATGTATTTTAAAAGGGGATAATTCAATTGGAGAGTTTTATTCCATTGCAGTAACTAATAATTACCAACAAGCCGATACAGGAACCAAGATGGTTCACATTGGAAAAAACACACGTTCAACAATTATTTCAAAAGGTATTTCTGCAGGAAAATCACAGAATAGCTACCGGGGCTTGGTACAGGTAAATCCAAAAGCCTCCAATGCGCGAAACTTTTCTCAATGCGATTCGTTGCTAATGGGGAACGAATGTGGCGCACATACTTTTCCTTATATCGAAGCCAGAAATAATTCAGCGCAAATAGAGCACGAAGCAACCACGAGTAAAATTGGTGAAGATCAAATTTTTTACTGCAACCAGCGTGGTATCGATACAGAAAAAGCCATTGCACTTATTGTGAATGGATTCAGTAAAGAAGTCCTCAATAAACTCCCCATGGAGTTTGCTGTAGAGGCGCAAAAATTATTAGAAATCTCCCTCGAAGGATCTGTAGGGTAATCAACAACAATATGCTTACAATTAAAGATTTACACGCAAGTGTAGAAGAAAAAGAAATCTTAAAAGGAATCAATCTTCAGGTAAACCCAGGAGAGGTACACGCCATTATGGGTCCAAACGGATCTGGGAAAAGTACCCTTTCTACGGTAATTGCCGGTCATGAAGACTATGAGGTCACCAAAGGATCCATTTCTTTTGATGGAGAAGATTTGGAAGAATTAGATGCTGAACATCGCGCTCACAAAGGAATCTTTTTGTCCTTTCAGTACCCTGTAGAAATTCCGGGTGTTACGGTAACAAACTTCATCAAGACAGCAATCAATGCCTTGCGCAAAGCAAAGGGATTAGAAGATATGCCTGCAAAAGACATGCTGAAAAGTATTCGTGAGAAAGCGGCCATGCTAGAAATTGATTCTAAGTTTTTATCACGCTCACTCAATGAAGGTTTTTCTGGTGGAGAGAAGAAAAGAAATGAAATATTTCAATTAGCAATGCTAGAGCCTAAATTGGCCATCTTAGACGAAACCGATTCTGGATTAGATATCGATGCCTTAAAGATTGTTGCTGATGGTGTCAATAAATTAAAAAGTAAAGACAACGCTGTTGTTTTAATTACGCACTACCAGCGTTTGTTGGATTATATCGTTCCAGACTTTGTTCACGTCTTGTACAACGGACGTATTGTTAAATCGGGGACCAAAGAATTAGCACACGAACTGGAAGCAAAAGGATACGATTGGATCAAACAAGAGCTTGCTTAATATGGAATTAAAAGAAAAAATGCTTTCTTCTTTCATAGCCTTGGAACAAGAACTCGACTTGAGTTCTTCAGTGCATGACATTCGTTCAACTAGCTTGAAGACATTTGAAGCGCTTGGTTTTCCAACCAAAAAAGACGAGGCATGGAAATACACTTCCTTGGCAAAATTATTGAAAAACGATTACAGTATTTTTCCCAAAAAGGAAAGTAGTATTGAACTCAAAGACGTGAAGAAGTACTTCTTGTACGAGATTGATTCCTACAAAGTGGTATTTATTGACGGTATATACAGCCCGTTTTTATCAGACACGACCCACGATGGAATTGATGTTTGCTTGCTTTCAGCAGCATTGTCAAAACCAAAGTATAAAGAGGTAATCGAAAAATATTTTCATAAGATTGCCGATAAAGAGGAGAGTTTAACTGCATTGAATACTTCTTTTGCTAAAGAAGGGGCCTATGTGTATGTACCCAAATCTGTCGTTGCTGAAAAGCCCATTCAAATCATTCATTTTTCAACAGGCGAACAAGGTGACTTTTTATTGCAGCCACGCTCGCTAGTTGTTGTTGAAGAAAATGCGCAGGTGCAAATCATTGAACGCCACCAAAGTTTGGCTGCACATGAAGTTTTGACCAATTCTGTGACAGAAATATTTGCTGCAAAAAGCGCCCTTGTTGATTACTACAAAATACAAAACGATCGAGACGATGCCTCCTTGATAGACAACACTTATGTTGCGCAAGATAGAGAGAGTAATGTAAACGTTCACACCTTTTCTTTTGGAGGAAAACTGACGCGAAACAATTTGAACTTCACCCAAAATGGCGAGTATATTGATTCTACCATGAAGGGAATTACCATCATTGGTGAGCAACAGCATGTTGATCACTATACCTTGGTCAATCACGTTCAGCCCAATTGTGAAAGTCACCAAGACTACAAAGGAATCTATGCTGACAAATCGGTGGGTGTTTTCAACGGAAAAATTTACGTTGACAAGATTGCACAAAAAACCAATGCCTTTCAGCAAAACAACAACATCTTGTTGGATGATTTGGCAACCATTAATACCAAGCCTCAGTTAGAAATTTTTGCTGATGACGTAAAATGCTCGCACGGATGTACCATTGGCCAACTAGATGAAGATGCCCTGTTTTATTTGCGTACCCGAGGAATTCTAAAACGAGAAGCCAAAGGTTTATTGACCTATGCCTTTGCAAATAATGTTTTGGAAAGTGTAGCTATACCTGCGCTTAAAACAAGAATCAATAAATTGATTGCAACAAAATTAGGAGTGAACTTAGGCCATGACTTATAAGGGAATCGATAGTAAAAAAGTCCGCGCAGACTTTCCCATTTTATCAAGGGAAGTTAACGGACAGCCTTTGGTTTATTTTGACAATGCTGCCACTTCTCAAACGCCTCAACAGGTTATAGATATTATTGTAGATTACTACAGTCGCTACAATGCTAATATTCACCGTGGAGTCCACCGTCTAAGTCAAGAAGCGACGGATGCTTATGAGATTGCACGCCAAACAATACAAACCCATTTTAATGCTGCAAAAGCCCATGAGATTATTCTCACTTCGGGCACGACGCATGCCATTAATATCGTTGCTTCTGGCTATGCTGCCTTATTGAAAGAAGGTGATGAACTCGTGGTTTCTGCCATGGAGCATCATTCAAATATTGTTCCTTGGCAAATGCTGTGTGAAAAAACAGGAGCACAATTAAAGGTAATTCCGATGACACAATTGGGAACACTAGATATGGATGCCTATTATGCCTTGTTGAATAAAAACACAAAGTTGGTTTTTGTCAATCATGTTTCCAACGCGCTAGGGACGGTAAACCCCATTGAAGAAATCATTACGAAAGCACATGCTGTGGGTGCAAAAGTATTGGTAGATGGTGCTCAAGCAGCACCGCACATCAAAGCAGATGTTCAGGCATTGGATATCGATTTTTATGTGACTTCAGCCCATAAATTATGCGGCCCAACAGGTGTTGGAATGCTATATGGGAAACAAGATTTACTCAATGCATTGCCTCCCTACCAAGGAGGTGGAGAAATGATTGCTGAAGTGACTTTTGCGAAAACAACCTATGCCGATTTGCCCCATAAATTTGAAGCTGGAACACCAAATATAGCAGGAGGAATTGCTTTTGGCGCTGCCCTAGACTATATGAACGAAATTGGCTTTGAGGCCATTGCTGCCTTTGAAAACGAGTTACTGGTCTATGCAACCAATGAATTAGAACAAGTTGAGGGGGTACAGATCTATGGGCAAGCTCCAGAGAAAACAGCTGTACTATCTTTTAACGTAAAAGGAATTCATCCTTACGACCTTGGGAGTATTTTAGATCAAATGGGAATTGCTGTGCGAACAGGTCACCATTGCGCACAACCCATCATGGACTTTTATCAAATTCCAGGAACAGTTCGTGCTTCCTTTTCGTTTTATAATACCAAAGAAGAAATAGATCGCATGCTGGTTGCGCTAAAACGAGCCATTAGCATGTTGCAATAAATTGTACCTTTAAAACGCTATGACGATACAAGAAATACAAGACGAAATTGTTGAAGAATTCAACCTTTTTGAGGATTGGATGCAGCGCTATGAGTACATGATTGAGTTGGGGAAATCCCTCCCACTCATTGCGCCTGAATTTAAGACCGATGACAATATCATTAAAGGCTGCCAATCCAAGGTTTGGGTACACGCAGAACTAAAAGATAATCAATTGCTTTTTTCTGCCGATAGTGATGCCATCATTACCAAAGGAATAATCGCTATTCTAATCCGTGCTTTTTCCAACCAGCATCCCAAAGATATTTTGGATGCCGACACCAATTTCATTGATCAAATTGGCCTGAAAGAACACTTATCGCCTACCCGAGCGAATGGATTGGTTTCCATGATTAAGCAAATCAAACTATACGCTATAGCGTTTCAAACTCAACTCAATTAAGATGTCAGACAATACTATTGATACCAATGCCCTTGGAGAGAAAATCGTAACGGTTTTAAAAACGATTTACGATCCAGAAATTCCAGTTGATATTTACGAACTAGGACTAATTTATGATGTCTTTGTCAATGAAGATCACGACGTAAAAGTATTGATGACTTTGACCACACCAAACTGCCCCGTTGCAGAAACACTTCCAGTAGAAGTAGAGGAGAAGGTGAAATCCATAAACGAGGTTAAAGATGCTGAGGTCGAAATCACTTTCGATCCGCCATGGACACAAGATTTGATGAGCGAAGAAGCGAAATTGGAATTAGGATTTCTCTAAACATGGCTGAAGAAATTGTCAATCGCGTTGCGAAAAGCCCATTAATAACCTTCGATTTAGAAGACTTATATCCAGCAGGTGAACGTCTACAGTTAGACATGAGTCAGTGGTTAGAACAGGGATTTATTTTACGCGAAAAAGAATTTCGGTTGACCCTTAAAGATTTTGATTTCACCCCATATAAAAATGCCTATGTTGCCCTTAATTGCAGTACCGAAGCATTGTTGCCAGCATGGGCATCTCTTCTGGTAACTGCCCATATTCAGCCTTTTGCCAAGAAAGTAGTGCTGGGTTCTTTGTTCGATCTGGAGCAGCATATTTTCGAGGAAATCATTGCCAAGCTCGATACCGTTCCTTTTGAGAATAAACCTGTAATCATCAAAGGTTGTTCCGAAAAAGATATTCCTGCCGCGGCCTTTGTCTCTTTGATTCAGAAGTTACAACCCCATGCAAAAAGCTTGTTTTATGGGGAGGCTTGCTCCTCTGTCCCGCTTTATAAAAAGTAAATTATAATAGATGATTTATTCGCATTCATTTGGTTAGATTTAGATAGTATCTAAATCTAACCAAATGAAATACGCATGTATAATTTGTATTACTCCTTATTCTTGTTCCTAAAGACCTTAAATTCAAGAAGAGCCATTTACCTTTATGGGTACTTGGGATTTTATGGGTAAAGCTATTAATTTGCCGATTCTCCTCAACAATTAACTACGGCTGGATAAGGCTGTAACTCCATGATCCAATTTGTCTTTACTGAAGAAGAATTTTCACTAAAATTATTTCAAAATCAATTTTGTGTTGCATGGGCTGAAGATGTTTTGTCTTATTCTATTAATCAAGAAAACAAATTTGTAACATATTTACCCCTGCCAGAGGTTACCCAAGTAAACGGAAGGGAGTACACCACTGTATTCATTCGGTATGTACGAGGAAATTAAACTTTTCAGAAAAGGTGGTATCTTGGCACTATCAAAAACACACCTTTGACTGTAAATAAAAAAGTACTTATTTTAAGTTATTATTGGCCTCCTTCTGGGGGTTCAGGAGTACAGCGATGGATGTATTTTGCCAAGTATCTAAAGCAGTTAGGCTGGGAACCCATTGTGATAACAGTAGACGAATACCAAGCAGCCTATCCTGTAATGGATCCGTCTTTATTGGAAGATGTGAAAGACATTAAGGTGATTAAAACTTCTACACGAGAGCCGCTACGTTTCTATTCTTTACTCATTTCTGGAAATTCTCAATCGGGTATTCCACAAGCAGAGGTCAAGCGAAAAAGCTTTATAGGGAAGGCAGCTGCCTATGTACGCGGGAATTATTTTATTCCCGATGCACGAAAAGGGTGGGTTCCCTATGCTGTAAAAGCGGCGCAAAAAGTCATTCGTGAGGAAAATATTTCACGTTTAATAACTACTGGCCCACCACATTCAACGCATTTGGCAGGGCTACAGTTGAAAGCACAATTCAACGTGAACTGGTGGGTAGATTTTAGGGATCCTTGGGTAGATGTATTTTATAATACCTCTTTTTACAGAACAGCTAAGTCAGAACAAAAAGATGAAGCCTTTGAAAAAGAAGTACTTCATTCAGCAAATGGTATAATCCTCACTGTAGGAGGTTACCTGCAAGAACAACTAAAGAAAAAAGCTATAGATCAACATTTTGTTGTTTTGCCCAACGGTTATGATACTGACCTAATGAACACTATTCCACTCGCACAACCAAAAGATGTTTTTCATGTTGTGTATTCAGGCTTATTGACCCACAATCAAAGCTTTGTTGAGGTGCTTCAGGTTTTGGCAAGAGTGTCTACAACGGAATCTATTTTACTTTCTTTGGCTGGAAATATTTCGCACGAAATCATAGACGAAATCAAGCTATCTGTCCCTCAAGTTGAGGTGGTATACCATGGCTATCTTTCTCATAAAGATGCAGTAAGCCTGATGAAAAAAGCACATTTGTTGCTCAACTTTATTTTTAAAGGAGCACAAACCCAAATGATTTCAGGTAAATTGTTGGAATATTTAGCGACAAACGTTCCTGTTTTATCTATTGGAAACCCTCGTTCAACTGCTGGAGAATTTCTCTCTCAAGGTAGCGCATCGGTCATGTTGGACGCAAAGAGTACGAAAGAAATTAGTGCTTTTATCGAGAAAACTGCTTTCCAAAAAGGCAACCTGTTCAACCATTTCCCACAATTGGATCAATGGAGTAGAGAAGGCTTGACTAAACGTTTGATTAACGAAGTGTTATCCACTTCATAAAGAAGCGAAGCTTATTCACTCGTCAAAATGGCGCGCAAGACAGTTTCTGACTGAGCTGCATTTAATCCTGATATCATGGTGGGGTGATATAATAAGCGAATTAAATCTCTATCAATGGTGCTATATTCGGTCGTACTTGTCCACTCACTTTGAAAAATACTATCGTCGTATAGGCCAGAATCTTTTGCTAAACCCAACGATTGTGTGAACTCTTCACGTAATAAGTGCTTTTGTTCTAGTGTGTTTGCCTTGTTAATGTCAACATACATATATCCAGTAGTAAATTGGTCTTGAGCGTCCCAAAAAACCGAAAACAACCCCCAGTTAGTACTTACTAGACCTGATTGAGAAGGGTATATCTCTGCGTATTTCTGTCCGCTGCCAAAGAAAATGTAGTAATTCGATTGTGAAGAATCTTCAACCCTGTTAATTATAAAATCTTCCGTGATAAGCTCATTTAATTCGTTTTGAATACGGTTAAATTCCGTTAATAATTCTGCTGACGTTTCTCCTCCGATGAATACATTTAAGTTGGTTGTCCATTTACGTGTTACTTCTGTTGAATTCCCAAATTCAAAGCCCAAAGCGATGTCTTTGAAATAACTCACTATACTTAATTCATAAGCATCTAAAACTTCAACAACTGCATCTATTTCCATTTCTGGAATATCAGTGTCATCCTCTTTTGCACAAGCGACAAAAAGGATGAAAAGCGATGTGGAAAAGAGAGTGATTTTTTTCATATGGTTTGATTTAAAGTGGTTAAAACTAAAATAGGCAGTTTTTTTAAAAACACTTATTTTTTATAAAAATTCATCTCATCAAGATAGGCCCAACTTTCGGGAGGAAGAAGGGGACGGATGTTTTTGCCTTCCTTTATCCATTTACGAATGGCCGAGGAGGACACCTGCATTTCGGGTGCCTCAACTATTGTAATTTTTGGGTGGTTTTGAAAATGAGCAGGGATCGGGTTAGCCTCTTTTCGAGGATAAACATAGAGTGCGTAGCGTTCCAGAATTACTTCATGGTTTTTCCATTTGTGAAAGTGAGCCAGGTTGTCCTCTCCCATGAGTAATGCAAATTTTTTATCTGGATATTTTTTCTCCAAATAGATAAGAGAGTCTGCGGTGAAGTTGGGTGTGGGTAATCCAAATTCAATATCAGAGGGGCGTAACTTAGGGTACTCTTGTGTAGCACGATAAACCAGTTCCAAACGATGGTGGTTGGACAGCATGCTTTGTTTTTGTTTGAAAGGGCTTTTGGGGGTGATGACAAGCCATACCTGATCAATGTCAGTGTGTTCAACAAAATGATTGGCCAAGATTAAATGCCCATTGTGTATGGGATTATAGCTACCAAAAAACAAACCTATCTTTTGCATGCTACAAAGGTAGGCAATTGCTTATGAACGCAAGAATTGTTTAACTAAACCAACCACTTCTCTTTTGGCTCTAGTCAAGTCATCATTGACTAAAATAACATCAAAATCTTGGGAATAGGTCAATTCTGTTGCCGATTTATCCAAGCGTTGCTGAATTTTATCTTCGGTTTCAGTTTTGCGTTCTCGCAAGCGTTTTTCGAGTTCTTCGAATGAAGGGGGTTGCACAAAAATGGCCAATGTTTCATCGGGGTATTCTGCTTTCACATTCAAACCGCCAATTACATCTATGTCAAAAAGAACATGTTTTCCGTCGGCCCAGAGTCGTTCTATTTCTGAGCGCAGGGTACCATAAAAATTTCCTTCATAGACTTCTTCATATTCAATAAAGGCATCTTCTTTAATCTTTTGTCGAAAAGCTTCTTCAGATAAAAAATAGTAGTCTTTTCCATCGACCTCTTCTCCTCGTGGAGCACGAGAGGTGGCTGAAATAGAAAATCCAAGGGGCAGTCCTTGATTTAGTAAATGCTTTACAAGTGTTGTTTTACCACTGCCCGACGGTGCCGAAAACACAAAAAGTTTACCCGTAGCCATAATTATAAAACGTTGAGTAGTTGCTCTTTTATTTTTTCCAATTCATCTTTCATTTGCACGACAAGTTTTTGCATGCCCGCATGATTTGCTTTTGAACCAATGGTGTTTATCTCTCTTCCCATTTCTTGTGCAATAAAGCCAAGTTTTTTTCCATTGGTAGTATCTTGCTCCATGATTTCATGGAAGTAGTCAAGATGATTAGCCAAGCGAACCTTTTCTTCTGTAATATCGTATTTTTCTAGATAATAAATCAATTCTTGCTCTAAGCGATTTTGATCTACTTCAAGCTTCAATTGATCGAGCGATGCATTTAGTTTTTCGGTGACTCGCTCTTTCCGTTCTGGGTCTATAGCAATGACATCCTTCAGTAGTTGATCAATGCTTGCCAAACGAATGCTAAAGTCTTTTGTCAAAGCGATTCCCTCGTCTTTCCGATGTTGATTGACTTTTTCAAGTGTGGCTGAAAAAAGCGCAAGCAGGGCTTCTTTCTCCTTCTCATCGACGGCTTCTTTGGCTGTTTTTAGTACATCGGGCAAGCGAACGGCCATTTTAAGCAATTCGGTTGTGTCTCCTTGATGGATGTCTTTGAGTTGATTTATGTAGGATTGGATAACGTCTTTATTCAATACCGTGGAAGTTTCTCCAACAGAATTTTCAACGAATATAGAAACGTCAATTTTTCCTCGCACCAATTTTTTATTGATATCTCCACGAAGAATTGATTCTAACTCTCTGTAACAATGCGGAGTCCTAAAGTTCAGATCGATATTTTTACTATTAAGTGTGCGTACTTCAATGGTGATTTTTTTATTTGCAAAATGGGTTTCACCTTTTCCAAACCCGGTCATTGATAGGATCATTTGGTAGTTATAATTCTTTAATTTTTATGTTTCGGAAAGCGACTTTATCTCCATGGTCTTGAAGGCCAATTTTCCCTGTTTTAAATTGTCCAAATTTTGGTGCATGTGTGTAATGGGGTAAACTTGTGTCGCCAAATTTTGATGCGGCAATCAAGGCTTCCCATTCTGGCCCATGCACGGGAAAGGTAACAATTTCAGTTCCATTTAAAACTACTCTTCCGTTATTATTATTGTGATCAATGGTCAATACCACATGATTCCATTCTCCGGCAGGATTACATACATCTACAGTGGGTTGCACCATATCGTAAAGCGCTCCAGCTTGGTGGTATTTTGGATTGGCCAATGCGTCTGGGTGACGTTCGTTGTCAAGGATCTGAATTTCGGGTCCTGTGAGGTAGGGCTCTCCAAATTCTTCGCCTTCTTGAACAGCCCAAAAAAGACCACTGTTACCCACTTCAGCTACCTTCCATTCGATGGATAAAATAAAACTAGTGAATTCACGGTCGGTGACAATGTTCTTTCCACCATCACCATAATTTCTTTTTTTAGCAGGATCAAAGACCAAGGTGTTGTCCACCACACTCCATTCGTCTTCTATAGTTGTACCGTTATACTGGTGCCATCCGTTTAGTGTTTCTCCATCAAAGAGAGAAATCCATTCATTGTTCTTTATTGTGACTGCTTTTTTTGTGATTCCTTGGCAAGAGGAAAGTAAAAGGAAGCTAACGAGTAGGGATACAAAATTCTTCATGGGTATAAAATTAGAGATTTAGTATTTTTCGTAGATGAGCTTGGTCTTTATTGCCCCCTGCAAAATCATCAAAGGTTTTTTCTGTCGCTTCAATAATGTGTTTCGCAATAAAGGCAGCTCCTTCACTGGCACCTTGTTGGGGGCTTTTAATACAGCATTCCCATTCCATAACGGCCCAAACGTCGCAGCCGTATTCAGTAAGTTTACTGAAGATGCTTTTAAAATCAATTTGTCCATCTCCGGGGGAGCGGTATCGACCTGCGCGGTTTCGCCACTGGCCATATCCACCAAAAGCGCCTTTTTTTCCATTTGGCTTGAATTCAGCATCTTTTACATGAAAAGTTTTGATGAATTCATGGTAATGGTCAATATAGGTAATGTAGTCCAATTGCTGTAACACAAAATGACTTGGGTCGTATAAAATATTGACTCGTTTGTGATTGTTTGTTGCAGCGAGAAAACGCTCAAAGGTTTCTCCGTCATGTAAATCTTCTCCGGGGTGAATTTCATAGCAAACATCTACACCATTTTCGTCAAATGTATCGAGAATGGGAAGCCACCTGTCGGCCAATTCTTTGAAGCCAAGCTCGACTAGACCATCGGGTTGTTGTGGCCATGGATGAAAATAGGGCCAAAGCAAGGAGCCAGAAAAAGTTGCATGCGCATCAAGACCAAGACGACGACTAGTAACCCCCGCTTTTTTAACTTGGTCTATTGCCCAAGCGGTTCGCGCTTTTGGATTGTTCTTGACTGCCGTAGGAGCAAAGTTGTCAAACATTAAATCGTAGGCTGGATGGACGGCAACCAATTGCCCTTGTAAATGAGTAGAGAGCTCGGTTATTTCTAGTCCATAGGAATTGATTTTTCCTTTAAAGTCATCGCAATAGGTTTGGCTTTCGGCAGCGGTATCTAAATCGATCAACCATTTGTCCAGAGTAGGGAGTTGAATGCCTTTGTAGCCAAGATCAGCAGCCCACTTACACAAACCATCTAAGCTGTTGAATGGGGCTTGCTGGTCAATA
>Ga0209603_1002976_pt1 | contig 15018 bp, 13 predicted proteins | sample COGITO_mtgs_1206_FD_184812 | JGI IMG/M metagenome (GOLD analysis project Ga0209603, IMG submission 184812) | Pelagic marine microbial communities from North Sea - COGITO_mtgs_120607 (SPAdes) (version 2) | ecosystem: Environmental > Aquatic > Marine > Epipelagic ... | reverse complement strand
AGTGACGAAATTAAAATCGAGCCCATGAGGAACAGCAAAATAAGCCCCGCCGTGCAAATGGCGCCGATGCCAAAAGCTTTAAAGCGGGTTTCGGCGCGATAGCGTTTCGCCAATTGGGCTTTTCGGGCGTCGGTTTGGGAAAACTCAGTCATATTGCTCTCGGTATTTATTAACCACATAAAGCGCCAGAATATTCAGCGCTAGGGTGATGAAAAACAGCACCAGACCAAGCGCAAAAGCGGCCAGGGTTTTGGCACTGTCGAACTCTTGGTCCCCGACCAGCAACATGACAATTTGCACGGTTACCGTGGTCACGCTTTCAAACGGATTGGCGGTTAGATTAGCGGCCACGCCAGCCGCCATCACCACAATCATGGTCTCGCCAATGGCCCGCGAAATGGCCAGAAGAATGGCGCTCACAATTCCCGGAAGAGCGGCCGGCAGCACCACTTGTTTAATGGTCTCAGAATGGGTGGCACCCAGGGCGGCAGCGCCATCGCGCAGGGTTTGCGGCACCGCATTGATGACGTCATCGGAAAGCGAGGAGATGAAGGGGATAATCATAATGCCCATGACAAGGCCGGCCGCCAGTGCCGATTCCGACGATAGGGTGAGGCCAATATCGGCACCGCCATCGCGTAAAAACGGCGCCACCACCAAGGCGGCGAAAAAGCCATAGACGACGGTCGGAATGCCCGCCAGCATTTCAATGCCCGGCTTGGCGATGCCGCGCAATCTTGGGCTGGCATATTCTGACAGGTAAACCGCCGACATTAGACCGATGGGCACGGCCACAACCATGGCGATGAGTGTAATCATCAAGGTGCCCGCAAAAAGTGGTATCGCGCCGAAAGAACCTGAGCCGCCAGCTTGGTCTTCGCGAATGGCGATTTGCGGCGACCAATGCAGGCCGAAAAGAAATTCACTGACCGAGACGGTGGCGAAAAAACGGATGGTTTCAAAAATCAGCGATAAGACAATGCCGACGGTCGTCAACACGGCGATGGCGGAGGCGACGAGCATAATCCATTGCGCCACCCGCTCGACCGAATGGCGGGCGGTGAAGCGCAGCGCGATTTTACGAACGCCCAATCCCGCGCCGGCGATTGCCAAGAGCAACACGGCGAGACTGCGGGCTTGCAAAGAGCGCGCCACTAAATCGGCGTAATAAGTTGTCGCTTCGGCAATCGTGTCGTCGATGAAAGCGGCGCTGATGGAGCCGGCATAATAGGCCTTGGTTTTGGCAATCATGACGTTTAATTCGCCGAGGGAGGCGGTATTGGCGCGCGCTTTTAAAAAGCTCTCCAATAAAGCGTCAATAACAAGCGGCGAGACGCCGGTCCAAACAACCAAGAGAACAATGGGAATGAATGTGGCGCAAATGACCAGAAAGCTTGCGTGATAGACATCGCGCGAATGTTGTTTCTGACTGACACCATGTGCCCCAGATGCCAGCTTATGAATGCGCCGACGGCCAAAGAAAAACGAGAAAAGGCCCAACCCGACAAGACAAAGAAAGAGGGAGCTAGCGCTCATAGGGTTGGCCTTTTCATAGCCGACTGGCACCCGCCAGCCCGCGTTAGATTACATCGATAGTTTTGTCAGATTCTGACCATCTTTGCGATATTTTAAACGCTCTTGACGCGGCAGAGGGATAAGCCCTTTGTCGAGCAAATAGCCGTCTTCGCCGAAAGCGTCTTCGCTGGTGAACTCACGCACATATTCCAGAATGCCGGGCACTGTGCCCACATGCGCTTGTTTAATGTAGAAATAAAGCGAGCGGGAGATGCCGTATTTTCCATCGGCAATATTGTCGAAACTCGGCACGACGTCTTCGACAATGGCCCCGCGAATTTTCTCGGCATTTTGGTCTAGAAAGCTAAACCCAAACACCCCGACGGCACGCGGATTGGCGGCCAGTTTCGAAACCATGAGGTTGTCATTCTCGCCCGCATCAATCCAGCCGCCATCTTCGCGAATGGTTCGGGTGAGTTTTTTCCAGAGAGATTTATCGGTTTTCTTTAAGGCTTTCATATGAGGAAAGGAATTGGCGCCTTTAGACATAGCCAATTCTTGAAACGCATCGCGCGTGCCCGAGGTCGGGGGCGGGCCCAGAATTTCAATTTTCATATCCGGCAGGGAGGCATCAATATCGCTCCACTTTTTATACGGATTGGCAATCGGCGCACACCATGCCGCTTGGCACGGCTTATTGGGGTCTGGCACAAGCTTGGCGGTGGCCAGATAAATTTGTTTGCGGGTCAGTTTTAGTGGCACACCATTGCGCGCATTGGCCAGAACAATGCCATCAAAGCCGATAATAATTTCGGTCATGTCGATGCCATTGGCTTGGCATTTATCAAATTCTTTTTTCTTAATCCGGCGCGACGCATTGGTGACATCGGGATGCTGCAGGCCAATGCCCGAGCAGAATAATTTCAAGCCGCCGCCAGACCCCGTGGCTTCCACAACCGGGGTTTTAAACTTGCCCATCCGCCCGAATTGTTCGGCCACAGAAGTGGCAAACGGAAACACGGTGGAAGAGCCGACCACTTCTATTTGGTCGCGCGCGTGGGCATGGACGGGGATGGAAATCGCCATAGCGAGGATGGAAAGGGATAAGCCAAATCTAGTCATCATAGAACTCCAAAATTAACACTAGCTTCACAGGCAAGCACCATGCTTGTTAAGCCTGCTGACAAGCGCACCATGGCGGGGTTTCGAGACCCTTGTGTGACGTCCATGTTACAGTTTTATGAAGGCGGGGCGGCTAGCTTGAAAAAGCTGGGCACAGCCTAGCCATAGACTAGCTCATAGCCTAGCTATCGCGGCGTAAACTCACGCAAAAGCTGGTTTTTCCAGCGGCGCTGGTAATCCGCAAACGGCCAAGGTGTCGGTTGACAATATGCTTCACAATCGCCAGTCCCAGCCCCGTGCCGCCCATTTGGCGGGCTCTTCCGGCATCGATTCGATAAAACCGTTCGGTCAGCCGAGCGATATCTTGCGGGTCGATGGTGGGCCCTTGATTGACGACGTCGACGCATAGGAGGTTTTGCGCCGTCGTTTCGTCTAGGCGGAACGCCAAGTCTATTTGGCTGCCAGTGTCGCCATATCGAATGGCGTTCTCGATGAGGTTTTGAAACACTTGGCGTAATTCGTCCGCTTTGCCGAAAACATTTAGCTGGTCGGTCGAGAGGTTATCGTGCAACTGCCATTGAAAGCTCATTTGTTTGGCTTGAGACTGCGCCGAGAGAGCCTCCACGGTTTGCTCGAGGATGGGATATAGAGCCACGTGGTCATTTGGCGTGCGATGCTCGATGGCCTCCACGCGCGAAAGCGATAAGAGGTCGTCAATCAGACGCTGCATGCGCTCGGCTTCCGATTGCATAATGGCGAGAAACTTCTCGCGCGTCTCGGGGCTTTCGCCCGCGCCCTCTTTGAGGGTTTCGATAAATCCCGATAGGGCGGATAAAGGCGAACGCAGCTCGTGGCTGACATTGGCGACGAAATCCGAGCGAATGCGGTCGACCGACACAGTGTCGGTATTATCCAGAATAACCACCAGCACATGGGTTTCTTCGAAAGGGGCGACGCGCAACTGAAACTCGCGGCGCAGCTTATCGGTGCGAAAATAAGTCAGCTCGCTCACCATCGCTTGGTCGCGCGCGGCGCGCAAAGTCTCGACAAAATCTTCATGGCGAATAAACCGTTCCATCGGATAATTGGCGATTTGTTGGCCGAGCAGGGCGAACATTTTATCATTGGCCGCCACGACGACCCCGCGCGCATCCAAGAGGGCGCAGGCTTCGTTTATCAATAAAGCCATATTGGCAAATCTATCTTCAATAGCCGTCATGGGTATCTCTTTACATTTGGTCTTACATTTCGACCGGTGGCTTGGGGGTGGTGCCACGGGGAAGGTCTAGCACAGTCGGGGTCAGAGAAGCAAAATCGCTTTGGCGGTGGCATCGGGCACGTTTACTTTCCATTGCGACAAATTGGGTGTTGCGCTGTGGCGGCGGAGCAGTTAGAAATCTCAATCAGTGGGGCCCGTAGCTCAGGTGGTAGAGCAACTGACTTTTAATCAGTGGGTCGAAGGTTCGAATCCTTCCGGGCTCACCATAATTTACTTTTGCGTATTTTGTTTGTTGACCGCAGTAAACAGCCATTTTCCGATAAATCAGCGATAAATGACACTTCATTCGAGTGGACTGGAGTAGACAAAAATCGACAAAATCGACAGACCTCTGTTTTATTCGGCTCATAAAACAGAGCATAAAACAGAGAAATCACTACCTATCGACTGCTTGCCGGAGGTAATCTGGCGATAAATATATGTAGTTTTTTTCGACTGTTTTGACCTTTAGTAGAGATAACAAAATTGACATGTCAGGCGACATGTGGCTACATGTCAGATGACATGTTAAAAGCCGATACCAAAATACTTCTTGATGATCGAAAGCGGAAACTGCTCCAGACGGCCATCGATATTATTGCGACACAAGGCTACGCAAAATTGACCATGCGAGCTTTGGCTAGATCAGACGGCATTAAACTAGGCGCTCTGCAATACCATTTCCCGACATGGGAAGCCCTGTTATCGGCGCTCGCTCGATACATTGGCGATAGTTATGAAAACTCTTTTGCGGCCTTGAAAGACAAGCCGGGCGGCGTCGACCTTGATGAACTGGTTTTGTTTGCACTCGACGATATTCCAGGAATATTTTTACATTCGGACAATTTGTTTCCGCAGCTATGGGCAATGGCCCAAGTTGAACCGGTTATGGCGGAAATGCTCGACGTAATTTACACCAAATACCTATCCCGAATTGAAGATTGCCTCATTGCTTTAAAGCATCCGTCACCGAGGGCAGAGGCGCTTGCTCTTATGTCGCTTATCGAGGGTTCAGCAGTATTTGTAGGCGAAAATCGTCGTTGGCACAAAGATGCCGCCGCGTTACAGACAACAATTTTAGAGATTATCCGGTCGCGCTACGGCACATAAAGACTGATATCCAATGGGGGGATAAAATGAGCAATCGAAAAGATTTGGACGACACAATTAACAGGCTTGGCTTGCGAGCTGCTATTTTAGTGGTTGTTTTGGGGGTCGTATCGGGCTTTTTCCCGCTTGATGCGCCTCAGGGCGCATTTAGCGATCGCATGCTGTGGTATAGCCACAATCTCACTGCCTTCACCTTTGGCTGGGCGGTGCAGATGGTGGCTATGTTGGTCCTATCAGGTTTCTTCGCAACGATTGCCTGGACGGCACGCAGCTCTCACCCGATCAGTTCATTTCTTGCCGGGACCGCATTGCTCATATCGGTTGTGTGCTTCCTTATTCCGAAGTTCATTGCAATTTGGTCGATTCCGCAAATGGTTGAAGCCTCCGCGCGTATGTCACATGACGCTGATCTGGCCGGACAATTGTTTCAGCTATTACATCCCTCGCTTTCTTTCTCCCTTTTTACCTCATTCGATTATTTGGGTTTTTGGATGTATGCCATTTTTTGCCTGTTTCTGGTTGCGCCGCTTTATCGGCTATCGACTGATGCAAAAATCGCTGCTGTAACATTCGGTCTATTTGGCGTGCTTTATCATGCCCTGCTTTTAGGCGTCATGTTTGGTGGCATTGCTTCGGAAGAAATTGGTGATTACGCCAACATGCTGTTCTTACTTCTACTTATTCCTGTCATAGCAATGGGGCTCTATTTCAGAACCCAAGTGAAAAATATGGCTGATGGCTAAGCGCTGATTCATTACCGAATGAAAAGACATGGAGAGGCAGACCAATGAAACATAAAATTACGCGGCGTGATTTTCTCAACGGTGTTGCCATTGGGGCGGGTGCAGGATTTTTAAATCCTATTCGTTTTTCGGCACAGGCCGCCAATGTGAGGGTGGAAGGCCCATACCCGCCACTACGAAGCGGAATGCGTGGAAATCATCCCGGCTCTTACGATGCTATGCATGAACTTGCGTGGAGCGATGAGAAGCCGGCTAGCCATAAAAGGTTAAACGAGCATTATGATTTAATTGTCGTTGGAGCTGGCGTTAGCGGGCTGGCCGCGGCTCATTTTTTCCAAAAGACCAAGCGGAAAAAGGCAAAAATTCTTTTGCTCGACAATCATGATGATTTTGGTGGGCATGCAAAACGCAATGAGTTTCATCATAAAGGCAAAACCCTGCTTGGCATTGGCGGTTCTAACAATATTGATACCCCTGAAAGTTGGGGGATGGTTGCGCGCGGGCTGCTGGATGACCTGGGTGTTGACCTTCAGGCGATGGAAACCAACAACACAAACCCTGATGTTATGAACCCATTGGCGGAAAGCTTCATGTCGCTGACCGTCGATAGTGAGCGAACCAATGTCCGTGGTAACTGGTCGTTGCTTTTGCTGGGTGTCGGTGATTATGAGGCGGCCATCAACGCACTGCCGTTTGAGCCGGTCGAATGTGAAAGGTTAACGGATTTGGTCGGCGGCAAAAGGGATTTCCTAGACGATCTCTCGCTGTCGGAAAAGCTGAACTACATCGAAACGACAAGTTATTTGGAGTTTCTCAAAAACCGCGTTGGTCTCTCAAGCGACATCATTTCGGTTCTTGAGCCGTTTCCTGTTTTAATGGCTGGTGCAGCAGCCCCGCGATTAAGTGTTTTGGAGGCCGTTTCTCTCGGTTGCCCGGGCTTGCGCGGCATGGGGTGGCTAGGTGACAAAGCCACCAGCCTGATGACCAAATTGCTATCCTCTTTTACTTCGGTTTACTTTCCCGATGGCAATGCGTCGATCGCCCGATTGCTGGTGCGGAGTTTAATTCCGGAAGTCGCGCCCAACACCAGTGGCTTTCAAGATATTGCAGCAAGCCGCTTTAATTACGAAGCGCTCGACAGGCCGGACAATTCATCACGCTTGCGTCTGAATAGCACGGTGGTGCATGTCGAAGAGAACGGGCAAAGGACCGTGTCGGTAAGCTATGTGCAAGGCGCGGAGGCTGTTAGCGTAACGGCTGATCACTGTATTCTGGCATGCTTTAATGCCGCTATTCCCTATATTTGCCCGCAATTGCCGGAAGCCCAAAAAGAGGCGCTGAGATATGGTGTGAAAGTTCCATTGGTGATGACCAATGTTCTGCTCGAAAACGGGCGGGCTTTTGAGAAGCTTGGCACAATGCAAATCCAATGCCCGAATGACCCATATGTTTTGGTCACCGTGCCGCCGCCAACAACTACAGGCGGTTATAAGCCGGTCGAAAACCCTGACAACCCAATGGTTGTCTATATGCTTGGCGCGCCGACCGTGGAGCCTGAGGAGGGTGAGACGGCACGTGATTTGCTTTTGCGTGCGCGCCACGAGGTCTATGCGACAGATTTCGATACTTATGAGCAGCAAATTCGTCAGCAGTTGCAAGGATTGCTTGGCCCTCATGGCTTCAACCATGAAACCGACATTAAGGCGATTACAGTCAATCGTTGGGCGCACGGGTATAGCTATGCTTATCTTGCGCTTGATGATCCGAAATGGGCAGTCGGCGAGGCACCGCATGAAATTGGCAGGCGGCAATTTGGTAGAATTTCAATTGCGAATTCCGACTCTGAAGCGCGCGCTTTTCTAGATGCTGCTATTGATGCGGGTTGGCGTGCCGTCGCAGAGCAAGCACACTGACCGGCTGCTTGATGAAGCCCGGCGCGGTAAAAAATAAAACAGAGAATAAAACAGGGTAAACAAGCAAGCGATTGTTATTAAACGATAAAACGGATGTTGAGCAGTTCCGGGCTCACCATTTTTTATTTTTTTGTCGATTGTTTGTAGGCCGCAGAAATGCGGCCTTTTTCTATAAATCAGCCGAAAATTGAACTTGGTTTGAGTAGACAGGAGTAGACAAAAATCAACAAAATCGACAGCGTTACGCCAATTTTAGCTGTTTTGGCGTAACGATTGGCGTAACAAACAGCTACCTATCGACGGCTTGGCGAAGGTAATCTGACGACAAGTGCATGTAGTTTCGTTCAACGGTTTTGATCGTGTCGCCAAGAAACGCAGCAATAATTTTCATATCTAGTCCGTCTTCGGCACCGGCAATGCTGGACGCTTGGGTTCCTCTCAAAAAAGGCCCCTTAGTTCTTACTAAGAGGCCATTTCGACTATGTTGCAACAAAGCAGTTTTCAGTTTTGCTCTCTATTCTGCATTTACTGTTACAGTCCTGCCATTAAGAACGATCTGAGTTACGACCGTAATATTGTTGACCACGTGTGTGTAGGCGTTGATCGCATCCGTTAGTGTAAACCCAATGTTTATCCCGTTCGTGGCGTCCGAAATTTCAATTGGATTTTCTTTTCGTATGATCATCAGCATTGCGTCCACTTCGTCGCGTGATGAAGCTAGATTACCATCCGCATTCAAGAGATAAACGTTTTGATAAGCATCCGGGTCAGGAGTAGAAGAGGATGTGGTTGCGTCAGGTGTGGCGACCACTAATACCGGCTCAAAAATGTTTGAAAAGAAGTTATGCACCCGGACGGTAGACAAGCGCGCAGTAGCTGGCTCCGTTAAAGTGCAATGGCTTGCATATGAGGGTTTGCTTAGATACATGTGGTCGAGTTCCACAGGGTAATCAGGTGCCTGGCAAAACGTGCCATTGGTATTGCCAGCTGCGCCACTTTCAGTTCCGGCCAGCACCGGGTTTGCGTATTTGACCACACCCTGAAATTTGCCATCAGCGTCGGTAATACGATAAAAATATTGATAAGATCCGTTGGTAGGCCTCTGGACTGCCCCGGCGCTTTGCGTATCACCCATTGATAGATCTACCTGAAGGCTTTCGGTTAGGACCCTTTGGCAATTGCTAAGTTCAGAAGAGTTTCGGGTAATCTGAGGGAGCGAGGCACATAAACCGAGATCAGTTACTTCGTAAACCATGCGTTCCGCATCACCACGACAGATTGTGAAACCGGATCCTGTTACGACAAACTCACCGTCGTCATTTTTAGTACATGATGCCTCAGCGCTGTTGGAGAAAGATAGCGAAAAGCAAACGGCAAGAAAAAGTAGAACAACAGCTCTCATAATTAGATCCCCCTAAATGTTACTGTAAAATCGGTGCGAGCGCTTTGCTTCACCACCTGTCTATTTCGCCTTACTTTTTCGAAGCGGCGGTCTGTGATCTCGGTCAAAGCAAAGGCTTCGTCTGAGACCAGCACAGGCTGCTGCACATATTTTTGTTGATGGAAGCGAGCAATATTGAAGCTGAGGGAGACAAAGTCAGCGTCTTCCTTGGCGTCGTCATCATAAGAGGTGGTGCCGGCTTCAAGCTCTAACCCGAAAGGAAGTGCAGAGCGCAGACTTGTGGTCGAGCCTTCAAGGTCATCAGCGCCATCATGTCCTTCCCAGGAAAAGCTTTTGGCATGGATGCGGGTGTTGGGGAGGTAGGGAAGCGGGAGAGCCAGTTCTATATCCATGCCGTCAAGCGCCGTCTCATCGGCACCATCAATGGTCTCCCTATCGGAGAGGGCTGTATAAGAGTTGATGCGGAAATCACCGACAGAGGTCAGAACTTCACCACCGACACTAATCCGTTCGTGTCCGGCATCCAATTCATTGTCATAAAACAAATTAAGACCGGCAATCACTTTGCCGTCATTCAAGATCCAGCGCTGACCGAGACCAAGATTAAGCGTATCGGCATCATCCATAACAATGATACCGCCTTGGAAAAAAGTCGCACGGCCTGCTTCAGGATTATCGTAAAGCGGTTGAACGGAGAAGATGGTAAACTTTGTGTCTCCACCATCTATATCGGCGATATCAATTTCGAGATTACGAAAACGTTTAGACAGTGATTGCTCAATGCGAGACGACACATAGTCGTCAGCAGATTGCTCTAGATTGTTTTTGAAAAATGCCTTGGCTTTTTCTTCATCTGATTTCCAACTAAATGATGGCGATATTGAAAAAAAGAAATAGATCACCAGTAAGATTAAAATGCGCATTCTTTCCTCCTTAAATTCCGCACTACTTAAGCCAAGTGTTCGCCGGCAGAGTAAGTGTCAAAAATTGACATTCGCAATTCTAGGGATGGGTTGATATATTTACGTATGGTTTTATCGCGCCAGCAAATCCGCTTTGGTAAGTTAGTTTGTTACCGTTCTCGATTGCTCAAAGGAGGCAAGGGGCGAGCAGGCCTCCGATTGCCAGGCATGAAGGAGAGCTTACGTCAATGGTGCCACCATTCAAGATCTCGGCGGGATTTTGTTCTTTTAATGTTGGAGGCCAGAATTCGCGGGCATTCTTACAAACCGTCTGATGTTCAGGAAATGCTCTCGGTGTCTCGCAATACTCTGGTCTCCATTATTAATGAGGGAAATTCATTCAATTTATTAGAGACAGGTGCGCAAGCTCTTGCAGCAAGCAGTCGTTTTTTCAATCTTTATTCAGCGGCATATTTAGATGAATGGAGGCTAATTGATGTAGAGGCATCACAATCCTTGGCGGAGGCCTTTCAAGAGCTTTCGTCCGAACGATGGGGTGGGAGTTTTGATGAGGCGTGGGAAGTAACGCGTGATTTGTCTGTTTTAAGCCGAGCGGAAAGTGTAAAGTCTAATAGACCAAGACGTCTTACCTTCGAAGAAACCGAGCCACTGGACCTCTCGTCTTGGGTCATAATGAATACATTTAACAGAGACCTACTTTTGTTGGTTATGGCAGCTGCGACAGAAAAGCAGCCGCTAACACAGACTTTGATTATGACCTCTCTGAATGCATCAAGAAACTCGATAAAAGAAAGTTTAAAAATTGGAATAGAAGCAGGTTTTATCATAAAGGTGCCAGAGGGCTATATGGCATCTCACGAGGCACTTGATCTATATCTTCAGTGGCATATCGATACATTTGCTTTCTACGAAGACAAATATCTTTCTGCGATGTCTAGGTTTCATCAACAACTGCATGAAAATGGGTAGCTGGATGAAGCGCGGCACGGTAAAAAATAAACGGCGCAACGATTGGCGTAAAAAACACGCAAGCCATTGTTATTAAATGATAAAACGTATGCTGAACAGTTCCGGGCTCACCACAATTTACTTTTGCGTATTTTGTCTGTTGACCGCAGAAAACCTCATTATTTGAGTTTGCTGCGGCTTACAGCGTTTCAGTCGAGTGGACTGGAGTAGACAAAAATCGACAAAATCAGCACCGTGGTGCTAAACTCAGGGCGTTGAGCACCACGTTTAGCACCAATCAACAACTACCTATCGACTGCTTGGCGGAGGTAATCTGGCGACAGGTGCAGGTAATTTTTTTCGACTATTATTAATCTTCGATAGCCAGTCGCTTAATCTAAAATTAAATTAATTGTTGTACTCGTATATGGCGTATTTAAAACGCAAGAAGTGTTTAGGTCTCCTGAGCAGCCCACCGAAACTCTAGCTTTATCCGTCAACGTTGTTTCGAAAGTCATATTCTTGTTAGATTCGGTTATCTGAATTGGGTCAGAGAGCTTTTGAATAACCAAAACGTACTCTGTGTTGCCCTTGTTTGCCTCGTCTTCAATAAAAGTTAAATTGCTGTCCAATAAAATTACATTTTGAAATACTTCTGAATTTATTTCGTATTGACGTTCTAAAGGCGGTGTATCCGGAGCAGCGACGGATGTTATTCCCCGCCAATCTGAGTAGCCAACATTATTGAAGAACAAAGTCGAGAGCGGTAAGTTAACCGGCTCAGTGTCGACGCACACATTTGGGCGTATCCCGTCAAAAATTGTAGAGGTTGTGTATTCGAATGAAGCCGGAAAACACCAGCTTCCGCTTTGGGATGCTCCAATGTTTCTGGTTCCGTCTCCTCCAATAATCGCCTGTGAAAATTTCCATAGAGCTGAATATTGTCCTCTAGCGGGCGCAAGCTGATAGAAGAATTGATAAAGCCCAGGCGCAGGCGCCTGGGCTTCTACTGCTATGGATGATCCCACGGAGAGATTTATGTCTACGGGCGCGCTCAATAGGTTTTGGCATTGGTTGAGGCTTTGAGAAGCCGTGTTCGAGTTCTCGGTAAGAGGGAATTCAGCACACAAACCAATCTGTGTTACCTGAGCAACTTTCCGGATAACGTCACTTTTGCAAAGTGCAACAAGATTTTGCCCCGCCACCCGGGTTATTTCAAGTTCACCTGTTTGGGTCGCCAAACAGGAGGCATATGCTGACGGAGCAAACAAAATTACAAGGCAAGAAACTGTAAATATTCTATAGCTTAGTTTTGTCATAGCTAAATCCCCGTAAAAGTGAGCTGCATTGCTTGACCGCTAGCATTTTGCTTCACAATCTGATTGCTTCGTCGAACTTTTTCAAAGCGGCGCTCCGTGATGTCGACCAGTTCATAGGCCTTTTCTGATACCAAGACCGGCTGCTGCACATATTGTTGCTGGTGAAAACGTGCGACATTAAAAGAGAGTGAGACAAAGTCCGCATCATTGGCTGCATTATTGTCATAAGAGGTGCTGCCTGCTTCCAGCGTAAAGCCATATGGCAAAGCAGAGCGCAGGCTTATCGTATCGCCTTCGAGGTCAGCCGCACCGTTCTCGCCATCCCATTGGAAGCTTTTGGCATGAACACGGGTGTTGGGCAGATAGGGGAGTGGGACAGCCAGTTCCATATCCATGCCGTCCAGTGCGGTTTCTTCTGCGCCATTGACGGTTTCGGCGTCTGACAGAGCCGTATAGCTGTTAACCCTAAAGTCTCCGACAGAGGTTAAGACTTCTCCGCCAACACTCATCCGTTCGTGGCCCGCATCCCATTCATTGTCATAAAACAGGTTGAGCCCAGCAATGACCTTGCCGTCATTTAAAATCCAACGCTGTCCCAGACCAAGGTTGATTGTATCATCATCATCTGTGGCGATGATACTGCCTTGAAAGAAGGTCGCGCGACCAGCTTGCGGATTGTCATAAAGCGGCTGAACGGTGAAGATTGAAAAGCGCGTATCGTCGCCATCCAAATCGGTAACATCAATTTCGACATTGCGGAACCGCTCTGACAAAGATTGCTCGATATGAGAGGTCACATAGCCTCCAGCTGATTGCTCTAAACTATTTTTGAAAAAAGCCTTGGCTTGTTCTTCGTCTGATTGCTCAGATTGTGCAAATGCGGCAGCCGTTAATAAGGCAAACCCCGACACGCCACAAACCAAATACTTACGCATAATTTTCTCCCATACCGATAGTTCAACAAAGGGGCTCAACAAATTCAAGTGTTAAAAATTGACAAGCATGAAAGATCTATCGATTGTGTCACGGAGCGAACACATTGACCGGCTGCTGGACGAAGCGCGGCGCGGCAAAAAGGATTAGCGCCACTTTTAGCACCAGCAAACACGCAAGTAATTGTTATTAAACGAAAAAATGGATGTGGAGCAGTTCCGAGCCCACCAACATCCTGTTTTTCGTATTCTGTTTGTTGACCGCAGAAAACCTTTTTTCTCGAGGTTACTAAGGCTCACAGTGTTTCGACTCGTTTCCTTTCACTGTTTTATTGTGTCGTCCAAATATGCCTTAAAACAGGGGGAGCCATTGAAGCAATCTAGGTCTAGCTTGTGGCGCAAGTTTGCGAGTGGGCGCAAAACGAAGCCGAGTGGCGAAAAATAAAAAAAAGACCGATTCATCGTAAGTTTACGTTAGATTTGTTTTGGAGGGAATATCATGGAAAAAGTATTGGTTACTGGGGCGACCGGTTTCATCGGCCTGCATTGCGTCGCGCAGCTTCTCATGGAGGGTTATGCCGTTACCGGCACATTGCGTTCTGCGTCGCGCATTGATGAGGTCAAACAAGCGATGACCGAGAAGCAATTAGCGACCGACAATCTAAGCTTTGTCGAAGCCGATCTTTTGAAAGACGATGGCTGGGATGAGGCAGTGAAAGACTGCGATTATGTATTGCACGTTGCCTCACCATTTATTGTAGGGGTGCCGAAAGATGAAAATGAGCTGATTAAGCCAGCGGTCGAGGGCACTGAGCGCGTCATCACTGCAGCAATAAAAGCGGGGGTGAAGAAAATGGTGCTGACCTCGAGTTGTGCCGCCATCAACAAGCCGCATAACGGCAAGACCCATTTTACCGAAGACGATTGGACCGATGCCGAACACAAAAAAACTCCGGCCTATTACAAAAGCAAAACGCTGGCAGAACGGCGCGCTTGGGATTTGGTCGGCGCTCAGACCGGCGACAGCCCGATGCAACTGACTGTCATCAACCCGGCTGGAGTCATCGGCCCTGTGTTGAGCAACGATATCGGAACCTCGAATGTATTCTTGAAACAGCTGATTGCGGGCGAGGTCCCCGGATGTCCGCAAATGCATCTTGGGTTTGTTGATGTGCGTGATGTTGCGGATCTGCACATTTTGGCGATGAAACACGACGATGCCAACGGACAGCGCTTTATCGCCAGCGAACGCGAATTATGGTTCAAAGATGTAACTGCGATCATGCGGGATGCCGGTTTTGACAAAGCGCCAAGCCGCATCCTACCGAATTGGGTGGTCAAAATACTTGGCTTGTTCAATCCCGAGCTGAAACAACTGGGTAGCTTTGTCGGCCAGGAAAATTTTACTCCGAGTGACAAAGCCCGCAACACGCTTGGTTGGAAACCGCGCAACGCCTGCGATAGCGTGATCGAAACCGCGAACCAGTTGGTTGAAAGAGGACTGGTGAATTGATCGATTTTCAGAGGCTACCGCGGGAGTGATTGCGATGACGCACCTGAGCTGAGCCCGCAAAGTGCCAAACAAGCAAGCGATTGTAAATATCGCCCGATAGGCTTTTGGCTCATATAAATACGCTGAGCCCCATCACCGATAGGGTGGCAACAACCGGAATCACCACAGTGACCACGCCGACATCTTTATAGGCTTGTTTATGCGTTAGCTGCGTGACCGTCAGCATGGCGATAACCGCGCCGCAATGGGGCAGGCTATCGAAGCCACCGCTCGCCATGGCCATAATGCGGTGCAATTGCTCGACCGGAATGCCCATCGCC
>Ga0209603_1002974_pt1 | contig 15022 bp, 12 predicted proteins | sample COGITO_mtgs_1206_FD_184812 | JGI IMG/M metagenome (GOLD analysis project Ga0209603, IMG submission 184812) | Pelagic marine microbial communities from North Sea - COGITO_mtgs_120607 (SPAdes) (version 2) | ecosystem: Environmental > Aquatic > Marine > Epipelagic ... | reverse complement strand
TGTGTTCTTGAAGTTTGAGTCGACGAAGCGTCAATGCAACGTAATTTTGAACCATACGCTCGAAGACTTCTTCTAGTTGTTGCACGAATTGAATTTCTTTGACAGACATTTTAGGTTCCAAGTTTTTGACCACCATTGCAAGTGAACGTTTGAAACCATCTAAGATATACTTGGCGTCGACTCCATACCCATCCCACGGACGCAACTTTTGTCCCAAGCTTGTCTCGCTTCCAACGACAAGGCATTGCAGGGGGTCGACGGCAAGCTCATACCAGCTGCAAGAATTTGTCATCACTTTTTCGATCCAAGATGTTTTGAACAACTTACTTTGGAGTTGTTGCTTCGAGTAGATGTCTATTCCTTGGGAATAGTTTGTAGACTTGATTGTAGCTTGAAAGTCGAGCAGTTTTTGATGTGAGAACGACGCGCGGTAAATCACTGGCTTCAACATGATCTCGACCCTCTCTAGCTCTTTTAGTTTTCGGTGATCAATCATTTCTTGTGGAAACCCATAAAGGTCTCCACCAGGTTGTGTCAATTCTTCTTCCCAATCGTCGAGCACTCTTTGTGGGGTTGTGCTCTCGTCACCAACATACTTGTCAAAATTGATGCGCTTGACGACCTTGTCTGCATAGAAAACCTCTTTTTGAGGAGGTCGGGTTCGCACATCAGATCGCTCGTCAGTGTTTGTTTTCTCGTCGAGTGTGCTCACTCTCGATGGTGTCTGTGCGTTAAACTCCGATTCGGAATCATCGACGAACAACGATCCGACATCAACTTTGGACATTGTGTGGTGCGCACGTGCTCAACTGCGCGCGCACAAAAAATCGTGTCGACGTTAGCGAAGCGTCAAGTGTGGACTCTAGTTTATACACTTTTCGCAGACGCACAAACCGAGGGTCTCAAGAATGAGTAGTTAATGGGATTTAGTTGCGTCTAACACGGACCCAACGTGTTCGAGTTTTAGTGTTGGATGCTCACTCACTAAATTCACTTTTGAATTACGAAAACGAACAGTTGTGACAGATACACTCAGACTATTATGGTCACTCTACTCGACTTTCAGCCACATACGAATCTAGGTGTGGCTGTTCTTCACTTGTTTTGTACACGAATAGTTGTGTGGGCAACGCCATCATCCCATTATATACGATGAATTCGGCATACCGATGAAAGCCCGTAATAGAGACAGTCTCATCTGGTTTCTGCACAAAAAGACTTTGCAATGACGAATGGAGCCTGTTGAGTTCTTCTCGTTTCCTTTGTACCCATTCATGCGGGGGCACGTTCGGCGGATTTTCTTTGAGGACTTTGTCGTAAAAGATGTTAACCTGTTTACCATCTAGGAAGAATTTGTTATTCCCCAAATGATTGTTCTGCTTGAAAGTGTTATGTGGGCTGATCACACTTTCGATTTCCAAGGAACAACCAAGAGAGACTCTGAGACCCAGCATGAAACGCAAATTTGGGTCCTCGATGTTGACTCCGTGCAATGCGTCACCTAAAAGATCCAACAAGTGTATACGCTCCTCTTCATCTCCAAATTCGTATTTGTGAGATTTGGCAGGGTCGTCTGCAAAATAAGCACCTTTGCCGTAAATCTTGCCGCTTTGACCCAAAGATGTATCAAAATGGTCCGTCATGATCTGAGTCAGTGCTTGCACCGTTGTGGCGTGAAAGAGGTATTGTTCGTTTGCTTGCAGTGGTGGATCGTCGTTCCGTGCTTTGAATAGGTCCGAGTTACCCGTCTCTCGAATGTACTCTTTAAGCAGCGTATTGGTTCGAGTCGGTACATTCGGATTTGGTCTTGGAAGTTCAGTGGTCGATGTGTAAGCCTCGCGACATTTTTTCATGATCGATGCATTCTTGTGAATGCGCTTCAAGCAAAAGTCCACCCATGAGTTAGAAGCTGCTAGATCTACGCACGCGACCAACTCCAAACTGTGGTGTTCATATTGGCCCAACTTCCTCATATCATAATGAACTTGGCTACTCTTGAAGAACTTTTGGAACTCCGTGAAACGTTGTTGATTCACTGCCTTAATTCGTAACTCGTACGAAATCATTGGTGGAAGTGTCCTTTCGACACCACTTCCATCAACGGCAAACACGCGCCATTTCAACATGTCTACGCGCTTGTAAAAATTGAGTGGTAACATATTGACATAACTTTTCCATATCGTTTGCTTGCTTTGGTTGTAGGTACATTTTATGGCTTCAGTTTCCAATATGGGCCCATCAATAATGACAGCTTCGTATAGCTCCACCAGGCAGGCTTCATTGACATCGTTAGCAGAAAGAGTGTATGTTACTGGCGGGAGATTCGTGTCCGTCGAATAACCATACACTACAAGTTCGAAGTATTTGTCATCGACGACTCCCATCTTATATGTAATGTCGACGAGTGACATGACAATCTGCTGGTCAATACCCCTTGCCAGAAAATGGATTGTTGAAAGATGTTTTCTCGTATTCATGTAACCGCCAGTGAATTCTCCTTCGTAGATGCAAGGCACGTTGTCATATGAAGAGTGCTTCATGTAAAACTGAAACTGCCCAGTTCCATCCCACTTCCCCTCAAGCCATTGACCCGAGTAACGGTCGAACAACTCCATTTCAAATGGGTATTGCACAATCCCATTCTGCTTCGTTTCAGACGTGTCTGGATACAAACCTGTGTACTTTTCGGGTACTCCTGGTGCGAGTCTCATCTTATCCAGTGGACCAAAGTATATTCCGTCTCCTTCTCGAGATGCCGTGCTGCATGACAGCGCTTGAGTGTCTAGGTTTGGCGAAATGCGAAAACTACCTGCCACGTCCCCCCAGTCTTGAATATGCAATTGCATGCCAGCCTCTTGCATCGACGGGAACGTCTCTACAATTACAACTGGTGCCGCTGTTGCCACGACAATCGCAGCGCTACTCGAAGCACCTGCCATTCCACCACCAGAAGCGCCGGAACCACTCGTCTTATCTTGTTCATTCGAATCATACATGTTGTCAAGAACGTCATCAATCGTATCTGCCCTAGCTACCTCGTCGTTCGTCGCTCGAGAATCTTCGGGATCTGTCACACTTTTACGCTTGTTGATGCGTGTTTGTTGATTTGCGGATTTGGCTGCTGGGTCGTCTTGAAGCATATATTCAATCCAGCCGGGGGGCACATTCAATGTACAATTGAAGATGAAGCTAAAATGCACATCCAAACCCCATTGATCGAAACTGTAAAATCCATCATCGAAGTTTTGCAAGCCCATGTTTTCACTTTCAATTTTCTTCAGAGCCTCTCGGAATGCTCTTATCCATCCGGTCACCAGTCGGTGAACATTGCTATCGTTGACAACTCCGAATCGCAAATTCATCAAATCTGTAACGGCTTGACGGATTCTAGGCTGGAAATGTCTTGGGGATTTGAAACCATAACTTGGTTTCCGAGAATCGTTTGTCAAACTGCGTACATATTCAAAGTTTCTTCCCCTCCAGTTCCCCCATCCGACTTCGACAGTACCCCATGTTGACACATAATCCAACACTCGAGTCTTCCAATACGAAGTGATAGCCAGAGCCAGGGGACGATCGATTTGCGCTAGTGCTCGCTTGGTAACATTGGGATTGATGAATGCGTTCGTTGTGGTTGCGACCTTAAGTGGAAGGACGATCTTGTTTACAATGTAGTAAACCAGAGCAGTCCTTATTGTGTTTGATGAGTGAAACACGACAATGTCGGGTTTCACAAGAGGAATATGTGGCGAGACTTTATAGAAACCCATTATTGTATCGACCACCGTTTCAACAAATTCACTGTCGGTAAACGGCCATAGGGAGATTTCTGTCAACGCCTTAGTCATTTCAGCAACATTTCCCGGGTGTTTTAACTCCAACACGTCGGGAGTGACGTGGTTGCCGATTGTTTTGATCTTAAACAGAGCGGTTACAATATTATCTTGCCAAAACTGCCAGTTGAATGGCCAGTAGTTCCAGTGTTTGACTGTGACAGTGGGTGTTTCTAGAAATTTGATGAACGTTGTCGACTCCAGTTTGCGTTGCCCCACTGACACGCTCATGGGAACCACCGAATCGAAGTTGTCGAGCGGATTGTATGCGGTTAACCATATATATACCGACAGCAAAAAAAAGACATGCAGTGACACTCCCCGGGCGAGTGACCTATACACACACATCAATCACATCAATTATTGGCTGAGCAACCGCCAATGGCTTCATCTTCGTCGCTCTGGCATTCCAACAACTCGCTTGATTTTTTCATGTGGTCTAACGCTCCCGTTTTGCTACGAAACCGCTTGCCGTCTGGCGTGATGATTGTGTAGTCGATGCGACCATTGGACCGGGCTTTCTCTTGAATGATACATTGCAAAAATAGTCCTGCGTCATCTGAGGATGTCTTGGATCGTCTCCGTTTGAGTTCTGACGCCAATGGTGTATTTGATGGGCGGTGTGGTGTTTGTTTTGCGACAATTGCTTGTGGTTGATCGTAGAGCCCGTCACTGTCCTCCGAATTGATTTCAGATGATTCAGACGCTTCGTGTTCGTTGCACGCGGCTCGCTCGGCACGTTCGCGATTCCAGCGTTCACTCCATTGTTGAATGGCAATGCGAGCTTCCTCACATCTTTTATTTCGCGCTCTCAGTGTTTCCACAATTGGATACGGTCGTTCCATTTGTTCTTGTATATTCAAATCATTGTCGAACACCCAGCGACCCTCCCCGCATCCTGCGCGCCGCGTACCAACAATCACCCCCACATCCTTGTGGTACTCATAAGGGATCCCAAGCTGGTCGAATGTTTCTGCTTGTCCATCTCGCACATCTTCCATTCTACGGTCTTGTATGTGGTGGTCGAGCTGTCAAATATATTTGAAATAGCGCGGTGTTGTGCGAAATCGACACGACACGATGGCAGCCGAGTTTCCGGTGAGTGCGATTCAAGCTACTATCGATGCGAATCCCGGCAACTTCACTACAAATGTCTCCAATAGCTTCGGCAACGCCAAACTATACATATGGCAAGAACGTTTGATGACTCTTTGGTTTGGTGCCAATTTTAAGACTAAGACTACGATTCAAAACATGACAACCGCGATAAATACTAAATCCGAGAGAGATATCTTTGGTGGTCCGACAATCGATACTTATTTGCGTCACCTCAAGCAACAGTGGGTTTGGGTGATCACTCCCAGCCAATCGATGGATAGTGATCGAGGAGTACTTGAAAAGATCCCCATAGAACATGTTGTTGATCTCCATAATTTTGGCGTGTATGCGTACGCGTTCGTCCGAAGCCTACCGATGCCATCTACCCTCAAGCTTTCGCATAGCATGACATCGATCATCTATTCGATTACAGACGAGATGCTAGATGACATTAGAACGTCTGCCGACGATATTGATAATGAAATCAAAACAACCATGCCGCCCACAACGTACAACTCGATTGTAGATCTGATGCCGACCAGCAACCTCGCAAATCCCAATAACAATTACGACAAAGAAAAATGTGCAAATCAATGGATCGTCTCTCTCTATAAATACATGAACGTGGAGAGCCGACAGGAGCACTGCGTCAACTACGTGTGGTCTTATGTTCATGACTCTTTGCGAAAAAACCCCTATGTGAGGACCGCGGTCCTTTCAAACATGGCATCCACCATTCCGTTGATTCACATAAAATATTGGTTGAAGATTGTCGAAGGTATCAACCCAAGTACGATTACACCGCCTGAGTTTATGAACGTCATGAGCGGCAAGAAACGAGCTCGACCCTCAAGCACTTCAACGTTTCCAGTAGTTACCACAATTCCCATGAGTGGATCCACGACTCTATCACTCGTGGCGGCAACCAGTGGAGGCTCAGGCCAATCAACATTCCCATCTGTTGTCCAAACGTCGTCGTCAGCCGCCAGCAAATACGCCATAATCGTCAATACAGGACTTCCTCCTCAACAATTCCCAACCCTGCTGAGTATGATGCAAGGGACGGTTGGGTATGGTATGGTACATTTCCAAGCACAAGATCGAGAGGACAACACTAAACTAAAAGCGTGGTTCAAAGCTCCTCTGCTTGGTTCGGGATGTAACTTGGTCACTACGAAGTTTCCATTCGTCGCTGGAAAGATCGATTTCAAATCTCCAACGGGTAAGGTTGTTGGACCATCCATTCCACCCACAAACAATGCTAGTGATGTTGTTAAGATGACGACTTCGGGATCTACGTTTTCGGGATCGTCTTGGACAACCGCATCAATCGTGTATCACAGTTCGGAGGAATTGCACCAGAAAGAGAAACTCGAAAACGTTCAATTCCCTTTGTCGAATAAACGTTCTTCTTACTTGGGAAGTTTGAACCAAGGAGTGTTTCATGGCAATGGAAGGTTGGATGGCCTCATCAAATGGAGCGATGAGATGCTCCCTTTGCCTTTCACGCTGCACGGGCAATTTGTTAACGGTAAGCCGAGTGGCGTATGCAGAATGTCATTTCATCTATATGATATACATCCCCCTGTTGTGTGGACTTCCAAGTGGATCTACAACAGCGATATAGATAATGAAGCGACCGCAATGGTGAGCGAGAAGGGATACCTTCGCATCCCCAAGTACGTGCCATTGAAATCGGAGAATCCATTGGAAACGATGCATTTCGTAGTGGGAACACCAGATGAGATGCAGATGTCTGATTACGATCGTGTGATCACAATCAACTACGTCCCTCGGGACTCGTACCGCCCCGATTATTTGATCACTTCAATGAAACTGGAGCTTGCGAGGTCTCAAGAAGTTCATAACAAACTCATGGATGGAAATGGAATTTGGTATCGTAACATGACCTGGGAAACAAACTCACCAAGATTCCTACATCTTGCCAACACGTACTCTCAAGACGAGCGCTTTTACTTATGTCAACAGAGCAACAGTGTGCTATTCGCAGATTTCTCAAACGCAAGTGTGGACGCCTTGAAGCGTTTGTTTGACAATCAGCTATCAACCCAAATAGGGTACGGCGCAGATTGTTACGAATACGCCGGCGTTTATAACGAATTGGTTTTGGATGGCGCTTTTGCAATCGTCTATCCTAAACGCATGTACGAGTACATGTCGGCACAGGAGTCGTTCACATCCAAGCCACACATCAAAGACCGCGCAATCAGTGTCATGGAACACCAGAGAGCTCAATATGCTTCACAGGAAAACATGCATCACAAGATCAAAATCAACAACAACACCACGACTGGGTTTGATATGTTTATGCAAAAGGAGCCAACGTTTTCGCTGACGTCACAAACTGCGTCATACACTCAACCGTCGATACAGGCTCACACGAACGAGAACTACTTATTCCACGGGACACCATCCTCGTTTTCAGTGGCAAACATCATCGCTTCTGGGTTCGAACCCCCAAACAGGGGTGGGCGATTTGGTAAAGGTGTGTACTTTGCTGACAGTATCACCAAATCCGACCAATATGCGACTCCAGACAAACTTACGCACGAGAGTGAGTTGATCAAATCTTTGGAAGTCCATGAAGCGTTGCTCAAACTTCTTGACGTCTCCCAAAAAAAAGCAAAAACCGAAGGGCACAAGAACGTTGGTGGAATGGTCATACAAAGAACTGATCAGCCCCAGCTATACGTGATGCTTCTTGTAAGAGTGAGGATGGGAGTTTCTCTTCAGCTCTTTGAAGATGAGTTTAGTCAAAACTTGCATACAACAACCGTGAAAACGAATGGGGGCATGGTTGAAAAACAAATGCATTTCGCAGTCGAGCCGAAGGAAGCAGGGGATACTCGAAAAGAACTCGAGTTTACTTACGTTGCATCTGATCACATGAGATATATGACTGAGCTATACCCATTCTACGACTCGCTCACCATTCGAGGTTGGTCACAACAATCCAGTAGCCAAGCCGATAATCCAAAGGTTCATGACTCTATGAGACCACCCAGCTACACAGTCAAGTACGAAGCGACTCCGGCAAACGCACTTCGATTTTTGGAAGTTGTTCTGTATGGCAAGCAAGCTAAGAATGCCATCCCGGTCGGCATCATGATCTATCATCGTAAATACAACGAAAACAAACCATACATGAAACAGGAAACCGACCACTCCACTGGATTTAAGACTCCGTGGAGGTACAATCCCACAAGGGAGGCATGGAATTATAATGACAGCCCTACCGAAGACCCGTACAACTTTGACCGATTTGTACCGCCGACCTATTGATGTCACAAGTAGCGTCTTTGGAGTTCGATGTATGCGGGCGGTTAGGTGGTGAGGTGGTTGAGTGCATGTGCAGAAAGCCTCAAATTTCAAATAAACACTTGCTTAATTCGCTTTGCCACAATTGACCCGAGTTTGCGTTTGCCGCAATTAACATTCGCAAGATCGCTCTCGCTAGCTTGGATGATGCTATTCATGCTCGAGAACGTTGTTTGTACTTGTTGTGCGCGAGCATCCGACATTCCAGGAATCACGGACAGCATCGCACACAACATTGTAGAAGGAGATTGCGTAAGATTGTCACGCTTTCGCTTTAGCTTTGTTTGATCAAGGCCTACTATCACACGATTGGTTGAGGAGCATAGTCCTTCTCGACGAGCCTGTACAGCAACGTAGACAATCATCTCTGCACTTTGATGCGAGTCAATCGTGCGAAGAATAGGCAACTTGTCACGCAGTGCGGTCTTCACAAGAGCGGCATTCGCAGACCGGTTGTGCAAGCCGCGAGTATCTCCGCTGTCGCTCTTAAGGTTGCCCTCTACCATATAGACGAGCTCACTGTTGCCATCATTTGAAGACAAGAAACGTTGCTTTTGCTCTCGGTCACTCCACGTCTTACGTTCAAACAGCCAACTCTTGATCACACTAGAGTCCGCCTCCTCACATGGGAGTTCTATGGAGACGTCTCCTAAATCAAGCCTTTGTCGCAAAACGGTAGGGGGGCTAGCACCAAACGTACCCTCGTTTGTCTTCTGTTTGACAAGACGCTCAATATGTTCAAAGAGAGCATTCTCTCCTGCATTGGTATCGACTACTATTCTCATGTTTTGTGTTTTTATCTGTGGATTGTTGTGTGCGAATATACTCTAACATAGGTATAACACAATTTAGCGAGCATCTAAGTACTTGTTAGACAATCTGTACCTTCTTATACAACTTCCTTTTTGAACAGCTGACTTTCAGTCGATACCGTTTCTCTCTATTGAAATGTAAGCGATGACGTTCGATCGCACTGAAGACATCTGCCCATATCATGTTCTTGTACATTGACCAACTGCACACATGAACTGACACAAGGCTATCTCCACTTAACTCGCACAAAATCAAAGCCACCGCTCCTGAGATGACCGTTTTTTCGGTAGGATGTTTGACAAACACCGAAATTGCACCAGTTCCTTCTGTGCCATGCCCGGAGATCTCCGTCCACTCAATCTCAATGATGTTGTCCCCCCATTCTTGAATCACAGGATCCATCCTCTCATTCAAAGCTCACTGGCCAACACTTATTCCCAAATGACTTATGTAATGCTCAGCATGCGACGTCCAAGCACTCGCACGAGTTCCTTCTGTGCCATGCCCGGAGATCTCCGTCCACTCAATCTCAATGATGTTGTCCCCCCATTCTTGAATCACAGGATCCATCCTCTCAATCAAAGCTCACTGACCAACACTTATTCCCAAATGACTTATGTAATGCTCAGCATGCGACGTCCAAGCACTCGCACGAACTCTTCCTTCGAAAGGTCTGTGGTGACAATGGATGCCTCGCGACAAATAGTTTGGTGTCGCTCAAGTTGTGGTGGCTGAGCACTCGGTTCAGATGAAAGTCCACGGTATGCGTTTGGCTCAGATTTGGAGTACGTGGAAGCGGACACTGACAACGAGCGATACGCTGGGTATACCATGTCGTCGTCGTCTGGGTCAGTAGTGGGAGTATAGGAGTCTTCCCCCCATTTCTTGCGCGCTTCTTTCAATGAGCTACAATTGTCGAATGTAGTTCCATTCACTTGCGCAGTCGCTACGTCGATACTGATGAACTTTTGACCGGTAGTCTTGACTTCCTGGTACAAAGAACGATATGCAGCTTCAACCACGTCTTCGTTGCTCATACCGCTCAGTTTCATCATGTTTAGATGCTTTGTAGCTTTTTCCATGAGATCGTCACGTTGTTTTTCTTGCATCACACTCCCCAAAATTAACTCTGGAATGCTCGTGGCGCTGTCCAATCGCATTGACCGACCTTGTGTTAAAGATGCAATTTTGTGCAAGAACTCGTTGGCGATTGGATGCGTGTCGATCTCTCCAACACCGATTGTGTGGATAGTCACTCCCATTTTTGCAAGTTTATGTGCTTGTTCGAGCGGGTCGTGAGTCTCTCCTTGAGGGAAATGGTCCCCCGAAGCAATGAGACCGTGCGGGTACGAATCGGTGACCAGCACCAAAACTCGTGTTGGGTCGTTTGCAGCTCGTTCGAGTCCAGTTCCACCCGTGCTGATCACTTCCGCAGCAACTTCCGATTTAACCATGCGCAATTTAGTCCAAGACAATTCGGTAGCTGCGTGGAGAGCGGAACCAATTGCTTCCGGAATGTCAGCCCCTCCTCTCGCTTGGTATTGGTTTAAGAAGCTGCTGAACCGCTGAACGTTCTCAGTGAATGGAGAAACTTGCGTCACAAAATTGTCCTTGAGGTCGCGGAAAACAACTCCTGCGACACGAATCTTTGCAACCGAAGACTCTTTAAGACTGTCGACGATCTTGACGCACTCTTCCTGTGCTTTCTTCAACCATGCACCCATAGACGCAGTGACATCAAGAACAATGCACAGCTCAAGTATGCTTTCTGTGGCGTCGGATGTTGTCGCGTCTGTTGACTCGGAATCGTGTTCATCCTCACACTTGTGATGCTTTGACTGCGTTGGCGCTCCATCCACGTTATGGCGCGCGCGCGCGTTTGGCTTAAAGTAGTTGGTCTTTGCAAGCGACTCGGGTTTGGATTCAATCGATACTACAACAAGATCAGATTCTGCTGATGGTATGACCGCGTCGTGGTCAACGCACTCAAACTCCTCGTCCTTGATCACGAAATCACCCATCGAAGAAGAAGAGTGCGAGTGTCAAAAAGCAAGCGGCTGTTAGAGTGTACGTTGTACAGTGCTTGACTCCCATCAAATGTACGTGCTATGTTTTCTAAATAACGGTTACCATTCCGATATACAACTTAGCGATAAAACATGTTGCTGAATAGCCGTGGACAGTTGTTGGGTACGACTTACGTGTCACACGCACGATGAACTTGATGCACCTTCTTGAACGACAACAACTATTGTGCTCTGTGCGGTTTGATTCTCGTGCTCAATTATATCGGTAGACTGAGTAGACTGAATGGGTTTGTCGACGTCCGTCAGCAAATGATCAATACGTACTTTTGTAGTCCCCCTTGAAATTGATAACCGAGTTGTCAGACTCTTCACACATTTACATACACACTTACCGTATCGTCTCACAGTATACCATGCGGTATAAAGAGCATTGCTCTTGCCTAGCGTTCGACACATAGTACACTTTGTCATGCCCGAGATCAAACTTGCACTATCAAAACGAATCTAACTCGCTCTGCTGATTAGGGCTGTTAGCGATTCGTGTTGGTTGCACCTCGATTCGACTAAATTTTTTTCATGTTCTTGCATGTAGTTACAAGAGCTTCCAACTGGTGAACGAAATCGCTAGAAATGAGATAGTCGACGATTGCGTTGTGCATCTCCTAGGCTGATTGTCTGGTTAAGCTTCTTCAAAAAGTCAAATGTTTGCTTGTTAGGAGTCATCAGCGTCTCTTCAACGTCATGCTTCGTAAGTCCAATCCCCGCTTGCTCAACTCGCATACCAATGGCGTTTGTTAGCTGAAATGCTCTCGCATCCATTTTTGCCATGATTCCTTTCTCACCTGATCATGTGCGACTCAAGGGATTTCACAAGGCGAAATTATCGTCTATTACAGTGGAACATACGCTCATTCATCGCGAGTGTCTCAATCCTCGACATGAATATCGCTATTCGTGTCGATCGTAATTTCAGATTTTTATTGATATAAAAGTTATTGGTGACAATTGATAAATATCGATGCGGGTCGTGCACCATCAATAACTATCAAGCTTCCATGGTACCATTTTGTATTATCACTATTCCGTTCCAAACAGCATCACCACGCAACCTATGTAAAAAATACATTTGGTTAATACAATCATTCAATTCAGCGCGCCTTCAAAAACGCTTTTGAGAGTTGCGGGCCTAGCACTCCGTGTCGAAGTCGAAGCGGGTGTCCTAATTGCGGAGCGGGTATGGCCGAATAGACCACCCCTGTGGTAGATCGCACCCGTCTTGCATTGTTCAACGATTCACTCGTAACCCACGTGTATCCTTTGGTTTCTGATGAAAGTCTTACGGCGGCTTTGCTCTTTATGTCTTGACCAGCGTGTTTCAAAGACAACGCACGTTCAAATGCAAGTGCATTGTCCACTTCAAGTGCATATGCTGTGTAACCAGTTCTTGTGTTTTTTGCAACTCTGAAAAGTTGGCCTTGTGATCGCATTGTTCTCATTGTATTCCTAATGAATATCCGCGCTGCTGCGCGAGATTGTGGACCTCTTGCGGAATGTGAGGGCATCAAACCCATTTCTTCGGCAAATTCGCGCACCGCGTTGTAGAATGTTCCTTGATCGGTCGAATCGTAATATCCACCAGGGATTCCCCACTTTTCCCATCGAACTGGATCTGTGGGATTAGCATTGTGGCCGATCATCAGAAGCACAGGTCCAATTCGACTGGTATTGGGTCCAGAACCAAGTTGACGTGCCACAACGTAGATGAAGCTTCTGAGACGAGGGATTGGTATCGGTGAAGGCACAATCACGCGACCTCTACGTGGAACGTTGCATGAGGCGCAAACGTCACAAATGCCAAAGCCATCAGGCCCTTCCACCTGGTATCGACAACATGGACAGCTTTGTCCACACCAACCACCGACGGAAGTCCAGTGCGTTGTCTCGTCCCATCCTGCACCGTGCGCCACATCGCATGGTGACGAGCCAACAACCGCGACTGCTACTGGTTGAGTAGTTGGTTGTCCATATGCGAGTAGTCGTGCTCGTTCGATCGGATCAATCGTCTTGCGACATAACGGACAACTGGCGGTTTGATTTACTTGAATATAACCCGCAATGCAAGATTGGTGAAATTCGTGCCCACAATTGTTAAGCCGTTCAACAATTTCATCGTCGTCAGGACCAGGCTCTTGCAATGAATTGAGACATATGGCACACACGGTGTCGTCCTGTGCATCCGCAATATTTATTTGCACATCAATCGGAGTGCATGCTAGACAGCGAAGATCGGGTAACATGATTGTTGCGTCGTTTCTCCCCCCTATATATCGCTCGCATATATATACATACACAGAACGAACGTGTGCATATTTGCAGATATCGTCAAGTACAAAAGTGGGTGTAGACGTGATAACTTTTTTATTGATAAAATAGACGTCGGTTGCAAACCCATCAACACCTATTTATACTTATCAATAACTCGTTTATCAATGATTTTTTAGGGTCGAGGAGGTGGGCCTTTCCCCAGACCCGAGTGCAGAAAGTGTGGAACGCCCAAATTAGGTAGAAGTGATCGCTCTATGACCCCCGATTTTTTTACCAACGCGCTACCCAAAGTGTGCGCCGAAACCAATACGTTCATACACCAAACAGTTATCATACCTACAAAACTTGAAGTGCTTGTGGTGGGCGTCCCCACCGGTCGTCGAGAGGTGACCAGCCTCTCTGGACTTCGCGGGTTTGTTCATGGAAAGTGGCCTTTTAGCTACGTGGACTTGTCCACCAAATTCTTTTTTGGACGGCGCTGCTGCGATTCGAACCCGATACCTTGCGATGGTAAGGACGTCTGTATCCCCACTGAGCCAGTACTGCTTGGGCTCGTGATATTGTTGGAGGATATGGATACTTTATACATTTTTGTACAGGCTTGGGAGAGAGGAGGGAGCAAGAAGGGGGGGAGAGGGAGAGAAACCATGCACTCTTGGGCTTACCGTTTGCATGATATTGCATTGCGCTCGTCCTTGCTCGACCCTTAAGTGCATGCAGCGACTGCAATTGTCCGCTGCTTGCGTCCGCATCAAAAATGGGCTCATCTTCATCATCCTCAATTATAAAAGGCGAATTGGACGGTGGTTGAATGCATACAGCTGAGGTTATTGCGGTCGTGTCGTCATCAATACCTGCTGGGAGGTCACTTTTACTAGTATGTGTTTATGGGGGTTCTACAACAAAATGCTTTACGGACGGGGGGGCGCTCGCTTTTCGGGGGATTTCGATCTCCCGTTTCCCACCCTGGGTCAGGAGAGTGGTGTGGCGCCCCCCTTGGAGCCCAGAGTGCTTGCTGTATATTTCCTAATTTGGTGTTTTTACAAAAAAAGTGCTCGCTTTATGGACATTGCCTCATTCATGGCATTAGTGAGATTTCATAAAATGCTTGTTTTTTTGTATAGTCACATTTTCGAAAATTCATGATTGATAGTTTGTGTCACTGCTCACAACGTGACGATGTTGTTCGTTTGTCAACCGTTCCCATCCAATGGGAACTCGGGAAGTGCGCACATAGTACACATTTTGACAGGGGTGCTCGCTTTTCGGGGGATTTCGATCTCCCGTTTCCCACACTGGGTCAGGAGAGAGGTGTGGCGCCCCCCTGAAGCTCAAAATGCTTGCTTTGTATTTCCTAATTTGGATAGATTTGAGAAAGTGCTCGCTTTATGGACATCCCCTCAAACCCTCAATCATGAATTTCCAAAAAATGAAACTCTGCAAAAAAACAATCATTTATGAAATCTCACTAATGCCATGAATGAGGCAATGTCCATAAAGCGAGCACTTTCTCAAATCTATCCAAATTAGGAAATACAAAGCAAGCATTTTGAGCTTCAGGGGGGCGCCACACCTCTCTCCTGACCC